>DHCMJ07802__coassemble_30_pt1 | contig 26110 bp, 22 predicted proteins | sample DHCMJ07802__metabat2_high_PE_028 | metagenome-assembled genome bin DHCMJ07802
CGTCGCGATGCACGCACTGAGCTCGCGCAACATGAGCGACGAACTTTCAGCTGCACCGGCGGAGGAGCGTCACCCCTTCACGCACAGCACCGTCTGCAGGTGCGCGACGGGCTCCACCAGATCGGACTGGTACTTCATCACGGCGTGCAGATCCTTGTATGCCGAGGGGATCTCGTCGAGCACGCCCGCGTCCTTCCGGGTCTCGATGCCCTCGGTCTGCTTCGCGAGGTCGCTGACGGTGAAGGTCTTCTTCGCGGCGTTGCGGCTCATCGTCCGCCCGGCCCCGTGGGAGGCCGAGTAGAACGAGTCCGGGTTCGCCAGGCCCCGCACGATGTAGGAGCCCACGCCCATCGAACCCGGGATGAGCGCCAGGTCCCCGCCGCGGGTGGAGATCGCGCCCTTGCGGGTGATCACCATGTCCTCCCCGTCGATCTGCTCGAGGGAGAGGTAGTTGTGGTGACAGTTCACGGGCATGTCGAAGCGCACCTCGCGGCCGCGCGCACCCCAGTGCTGCGAGACGGCGTCCTGGAACAGGCCGATCATGATCTCGCGGGAGCGGGAGGCGTACTCCTGCGCCCACTGCACGTCCCGCACATAGGCGTCCATGCCGGGGGAGTCGGCGAGGAACACGGCGAGGTTGCGGTCGCTGAGCTGGGCGTTGTGCTCCAGACCCTTCGCGCGGGCGATGTGCACCTCGGCGACCTCCTTGCCGATGTTGCGCGAGCCCGAGTGCAGCGTGATCCACACACGGCCGTCGCGATCGTCCACGCACAGCTCCGCGAAATGATTGCCGCCGCCCATCGTGCCCAGCTGCGTGCGCGCCTTCTTCTCCCGCTTCTGCACCGACTCCGGCAGGGCGGAGAAACCCTCCCAGAACTCCTCGAGCCCGCCGCGCGCGCCCAGGCGCGTGAGCTCACGGGAGGACAGCGCCTCCTCATGCGCCGCGAAGCCGACGGGGATCGCCGCCTCGATCGCGGAGCGCAGCGTGCCGAGGTCTTCGAGATCCTCCTCGACAAGATCGGTGCGCACGGCGGCGACGCCGCAGCCGATGTCGACGCCCACGGCGGCGGGGGAGACCGCGCCGCGCATGGCGATCACGCTGCCCACGGTGGCACCGATCCCGAGGTGGCAGTCGGGCATCGCCCGCACGCCGTGCACCCAGGGGAGGGAGGCGATGTTCCGCAGCTGCGCCACTGCGGCGCTGTCGGCCTCCTCCGGCGGCAGCCACATCCTCACGGGAGCGGCGGTATCGGCCAGGGTGATCGGGAGCTGGGCCCGTTCGGGAGAAGTCACGGATGGCCTCCTTCCTGCTGGCCGAGTGTTCCCTGACCAGCACGGGGCGGCAAGCGGCTGCTCAGAGCTCGAGCAGCAGCCGTTCCACCCGCTCACGGCGCACATGCTCCCGGCGCCGATCCCGGTCCGGTCCGTCGAAGGAACCCGTGAAACGTCTCCCGACGTCATCCCGTGATGGAACACTCGGCTCATGGAGAACCCGAAGACAACGGACGCGAAAGCAGTCATGACGCCGGTGTTCACCACTGCCGTCAAGAGGGGGCCCGGTAGCCGCAGCGAACACCGCGCGCCTCCTCCACCGCGAGAACGACAGCATGACCACTAGCCCCCTGTGAGTGCAGGGCAGACGAAGGAACACCAATGAGCACCATGTGGGGCATCCACAACGACCAGATTCCGGCTGCAGAGCTGCTTGCCGGGCAGTTCGTCTCCATCGGCTGGAACGAGATCGATGATGTGCGCGAGATCGGGAACGACCAGACGGCGCTCAAGGCCGCGCTCGCCGCAGCGAACCCTGACGCGAAGCCCGGGGCGCTCCCAGTCTGGGCAGGGGTCCTCCGCCGATTCGCGTTCGAGATGAGCGAAGGTGACCTCGTCGTCGCCCCCAGCAAGCAGGCGCCGGTCTTCAACATCGGGCGCATCGCCGGTCCTTACGAGCATCACCCGGAGGTGCCCGAGCATCGGCACCGCCGGCCGGTCGAGTGGCTCGTGACCGATGTGCCCCGCACCGCATTCACGCAGAGCGCGCTCTATGAGATGGGCGCGGTGATGACCCTCTTCCGGGTGACCAAGCACGCCGAGGAGTTCGAACGCGTCGTCGAGAACGGCGTGCCCGCCGTCGCTGCGGCTCCGGAGCGTCGGACCCGGGTGCGCCATGGACTGCTCCAGCGAACTGTTCTCGAGGTGCTCCGTGATCGAGGGTCCACCCCACGCCACGAGATCATCAAGGACGTCGCCACGCGGATCGAACTCACGGGCTACGAGACGTCGAGGACGGCGAAGGGCATCCCTCGCTTCGAGGTCAGCATCACCTGGGGCTCGGTCGACATGGTCGCCGCCGGATGGATCCTGAAGACCAAGCGCGGATGGATTCTCACCCGCGAGGGCCGCGATGTCCTCTCGAAGAGCACCGAGGCCGACGACCTCTCGAAGATCTCCGGCGCTGCGTACAAGGAGCTCCGCGCCGCCAAGCGCGCCCAAGTGGGCCGGTTCAAGACCGACCGGTACCCGCTGATCGACGAAGCAGTGAAGCTGCTGGAGGAGGGGCAGTGGACGACGTACAGCGATATCGCCGCTGTCGTCGGCTCGAACCCACCGAGCGTCGGCGAGTACCTGCTCAACCGCGCCATCGGCATCGACGGGCGGTATCGCGTCGTCCCCGTCGGCCAGCCCCCGTACCGCGATGAGGACCGTGCGGCCCTCGAAGCGGAGGGGGTCTCCTTCGACGACCGAGGACTGCCCGACCCGCTCAAGAAGGTCTCCACCGAGGACCTCCGCGAGTCGATGGATCTGCTGGGCTTGCTGCCTGGCGTGCCACGTCGAGCATGGATGGTGCGGGGCAGTAGCGTCGCCGGCCAGGATCTCGTTCCCGCATGGCTCGACGACGGAGAGGTCACCCTCCTCACGTCCCGGCTCCGGCCGGTGCAGTTCGGCGCCTCCCGCGATGAGCTCAAGCCGATCATCGACGAGGACTACGCGCATGCGTCCTACGACGTGAGGGTCGAGAAGATGGACGATGCGCACGCGTTCCTCACCCGGATGCAGGAGGGCCATCTGGTCGTCACCGTCGACGACGGACGGGTGTTCGTCGGCACGATTCTCGAGGCGGCGCGCCAGCGCGCCACGACCGCCGGTAGTTCCGAGTTGGTGCGGGATGTCGAATGGGCGGATCCGGGTGGTGTCGCACTCTCTGAGATCTCCTCGACGCTGTCCACCAGGCTCAAGGTGCAGCGGGACATCGTGGACCTGACACAGCAGATCGATCTGATCGAGGATCTGCTCGACGCGGAGGAGGAGAACGTCCCGCCGGCCATCGTCGAGCGCGCGCCCCTGCGCGAGGCATCCCCGGAGCTGGCTGAGGACCTGCACGTTCCACAGGCCTGGCTCCAGGAATGCATCGACCTGCTCGATGACAGGCCCCAGCTGATCTTCTATGGCCCGCCCGGCACCGGGAAGACGTTCCTCGCCCAGGCCATCGCGAAGCACATCGCGGGCGAGAACGTCCGCCTCGTGCAGTTCCACCCGGCGTACTCGTACGAGGACTTCTTCGAGGGATACCGCCCGCAGGAGGGAGGCGGGTTCACCCTCAAACCGGGCCCGCTGCGCAAGGTGGTCTCCCAGGCCAAGGAGAACCCGCAGGACGCCCACGTGCTGATCATCGACGAGATCAACCGCGGCAACCTCGCGAAGGTCTTCGGAGAGCTCTACTTCCTCCTCGAGTACCGCACGGAGAACGTTGAGCTGCTCTACGCGGACGAGGAGTTCAACCTGCCGGAGAACGTCTTCATCATCGGCACGATGAACACCGCGGACCGCTCGATCGCTCTCGTGGACGCGGCGATGAGGCGGCGCTTCTCCTTCCTTCCACTGCACCCGTCGGAGGAGCCGACCAACCGGATCCTTCGTTCATGGCTCAGTGCGGAGGGCCGCCCCCGCAGGGTGGCTGACCTGCTCGACGAGCTCAATCGCCGGATCGACGATCCCGACTTCAAGATCGGCCCGTCGTACTTCATGCGCTCTGCGGTGCACCGCGAAGGCGGTCTCGAGCGCACCTGGAGAACGTCGATCCTGCCGTTGCTCGAGGAGCACCACTTCGGAGAGATGGATGCGAGAGCAGTCAGAACCAGGTACGGCCTGGAGGCGGTCTCCGCCGCTGTGGACAGGACCGAGGATCCCACCGATGCGCCGTCTCGAACTCATTGAGGGCGAACCCGCGCAGACGATCGAGCTCTCCGACGGCGAGGCGGAGGCGCTCGCCGCTGCGGACCTCGCTGTCGTGAACCGTGCACCCGGCGAGGTCCAATGGTCGATCGCTCCCGGCCGGAAGGTCGGCGTGGTCCAGGCCGGCGCGGTGCAGATCAGCGTGCGACCGAAGATCCCGGTGGAGCGGCTCGTGTTCCTGATGGGCTACGCCTCGGCACCGACGTTCTGGCGGGACCACTCCGTCCGCCTCGACACCGACGCGGATCTTCCTCAGGCGCTGGCCCGCACTTTCATGCGGCTGGCGACGAAAGCGATCGAACAGGGCCTCTTGCAGGGCTACCAGCGCGTCGACGACAGCCTGCCGGTGTTGCGCGGACGGATCCGGGTCACCGACCAGATCTCGCGACGATTCGGTGCCGATTTACCGCTGGAGGTCTCCTACGACGACTTCACCGTCGACATCGCCGAGAACCGCCTTTTGCTGGCTGCCGCGACGAGGCTGCTGCGGCTGCCGGGGCTCGATGTGCGCACCCGGCAGGGACTGCAGCGCCTGCGGCTCCAACTATCCGGTGTCTCCGAGGTGAGACGCGGCGATGAGCTGCCACGATGGCAGCCGACGCGGCTCAATGCGCGGTACCAGCCATCGCTCCGGCTCGCCGAGCGCATTCTCGCGGGAGAGTCCTTCGAGCAGCGACGAGGACGCCTGCGCGTCGATGGGTTCGTCTTCGACATGTGGAAGATCTACGAAGACTTCGTCGGCGTTGCCCTGAAGGAGGCGCTGGCCTCACGGGGCTCCGCCACGTTGCAGCACCGGATGCATCTGGACCATGCCCAGCGTGTTGACCTGCGGCCCGACTTCCTCTGGACCTCCCACAACGGCGATCAGGTCGTCGTCGACGCGAAATACAAGGCAGAGAAGCCTGCCGGCTATCCGCAGGCAGACCTCTACCAGCTCCTCGCATACTGCACTGTGCTGGGTCTGCGCGAAGGGCACCTGGTTTACGCCAAGGGGAACGAATCCGAGCTGACCCACGACGTTCGGGGTACTGAGATCGTCATCCATTGCCACACCGTGGATCTCGACCAGGCGCCCTCCACGTTGCTCGGACAGGTGCGCTCGCTGGCACACCGGATTGCCGCGCTGCCGAGCGACGACTGACGCGGAGTCTGGCGGGTCAGACCTTCTCGACGCCGCTCTCGGAGACCTCGACGACCTTCCCGCCGAGCTCGTCCTGCACGGCCTCGGCGAACCCGAGATCTTCCTCGTCCGTGCCGTCCACCAGGAGCACCCACTTCCCGGACTGCACGGCGTACGACTCGGTGCCCTCCTCGCCCATGGCCTCGAGGAACTCCGAGCCCTTCACGTCGTGGGGCACCACTGCGGCGACGGAGAAGCTGTCGTCCCCCAGCTGGCAGTCGCCCTCGACGGCGTCGAAGGCCGGGAAGCCGTCGGTGAGCTCCCCCTCCATGTACGACTCGAAGTCGTCGGAGTCCACGGTGTCGCAGCCGATCTCCACGCGGAGCTCCTCGTAGAGATCGCGGGAGTCGTCGTAGGAGCCGCCGCAGCCGGCGAGGGTGAGGGCGGCGCCTGCTGCGAGGGCGGTGGTCAGGGCGTGGCGGGTCTTCATGGGGGTCTCCTGGTCGTGGTGAGGGTGTGCGGGTGAGCTGTCGTGGCGGGGCAGGGGCGGTGTCGTGGTCTGCGGAGTCATTCAGCTGCCTCCGCCGTCGGAGGGCTGCGCGGCCGGGGCCGCGTCGTCCAGGGGGAACTCGACGGTCAGCTCCTCCGTGCTGAACTCGCGCTCGCCGGATCCGTCCAGCGTGTAGGTGTCCTGGGGCCCGTCGATCTCCACCGTGAACGTTCCGCTCATGCTGACCGTCGCCGCGGTGGTGTCCGCGGAGACTGCGGCGACGAGGGTGCGCTCCTCCGTGTTGCTGCTCGGGCTGAGGAGCAGCTTGTCGTCGTGCACCTCGTCGGTGGTGGTCTCCTCGTCGACGGCCACCGATGCGGTCGCGGTGAACGAGCCGGCCTTCACGATCCCGGAGAGCGAGGCCTCGATCGTGGTCTCGCACTTCCAGTCCATCTCGAGCCACGCACCTCCGGGCTCCGCCCAGCCCTTCCCCTCCGTCCAGGCCGTCAGCGTGAGGGCCGTGGCCTGGAAGGAGACGGTGGCGTCGACCTCGCTGTCCGCGTCCCCGCTGTACAGCACGGGGATCGGCTCGATCGAGACCGGGAACGTGTGGTGCGGTTCCTGCACGCGATCCTCCCGGTAGTAGGCGGCGGCGACGTCATCCGCCTGCCGCTCCCCGGTGAGCAGATCGACCACCTGATCGTGGCCCTCGCTGGAGACGACGAGGGCGGAGGAGCCGTCCTCCGGCACGGAGACCAGGATCCGGTTGCTGTAGTCGCTGGTGATCTCGGCGAGGTGGCTCTGTGAGCCTCCTGCGCGGAGCGAGATGTCGGTGGGCGGCAGGCCGTCATCCGCTCCCCAGCCGTCCTCGCCGTCGTGGGCGAAGGAGAGGTCGATGGCGCGCAGCACCTCGCCCTCGGCGGCCGCGAACTCGGCCTCCTCGCCGTCCTCGCCCGTCTCCGGGTCCAGTTCGACCGCCTCGGCCGACACCGAGGTGAGCGCCTGGAGGCCCTCGATGGTGAGCGTGCCCGTCGGGGTGATGACGGTGTTCTTCTCGGGCTGGAGGGTGTCCGAGACGGTGACGTCCTTGGTGAAGTCCTCCACGGTGAAGCCCGCGTCGAGCTGGGGGAGGCCTGCGGTGGCGTCGGGCGCTGCGCCGCCGCCGTCGCTCGCGCCTCCCTCGTCGCTCGCCGAGGAGCCTCCGGCGTCCTCGAACTCGGCGGTCTCCTCGGAGCCGCACGCGGCGAGGGCGAACGCGCCGACGGCGGCGAGGCCGAAGCTGCGGCGGCCGAAGCGTGCAGTGGTGGTGCTGTGCATGGTGTTCCCCTTCATCGGAATGTGCTGTCCCCCATGAGTCGCAGCGGAGCGCGATTCGGTTGCATCGACTCCGAAAGTCCTCTCATCCGTCGACGCGGAAGCGGTGGTGGGTCTCGAGCTCGGTGCCGTCCGGGGCGCGTGAACGCAGCACCACCTCGGCGCTGCCCGCGCTGGAGGCGGTCATCGAGATGGTGCTCTCGTCGGCGAGGAACCGGCCGTCCGGCAGCTCCCACACCCAGGACTCGACCCCCTCGGCGTCTGCGGCGAACGTCGCGGTCTCGCCCACGGAGACCTCCTCGGGCCCGCTGATCGCGAGGGAGGCGCCGTCGGCGACGGCACCGGGCGGGTCGTGCCATATCTGCTCGCCGATCCCGAGGCCGGCGGCGAGCCCCAGGACGACGAGCACGGCCGCCAGGATGAGCCGTGGGCGGCGCCGTGCCGTCGGCGTCGAGGTGCTGCCCTGCTCCGCCGGTTCCGGTGCCGGCGCGGCGGCCGGCTCGGTGAGCGCCTCCTCGATGCTGGCCAGCCAGGTCTCGACATCGGCGGGGCGGCGGCGCGGGTTCTCCGCCGTGCCGCGGGCCAGGGCCCGGCCGAGGGCGGTGGGCAGTGTGGCGCCCTCGGTGAGCCACGCCAGCAGCGCCGAGATCGCCCAGATGTCGGCCCGCGCATCGACGCGCCCGTGGCGCTCCTGCTCCGGCGGCCGGAAGCCGGAGGTCCCGGCGGCGACCGTCATGCCGGAGCTGCGAGCCAGGTCCTTGCACATGCCGAGATCCGCCAGCAGGAGGCGCTCGTCCTCGGCGATCAGCGCGCCGCCGCCCCGGACCGCTCCGCTCGACGCGGTCGCCTCGGGGCGGGAGGTGAGCAGGAGGTTCCAGGGGCTCAGGTCCCGGTGGACCAGCTGCGCCCGGTGCACGGCGCCGAGCGCCGCGGCCAGCGACCTCGCGACCACGAGCACATCGCCTCGATCGGCCGTCCACCCCTGGGCGCGCAGCGTCTCCACGCGGTCGCCCAGGGTGCCGCGATCGGCCAGCTCGAGCACCAGGTACGGCTGGTTGTGGGGCAGCTCGCCGATGTCGTGGATCGCCGCCACGTGTGGGCCGCGCGCACGCCGCAGAGCGCGTCCCTCGCCGATGAAGCGCTCCAGCATGTCCGGGTTCAGGGTGTGGTTCTCCGCGAGGACCTTCACGGCGACCTCGTCGTCGAGGCGGAGGTCGTGGGCGCGATGCACGGTGGCGAAGGAGCCCGCGCCGAGGCGGTCGGTCACCTCGTACCGTCCGATCCGCTGCATCAGTCGATCGCTCCGAGGATCTTCTCGAGCTTCGCCCGGCCACGGCTGATCTGGGCCTTCACGGTCCCCTCGGGCAGGTCGAGGCGCGCGGCGATCTCCGCGACCGGCAGCTGTTCGAGATCGCGCAGGATCAGCGGGGCCTGATACTTCTCGGGCAGCTGCGCCACGGCCGTGCGGATCGCGGCGCGGGAGGCGACCATCGAACTGATCCGCTGCGCGGGCAGCGCGGCCTCGTCGAGCGTGGCGGAGTCCCGCTGCTTGCGGAGATGGTCGGCGACGCGGCGCTTCACGATCGGGTGCACCCAGCTGGAGACCTTGCCGACGCCCCGGTACTGCCCGATCGACCCCATGATCGAGATGAGCACTTCTTGGGAGACGTCATCGACGGCGTGCTGGTCCAGGAGCATCGACCCCACCATGCGATGCACAGTCCGCGAGCGGTCCAGGGATTCGATGAGCTCGTCGAGCGCGGCGGCGTCCCCCTGTGCGGCGCGTGCGGCGACGCGTGAGAGCGCCGCCTCCTCGTGCGTCCCCGAATGCTCCGCGTCTCCCCCTGGCATGGGTCGATGGTACCGAGGTGAGGAGTGGCAGACGCAGACGTCACCGCCACGCCTCCTCAGTTAACCTTAGGGGAATAAAGTTAACTGAGGAGCTGTGATGGGTGTTCACGGGACATGGCTCGCCGGTCGGCAGGAGCCCGACCTCCGCGGTGTCACGGCGGCGGCGCGGCGAGGTGGCACCTTCTCGTACTACCTGCCGGCACGCCTTGCCGAGCACGACGCGGGGTCGTGGCTCGAGCGGGATGTGCGCGAGGCGGCCCTGGAGGTGTCCGGCCACGTCACCACGCTCTCGGCACAGGTGGACGAGGCCACCCGGCAGGGCATCTACCCCTTGCTGCTGCGCTCGGAATCGATCGCGTCCTCGCGGATCGAGCAGGTCAACGCGTCCTCGCGCGACGTCTCCTACGCCCAGCTCGGCGAGCAGCTCGCTCACCTGCGCAACGATCAGGCCCTGAGCGTGAGTCGCAACGTCGCGGCCACGCGCGCCGCGATCGAGCAGCTCGCCGCACGCGATGAATGGGCGGTCGAGGACGTCGAGAGGGTCCACGCGGCGCTCGGCGTCGTGGGTGCCGCAGCCGGTCTGCGAGAGGTCGACGTGTGGATCGGTGGTCGGGACAAGCTGCGTGCCGACTATGTGGCGCCGCCGCCCGGCGAGGTCCGCGACCTGGTCGAGGACCTGTTGCGCTACCTCGACGGGTCGGGTGAGCATCCCCTGCTGCTCACCGCCGTCGCGCACGCGCAGTTCGAATCCATCCACCCTTTCGAGGACGGGAACGGGCGCGCCGGCCGGGCGCTGGTCCATGCAGTCCTCGAGCGCGGGGGAGTGGTGCGCTCGGGACTGCTGCCGGTCTCGACCGTGATCCGGTCACGGGAGCGGGAATACATCCAGCGACTCAGCGCCGTCCGTACCGACGATCCCGACCGAGCCGTCGAGGCCCTGAACGCGTGGGTGCGCTTCTTCGTCGAGGTCGCAGAAGAGGCCGGCAGCACGCTGCAGCGCATCCAGGAGGAGGTCCGCACCCTCGATGCCGCTCTCGTCGAGAAGGCCGCCGGTCTGCGCGCCGATTCCTCGGCGCGCCGGCTGCTGCCTGTGCTGCGAGAACAGCCCGTGGTCACCGCAGCCTTCGTCGCAGACCGTCTGGGGGTCTCCCGCGTCGCGGCCCATCGGGCCGTGGACACGCTGGTGGCCCGCGGGATCCTCACCCCGGGCACCGGGAAGTACCGCCGCTCCGAGACCTTCCAGGCGGACGACGTCCTGCAGCTGGTGGACAGGGAGAGCTGAGCGGATCGGGCAGCGGGAACCGCGCGCCCGCCGCCCTCGCCACTAGCATGTTCGAGCCCCCCGCGCTCCCCTCTGAAAGGCCTGGTGCCCCGATGAGCGCCGATGCGACCGCCCTCCGCCAGCTCCTCACCTCGCTCGACGGCCGCAGCTACGGCTCCTACAAGCAGCTGAAGGGCTCCTACGACCTGGGTCCCTGCCGACTGCTCATCGACCACGTGCAGGTCGATCCCTACGCCCCGCCGTCGCTGATGCGCCTGGTGGTGGACCGTGACGCCGCCGGCATCCCGGAGGATCTCCTCGCCGATCGGCGCGGCACGGTCGCGACCACCGACTTCCTGGCCCGCGCCCTCGCGCACGCCGCGGCCCCGCTGGAGGGGAGGCTCAGCATCGGCGCGCCGGCCCAGGAGGTCCTCGAGCGCACCACCGTCGCCGTCACCTCGCACGGGATCGAGGCGCGCCTCGCCGCGGAGCTGCCCGCCTCGGGCCGCCGGATCCGGGGCCGGCAGGCCAGCCGCCTGCTCACCGAGGAGCTGCCGCGCCTCGCGGAGGCCGCCCTGTCCCATGCCCGCCTCGACGCGGAGGCGCTGCGCGCGCACGTGACCCTGCACCGCGACCAGGAGGCGCTGCGCGACCAGCTGGCCGAGCGGGGCCTGGTGGCCTTCGTGGGCGAGGGCGCGATCCTGCCGCGCCGCGCCGGCGACTCCGACCTGCCGCTCAGCGAGGGCGCCGTCCCCTTCGCCAGCCCCGCCTCGCTGCGGGTCTCCTTCGACCTGCCCAGCGGCCGGCGCGTGAGCGGGATGGGTGTGCCGGACGGCGTCACCGTCATCGTCGGCGGCGGCTACCACGGCAAGTCCACGCTGCTGCGCGCGATCGAGCGGGGCGTGTACCCGCACCGCGAGGGCGACGGCCGCGAATGGGTGCTCACCCGGGCCGATGTCGCCGCGGTCCGCGCGGAGGACGGCCGCTCCGTGGCCGGCGTCGACATCTCCCCGTTCATCAGCGGCCTCCCCTCGGGCACCGACACCCGCCGCTTCTCGACCACCAACGCGTCGGGCTCGACCTCCCAGGCCGCCTCCCTCGTCGAGGCGGTCGACGCCGGCGCCTCGGCGCTGCTCATCGACGAGGACACCTCGGCGACGAACTTCATGCTCCGCGACGCCCGGATGCGCGCCCTGATCCCGGCCGAGCGCGAACCGATCACCCCGTTCGTGGACCGCGTGCGCCCGCTGCACACCGAGCGCGGGGTCTCCACCGTGCTGGTCGCCGGCGGCTCCGGCGCGTTCTTCGACGTCGCCGATCATGTGATCGCGCTGGACGAGTACGTGCCCCGCGACGTCACCGCCCAGGCGCGGGCGCTCGCCGACGCCCCGCCACCGCCGGGCGAGGCCGTGTTCGCGCCGCCGCGCCCGCGACACCCGGCGGCCGGGGCCCTGCGCCCGACGGGGAAGCGCAGACCCGCCGCGGCACGCGGGCGCGGGAGCATCCGCTTCGGGCACGAATCCCTCGACCTGGCCGCCGTGTCCCAGCTGGTCGATGCCGCACAGACCCAGGCCATCGCCCACGCGCTCGACCGCCTGGCCGAGCTGACGGAGCACAGCCCGCACCTCGCCCTCGACGCCGCGATCGCGGCCCTGTGCGACCGGATGGATGCCGAGGGCCTCGAGACGCTCTCGCCCCACCACGGCCACCCGGGGCACCTCGCCCGGCCCCGCCCCCTCGAGCTCCACGCCGCCGTGAACCGCTACCGCCGACTGCGCCTGGCAGAGGAGCCCGCACCCGGCCGGTGACACCGCCGCCTGGCAGGTGGCCGCCCTCCGCGCCCCCGGGCAGCCTGTGCCCGGAGGCATAGACTGGCCCGCCCCGCGGAAGGAGAGGACCGATGCAGGACCACACCCCCGCCCGGACCGGCGCCGCCGCACGGCCGACGCTCCGCGAGGAGCTGACCGGCCCTCCGCGCCCCAGCGGGAACGCCCACGCCATGACGATCGGGTTCGGCCTGCTGCTGACCGCGTCCCTGGTGATCGGCGCGTTCACCGACAGCGCCCCGAGCAGCGGCCTGCAGCTGGTGTTCGCAGGGCTCATGGCATCGCTCGGCGTCGCAGAGCTGATGGACCCGCGCCGGCGGAGCCTCGTGATCGGCACCCGCCTCGGCGGGATGGTGATCGCCCTGCTGGGGCTCGTGATCCAGTTCGTCCCCGGCCTCGGATGAGGCGGTCATGTCGCCGCCGCGAAGCGACGACCAGGTAGAACGTTCAGGTGATGCCGGGTACGGTCGGCGATGCAGCCGGGCTCGCCGCCCGGCTCCGGCATGCTCTCGGCCGACTGCGCGCCTGACGGCATGCCGTTGACAAGTGAACTCCACGAGAGAGGAAGCCATGTCCACGGTGACCATGACCGACGATCTCTACCGCACGCGGCTCACGGAGGCGAAGGAGCCTTTCGCCCGTGAGCATCCCACGGTGTGGGGGAGCGCCGATGACGGCCCCTTCGACGCCGATGCGCTGCGCGCCCACGACGAGCGCGGCTTCACGATCCTGCCGGACTTCATCACCGGCGAGGAGGTGGAGACCTACCAGGCGGAGCTCGACCGGCTCACCTCCGATCCCTCGCTGCGCGGCGACGAGCGCGTCGTCACCGAGCGCGCCTCCGGCGAGGTCCGCTCGATCTTCGCCGTCCAGCAGCTCAGCGAGCTGATCGACCGGCTCTCCCGCGACCCGCGCCTGCTGGATCGTGCCCGCCAGCTGCTCGGCTCGGACGTGTACCTGCACCAGACCCGCATCAACTACATGCCCGGCTTCAAGGGCAGCGGCTTCTACTGGCACTCCGACTTCGAGACCTGGCACGCGGAGGACGGCATGCCCGCGCCCCGCGCGGTGAGCTGCTCGATCGCGCTCACGCCGAACTTCCCCTACAACGGCGGGCTCATGGTGATGCCCGGCTCGCACCGCACCTTCGTGCCGAGCCTGGGGGAGACCCCCGAGGACAACCACAAGTCCTCGCTCAAGGAGCAGAAGATCGGCGTGCCCTCCGAGGAGGCGATCACCGAGATGGCCCACCGCCACGGCATCGACCAGTTCACCGGCCCGGCGGGCTCCGCCCTCTGGTTCGACGCGAACATCATGCACGGCTCGGGCAACAACATCACCCCGTTCCCGCGCTCGAACATCTTCCTGGTGTTCAACAGCGTCGAGAACGCGCTGCAGGAGCCGTACGCGGCCTCCGCGGTGCGCCCGGACCACATCGCGCACCGGGACGCGCAGCCGCTGAGCTGACCGCTCCCGCGCCTGCCCCGAGGTGAGGGCAGATCGGAAAAAGGGGACGGACGAGGTGATCGTCCGTCCCCTTTTCCGTGCCCGCGGCAGCGGAGCGTGCCCTGCGCCACAGCCGACCCCGGACCACGCGCGGTCATGTTTCGCGCTATGAACATCCTTTAGCTCAGGTTTGGTCCCTGTGGTGCACTGGACCCCGGCCCACCCCGCTGTCCGGGCCTCACGTCCACCCCTCCTCGAGGAGATCACCATGCCCGCTCTGACCCGCCGCTCCGCCCTCGCTCTCGGCCTCGCCGTCCCCGCCGCCGTGACGATGGCCGCCTGCGGTGCTGCCAGCGGCGGCTCCGGTGACGCCGGCGGCGAGCCGCAGCAGGGCGGCACCCTGACCTACCTCGAGCCGCAGACCTGGGCGACCCTCTACCCGCCGGCCGGAGGCTTCTACCCCAACGGCGGCGTGCTCAACAACATCACCGACCGCCTGCTGCACCAGAACCCCGAGACCCTCGAGCTCGAGCCGTGGATCGCCGCCGAGCTGCCCGAGGTCAACGAGGACGCCACCGAGTACACGTTCACGCTGCGCGAGGACGCCACCTACTCCGACGGCACCCCGATCGACGCCGAGAACGTGGTGAAGAACTTCGACCTCTTCGGCAAGGGCGATGCCGACCGTGCGCTGACCGTCTCCGAGGCGATCAACAACTACGACCACGGCGAGGTCGTCGATGCGACGACCGTGAAGTTCCACTTCTCGGCGCCCGCGCCGGGCTTCGCGCAGGCCGTCTCCACGATCAACTCCGGGCTGCTCTCCACCGCCACCCTGGATCGCACCAGCGAGGAGTTCGGGCCCGGCAACGCGACCGAGATCATCGCCTCCGGCCCCTTCGTCATCGCGGAAGAGGAGATCGGCACCCGGCTGAAGCTCACCGTGCGTGAGGACTACGCCTGGGCGCCCGCCTCCCTCGAGCACGAGGGCCGCGCATATCTCGACGCGATCGACATCATCGTCGCCGCGGAGGACAGCGTGCGCGTGGGCACCCTGACCTCCCAGCAGGCGCACCTGGCCCGCCAGATCGAGGCGCCCGACGAGGCGCAGTTCGACGCCGACGGCCTCGCCCTGCACGCCGCGGCCACCAACGGCGTCACCAACAGCCTCAGCTTCCGCTTCCGCGACCCGGCCCTCGAGGACCTGGCCACCCGGCAGGCGCTGATCGCCGCGATCGACCGCCAGGCCATCGTGGACACCCTGTTCACCGACAGCTACCCGCTGGCCACCGGCATCCTGGGCACCACGGCGCTGGGCTACACGGACACCTCCGAGAACTACGCGCACGACCTCGAGCGGGCGGCCTCGCTGCTGGACGAGGCCGGCTGGGAGGCGGGGGCCGACGGCACCCGCACCAAGGACGGCGAGGCCCTGACCCTCACCTTCAACGAGGCGCTGCCCCAGCCCCGCTCCCGCGAGGTGGTCACCCTGATCCAGGAGCAGCTGTCCGAGCTCGGCATCGCCGTGGAGCTGCTGCCCGGCGACCAGGCCACGCAGGACGCCGCCCGCGCCGAGCCCGGCACCGTGCAGGTGTACCACTCGATGGTGGGCCGCGCGGACTACGACGTGCTGAAGTCGCAGCTGTCCTCCGAGAACCGCAACGCGCTGCTGAACGGCCACCCCGACGGCAGCGTCGGCGACGAGGAGCTCGACGAGCTGCTCGCCGCGATCGCCTCCACCCCCGGGGACGAGGGGCGCGCCGAGGCCTCCGCCGCCGCGCAGGCCCACATCGCCGAGAACGCGTACGTGCTGCCGCTGTTCGAGGAGCCGCAGGTGTTCGGCTACGTCGAGACCGTGCAGGGCTTCGCCACCGAGTCGGTGGGCCGCCCCAGCTTCTACGACACCTGGCTGACGAGCTGAGGCACCGATCATGCGCTACGTCCTGCAACGCACCGGGGGCGCGCTCCTGGTGCTGGTCCTCGCCTTCACCGCCGCGTACATCCTGCTCACGGCCCTGCCCGGCGATGCCGTGCTGGCCCGCTACGGCAACCCCGACCTGGGGCTGACCCCGGAGCAGCTCGCCGAGATCCGCGCCGCCTTCGGCGCGGACCGCCCCGCCGTGCTGCAGTACCTCGACACGGCGGTCTCCTTCCTGCAGGGGGATCTGGGCTATTCGGTCCAGAGCGGCGCGGCGGTCTCCGCCCTCCTCGCCGAGGCGCTGCCCTCCACGCTCACCCTCGCCGCGCTGGGCCTGCTGCTCGCCGTGGTGCTCGCGGTGACCATCGCGTTCACCGCCACCCACGGCAGCCTGCGCGGCACCCGGGCCACCACCTGGCTGCGCGGCGCGCTGCGGGGCCTGCCCCCGCTGATGGTGTCCCTGCCGGTGTTCTGGATCGGGATCATGCTCATCCAGGTGTTCTCGTTCCGGCTGGGCCTGGTCCCGGTGCTGAACGCGAGCCCCGCCCAGTCGCTGATCCTGCCGGTCGCGACGCTCGCCCTGCCGATCGCGGCGCCGCTCGCGCAGGTGCTGATCCGTTCGATCGACGAGGTCTCCGCCCAGCCCTTCGTGGCGGTGGCCCGCGCCCGCGGCGCCTCCACCTGGTGGCTGCTGTGGCGCACGGTGGCCCGCAACGCCCTGCTGCCCACCCTGACGATGGCCGGGCTGCTGTTCGGCGAGCTCGTGGGCGGCGCCGTGGTCACCGAGGCGGTGTTCGGGAGGATGGGCGTCGGCCAGCTCACCGCCCAGGCCGTCGCCGCGCGCGACACCCCCGTGCTGATGGCCGTGGTGGTGCTGTCCACCATCGTGTTCGTGCTGGTGAACCTCATCGTGGACCTGCTGTACCCGGTGCTCGACGCCCGGCTGCGCCGCACCGACGCCGCCCCCGCGGCATCCGGAGCCGGCACGTCGGGCTCCACCACCGAGCAGAGCGAGGTGACCGCGTGATGAGCCTCCAGACCCTCACCCGCGATCAGGCCCCTGCCCCCACTCCCGCCCGGTCCCGCGCTCGGCGCCTGCCCGCGCTGCGCCCCACCGTGGTGCTCTCCGCCCTGGTGCTGCTGCTGGCGATCACCTGGGCGCTGGCCCCGGGGCTGTTCACCTCCTACGGGGCCACCGCCTCCGTCGGCCCCTCCCTGCAGGCCCCCAGCGCCGAGCACTGGTTCGGCACCGACGCGACCGGGCGGGACATGTTCTCCCGCGTGGTCCACGGCGCCTCCCACTCGATCACCGCGGCGCTCGTGGCCGTGGCCGTCGGCCTCGTGGTCGGCACCACGATCGGCGTGGTCGCCGGCAGCGTCGGCGGGTTCGTCGAGGACGTGCTGATGCGCGTGGTCGACGTGCTGCTGGCGATCCCCGGGCTGCTGCTGTCGCTGTCGGTGGTGATCCTGCTGGGCTTCGGCACCACCAATGCGGCGATCGCCGTGGGCGTCACCTCGATCGCGACCTTCGCCCGCCTGTCCCGCTCCCGGGTGCTCGAGGTGCGTCGGAGCGAGTACGTCGAGGCCGCGTTCGGCTCCGGCGGCACGCTGCCCGCGATCCTGTGGCGCCACATCCTGCCCAACTCCGCCGCCCCGGTGATCGCGCTCGCGGCGCTGCAGCTGGGCTCGGCGATCCTGCAGATCTCCACCCTCGGCTTCCTCGGCTACGGCGCCCCGCCGCCCACCCCCGAATGGGGGCTGCTGATCGCCGAGGGCCGCGACTACGTCGCCACCGCCTGGTGGCTCACCCTGCTGCCCGGCCTCGTGGTCGCCGCCGTGGTGCTGTCCACCAACCGTCTCAGCGATGCCATCGGAAAGGCGCAGCGCCCATGAGCCGCGTGCACGACACCCCCTCCACCCTCCTGCACACCCCTGCCGCCCCGCACGACCCCGCCGCCCGGCAGGACCCCGCCGCCCGGCAGGACCCGAGCCCGGCCGCGCCGCTGCTCGAGGTGCGCGACCTGCACGTCGCCTACCGCACCCGCCGCGGCCCCGTCGAGGCGGTGCGCGGCATCGACCTCAGCGTGGACCGCGGCGCGGTCACCGCCCTGGTGGGCGAATCCGGCTCCGGCAAGTCCAGCGCCGCCCAGGCCGTGATCGGCCTGCTGGCCGACAACGGCGCCGTCACCGACGGCACGATCACCCTCACCGGCGCCGAGGGTCGGCGCCAGGAGCTCGTGGGCCTGCCAGAACGCAGCTGGCGCGCGCTGCGCGGCACCCGCATCGGGCTGATCCCGCAGGATCCCACCAGCTCCCTGGACCCGGTGCGCACCATCGGCGCCTCCGTCGCCGACCCGCTGCGGATCCACGGCTGGCACGACCGCGCCCGGATCGAGCAGCGCGTGCTCGAGCTGCTCGACCAGGTGGGGCTCGACGACCCCGCCACCCGCGCCCGCCAGTACCCGCACGAGCTCTCCGGCGGGATGCGCCAGCGCGTGCTGATCGCCGCCGCGCTCGCGCTCGAGCCCGAGCTGCTCATCGCCGACGAGCCCACCAGCGCCCTGGACGTCACCGTGCAGGCCACCGTGCTGGACCTCATCGACGAGCTGCGCGAGGCCACCGGCGCCGGGGTGCTGCTGATCACCCACGACCTCGCCGTCGCCGCCGACCGCGCCGACTCCCTCGTGGTGATGCGCGCCGGCCGCGTCGAGGAGGCCGGCCCCACCGCCGCGCTGCTCGCAGCCCCGTCGGCCGACTACACCCGCACCCTGCTGGCCGACGCCCCCTCGCTGCGCCAGGTCGTGGACCGCAGCCCCCGCACCTCCGCGGCCGAGGAGGCGCCGCTGGTGCGGGTGCAGGGCCTGCGCCAGGAGTTCGGCGGCCGCGGCGGCGCCCCCTTCGTCGCCGTCGAGGATCTCTCCTTCGACATCCCGCGCGGCACCACCCACGCCCTGGTGGGCGAATCCGGCTCCGGCAAGACCACCACCGGGCGCGCGATCGCGGGCTTCCGCCGCCCGACGGCCGGCAGCATCCGCGTGGGCGGCACCGAGGTCACCGAGCTGGGCACCGGGGCGCGACTGCGCCGGTTCCGCTCCACCGTGCAGCTGGTGCACCAGAACCCCTTCGGCTCCCTCGACCCGCGCCAGAGCATCGCCCAGATCCTCGAGGAGCCGCTGCGCAACACCCGCCGCGGCAACCGGGCCCAGCGCCGCAGCGCCGCCCTGCACCACCTCGAGCTGGTGTCCCTGCCGCGCGAGGTCGCCACCCGCCGGCCGCGCGAGCTCTCCGGCGGGCAGCGGCAGCGGGTCGCGATCGCGCGCGCCCTGATCCTGCAGCCCGAGGTGGTGGTGCTCGACGAGGCCGTCTCCGCGCTCGACGTCACCGTGCAGGCGCAGATCCTGCGCCTGCTGGCCCGCCTCCAGGACGAGCTGGGCCTGACCTACGTGTTCATCTCCCACGACCTGGCCGTGGTGCGGCAGGTGGCGGACACCGTCTCCGTGCTGCGCCGCGGCGTGCAGGTCGAGCAGGGCGCAGTCGCCCAGGTGCTCGAGGACCCGCAGCACGACTACACCCGGCAGCTGCTGGCCGCCATCCCCGGCACCGGCCACGGCATCACCCACGAGGAGCTCACCGCATCATGACCCGACCCCGTCTGGGACTGTTCACCCGCCTGCTCGAGGAGGCCCCGGCCGCGGACCGCTACCGCTACGCCCTCGAGCAGATCGCCCACGCCGAGCAGCTCGGCTTCGCCTCCGCCTGGGTGGCCCAGCACCACTTCGGCGAGCAGGAGGGCGGGCTGCCCTCCCCGTTCGTGCTGCTGGCCGCCGCCGCGCAGCGCACCGCGCGGATCGGCCTGGCCACCGCCGTGGTGACCCTCCCGATCGATGACCCGCTGCGCGCCGCGGAGGATGCCGCGGTGCTCGACGCCCTCTCCGGCGGCCGGGTCCAGCTGGGCCTCGCCGCCGGCGGCACCCCCTCCTCGTTCCCGGCGTTCGGCCGGGACCCGGCCGCGCGGCGCGAGCTGTTCGCCGAGCACCTCGAGGTGCTGCGCGACGCGCTCGCCGGCCGCGGGGTGCGCGGCACCGACTCGCGCATCTACCCCGATGCCGGGGATCTCGGGCAGCGGGTCTGGCAGGCCACCTTCTCCGCCGGCGGCGGCACCCGCGCCGGGGCCGACGGCGACGGTCTGCTGCTGTCCCGCACCCAGCCCCGCCCCGAGGGGGAGCACACCCTCCCGCTGCACGAGCTGCAGCTGCCCCTCATCGAGGCGTATCACGCGGCGCTGCCCGAGGGTGTGGCCCCGCGGATCCTCGCCTCCCGCACGGCGCTCGTGGTCGATCCCGAGCACCGCGACCGCGCCCTCGCGCTCGCCGAGCCCGGCCTGCGCTCCCTCGCCGCCCTGCAGCCCGGGTTCGATGCGGGCACGGCGAGCCTCGAGCAGCTCATCGCGGTCACCGACACCCATGTGGGCACCGTCGAGGAGGTCAGCGCCTCCCTCGCGGCCGACGCCGCGCTGCCGCGCGTGACCGATGTGTCCTTCCAGGTCCACTCGATCGACGCCGGCCACGAGCTCACCCTGCGCAGCCTCGAGCTGCTGGCCACCGAGGTCGCGCCCCGCGTCGGCTTCGCCACCGGCCCCGAGGCCGCAGACGCCCTGCACACCGCCCACCGCACCCCTGCCGACCCCGCCCGCCTCCACCCCGCGGGCGCCGACCCCGTCGGCCCCGCCGCCACCGTCGAGGGAGCCTCCGCATGAGCACCCCCACCCCGGACGTCATCGACCACCTGGCAGGGGAGGGGGACGGCGGCGCGATCGCAGCGCTGCGCGCCCTGCGCCCCCAGGCCCGCGAGCAGGCCCAGCGCAGCTACCAGGTGCTGCTGGAGCCGGCCGATCCCGGCCCCGTCCCGCTGCGGGAGCGGTACGCGGTCGCCGCCCACGTCGCACGCCTGCACGGCCCCGGCCCCGCCGCCGAGCTGTACCTGGAGAACCTGCGCGACGAGGACCCGGCGCTCGCCGAGGCCGTCGCCGCCGGCGGCCGGGCGGGGGAGACCCGCCTGGACGCGGCGCTCGACCATGCGGACCTGCTGGTGCTGCGCCCGAGCGAGGCCGCGCCCGCCCACCTGCGGGCCCTCGAGGCCGCCGGCTGGGACGCCGACGGGATCGTCACCCTCTCCCAGCTGATCTCCTTCCTCACCTTCCAGCTGCGGGTCGCCCACGGCCTGCGCGTGCTCGCCGAGAACCCCGCCCCCGCCGCGGAGCAGAGCACCGACCGCCCGGCACCCACCCCGCAGGAGACCCGATGACCCGCCCCGAGACCTTCACGCAGGAGAGCCTCAACTGGGTGCCGTGGCTCGAGCCCGTCGCCCGCGAGGACCTCACCGAGGAGCAGCACGAGGCGCTGCTGGACGACTTCCGCCGCGCCATGCCCTACTTCCGGCTGCTCGCGCGGGACCCGCAGGCGCTGCTGGCCCGCACCCTCACCGACAAGGACATCTTCTTCAACACCGACGGCGGCGCGGGCCGCGCCGAGCGGGAGCTCGCCGCCACCGCGACCTCCCGCGCCAACGGCTGCATCTACTGCGCCTCGGTCCACTCCGCCTCCGCGACCCGCGAATCGGGACGCGTCGACGACGTGCAGCGCCTGCTGGACGACGGCGTGGGCGCGGACCTCGGCTCCGAGACCTGGAACGCGATCGCGCACGCCGCGGACGTGCTCACCCACCTGCCGCTGGACTTCGGACCAGGTGAGATCCAGCGCCTGCGTGCGGCGGGGCTCGACGATGCCGATATCGTCGACGTGATCAACGGTGCCGCCTTCTTCCACTGGGCGAACCGTCTGATGCTCTCCCTCGGCGAACCCGAGGTCCCCTCTCGGAGGAAGGAGCGCTCATGAGCGTCCCCCATCTGCTGGACCACATCGTCATCGCCGGTCCCGATCTGCAGGAGCTCGTGGACTGGTTCCACGAGCTCACCGGCGTCACCGCCGCCCCCGGCGGCGCCCACCCCACCGGCACCGCCAACGCGCTGATCGCCCTCACCGTCGGCGGCGAACCGCGCCCCCACTACCTCGAGCTCATCGGCCCCGACCCCGAGCGGGAGGGCGAGGAGCTGCCGAAGAGCTTCAACATCCACCGCCTGAAGAAGCCCGCCGTGATCACCTACGCGGTGCATCCGCAGGGGATCGAGCAGGTGCGTGACCGGGCGCTCGCCCAGGGCGTGGACCTCGGCGAGGTGCAGGACCTCTCCCGCCGCACCCCGGAGGGCACCGAGCTGCAGTGGCGGCTCACCCAGGCGCCGCAGCCGCGCAACTACGGGCTGCCCTTCCTCATCGACTGGGGCCCGACCACCCAGCCCGGCCTCGGCGACCTGCCCTCGCTCGAGCTGGTCTCCTTCGAGCGCATCGAGGTCAAGCCCGAGCCGCTGCAGAAGGCCACCGCCGCGCTCGGCCTCGACGACGGCGTCGTCACCGTCCGCGAGGGCCGCGGTTCCCGGTTCGTGCTGCGCCTGCGCACCGAGGACGGCCGCGAGATCGAGATCTGAGACCGGCCCGGGGCGGGCGGCCGGTGCCCGCGGGAGCGGCGGCGCGACCGAGGATTCCCGGTGCCCGAGCCCCGCGGTCGGCTAGCGTCGGCGACATGAGAGCTCTCCGCGCGCCCCTGCTGTCCCTCGCACTCGTCGCCGGCCTCATGATCACCGGCGCCGCACCGGCGGCTGCCGACGACGGCGACGGGCCCTGGCAGCAGGGACGATTCGACGCCAGCCGCAATCCGGTCCTGAGCTCTGGCCTCGGCGAGATCTACACCGGGGAGATCAGCACCCCCGACGAGGTGCGCGCCACTCCCACCATCACCGACGGGAAGATGTTCGTCGGCAACCACGACAGCGGCTACCTGCAGGCCTTCGACCTGGCCAGCGGCGAACAGCTCTGGCAGGCCCAGGCCCCCAACTGGGTCCATTCGGAGATGGTCCACCGCGAGGGCAGCGTCATGGTCGGATACGGCAACAGGACGATGGGCGAGGACGGCATCCGCGGGACCGGGGACAGCGGTGTGCTCAGCCTGGACGCGGACACCGGCGAGGTGAACTGGCAGCTGGAGACCGCGGGCGAGGTGATGCCGACCCCGGCCGTGGTGGGCGACTCGGTCTACATCGCCACCGGCGATCGGCACCTGTACGAGATCGACCCCGAGACCGGTGAGGACATCGAACGAGCCGACCTGGGCGGCAACGTGAACATGTCCCACCCCGCAGTCTCCGACGGCATGCTGTACGTCGGTGCCAGCGGGCGCACCCCGAACGTGCTCACCGCGTACGACACGGACGCCGACGACATCGCCTGGCAGCGCGAGTTCGAGGAGACGCGCAGCATGGGCGACGTGCCGCCGGCGGTCGCTGACGGCGTCGTGGTGATCACCGCACCGATCACGCTGCCCGAGGGCGAGCCCGAGGACGGCGTCCACGAGCGACACATGATCTACGCGATGGATGCCGAGACCGGCGAGCTGCTCTGGGACGACGAACTCGGCGTGGGGCCGACGATCGAGAACAACCGCTCCGGCGCACCGATGATCGACGACGGCACGGTCTTCGTGGGCAGCCCCCTCACCGAAGCCTCCTACGCCTACGATCTCCAGTCCGGGGAGCGCCTGTGGACGTACCACAGCGGCGCTGTCAAGGGTGCCCCGGTCGCCCGGGACGGTGCGGTCTTCTTCTCCACCACCAGCGGGTGGATCCACGCCCTGGATGAGGAGACCGGTGAGAAGCTCGGGGAACGGCACCTGGGCGGCGCGCTCGCTCCGAGCGGTCCCGTGATCGTCGACGACGTCCTCGTCGTCGGCAGCCAGGACGGCAGCGTCTACCTCACCCCGCTCTCCGAGATCCTCGACACCCCGCTCGCCGAGGGCGTCGACGTCCCGCTCTCCGAGAGCATCGAGGACGACGCGTCCGCAGGCACCACCGTCCTCCTGGTCGCGCTGAGCGCCCTGGTGCTGGCGCTCCTCGCCGTCGTGGTGCTGCAGAGGCGACGACTCGTGCAAGTGCGGGGCCACCGACACCTGCAGTAGGCCTCGGGCCGCCTCAGAGGGACTGCCAGATGTCGTCCCCGCGGCGCAGCGCATCGAAGCCGCCGTCGGCGAAGAGCACCTGGCCCGTCATCCGCGCGTTCGCGGGGGAGACGAGGAAGACGTGCACGGCCGCGATGTGCTCCGCGTCGGCGATGCCGTTGTAGGGGGTGGGCATCGCGTCGTCCGCCTGCTGGCGTCCCTCCTCGGAGGCGAAGAGCTCCTTCGTCATCCCGGTGCGCACCTGGCCCGGTCCCACCGCGTTGATGCCGATCCCGGCGCCGGCGTACTCGGCCGACGGGGCGACGCGGCGGATCCAGCGGGAGATCGCCCGCTTGGAGCTCGAATAGTTCGCATAGCCGGCCATCGGGCCCTGCGCGGCCAGCGCCGCCCCGCGCTCGATCGCCGCCTCCGCCTCCCCGGCCAGCAGCAGATCCACCAGCTCCGGGTCGTTGCCCTGCAGGGTCGCGGCCGAGCTGGTGACGCTGATGCGCGGGTCCCGGCCCGCGGCGAGCAGCGGGCGCAGCGCCTCGATGAGACGCACCGTGCCCAGGTAGTTGATCTTCACGGACAGCTCGGTGGGGGCGGAGACGCCCGCATTGGCGACGAGCGCATCGAGCACACCGCCGGTGCGCTCGGTGATCTCCGCGGCCACCCGGTCGACCGACGAGGGATCGCCCAGATCACCGGTCACGTCCCCCTCGTGCAGGTCCACCCGGATCACGGTGTCCCCGGCGGCCTCGAGCTGAGCGGCGGTGGCGTGCCCGATCCCTGAGGCGGCTCCGGTGACGACGACGGTGCGTGACATGTCCAGTCCTTTCGCGGTGGCGGTGCACTGCTTCGCGGTGCACCGTCAGCGTAGTGCGCAGCGCCGCTGCGGCTCCCGGCGGAAGTCCCGGCCCCGGCCCGCTCCCGCATACGCTTCTGCCATGACCGGCCTGCTCTGCCTCGACCTCGGCACCACCTCGGCGAAAGCCGCCCTGCTCGACCTCTCCGGGCGCACCCTCGCCGCCGCGAGCGCCGAGTACCCCACCCGCCACACCGCGGACGGCGGCGCCGAGCAGGACCCGGCCGACTGGGTGCGCGCCGCCCGCACCGCGATCGCCCGCACCCTGCCGCCGGCCGCCGGGGTCGCGGCGCTGTGCCTCACCGGCCAGATGCAGGACCTCGTGCTCGAGGGAGAGCTCGACGCCGACAGCGCGCCCTCTGTGCCGACCCCGGCCGCGGGCTCCGACCCGACCCCGTCCGTGGACTCCGCCGGGAGCCCGGCCGCGGGCTCTGCCGCGGATCCTGCCCGCGACCCGGCGGTGCACCCGGCCGTGCTGTACACGGATCTGCGCGCCGGGGCGGAGACCGCGCAGCTGCGCACCGCCCTGGCCCGCGACGGCGTGGACTGGGATGCGCTGGCCGGGAACCTGCAGGACGCCAGCAGCTGCGCCGCGATGTTCCACCGCCTGGCCCGCCACCGCCCCGAGGCCGTCGCCCGCGCCCGCGGCCTCACCTTCGGCCCGGCCGGCCACCTCGCGCACGTGCTCGGCGCCGGCCTGCACTGCGATCCGACGACCGCCGCGGCCACGGGCCTGCTCGATGCCCGCACCCGCGACTGGGCGCCCGCCGTCGCCCGCGCCGCCGGGATCGACCCGGCGCTGCTGCCGCGGCTGACCCGCGCCGCCGGCGAGGTGGTGGGCCGCACCGGTCCGAGCGCCGCCGCGCTGCTGGGCCTGCCCGCCGGGGTGCCGATCGTGCTCGCCCCCGGGGACGCGGGCGCCGCGACCCTCGGGATCACCGGGTTCCGCCCCGGCCAGGACCACGCCTCCCTCGGCACCAGCGGCTGGATCGCGAGCGTCCGGTCGGCACCGGCCGAGGTCGAGGTGGACGGCGCCTCGCACCGCCTCGCCCTCGGCGGCGGCGCCACGCTGCACATCTGCGCGATCCTCGCCGCCGGGGCGGCCGCCGCCTGGGCGCGGGAGGCTTACCTCGGCGGCGCCGACGGCGAGGAGGCCGACCGGCTGCTCGCCGCGCGCGAGGCCGAGCACGGGCGCGGGCCGACGGGCCTGCTGGTCCTGCCCTCGCTCGGCGGGGAACGCTTCCCCGTGCGGGACGGGGCGCTGCGCGGGGCGGTGCTCGGCATCGACGCCGCCACCGGCCCGGTCGACCTCTACGCCGCGACCCTCGAAGGGGTGGCCCTCGCCCTCTCCCACGCGCTCGACCCCGCCGACGCCGGCCAGGTGCCGCCCGACGCCGACCGGGTGCTGCCCGTCGTCGGCGGGGGAGCGGCCTCCGCCCCGTGGCGCCGGATCCTCGCCGACGTCACCGGCCGCCCGGTGCTGCAGGCCGACGGCAGCGACGCGACCCTGCTCGGAGCGGGTATCGCCGGCGCCGAGGCGCTCGGCCTGGACCACGGCCTGACGCCCCTGCTCGAGCAGGGCGGGGAGGTCACCACCCCGGACCCGGCCGCGGCGGAGGCCTACGCCGCGCTGCGCCCCGCGCACCGCCGCCTCTACGACACCGCAGCCCAGTACTGAACGGCCCGACCCCGCCCCGCCCCGCCCGGCCCGGCTCTGCCCTGCCTGCCCGCCCGGCTCTGCCC
>DHCMJ07802__coassemble_33_pt1 | contig 25650 bp, 22 predicted proteins | sample DHCMJ07802__metabat2_high_PE_028 | metagenome-assembled genome bin DHCMJ07802
GGCGCGTGGCGCGTGGTGGCGCGTGGCGGGCGCGCCCGGGCGTCTCAGACGTGCGAGGGCTGCTGCACGCCGTCGCGGGAGACGCGCACCATCTCCTCGCGCTCGACGACCTTGATGCGGGCGCGGGGCTCGCCGTCGGCGTCCACCGCGGCGGCGCCGAGCGACTTCTCGTGCTCGTCCAGCGCCATCCAGCCGTCCCACGTCGTGTACTGCACGCCGCGGTCCTCGAGCAGGCGCAGGATCGCATCCTCCTCCCGCTCGGGCGCGGGGGCGAGGGTGCCGGACTCGATGTCCTCGAGCAGGCTCGCGATCGTCTCGATCGCGTCGGACTTCGTCGCCCCGATCAGGCCGACGGGGCCGCGCTTGATCCAGCCGTTGGCGTAGACGCCGGGGATCACGGTGCCGTCCGCCTCGGTGACGCGGCCGGCGACGTTGTGGATCACGCCGCGGCGGGGATCGTACGGGATGCCGGGCAGCTCGGAGCCGTGGTAGCCGACGGCGCGGTAGACGGCGCCCAGCGGGTAGTCGACCATCTCGCCGGTGCCCTCGAGGTTGCCCTCGGCATCCAGGCGGGTGCGCTCGAAGCGCATGCCGGTGACCGTGCCGTCCTCGCCGAGCACCTCGACGGGGCGGTGCCAGAAGTGCATGTGGAGGCGGCGCCGCACGGGACCGCCCTCGCGGTCGGTGGGCTCCTCGCCGGCGGCCTCGCGGCGCTGCTGCTCCTCGAGCCAGCCCACGAAGGTCTGGACGACCTGGTCGGTGCGCTTGTCCGCCTTGATGGCCTCCCACTCGGCCTCGGTGATCTGCTCGACGTCGCGCGGGTCCATCACGACCTGTAGGCCCTTGGGGTGGGCGAGCTCGCGGGCCTCGAGCGGGGAGAACTTGGTCTGGGCGGGGCCGCGGCGGCCGAAGATGTGCACATCGGTGGTGCGGGCGGACTGCAGGCCCTCGTACACGTTCTGGGGGATCTCGGTGCGCAGCAGCTCGTCGGCGCTCTTGGAGAGCACGCGGGCCACATCGAGCGCGACGTTGCCGTTGCCGATCACCGCGACCTGCTCGGCATCCAGCTCCCAGGTGCGGGGGTAGTCGGGGTTGCCGTCGTACCAGGCCACGAAGTCCGCGGCGCCGTGGGAGCCCTCGAGCTCGATGCCGGGGATCGACAGCTCGGCGTCCTTGAGCGCGCCGGTGGCGAAGACGACCGCGTCGTAGTGGAGGCGCAGGTCCTCGGCGGTGAGATCGGTGCCGAACTCGACGTCGCCGAGGAAGCGGATGTCACCGCGTCCCAGGATCCGGTGCAGCGCCGTGATGATGCCCTTGATGCGGGGGTGATCCGGGGCCACGCCGTAGCGGATCAGGCCGAAGGGGGCGGGGAAGCGATCGAACAGATCGATGGAGACCTCGAGCTCCCCGTTCTTGACCTGCGGGGAGCGCAGCAAGGTCTCTGCCGCGTACACGCCGGCGGGCCCGGAGCCGATCACGGCCAGACGGAAGGGCTGCTGGGAGGAGGACATCTCACCTCTGTCTCGTGGCGCTCGGGCGCCGGGTCGGATGCGTTCCGGAGCGGTCGCGAGTCGCTCCGCGTTCCGCTCTGCACAGATTTCCGCACCACTCTATACGCGAAATTCGCACCGATCCCGGTGACTGTGAGCGGGCTGACGTGCGCGCTGCAGATCAGCGCGCGATCCGGGCGTCATCGCGGCGCGGGGCCGCCGGTTCTCACGCCGGGCTCGCGGTCGTCGGCGGGGCGGGGGAGTCCGGGACCACGCCGACGGCGACGTCGAGGGTGCTGGTCGCCCCGGGCGGGCCGACGACGATCCCCTTCAGCGGCGGCACGTCGGCATAGTCCCGGCCCCAGGCGGTGGTCACGAAGCGCTGGTCCACGAAGGTGCGGTTCGTCGGGTCGATGTCGACCCATCCGGTGCCCGGCACCAGCACGCTCAGCCAGGCATGGGAGGCGGCCGAGCCGATCATCTCCCCGACCGGGGCGGTGCCCAGGGAGCCGCCGGCCGACGGGGCGGTGCGCAGATAGCCGGAGACGTACCGCGCGGCGAGCCCGGCGGCGCGTACCGCGGCGACGCCGACGTGCGAGAAGTCCTGGCAGACCCCGTGCCGGGCGGCGAGCACCTCCTCGAGGGTCGAGGAGACGGTGGTCGCGGAGGAGTCGTAGGTGAAGTCGGAGTGGATGAGCGCGGTGAGCGCGGAGAGGCATTCGCCGATCGCCCGCCCGGGGGTGAACACCGCGGCGGAGATCTCCTGCGCGGCGGTGCCGGCGGGGATGCGGGGCGAGGGATGGACGAAGTCCAGCCCCGAATCCGGCAGCACCGAGCCCCAGTGCTCGGGGGTGCACTGCTCCCAGGGGCGGGACATCGGCTCGAGCGGGTAGCGCCGCTCGGCGACCGTGACCTGGGCGTGGGAGTGCACGTCGAGCTGCGTGTGCGGGGTGTCGACCAGCAGATAGGTCGAGGAGTTCCCGTAGAAGTCCGTGTGCGCGGTGAGCCGGGCGGGGGCCGGGTCGACCACCACCTCGTGGGACAGCACCCGCTGATGCGGGGTGGCCCGCGGCTCGATGTGCGCGCGGCCGAAGTTGCGGGAGACGGGCTTGGCGTACCGGTACGAGGTCAGGTGGTGGACGCGGTAGAGCATCGGCTCCACCGCCTCCGCGCCCTCGTGCCGCAGCGGGATCAGGGGGCGCCGCGGCGCGGATCCCGTGGTCTCGGTCGTCGCATTCTCAGACATCGTCGATCCCCCATCGCGAGGCGGATTCCGAGGGGCGGAAGAAGCGGTTCTCGAGTGCGGTGGCGAGCTCCCGCAGGGTCTCGAGAGCCGCGTCGGCCTCCTCGAGCAGCGCGGTCGGCGCCCCGAGGACGGCGTCGGCGTGGGCACCAGCACCAGCACCGGCGTCGCCCTCGGCACCGGTGTCGAGCGGGCGGAGCATCGTCTGCGGCTGCCAGCTGCTGAGCCGGGAGCGCAGCGCGGTCAGCGGCGCGCGCAGCTCGGGGGTGGGCGCGACCTCCGGGAGGCGGTCGAGGGTCTGCCCGAGCCGGTCCAGCTGGAAGGCGATCGAGCGGGGCAGGGTGGTGTCGCTCAGCAGAAGCTCCATGAGCAGCTCGGGCTGGACCGCGGCGTGGTAGGAGCGGCGGTAGGAGGCGCCGGATTCGGTGATCAGCGCGACCGCACCGGCGATCCGCGCCTCGGCCGCGCGGGTGCGGCGACGGCCCAGAAGCGCCCGGAGCAGGGCCAGCAGGCTGCTGGTGCGCTCGATCTTGCGCCCCACCTCCATGAGGTCCCAGCCCAGGTTGCGGGGCATCGAGTCGGCGACCGCGCCGGAGAGCGTCAGGCAGCCGTCGACGATCTCGGTCAGCCCCTGCTCGAGGGGCGGCGCGTCCTGCCCGCCGAGGGAGCGCAGTCGCTGGTTCATCCGCGCGATCACCGGCCAGACGTCATCGGAGATCAGGTCGCGCAGCGTGCGGGTGGTGTGGGCGAGCGCGGCGTAGGACTGCGCGAGCGCGCCGGGGCGGCTGCGGTCCGTCAGCAGGCTCTCGATCTCGGTGCGCACCGTCTCGCGGTCCCGGAGGTCCAGCGCCGGGAACCCCGGATAGGTCGTGGTCACCTCGGTGACCGCGCCGAGCAGCACCGACTGGGCGGTGCGCGCGCTGGGGCTCGGCTCGGAGTCGAGGTCGTTGACGGTGTCCAGCACGGTGCGCAGCAGACGGGCGGTGGCGTCCACCCGCTCCAGGTAGCGGCCGAACCAGAACAGGTCCGAGCCGATCGAGCGGGTCATCGCCGGGTAGGTGGTGAGCACGTCGCGGGGCGTGGCGGAGTCGAGCGCGGCGGCATCGGCCTGCGCGGCGCTGCGCGCGGGGACGGCGGCGGTCTCGGGGACCGTCACCCACACGTCCTTGAGCGCGGCCGGGCCGTCGTCGGCGGTGAGACCGATCCCGCCGGGCAGCACGTCGAAGCCGTCCTCGGTGCGCATCACCAGCAGGCGCAGCCGCACCGGGCGCTCCACCAGGGCGTCCCCTCCGGCGGGGTCGAGGCCGAGCCAGCCGCCCTCGGCGGTGTCGGGGCCGGCGGGGCGCAGCAGCAGGTCCTCGTGCAGCAGCTGCCGGCACAGGTCCGGCAGGGCGGTGCGCAGATCCGGGTTCTCCAGCAGCCCCGCGCCGATCGGGTTGAAGATCTCCACATCACCGCAGCGCGCCGCCTCGACCAGGCCGGTCACGCCGCGCAGCGGTGTGGGGCCCAGGTCCAGCGGATCCACGAGGCCGGAGGGCACCAGGCGCAGCAGCGCGTCCACCGTGTCCCCGGCGGCCGAGTCCAGGCCGGGCAGGCGCAGGGTGAGGGTGCCGGAGCCGGTGCGCAGGTCCCCGGCGGAGACCACGGGCGCGCCCAGCAGGTTCGCGAGCCAGCTGTGGTCGAAGGCGCGCAGCGGGTCCTCGGCGTCCTTCGTGAGCACCACCGTGCGGCCCGCCCTTCCCTCGGCGCGGGTGCGCTGGTGCAGCGAGGTGCGCAGGGCGTCGAAGAAGGGGTGCAGGCGGCGCAGCGGGGTGGAGCGGTACAGGGTCGGCGCGCAGCGGGACAGCACGCGGCGCAGCTCGAGGGTGGTGCCCGCCCCGTCGGGCACGTCGACCGCGTCCTCGAGCACCACCCAGGAGCCCTCGGCGGTGCGGGTGACCGTGCTGGTCACCGCGAACAGGTGGTGGTTCCCGCGCGCCGGGATGCCCACCGCGGCGCGGAGGTAGGCGGGATCCTGCAGCAGCTGGGCGACGGGGGCGACCTCCGCGGCGAGCACCGTGCGCGGGCCGTAGAGATCCGCGTAGAGGGCGTCCAGCAGCCGCATCCGCTGGATCAGGCCGGCCGAGAGCTGCGACCACGCCTCGGCGTCGAGGACCACCGGGACGGGGTCGATCACGGGCGCGGTCGCGGAGACGTCGCCGGCGAACATCGCCGCCGCGGACGCCGCCGCCCGACGTCGGCCCCGAGGGCCGAGAGCGTCGAGCTCGTCGACCAGGGCCTGCGGGGGTGGGGAGGTCACCCGGACATCGTAGACACGCCGGGGAGGCCGGGGGCTCAGGATCCGCTCGCGGCCGGCATCCCCTCGGAGGGCTGGACCACCACGAAGCCCGGGCCGTGGAAGCCGAGCTGGAAGGACTCCCCGGAGCCGCGGCCGATCAGCGAGCCCATCTTGAAATCGTTCTTGAGCTGCGGCTGGAGGTTCGCCGACCAGCACACCGCTGCCTGCGGGTCCACGAAGGTGGGCTGCTGCGAGCAGTCCAGCAGCATCGGCGGGCCGTCCGAGGTGACCGCGACCATGCCGTGGCCCTGGAGGAAGAGGTTGAACAGGCCGCCGGCCATGAAGCCCGCCCCGCCCAGGGAGCGGATGTCCCACTGGATCGAGCTGTCGAAGGCGAGCATGTTCCGCGTGTTCAGGGTGAGGGCGTCGCCCTCGAGCTGGATCAGGAAGATCTCCTCGGCCTGGCGGGCGTAGAAGATCTCGCCGTGCCCGCGGGTGCGCATCATGTTCCCGCCCTCCCCGGTGGCCATCTTCTTCAGCAGCTTCATGCCGCCGCCGGAGCCCTGGTAGGAGAAGTCCATCTGGCCCTGGTACGCCACCATCGCGCCGGCGGCGGAGATGATCTCCGGCGCCTCCGGGGTCAGCGCGCAGCGCAGCATCTTGTGGGACTGCAGGGCCCACCGGTCGGTGGTCTGGCGCTCCTGGTTGGACGCATCGAAGAGGTTCGATCGCATGGCGGCTGTGCCTTCCGTGTCTCGGGGATGCCGGGCCCGGGCGCGGCATCGCGGCACCCACCGCGCCGCGGAGCCGATCGTCTCACGCGCGGCACCGTGCGCGAGGGGGCGGTCCGGGCGCGCGGGAGGGGCATGGGGTGGGGACAGTGTGGGGGTGCGGTGAAGCGGGCGCCCGCCGCGCCGCGGGCCTCGTAGCATGGCGGTCATGGTCCCTTCCCGCACGCCCCGCCGCGCCGCCCGTGATCCGCGGCTGAGCGCGCTCGCCGAGGACTCCGGGTACGAGATCCTCGGCCGGATCGGCGCGGGCGGCATGGGGATCGTCTATCGCGCCCACGATGCCGACGGGAACGACGTGGCGATCAAGCTGCTGCGCCACGAGATCTCCGACGACGCCCGGGCCCGCGAGCGCCTGGCCCGCGAGGTCGCGGCGCAGAAGCTGGTGCGCAACGACAACATCGTGCGGATCCTCGACGCCGAGCTCGACTCCCCGGACGCGTTCGTGGTCACCGAGTTCATCCCGGGGCCGACGCTCGAGGACGCGGTGCGCGCCCACGGCGGCCTGCACCCCGAGGCCGTGCGCGAGATCGGGCTGGTGATGGGGGAGACGCTGCGGCAGATCCACGCCGCCGGGGTGATCCATCGCGACCTCAAGCCCAGCAACGTCATGCTGCGCGGCGCGACCGAGCAGGACCTCACCGGCTTCGATCTCGACGGGGACCGGCTGGACCCGGTGATCATCGACTTCGGCATCGCGATCGCGGCCGAGGAGTCCCGCCTCACCTCGACGGGCCTGGTGATGGGCACCGCGGCGTATCTCGATCCCGAGGTGATCCGCACCGACCATGCCGGCGAGGCGGGGGACTGGTGGGCGTGGGCGGCCCTGATCGCCTTCGCCGCGACCGGCCGCGAGCCCTACGGCAGCGGCCGCGCGGATCTGGTGTTCCTGCGCGCCGAGCGCGGGGAGATCGACATCGAGGGGGTGCCCAGCGAGCTCGGGGCATGGCTCCGCTCGGCGCTGCAGTCCGAGCCGGCGCAGCGGCCCGACCCCGCGCAGCTGCTGGAGCGCCTGGCCGCGCTGGACCTCAGCCGCTACGACGATCCCGGCGAGACCGAGCTGCTGGATGCCGCCTCCCGCACGGCCGTGCTGCCCGTCGCGAGCGGCGGCTCCGCCGACGCCGCGGCCGCAGGAGCTGCAGGCGCCGCCGGGAGCGCTGCGGCGGGCACGGCCGACGCGCCGGACGGGGCCGAGCGGTCCGACGGCCCGGGCGCGGACGAGGACGGCGAGGCCACCACGGCGCTGCCCGTCGAGGATCCCGCCGAGCGCACCGAGGTGCTGCCCACCCTCTCCACTCCCGCCGAGGAGCCGACGCACGCCCTGCCGCGCGTCACCACCCCGGAGGAGCCCGTGACCGAGGCGCTGCCCGTGACGGGGCCTCCCACTCGGGCGCTGCCCGTCGTGCCCCCGGCGGCGGGTGCGAGCGCGACGGCCCCGCACTGGGCGCCGCAGCCGGTGCCCCACCCGGTCGCGCAGCAGGCGCCCTACCCGGTCGCCCCGCAGGCGCCGCACCAGGTCGCGCCGCAGCAGGCGATCGCACCGCACTCGCAGTGGGACCCCGCCCATCCGCCCGGGATGGCGGGGCCGGTCGAGGGCTACGGCCCTTGGCCCGAGCCGCCCCCGCGACGGCCCGTGCTGGTGTGGCTGGGCCATCTGCTCCTCATCGCCCTCGCCGGGATCGCCCCCTACGTCTCCCTGGCCGCGCTGCTGCTGCTCGGCGGGCTGGCCCGCGTGTGGGAGCGCTCGCACCGCGCGGTGACCACCCAGCGGATGCGCGGCGCGACCGGCTCCGGCCCCTCCTGGCGGGCCGGCCTCGCGAGCCCCTTCCGCATGGCCGTCGGCCTGCTGGAGACCGCGCTGCAGGTGCTCTTCCCCCTCATCCTCGGAGTGCTCGTGGGCTTCGCCTTCGACGCCGGCTGGACGCTCCTGCAGGGCAGCGCCCCGCCGGACTCCGCCGCCTTCGTCCTCGCGATGGCGATCACGCTGCTGATCACCTGGGTGGGGCTGGGCAGCGGCACCACCCGCAACGGCGCCCACCGGATGCTGGACGCCGCCGCACCGGACCGGTTCTGGAGCGGTGTGGTGCTCGTGCTGCTGCTCCTGCTGCTGGGCGCCGTCTCCCTCACCCTGCTGGCCCGCAGCGGCATGGTCGACTACTTCCCGTTCCCCGGCGGCCCCCGCCTCGACGACCTCGCCCTCTGGCGGCGGTGACCCGCGGCGGAGCGCGACCCACGGCCCCGGCAGGTGCGCCGTCGACCTCGTCACGAGGGCTCCCTCCGCCCCCGCGACACCCAGGCGGGCACCGTTAAACTCTCACCGACCCGTCACCCATCGCAGCCCCCCGTGGGCGAGGAGCACACATGGCCGCGTCCGGTCCGTCCCCGTCAGCGCAGCAGCGCCGCGAAGCCCAGCGCGAGGCCCTGCGCACGCAGCGCCAGGCCGAGCTCTCGCGCCAGCGCACCGTGCGCACCGTCGTGATCGCCGCGATCACCGTGGTCGCGCTCGTGATCGCCGCCGGGCTCGGCGTGCTGGTGTACCGCGCCATGCAGCCGGCCGGCCCCGTCGCCGTGCCCGAGGGCATGAGCGAGGACCAGCCGTACCTGAGCTTCGGCGCCCCCGAGGACTCCGGCAAGCCCGTGCTCGAGATGCACCTGGACTTCATGTGCCCCATCTGCGGGCAGTTCGAGGAGATCAACGGCGAGGACTTCCAGGAGATCATCGAGAGCGGGGAGGCCACCGTGCACCTCGTGCCGCGCCGCTTCCTGGACCCGCAGTCCACCACCGGCGACTTCTCCACGCGCTCCGCGAACGCCCTGGCGTGCGTGTACGACGAGAGCCCGGAGAACGCGCTCACCTTCCAGCAGCTGCTGTTCGCGAACCAGCCCGCCGAGGGCAGCGCCGGGCTCACGGACGAGGAGATCTGGGGCTACGCCCAGGAGGCGGGTGCCTCCGAGGAGGTGCAGGAGTGCATGAGCTCGGGCACCTATGAGCCCTGGGTCAAGAAGGTCGCGGACCCCCACGGCGAGGAGACCGGCGGCGGCACCCCGTACGTCGAGATCGACGGGACCTCGTTCACGGGCTGGCAGGAGCCGGGCGCGCTGCGCGAGGCCGTGCTGGCCGCCGGGGGCGAGGCCTCCGACGGCGGCGAGGGCTGAGCCGAGGGCCTACACTCTCCGGGACCGGTCGATCATGCGGCCGGCCCCGCCCGCTGGAGTGGCGCAACGGTAGCGCACCTGTCTTGTAAACAGGTGGTTGCGGGTTCGATTCCCGTCTCCAGCTCTCACAGAAGCAGCCCCTCACCTGCGAGGGCATCCCACCGGATGCTCGCGGGCGAGGGGCTGCTCCGCTGTCGCGGCCCGGCGGTGCGGCGCCGCACCGCCGGGCCCGGGTCAGAAGGTCTCGTACGTCGCCCGGTTCACCATGAAGCCCTTGCCGGTGAGGGTGTTCCAGCACGTCATGCCGTCGAAGCGGCTCGTGCAGGCCATGTCCCCGTAGGCGGCGCTCTCGTCGTACTCGAGGGTGGGGCCGGATTCGCTGAGGAAGGACGTGCCGCAGGCGCGCTCGGCGTCCCCGTCGGCGACCTCGAGGGAGAAGGGGCCGTTGTCGCAGTCCTCGAGCCCGGCCTCGCTGAAGTCCCGGTCGAGCACGGAGCAGGCGACCGAGTCCTCCTCCAGCTGGCAGGAGATGTTCCCGGTGGGGGAGCGCACCTCGGTCATCTCCTGCGCGTCGTCCGGGGCGGGGGAGACGGGATCCTCGGTCTCCTCCTCCGTCGGCTCCTCGCTGGGTTCCTCGGCGGGGGTGGATTCCGCCGCGGTGGTCGAGCTGTCGCGCTGGTAGCCCTCGTCGTCATCGCCCGCGAGCCAGGCGCGGCCCACGAGGGCCATGACGATGAGCAGGACCACGGCGAGCAGCAGGCAGCCGCCGCACGCGATCCAGGCGCGACGCGTCGATCCGGAGTCCTCGTCCTGCTCGGGTTCCGCAGCGGGCAGGGGCGCCGCGGTGGCGGCGGTGGCCGCGGCGGGCGCCGCTCCGTACGCCGCGGCCGCGTCGTAGGCGCCGGGAGCGGGAGGCGCGTCGTAGGTCCAGGGCTCCTGCGCCGCTGCCGCGGAGGCGGGGGCCGGAGCGGGGCCCGCGGGCGGGGGCGTCGCCCCGGGGGCCTGCGCCGGTGAGGCGGGGGAGGGCTGGGCGGCGGCGGGCGAGCTCTCCGCAGGGCTCGAGGGCGCCGGGCCCAGCGGCACCACGGGAGCGTTCTGCGCGATGCGCACGGTGGAGGTCCCGCCGGTGTCGCTGGCTTCGGGCTCCGGGGAGGCGGCCGAGCCGAGGTCGCCCCAGACCGAGACCTCCGCCGGGTCCTCCTCGTGGTCGCTCTCCTCCGCCGTCGGCGGTTCCGCGGCGTCCGACGGCTCCTCGGGCGCGGCCTCACTCGCCTCACCGGCCTCACCGGCCTCGCCTCTCGCGTCGTAGGCCTGCTTCGCCCAGGGGTTGGTGGCCAGGATCCACTGGCGCGCCACCTCCGGGCACGAGGGGTTCAGCACGATCAGCCGCTGCAGCTGCGGATGCTTCTCGGTGAGCTCGAGCAGACGCTCCGGGCTCGTGCTCGGATCGCCGGCCTCCTGTGCCGCTGAGCGGGGCTCTGCCACCGTGATCTCCCTTCGTCACGCGTCGTCGGCCGTCACCTGCCTCGGTGACCTGCCGCCCGCGCGCCGTGCCCGGGCGTCGTACCGACCCCCGAGAATGGCACAGCGGATCGCCTCCGTGCCGGGCGGCGGGCGTGCTTCGGATGCAGATCACGCCCGGCCCGCAGCACCCGCACCGCCCCGATCCGGCGCTGACCTGGGCTGATGCACTGTCCGTCCGTGGCGGGGAGAGGGCGTGTTCAGGCGGGGATCCGCCAGTCGATCGGTGCGGCCCCCTGCTGTTCGAGCAGGGTGTTGGCGCGCGAGAAGGGCTGGGAGCCGAAGAAGCCGCGGGAGGCCGACAGCGGGCTGGGGTGGGCGCTGGCGATGTGCGGGACGTCCCCCAGCAGCGGGATCAGCGACTGCGCGTGACGGCCCCACAGGATCGCGACCAGCGGACCGCCGCGGGCCACGAGCGCCCGCAGCGCGAGCTCGGTGATCTCCTCCCAGCCGCGCCGACGATGCGAGGCCGGAGCCCCGGGCATCACGGTGAGCACCCGGTTCAGCAGCAGCACGCCCTGGTCCTGCCAGGCGGTGAGGTCGCCGTGCGGGGCGCGGGGGATCCCCAGGTCGCTCTCGAGCTCGGCGTAGATGTTGCCGAGCGAGCGGGGGAGGGGCCGCACCTCGCGGTCCACCGCGAAGGACAGCCCGATCGGGTGGCCCGGCGTGGGGTACGGGTCCTGGCCCACGATGAGCACCCGCACCTCGGAGAGCGGGCGGGTGAAGGCGCGCAGCACCTGGTCGCCGGCGGGCAGGTAGCCGCGTCCGGCCGCCGCCTCGGCGCGCAGGAAGTCGCCGAGCTCGTGCAGGCGGTCCTCCGCGGGGGCGAGGGCCTCGGCCCAGTCGGCGGCGATGATCTCGGGGAGCGGGGTCGGCATGGCCCCAGTCTTCCATCGGTGAGGCGCCTCCCACCGGGCGGCCGGGGCGGCGTGCCGCGGGCGGCCGGGCGCGGCGCGCCCGTACCCTCGGGACATGCCCATCGATCCTGCTCGCCGCGACGCCGACGCCACCGCCCGGCCGGGCGCCGAGGTGCCGGACCCGACGCCCGCCCCGGCGCAGGACGGCCTGAGCGACCGCGACCGGCGGATCCTCGCCCTCGAGGGCCGCACGTTCCGGTACGTCGGCGCGAAGGAGCGCGCGATCCGCGAGGAGATCGGCCTGTCCAAGGTCGCCTATTACGTGCGGCTGAACGCCCTGCTCGACGAGCCGGCGGCCCTGCGCGCCGCACCGTCCGTGGTGCATCGGCTGCGCGGCCGGCGCACCTCCGAGGACGGCCCCTCCGGCGCCGACGGGACGCATCGGGTCGCCTGAGCCGCCCTCCCCAGGGCGTGTGCTCCCCGCCCCCGTCCCGCCGAGCAGGTTTAATGGGGCCGTGGCTGATTCCCAGTATCCGTACCCCCCGGACCGATTCGACGATGAGGCGGACGCCGTGTCCTTCCACGGCGCCCACCGCGCCGAGCTGCCGTTCTGGCGGGAGAACCTGCTGTACATCATCATCATCGGCGCCGCCGCGGTGCTGCTGATCGTGCTCCTGTTCTTCATCGGGAGCATGGGGGGCGGCGGTGATGACCGCGCCGAGGACCCCACCTCCGCCGCAGCCTCCGAGGAGGCCGCGGGTGAGGAATCCGCCGAGGAGGGCGAGGGCGAGGCCTCCGAGGAGCCTGCTCCCGAGGCGGACAAGTCCACCCCGGTGCTCGTGGTCAACGCGGGCGCGATCAACGGCCTGGCCGGCACCTGGAGCGACGAGCTCGAGGGCGAGGGCTGGGAGGACGTGAGCGTCACCACGGCGGACAACGCCCAGCAGGAGCCGGTGGTGTTCTACCGCGCCGAGGAGGATGCGGGGACCGCGCAGGCGCTCGCCGAGCTGGTCGGCGCCGGCGAGGCGCGCCAGAGCGACGAGTACGACGCCGCGGTCACCTTCGTGGCCGTGAACGAGCCCGGTGAGGACACCGGCGGCGAGGACTCCGGCGACGAGGGCTGAGCCGCTGGGCCGGATGTGTGTCCGCCGACAGCGCAGAGTTAGCACTCTCCGCCGTCGAGTGCTTATGATGATCTGGCACTCGTGGATCGAGAGTGACAGCGCCCTGTGCGCCGAGCTCCCAGCCCGCGGGTGCGCGATCGGCCGGCGGTCCGCCGCCTGGCCGACCTCGAACATTCCGGCCCCGTGAGGGTGTCGTCGCCGTGGGACATGAACACGGCGGCGGTGCTCGTCCGTCGCGGGCACAGGGTCGGGTGGACACCACACCACACGGGAGAGATTCCACAATGGCCAAGCTCATCTCTTACGACGAGGAAGCCCGGCGCGGCCTCGAGCGCGGAATGAACCAGCTCGCCGACGCCGTCAAGGTCACCCTCGGCCCCAAGGGTCGCAACGTCGTGCTCGAGAAGTCCTGGGGCGCCCCCACCATCACCAACGACGGCGTGTCGATCGCCAAGGAGATCGAACTCGACGATCCCTACGAGAAGATCGGCGCCGAGCTGGTGAAGGAGGTCGCCAAGAAGACCGACGACATCGCGGGCGACGGCACCACCACCGCCACCGTCCTCGCCCAGGCCCTGGTCAAGGAGGGCCTGCGCAACGTCGCCGCGGGCGCCAACCCGATCGCGCTCAAGCGCGGCATCGACCAGGCCGTGGCCGCGGTCTCCGAGACCCTGCTCAAGCAGGCCAAGGAGATCGAGACCAAGGAGCAGATCGCCTCCACCGCCGCCATCTCCGCGGCCGACCCGGCCATCGGCGAGCTCATCGCCGAGGCCCTCGACAAGGTCGGCAAGGAGGGCGTGATCACGGTCGAGGAGTCCAACACCATGGGCCTCGAGCTGGAGCTCACCGAGGGCATGCGCTTCGACAAGGGCTTCATCTCGCCCTACTTCGTCACCGACGCCGATCGCCAGGAGACGGTCCTCGAGGACCCCTACGTCCTGCTGGTCTCCTCGAAGATCTCCTCCGTCAAGGACCTGCTGCCGCTGCTGGAGAAGGTCATCCAGTCCGGCAAGCCGCTGGCGATCATCGCCGAGGACGTCGAGGGCGAGGCCCTCGCGGTGCTCGTGGTCAACAAGCTGCGCGGCTCCTTCAAGTCCGTCGCCGTCAAGGCCCCCGGCTTCGGCGACCGCCGCAAGGCGATGCTCGAGGACATGGCGATCCTCACCGGCGGCCAGGTCATCTCCGAGGAGGTCGGCCTCAAGCTGGAGACCGCTGGTCTCGAGCTGCTGGGCCAGGCCCGCAAGGTCGTCGTGACCAAGGACGAGACCACCATCGTCGAGGGCACCGGCGACGCCGAGCGCATCGCCGGTCGCGTGTCCCAGATCCGCACCGAGATCGAGAACTCCGACTCGGACTACGACCGCGAGAAGCTCCAGGAGCGCCTGGCGAAGCTGGCCGGCGGCGTGGCCGTCATCAAGGCCGGTGCCGCCACCGAGGTCGAGCTCAAGGAGCGCAAGCACCGCATCGAGGATGCCGTGCGCAACGCCAAGGCTGCTGTGGACGAGGGCGTCGTCGCCGGTGGCGGCGTCGCGCTGCTGCAGGCCGGTGCCGACACCTTCAGCAAGCTGGAGCTCGAGGATGACGAGGCCACCGGCGCGAACATCGTGCGCGTCGCCGTGGAGGCCCCGCTCAAGCAGATCGCGGTCAACGCCGGCTTCGAGGGCGGCGTCGTCGCGGAGAAGGTCAAGGGCCTCCCCGTGGGCGAGGGCCTGAACGCCGCGACCGGCGGGTACGAGGACCTGGTCGCCGCCGGGATCATCGACCCGGTCAAGGTCACCCGCTCCGCGCTGCAGAACGCGGCCTCCATCGCGGGCCTGTTCCTCACCACCGAGGCCGTCGTGGCCGACAAGCCGGAGCCCGCTCCGGCCGGCGGCGGCGACGACATGGGCGGCATGGGCGGCATGGGTGGCATGGGCGGCATGATGTGATCTCCTGATCACCGCGCTCCCACCCGAGCGTCACGGGCCCCGATCCTCTCCGGAGGGTCGGGGCCCGTTGCTGTCCGCCGCGTCTCAGGCGAAGGGGTTCCAGAAGCGGCCGCCGTTGACCACCAGCAGCACGATCGGCACCGCCACCAGCGCCGCCGAGACGGTGATCACCAGCGCGTCCCGTCCCCGCAGCGGGGTGCGCACCAGCCAGGTGCGACCCGTCCCGCGGCCGAAACCGCGCAGCTCCATCGCTGCGGAGACGCTCTCGATCCGGTCGAAGGTGCCCAGCAGCAGCGGCATCAGGATCGAGGTGAGGTGGCGGATCCGGGTGCCGAGGGCCACGTTCCGGGAGGTGTCCATCCCGCGGGCCTGCTGGGCCTGGGAGATGGTGCGGAACTCCCGCTGCACGTCGGGGATGTACCGCAGCGCGAGGGAGACCGCGTACGCGAAGCGGTAGGGCACCCCGAGGCGCGCCAGGGAGGAGGCGAACTCGGGCGGCCGGGTGGTGGCCACGAACAGCAGCACCGCCGGCAGCACCGCGAAGTACTTCGCGGTGACCGCCAGCTGGTAGACCAGCTGTTCTGCGGTGACGTCCCAGTGCCAGGGACCGTCCAGCAGCACGTGCTCGGTCCCGAACAGCTCGCTGCCGTAGCCGGGGGCGAACAGGAAGATCCCGATGTTGTTCAGGACCATGAAGATCACGATCAGCCACAGCACCACCGCGAGATCCCGCAGCCGCACCCGGGAGATGCCCCACAGCAGCAGCGAACCGGCCGAGACGGCCACGAGATAGCGCAGATCGAAGCCGATCATCGCCCCGATCACCACGGACAGGGCGAGCACCAGCTTGGACACCCCGGACAGCGAGTGCAGGGGGCCGGGACGGTCGATGTAGCCCAGCAGCGGCGCGGTCATGGGGCCACCTCCCGGGCCGCGCGGTCCGCGGCGACGAAGCGGCGCACCAGCGTGTGCCCCTCGGTGATGCCGCAGCGGCGCGCGAGCTCGTGCAGGCCGGTGGTGACCAGGTCCGCCCGCGCGGCGAGGCCCGGGTCGGTGAGCACCACGGCGGGATGCTCGTCGGCCAGCAGGCGCCCTCCCGAGAGCACCAGCACCCGCTCGGTGTACTCGAGCGCGAGATGCATGTCGTGGGTGATCAGCACGACGGTGGTGCCGGCGGTGTTGACCTGGCGCAGGAAGTCCATGAACTCGGTGTAGTGGGCGAAGTCCTGCCCGGCGGTGGGCTCGTCGAGGATCAGCACCTCCGGCTCGAGGGCGAGGACGGAGGCGATCGTGACCCGTTTCCTCTGGCCGTGGCTGAGGGCGGAGACCGGCCAGGAGCGGAAGGGGCGCAGCCCGCAGATCTCCAGCACGGCGGCGGTGCGCCGCTCGCTCTCCTCCCGCCCCAGGCCGCGCGCCCGCAGGCCCAGCGCGATCTCCTCGGTGACCTGCGGCTGGGAGATCATCTGGCCGGGTTCCTGGAGCACGAAGCCGACCCGCTCGCCGCGCTCGGTGAGGCTCCAGCCGTGCGCATCGACGCCGCCGATGCGCAGCCGGCCGGCGGTGGCGCGCTCGAAGCCGCAGATCACCCGGGCGAGCGTGGACTTGCCGGCGCCGTTGGAGCCGAGCACGCCGAGCATCTCGCCGCGCGCGATGCGGGCGCTGACCTCCGCGAGGGCGAGGGTGGAGCGCTCGGGGCCGACGGGGATCTCGCAGCGCAGCTGCTCGAGCTCGAGAGCCGGGGCCCTCTCACCGACCCCGTCCGCCCCGCCCGCTCCGTCGGCCGCGGCGGCCGCGGCGTCCCCACCGTCGCGGACCCAGCGGCGCACCGCCGCGATCTGGTCCTCGTCCAGGTCCATGTCCGCGCTGCGCGCGGGACGCTGCTCGGCGCGCACCGGCGCTCCCGCGTATCGCAGCGCCGCGACATGCAGGGGCGGGCGGATGCCGTGCCGCTCCAGCAGCCCGGAGGCGAGGAGCTGCGCGGGCGGGGCGTCGGCGACGATGCGGCCGCCGTCCATCAGCACGATCCGGTCCACGTCGCGGTGCAGCGCGTCCTCGAGCCGGTGCTCGACGAGGAGGATCGTGCGGGAGTGATCGCGGTGGAGGTCGTCGATCAGCTCGATCGCGGCGCGGCCGCTGGCGGGGTCGAGGTTCGCGAGCGGCTCGTCCAGCAGCAGCACCTCGACGTCGTCGACCAGCACGCCGGCGACCGCGACCCGCTGCTTCTGCCCGCCCGAGAGGTCATGCGGGGAGTCGGCGAGCCGGTCGCCGATCCCCGCCAGGGCGGCGGCGCGCTCGATCCGCGCCGGCATCTCGGCGCTGGGCACCTGCTGGTTCTCGAGGCTGAAGGCGATGTCCTCGGCGACCGTGAGCCCCACGAACTGGCTGTTGCTGTCCTGCAGCACGGTCCCCGCCACGCGCGCCGTCTCCACGAGCGGGACCTCGGCCGGATCCTTCCCGCCCACGCGCAGGGTGCCGGAGGCGGTGCCCCGGTGGTGATGCGGGATCAGTCCGTTGATCGCGCTGAGCAGCGTGGACTTGCCCGATCCGGAGGCACCGACGATCAGCACCTTCTCCCCACGCCGGATCACCAGGTCGATGTCGTGCAGGGTCGGCGCGGACTGCGCCCGGTACTGGAAGGAGTATCCGGACAGCTCGATCAGCGGAGGGGGCGGTGCGGTGGTCACTGCTCGTGGCTCAGCGACCCGGTCCTGGTGCGGGTGCGGGCGTAGACGGACAGCACCAGCAGCCCGAGCACGGCGGCGGTGACCGTGTTCGTGACGAAGGCGAGCGCGCCCTGCGCCCACACCTTGTTCGCCGGCTCGGAGTAGAACAGCACGTCCCCCGCGGGGGCGATCAGCAGCCAGGCCACCGCGTTGGCGAGCACCACCGCGAGCGTGAAGCGCGCCGCGAAGGCTCGGCCGAACTCGCCCTCCGCGATGGCGTTGCGCAGCAGGAGCAGGCCGACGACGAGCCCGAAGACGCCCGAGGCCAGCTCCCAGCTGATCCAGATCCCGTAGCCGGTGGCGTCGATGAGCACGTGGCCGATGAGTCCGGCCAGAGCGGCCACCAGCGGGCCGTAGAGCACCGCGAACACGGCGAGGATCGCGTACTGGATGTTGATCGAGGTGTTGGGGATCGGGGTGGGGATCGCGACGAAGCGGCCGAGCACGAAGAACAGTGCGGCGCCGATGCCGATCGCGACCACCTGGGTCACGGGGGAGTGGGTGCGGGTCATGGCGGATCCTTCTTCCGGGGAGGGGCGGCGGTTCAGCGGGCGGCTTCGAGGGTGACGCGCCAGGAGGATCCGCTGCCCAGCGAGAACGCGTGGGCGTAATGGCCGCGGTTGATGGCGATGGCCATGCGGTCCAGCGAGTTCACGTACAGCAGCGACTCTCCCACCTCCACGGCGGCGAAGCTGTGCGCGTAGGTGAGCTGGGCGGCGTGGACCACGGAGCCGTGGTGGTGGATCCGCACGGTGACCCGGTCGCCGTGGGCGATGCCCAGCTCGCGGAAGAGGGTGCGGGGGATCGAGGTCCACAGCGAGCCGTAGCGCACGTCGTGCGTGTCGATGATGCCCCTGACCTGATCGCCCTCGCGCTCGGGCGGGTTCGCAGGCAGCCTCACCAGTGCGGCCCGGTCGACGCTCGGACCGACGGCCTCGAAGCTGGTCGCGCCGGAGGCGAGGCGCGCGCCGGTGAAGGCGTAGATGTCCCGGCCGTGGAAGGTGTAGGACTCCTCGGAGCCGGGGCGACGGTTGCGGGTCTCGTCGATCTCGCGGATCTCGTCGATGCCGAAGATCGCCTCGAGATGGGTGAGCGTGCCGTTGTCGGGCGTGACCACGTAGTGCCCGGTGCTGGTGCGGGCCACGATCGACAGCCGCTCGGTGCCCACCCCGGGATCGACCACGGAGACGAAGACGGTCCCCTCCGGCCAATAGGTCAGCACCTGGGCGAGGCGGTAGGAGCCCTCCCAGATGTCGTAGGGCGGGATGTTGTGGGTGACGTCGTGGATCCGGAGCGCGGGATCGACGCCGACGGCCACGCCGTACATGGCGCTGACCGCGCCGTCGTCGAGACCGAAATCGGACTGCAGCACCAGGGAGCTCATGGGGGAAGTATGAGGCGTCACGCGGGGAAGATCCGCATCGTGCCCGGGGTGTGGGAGACGTCAGGACATGCGAGGGCAACGATCGGCAAGAGCAGGCCCGGATCGCCGCCGCTCACCAGAATGCCTCTCAAACGCTTGAGCACCGCGGCGGCCGACCACCTCGGCCCCGGTGCGTTACGAGGAGGTAACCGTGACGCGATCGCCGTCATCAGACCCCGACAGGAGACGGCGACCCCGCCGTCGGGACCTGCTGCGGGGGATCCCCGCGCTCGGTCTCGGCGCTGCGGCGCTCGCCGGCTGCACGCAGGCCGGAGCCACCACCGACGTCGAGAACATCCTGTCGGTGTCCCTGAACCAGGCCGAGAACCATCCCAGCTTCCTGGCGCTGACGTACTTCGGCGAGCAGCTCGCCGAGGCGACCGAGGGCCGCTGGGGCGCGCGCATCTACGCGAACGAGGCGCTCGGCGCCCAGCAGGAGGTCGTGCAGCTGGTCTCCGACGGCTCCGTCGACATGGCCGTGATCTCGAGCCCGCAGGTCGAGAACCTCTCGATGGCGTTCCGCCCGCTGAGCCTGCCGGGCGCGTTCCAGGACATCGACCACCAGACGGCCGTGCTGAACGACGAGTCGATCGTCGGCGAGCTGTTCGCCTCGCTCGAACCCGAGCGCCGGCTGCGGGTGCTCGGCGCGTTCACGCAGGGCTCGCGCCACATCTACACCGATCGCGGCCCGATCGAGGGGCCCGACGACCTCGCGGGCCTCAAGATCCGGGTGCAGGAATCGGACGTGTTCATGGAGCTCACCCGCGCCCTCGGCGGCTCGCCCACCCCGATGGCCTACGGCGAGGTGTACACCGCGCTGCAGGCCGGGGTGCTCAACGGCGCCGAGAACAACGAGGTCAGCTACGTGACCCAGCGGCACTACGAGATCGCGCCGCACTTCACCCTCACCAACCACCTGGTGGGGCTCGACTACGTGATGGCCAACGTGGATCGCCTCGAGAGCATGGACGAGACCGACCAGGAGGCCTTCGCCCGCTCCTTCGCCGCCACCCAGGACGAGTTCGTGCGGCTGTGGGCGCAGGAGACCGATGTCAGCACCCAGCACATGATCGACCACGGCGTCGAGATCCATGATCCCGATCCGGAGGCGTTCACGCCGCTGATCGAGGAGGTGGGGCGCTCGTTCCTCGCCTCCGAGGCGGACGAAGAGCTGTACGAGACGGTCCGGGCCGTCGCCGAGACGCAGGGGGGCGAGGGATGACCGCCGTGAGGTCGAGGACCGTCGAGGTCCTGAAATGGATCAGCATCGTGCTGTTCGTGGTGCTGGTGGCCGTGGTGATGTGGCAGGTGTTCACCCGCCAGGTGCTGCAGGCGCCCAGCGGCTGGACCACCACCGTCTCCCAGTACCTGTTCATCTGGCTGGTGCTGTTCTCCGTCGCGATGGTGTTCGGGGAGCGCGGCCACGTGGCGGTGGACTTCTTCGCCCGCCTGCTGCCCCGCCCCGCCCAGCGGGCCACCAACGTGCTCGTCTCCCTGTCCGTGCTCGCCTTCGCGGTGCTCGGCCTGATCTGGGGAGGGATCCGGGGCATGGCGATCTCCTGGGACCAGATGATCCCTGGCCTCCCGGTCACCGTGGGACAGATGTACCTGGCCCTGCCCGTCGCCGGGGTGCTCATCGCCGTGTTCGCCCTCGAGGACGTGGTCCGCGCCGCCCGCGGCCAGGACATGCTCGACACGACCAGTGCGCAGGAGGACGCGGCCCTCGCCTCGGCCGAGCACCTGCAGGCGGACGCCCCGCTGCACCCGGGCAGCACCCCCGCCGAGACCGACCGCGCGAAGGAGGACTGACATGGATCCCGCACTGCTCGCCGGCGTCATCCTGATCGCCGGTGTCATCGTCCTGATCGGGATCGGTGCCCCCATCGGCATCGCCATCGGGCTGCCCTCGATCCTCGCGCTCGCCGCGGTGGTGGGCACCGAACAGGCGGTGTTCGTCGCCTCGCAGCGCATGTTCACCGGCGCCAGCTCCTTCACGCTGCTGGCCATCCCGTTCTTCGTGCTCGCGGGCTCGTTGATGAACACCGGCGGGATAGCCTCCCGCCTCGTCGACGCCGCCAAGGTGCTGGTGGGCCGGATGCCCGGCTCCCTCGCGCAGACCAACGTGGTCGCCAACGCGATGTTCAGCTCCGTCTCCGGAGCGGCGGTGGCCTCCGCCGCCGCGATGGGCTCGACCCTCGGCCCGCGCATGCGGCGCGAGGGCTACGACCCGAACGTCTCCGCCGCCGTGAACGCGGCCTCCGCCCCCGCCGGCATGATGATCCCGCCCTCGAACACGCTGATCGTCTACTCGCTGGTCTCCTCGACCTCGGTGGCGACGCTGTTCATGGCCGGGTACGGCCCGGGCCTGGTGTGGGTGCTCGCCTGCGTGGCGGTGGTCGCGATCTACTCCCGTCGTCGGCCCGAGATGCGCGCCTCCGGCGACCGGGTGCCGCTGGGCCTGGCGCTGGTCACCCTCGCCAAGGCGCTGCCCGCGGTGCTGATGATCGTGGTGGTGATCGGCGGCCTGCTGGCCGGCCTCTTCACCGCGACCGAATCCGCGGTGATCGCCGTGGCGTACTCGCTGATCCTCGGGCTCATCTATCGCCAGCTCACCCTGAAGAACCTGCCCACCGTGATCGCGGACTCCGCCCGCACCACGGCGGTGGTGATGCTGCTGGTCGCGGTCTCCTCGGCGCTGAGCTGGGTGCTGAGCTACGCGACGATCCCGCAGACGATCTCGGCGGGGCTGCTGGGCCTGGCGGAGTCCAAGACCCTCATCCTGCTGCTGATGATGCTGATCCTGCTCATCGTGGGCGCCTTCATGGACCCCACCCCCGCGATCCTCATCTTCACGCCGATCTTCCTGCCGATCGCGACGGAGCTCGGGGTCGATCCGATCCACTTCGGGCTGATGATCACCTTCAACCTGTCGCTCGGCACGATCACCCCACCGGTCGGGAACATCCTGTTCATCTCCGCGAAGGTGGGCGGAGTGAGGGTCGAACCGGTCATCAAGGCGATGATCCCCTTCTTCATCGCCCTGCTCATCGGCCTGCTCGTGGTGGTGTTCATCCCGCAGATCTCGCTGTTCCTGCCCGAGGCGCTGGGGATGATGACCGGGGTGGAGGGCTGACCGCGCTCCGCCGCGATCTGTGAGGATGGTGGGATGCGCACCGCCGAGACGCCCGCTCTGAAGGTCCTCACCCAGAACATCCGCTTCCACAGCGCCGACACCCGCTCGGGCGAGGCCGATCACTGGCCCGAGCGGGCGCCGGTGCTCGCGCACCTGCTGCGCGAGGCCGACGCGGATGTGGTGGGCGCCCAGGAGGTGCTCGCCTCCCAGCTCCCCGTGCTCGACGAGGTGCTGAGCGCGACGCATGAGCGTCTCGGCATCGGCCGGGAGGGCGGCGGGCGCGGCGAGCACAACCTGCTGTTCCTGCGCCGGGAGCGCTTCGAGGTGCGGGACTGGGACCAGTTCTGGCTCTCGGAGCAGCCCGCGCTGATCGGCTCCGTCGGCTGGGACGGGCACTGCCCCCGCATCGCCGTGTGGGCGCGGGTGCTGGACCGGGCGAGCGGGCAGGAGATCGTGCTCGCCGTGACCCATCTGGACCATGCCGGGGAGCTCGCGCGGGCCCGGGGCGCCGAGCTCCTCGCGGCGCGGCTGCGGGAGGCGGCCGGCGCCGCGCCCCTGGTGCTGATGGGCGACTTCAACGCCGCCGGCGGGCAGAGCGCCGCCTGGGACGTGCTGCGCGAGGCCGGGCTCGAGGATGCCCACGACGTCGCCGCCGCGCACGACGGGCAGGACATCGGCACCTTCCCCGACTACGGGGCGCCGGAGGCGGGCGGGACCCGGATCGACTGGATCCTGTCCCGCGGCCTGGACGTGGAGCAGTACCGGGCGTGGGTGCCGCAGCTCGGCGGGCGCGCCGCGAGCGACCACGCGACGGTCTCCGCCCGCCTCCGGCCTACGAGGCCCTGAACCGGCGGTCCCGGCCGGTCAGAGCCCCCAGGCCTCGGCGAGCATCTCGATGCCCCGGATGCGGTGCTCGGGGTCGAAGTAGTTCGCGGTGAGGATCAGCTCGTCCGCCTCGGTGGCCTCGACGATCTCCTCGAGCTGCGCGACCACGCTGGTGGGGGAGCCGACGGCGCGGATCGAGAGGGTCTGCTGGACCTGCTGCATGAGGTGCTCGGGATAGCGGCCGGCGAGATCCCGCGGCGGCTGCGTCTTCATCCGCTGCCCGGTCACGATGCCGAGGAACTGCTGCATGTTCGTGGTGAACAGGTGCTCGGCCTCCGCGTCGGTGGGGGCGATGACCACGTTGACGCCCACCATCGTGTGGGGCTGCTCGATCTGCGCGGCCTCCCCGGTGGTGGTGAAGTTCTCCCGGTACACCTGCAGCGCCTGCAGGTACTGGAACGGCGCGAAGTGGGAGGCGACCGAGAACGGCATCCCCAGCTGGGCGGCCAGGCGGGCCCCGTTCGTGGTGGAGCCCAGGATCCACATCGGCACCTCGGTGCCCTCGGCGACCGCGGCCCGGATGGGCAGCTGCCCGCTGGGCTCGGCGTGGGACCAGTCGCGCATCTGCTCGACGGCGGCGATGAACGCGCTCGGCTCCGCGGAGGTGCGGGCCAGCAGCTGCGCCGTGTACTGGTCGGTGCCGGGTGCGCGCCCCAGGCCCAGGTCGATCCGGTCGCCGTGGAACTGCACGAGGGTGCCGAACTGCTCGATGACGGCGAGCGGGGAGTGGTTGGGCAGCATGATCCCGCCCGAGCCCACGCGGATCCGCTCGGTGAGGGAGGCGGCCCGGTCGATCAGCAGGCTGGTCGCGTTCGAGGCGAGGGACTCGGTGTTGTGATGCTCGGCGTACCAGTAGCGGTGGTAGCCGGCGCGGTCCGCGGCCTGCGCCGCGCGCATCGACACCTCGATCCCTTCGCGGGCGTCCTGCCCCTCGCTGAGGGGGACGAGATCGAGGATCGACAGGGGGACGTGCGGGGTGCTCATGGTGCGAGCCTAGCCACGCGCGACCCGCGCTGGGCCGCCCGCGGGAGAGGGGAAGGATCACCCCGCCGGGCCGCGCTTCCCGGGAAGGATCCAGGGGCGGCGGGCGTTGTGACGGCGATGAGGTACTCCCTGCTGGACCGCTCCCGCACCCGCGCCGGCCGCCCGGAGCAGGCGGCGCTGCGTGACAGCCTCGAGCGCGCCGTCGCGGCGGAACGGCTGGGCTATCACCGCTTCTGGGCGGCCGAGCACCACACCGTGCCGGGGATCGCGAGCGGTGCCCCGGCCGTGCTGCTCGCCGCGGCCGGCCAGCACACCTCCCGGATCCGCCTGGGCACCGGAGGGATCATGCTCCCCAATCACCGGCCCCTGGTGGTCGCCGAGCAGATCCTCATGCTCGACTCCCTCACCCCGGGGCGGGTGGACCTGGGCCTCGGCCGCTCGCTCGGCTTCACCGCACCGGTGCGGGAGGCGCTGGGGCGCAGCGAGGCGAGCCCCGAGCAGTTCGCGCAGGAGGTCGCCGAGGTGCGCCACTATCTCGAGGGCACGGCGGCGCTCACCGCGCGGCCGGTCGCCGAGAGCCCGCCGCCGATATTCCTGCTCGCCACCGGCTCCGGTCTCGACACCGCCGCGCGGCTCGGGCTCCCCGTGGTGCTCGGCGGTCCCGTGCTCGGCGCCGCGGAGCTGCCCGAACGCCTGGCCTCCTACCGTCGCGCCTTCCGCCCGCACCGCGGCAGCGCACCGAACGTGATCCTCTCGGCCGATGTGCTCGTCGCCGACACCGATGCCGAGGCGAGGGAGCTCGCCCTGCCCGAGGTGTGGGCGATGGCCCGCTCCCGCCAGACCGGCGAGTTCCCGCCGCTGGACTCCGTGGCCACGATCCGGGCCCGCGCGCTGAGCGGCCGCGAACGCTCCCGGATCGAGCGCGGGCTCGCGACGACCTGGGCGGGCAGCGAGCGCACCGTCGCCGCCCGCATCGAGGAGGTCATGGAGCGCACCGCGGCCGACGAGCTGCTCGCCTCCGGCTCGACCTTCGATCGCGAGGCGCTCGCCGCATCGGATCGGCGCGTGGCGGCGCTGCTGGGGTGAGCCGCGCGGGACCGAGGCATCGACCTCGACACCCCTGAGCGACGAGGGGACCGCGAGTGCGGCTGGAGCGTTCCGCATCCTCGAACTGCGGTCGACACACACCGTCAGGTGACGTCGTAGTGACCGCGTCCCACTACGGCGTGGCGGACTCCGCCGATCGGGTTCTCCACGTCGCCGTGGGACCGGGGGATGAGGTGGAGGTGCGCGTGGGGGATCGTCTGGCCTGCAGCACGTCCGGCATTGAATCCGACGTTGTAGCCGTCCGGTGCAAGCTCCTCGTCGAGTGCGGCTCTCACCTGGTCCATGAGATCTAGAGCCGCCCTCCACTCTTCGCGCGCGGCCTCGAACCAGGTCTCCACCGTTCGCCACGGGATGATCAGCGTGTGGCCGGGGGAGACCGGGTGGGCATCCCGGATCGCGAAGCAGAGGTCGTTCCCCGCGAGATGCTCCTCTCGGGGGACGGCGAGGAAGGGTGAGGTCTCTGCGTCCATGATCGCCATTTCACCACACCGCCCCCTGGTACCGGCAGTGCCGTGCAGCCCTGCCCGTGGTCTCGACGCGCGCTACCGCATCATGCGCCAGACCGAGGGAGGATAGGACCATGCCATGCTCCGAGCTGCTGCTCATCGGTGGACGGTCGGGTGCCGGGAAATCGACCGCCGCGTTCGCACTCCACGACCTGCTCGTGCGCCGCGACGTCCGCCATGCGGTGATCGAGGGGGACGCCCTCGACCTCGCGCACCCCTCCCCGTCCGAGCACGGGCTCGCCGCTCGCAATCTTCGGGTGATCTGGGCGAACTACCGATCCCTCGGATACCGCCGACTGATCTACACCAACACGGTCTCCGTGCTCGAGACCGAGGCGCTGGTCGAGGCGGTGGGAGATGCTCCGAAGGTCACCGCTGTGCTGCTGAACGCCAGCGACCCGACGGCGGAGGAACGGTTGTCACAGCGGGAGCGCGATGAGTCGCTCGCCGTGCACCTGGAGCGGAGCCGCCGTACCGCCGCACTTCTGGAGCGGCGCGCCCCGA
>DHCMJ07802__coassemble_70_pt1 | contig 23375 bp, 26 predicted proteins | sample DHCMJ07802__metabat2_high_PE_028 | metagenome-assembled genome bin DHCMJ07802
GGCCGGGGAGAGCTGGTTCGTGTTCATGGTGCCCAGCGTCCCGCGGCCGGGGCCCGCGGCGCGTCCTCCCCCGGAGCGGTTCCCTGGGCGCGGGGTCAGACCGTGGTCTGATCCCGGTGTGCGCCCCGGAGCGCGCGGCTCAGCCGAAGCGGCCGGAGATGTAGTCCTCGGTCTGCGTGTTCGAGGGGTTGGTGAAGATCGTGTCGGTGTCGTCGATCTCGATGAGGTGGCCGGGCTTGCCGGTGCCGGCGATGTTGAAGAAGCCGGTGCGATCCGAGACCCGGGAGGCCTGCTGCATGTTGTGGGTCACGATGACGATCGTGTACTCCTGCTTCAGCTCGTGGATGAGGTCCTCGATCGCGAGGGTCGAGATCGGGTCCAGCGCCGAGCAGGGCTCGTCCATCAGCACCACCTCGGGCTCCACCGCGATGGTGCGGGCGATGCACAGCCGCTGCTGCTGCCCGCCGGAGAGACCCATCCCGGGCTTGTCCAGGCGGTCCTTGACCTCGTTCCAGAGGTTCGCGCCGCGCAGCGCCCGCTCCATGAGCTCATCGGCCGCGGCGCGGGAGATGCGGCGGTTGTTGAGCTTCACGCCCGCCAGCACGTTGTCGCGGATGGACATGGTGGGGAACGGGTTCGCCTTCTGGAACACCATGCCGACCCGGCGGCGCACGTTGACCGGATCGACCTTCGGGTCGTAGATGTCCTCGCCGTTGATCTCGACGCGGCCGGTCGCATACGCCCCGGGGATCACCTCGTGCATGCGGTTCAGGGTGCGCAGGAAGGTGGACTTCCCGCAGCCGGAGGGCCCGATCAGCGCGGTCACCGAGCGGGGGCGGATCTGGACGTCGACGCCCTGCACGGCGAGGAAGTCGCCGTAGTGGATGTCGAGGTCCTCGACGTTGATGGGCTGGGGAGCGGCCATCGGAAGTCCTTTCGGTGGTCCCTCGGCTCAGCGGCTGAGCTTCGGGGAGAAGTAGTGGCTGACGAGGCGGGCGGCGATGTTCAGCACCATGACGATCACGATGAGGGTGAAGGCGGCGGCCCAGGCGCGATCGATGTTCGTCGAGAGCGAGCAGGCGTACACCTCCTGCGAGATCGGGTTGGTGACCGTCTCGCTCATGCAGTTCGCGTTGCCGTTGCGGTACTGCTGGTTGATGAAGGTGGGCAGGGTCGCCATGCGGCCGTCGAACATGTTCCAGTTCACCGAGGTCACCATGCCCACGGTGAGCAGCAGCGGCGCGGTCTCGCCGATCACGCGGGCGATCGCGAGGGTGATGCCGGTGGTCAGGCCCGCGATCGCGGTGCGCAGCACCACCTTGACGATGGTCAGCCACTTCGGCACGCCCAGCGCGTAGGAGGCCTCGCGCAGATCCATGGGGACCAGGCGCAGCATCTCCTCGCTGTTGCGCACCACGGTGGGGATCATCAGCAGGCTCAGCGCGACCGCGCCCATGATGCCCATGCGCACGCTCTGGTCCGGCATGAACGCGATGAACAGGGCGAGCCCGAACAGGCCGGCGACGATCGAGGGGATGCCGGTCATGACGTCCACGAGGAAGGTGACGCCCTTGCCGAGGGTGCGCTTCCAGCCGTGGTCCGCGTACTCGACGAGGAAGATCGCGGTGAACAGGCCCACCGGGATCGAGATGAGCGAGGCCCACAGCGTGATCAGCAGGGTGCCGATGGTCGCGTGGACCACGCCGCCGGCGTCGGCCCCGCCGATGATCCCGGACATGTCCGAGGTCCAGAAGGCGAAGGGGCTGGGCTTGGCCGCGATCACCCGGGTCAGGCCCCGGCGGATCACCTCCCACAGCAGGGACAGCAGCGGGAACATCGCGACCGCGAACGCACCGATGACCAGCAGGGTCATCAGCCGGTCCATGGCCCAGCGGGGCCCTTCGCGCACCAGCGAGTACACCCAGCCCAGCAGCAGGTGCAGCACGAAGCCGAGCAGGATCGCGCTGGCCGGGGTGAGGGCGTCGGCGATCGCGAGCGCGGCCACCGCCACCAGCAGTCCGGCCAGGCCGGTGTACAGCAGGTGGTGCCACGGCAGGCGTCGTTCGTCGTGGGGCCGACGGACCGAGGTCCGGGTCGGCGCGGAGGTCGAGGAGCTCATGGGGACCTCTCAGCTCTTCGGGCCGCTGCGGGCCACGATCCAGCGGGCGACGGCGTTGATGACGAAGGTCAGGACGAACAGCACCAGGCCGGTGAAGACCAGCAGGGACATGTCCACTCCCGAGGCCTCCGCCGACTTCGAGGCGATGTTCGCGGCGATCGAGTTGTGCCGCCCCACCTCGAGGATGTGGAGGGAGAAGGTGGCGCCCGGGGCGAGGATCATCAGCACGGCCATGGTCTCGCCGAGGGCGCGGCCGAGGCCGAGCATCGAGGCGGCCACGACGCCGCCGCGCCCGAAGGGGAGCACGACGGTGCGGATGGTCTCCCAGCGGGTCGCGCCGAGGGCGAGCGCCGCCTCCTCCTGCAGGCGCGGGGTCTGCAGGAACACCTCGCGCGAGACGGCGGTGATGATCGGCAGGACCATCACCGCGAGCACCACCGCGGCGGAGGCGAGGTTGCGCATCGGCGCCGTCGGCTCGCCGCCGAACAGCGGGATCCAGCCCAGGTAGGTGGTGAGGAAGAGGTACAGCGGCTCGAGTTTGGGCACCAGCCAGATCCCGCCCCACAGGCCGTAGACGACCGACGGCACCGCGGCCAGCAGGTCGATCATGTAGCCGAGCCCGGCCGCCATGCGGCGCGGCGCGAAGTGGGAGATGAACAGGGCGATGCCGATCGAGATCGGGATCGCGATGACCAGGGCGATCGCCGAGGCCAGCACGGTGCCGTAGACGAGCGGGAGCGCGTACTCGACGAGCGAGAACTCCGCCGTGCCGGAGAACTCGCGGCTGGCGACGACGGCGGGCACCGATTCGGTGGTGAGGAACACGGCCACCGCGGCGAGGGTGAGGAAGATGAGCAGTCCCGAGCCGATGCTCAGGGTGGAGAAGAGCGAGTCGCCGAAGCGGCGGCCGCTGGCTCTCATGGAGCCCGTCGGGCGGGTCGCCGCCTCGGGCTCGAGATCAGTGCTGCTCATGGGGACCTTCCTCAGTGCTCACGGCCCCGGGGGCGGGGTGAGGGGGCATGTCACGGCGGTGCCGCCGAGCCCGGTGGGGCTCGGCGGCACGCCTTCGTGCAGGACGGGGGCGGGAGAGCTCGGCCGACGGGCCCGTCAGCCGACGGTGATGCCGTCGATCGCCGCCTGGGCCTCCTCGCGCAGCTCGTCCGAGATCGGGGCGGAGCCCGCGTTCTCGAGCGCCGTCTGCTGGCCCTGCTCGGAGATGATGTAGGAGGCGAAGGCGGTGACCGCCTCGCCCTCGGCGGCATCGGCGTAGGAGCCGCACAGCGCCAGGTAGGAGACCAGCACGATCGGGTAGACGCCGGACTCCTCGGTGGTGCGGTCCAGGTCCACGACGATGTCGTTCTCGGCGCGGCCCTCCTCGCGCGGGGAGACGTCCACCGACTTCGCGGCGGCGTCGGCGCTGTACTCGACGAACTCGTCGCCCACCCCGATCGCGGCGGTGCCGAGGTTGCCGGCCTGCGAGGCGTCGGCGTAGCCGATGGTGCCGTTGCCGCCCTCGACCGTGGAGATCAGGCCGGAGGTGCCGTCCCCGGACTGGCCGCCGTCGATCGGCCAGGTCTCGACCGGGCCGTGGGTCCAGGCCTCGGGCGCGGTCTCGGAGAGGTACTCGGTGAAGTTCTCGGTGGTGCCCGAGTCGTCCGAGCGGTGCACGGGCACGATCTCGAGGTCCGGCAGGTCCGCATCCGGGTTGTGCTCGGCGATGGCCGGGTCGTTCCAGTTCGTGATGTCCCCGGAGAAGATCCCGGCGATGACCTCGGGGGTGAGGTTCAGGGAATCCACGCCCTCGAGGTTGAACACCACGGCGATCGGGGAGATGTAGACGGGCAGGTCGAAGGCCTGTTCGCCGTTGCACACCTCGGCGGAGGCGGCCAGCTCCTCCTCGTCCAGGGCGGCGTCGGTGCCGGCGAACTTCACCTGGCCGGAGAGGAACTGCTCGCGCCCGGTGCCGGAGCCGGTGGGGTCGTAGGTGACGGCCACATCCCCGCCCTCGGCCTGGACCAGGCCGCGGAAGGACTCGGTCCACGCCGTCTGCGCGTTCTGCATGGAGGAGGCGCCGGCGCCGGCGAGGTTCCCGCTGAGCTCGGCGTAGCCGCCGGTCGATGCGGCGCCCTCCGCACCGCCCGCGCCGGCGCCGGAGTCCTGGGTGCCGCCGCCGCAGGCGGTCAGCGCGAGACCGCTGACGAGTCCGAGCGCGGCGAGCGAGACGAGCTTGTTCTTGCGAACGTTCACTGCGAGTCCTTTCGGGGGCCGTGGGCCCGGGAAGCTGTCCAGCGGGAAGGTCTGACAGCGGGGACGCTAAGGAGCGCAGATGACGGCCCGCCCGCCCGTGCGTGAACAGCGGGTGAACTCCCCGAACCAGACGATGAACTCGCAGTTCAGGCGCAGGAGACGATCAGATCACAGGGGCCGCGCATGCGGCCGGCGGTGGCGTGCGCCACGGCGGCGCAGCACTGGGGCGCAGCACGGCGGCGCAGCGAGATGGCGCCCGTCGCTGCCGGGCGGCGGAGCGGCGGTGTGCCGGCGCCGGGGCGCTCGGCGGCCGCTCAGGAGGCGCTGAGCGCGGCGAGTCCGAACACCACGATGTACAGCACGATGGTCAGCAGCGGGATCATCCCGATCAGCGAGGTCACGAGGCCGGCGATCGCGAGGCCGCGTCCGCCCTTGGGCAGGGGAGACGCGGCACCGGTCTCCTTCATCCCGATCGCGGAGAACACCAGGCCGAAGGGGGCGGTGAGCCCGCCGCACATGAGCACCCCGAGCAGACCGAGCACGAAACCGGTGATCGCCGCGCCCGAGCTCGGCGGAGGCGGCGCGAAGGCGCCGTGGACGGGCGGGCCGGCCGGGTAGGGCCCCGGGGCGTACGCGCCGCCGGCGGCCGCAGAGGGGTCCGCGAAGCCCTGGGAATACGGGTCGTGCTGCGCGTAGGGGTCGTGCCGGCCGTACGGCGAGGAGCTCTCGCCGCAGTGCTCGCCCTCGAGGCCGTCGCTGCTCTCGGCCCGGTCCCGGCCGCCCCAGCCCGGCAGTCCCCCGCCGTACCCGCTGCTCATCTGCTGCCCCTCTCCTGTGTCGCTGCGCGCCGCGTCCCTGTCCACCGCGCACCTGAATGCCGTGCCGCCGGCTCAGCCGATGTTCGGCAGATGCCGTTCGATCGCGACCACCGTGCCCTCCGCCGTCGTGTGCAGCAGCAGCGCCTCCCCCGCTGCGAGGAACGGGTCCTCGCGCGGCAGCTCGAGCGCCGCACCCTGCCGGGCCACCGCCCGCACCGCGTCGATCACCGTGGGCAGCACCGGCCGGTGGGTGCACACCACCGTCGGCCGCGCCTCCGCGAGCACCCGGGCGATCACCGCGGCGGTGCGGGGCGGGTTCTCGGCGTGACCCGCCTCCGTGAGCTCCGACTTGGTGCGGACCTTCAGGCCCTGCATCGTCGCCAGCGGCTCCACCGTGGCGCGGCACCGCTCCCACGGGCTGCTCAGCACGCTCGCCGGGTCGAAGGCGTCCAGCAGCGGCGGCAGGGCGCGCGCCTGCTTCTTCCCCTTGCCGTTCAGCGGCCGCGACTTCTCGCCCTTGCGCCACTTCGACCGCGACAGCGCCGCGCCGTGGCGCTGGATGATGATGGGGACGGTGTCGAGCTCGCCCTCCTGCAGGTAGCGGCGCAGCGCCCCCAGCGGGACCTGGTCCGTCTGCCGTGCGACCAGCGCCTCGGCCTCCTCGAGCGGGACCCAGCGGGCCTGGTCGACCTCGCCGCGGTTCTCCGGGCCGGGGGCGACCTTCGCGCGGACCGTCGCGCTCCAGTACTGCACGATCTTGGTGCGGCCGTCCGGGAGCAGGTACACCGAGGCCGGCAGCGGGCGCTGCAGGCGCACCCGGTACCCGGTCTCCTCGGCCACCTCCCGCACCGCCGCCGCGGGGAAGGTCTCGCCCTTGTCGAGCTTCCCCTTGGGGATCGACCAGTCGTCGTAGCGCGGACGATGCACCAGCAGCACCTGCACGCCCTCGCCCTTCTCCCGCCAGGCGAGGGCGCCGGCGGCGAGCACGGGCGGCGAGGTGCCGGGAGCGACGCGCACCGATCAGCCCCGTTCCGTCGCGCGCAGCTGCACGTCCCGGCCCGAGACCTCGAAGCCCCAGTTCTCGTACAGCCGCAGCGCCGGGGCGTTGTCCGCCTCGACGTAGAGCTCCACGCCGGGGACCCCGTCGCGCTCGAGCCGCTCGAGAACGGTGGCCATCAGGTGCCCGGCCACGCGGTGGCCCTGCACCGAGGGGTCGGTGGCGACCACGTAGATCTCGGCGTCCCGGTCCGTGGCGCCGGGCTGTTCGCGCTTGATCCACACGAAGCCCACCAGCGTCTCGTCGCGCAGCGCGACCAGCATGTCCTCGGCGTCGAACCAGGGCTGGGCGAGGCGCTGCTCGAGGTCCGCGCGGGTGAGCGCGCCCTGCTCCGGGTGATCGGCGAAGGCGCGGGCGTTGACGGCCACCCACGCCTCGGCGTCCCGCGACTCCTCGAAGGTGTCCAGGCGGAGGCCCTCGAGCGTCGGTGCCGGGGCGCTGGGCAGCGGCTGCGCGCCGCCGAGATCGCGGCGCAGGGTGAGCAGGCGGCGGGTCTCCGTGAGCCCTGCGTCGGTGAGGAAGGCGAGGGAGCCCTCGAGCGCGCCGTGCACCCACACGCCGGCGTCGGGCCGCAGCGCGAGCGCCGCGCGCAGCAGCGCGGAGCCGTGGCCGCGGCGGCGGTGCGCGGGATCGACCATGCCCTGGACCGTGCCGTCGCCCAGCACGCTCACGTAGCCGAGCAGCGTCTCGTCGGCAGGGTCGGCCGGGTCAGCAGGGGCGGCGGGGTCGGCGGGGTCGGCCGGGTCGGCTCGCCGTCGGCCCCGGCAGTGGCCTCGGCCGCATGGGTGTCCGTGGCGGCGCCGTCGGCCGTGAGCAGCAGGTGGCGGGCGTCCTCGCCGTCGAGCGCGAGGAGCGCGGCCTCGTCCAGCGGGGACACGCCGTCGTGCTCGGTGACGGTCGCGAGCAGCGTGCGCACCGCCGACCGACGGGCGGGGACCAGGGCGGTCGTCGTGATCATGAGGTCCTTCCGAGAGCTCTGGGACGGTGCGGATCCGCACACGCCGCAGCGCCGAACGAGGGGCACGAGTATGCCGTCACCAGCGGGCACTCGTAGACTGCCACTGTAGCGCCCGGCGGAGACCCCTCGTCGGTGCGGCCCGAGACCGGAAAAGACAGCGAGGGAGGCCCTGTGACCGTCCCCGAGCGCGCTCCCCTCGGTGCCGCCCTCGCGCTGCTGCTGGCCGTGGTCTCGCTCACGGGCCCCCTGTCCCCGGTGCTGATGGCCGTGGCCGTCGGTCTGCTCGCCCTGCTCATCGGCCTGGCCTGGCCGAGCCTGCTCGAGCTCCCCTCCCCCGGCGGCACGCGCGCGGTGGTCGCCGGCACCGGCATCCTCGGCGCGCTGGTCACCGTGCTGGTCCCCGAGCGGTTCACGCCGCTGTCCGGGGTGGTGATGGTGTGCGCGATCGGGGTGTTCGCCTCCTTCGCCCATCAGATGCTGCGCTCCGAGCGCCGTGAGCTCACCGAATCGCTCACCGGCACCATCGCCGGGGTGTTCGTCTCGGGGATCGCCGCCTGCTGGGTGCTCGCCCAGAGCGCCGCCCTCGACAGCGCCTCCGGCAGCGTGGTCACCGCCATCGCCGCCGGGCTCGCCACGACCCTGCTGATGAACTCCACCCCGCTGCCCTCCCTCCTCCGCTTCGTGCTCGCCGCGCTGCTGGGCGTGGCCGTCACCACGCTGCTGGCGGTCTCGCTGGCCGGGGTGCTGCCGCTGCTCGCGGTGGTGATCGGTCTGGTCACCGCGATCGGGGCGGGCTGCGCGCACCTGCTGACGGGCTCCTCGCTGGTCTCCCGGGAGCCGGCCCCCTCCCTCGCCGTGGCCGCCGTGCCGGTGGCGACCGTCGGCGTGGTCGCGCATCTGGCGGTGCTGCTGCTCCCCTGAGCGCGCCGCACCTCTCCTGCGGTGCCGGTGGGGAGGATAGACTCGGGGCATGTCCGCCCTGTCTCTGCTCTTCATCGCCCTCATCGTCCTGGTGGGCGTCGGCACCCTCGCCTTCGCCGTCCTGGTGCTCAGCCGCCTGTTCGACCACTGAGCGTCCCACGGCACCGATGCCCATCTCGCTCGACACCTCACTCCCCCCGTCGCTGTACCCCCTGGCCTGGCTGATCGGCAGCTGGGAGGGCAGCGGAGCGCTCAGCGGTGCGGACGGCACCGCGGCCGGATCTCGGGACGTCCGCATCGAGCAGCAGCTCGTGTGCACCGCCCGGGAGGACGGCGCGCTCGACTGGCGCTCCACGATCCACCGGGTCGACGCCCCCGCGCCGCTGCCGCCCACGAGCGCCTTCGCGCGTGAGGAGGCCCAGGCCCCGCCCGCCGGCTCCGGGGAGCGCACGCTGCTGCACCGGGAGGACGGCATCTGGACCGTCGGCGATCTGGTGCCCGGCCAGGACCGGGCCGCCGCGGCCGCCGCCCGCCCCGGCACCCCCGAGAGCGTGCTCTCCCATCAGCTCGATGCCCGGTTCAGCCGTCGCGGCGAGCCGGAGGAGCAGTGGGCCGGCGAGGTGCGCGGCCCACGCGTGCAGCTCGCCCTCGCCTCCCCCGACGGGGAGATCGCCGCGACGCGCATGTTCGGCTACATCAGCGGCCGGCTGATGTGGCTGTGGGAGCGCCGCACGCCCGTGGCCGACGGTGCTCCCGGTGAGACTGCCCTGTCCCCGTACCTTTCTGTGGAGATGCACCGTGTCTGATCCTGCTGTACCCGCTTCCGCCGAGTCCGAGGCCCCCGTGCGCGATGTCCGCCCCCTGCTGCGCGAGAGCGCAGTGCTGGACGAGGGCCCCGATGCGGCGGTCCCCGCCCACTATGGCGCGCCCCTGCGCGAGCAGCGGCACCTGCTGGACGGGACCGCGGTGGTGGATCTGGGCCATTTCGAGCTGCTCGAGGTGCGCGGCGCCGACGCCCGCAGCTGGATGACCACGATCACCACCCAGGTGCTCGACGGCACCCCCGTGGGCGCCTCCTCCTCCCTCGCCGTGCTGTCCCCGCAGGGACGCGTCGAGCACCTGGCCTCCGCCGTGGTGATCGACGAGGACGCCCTGCTGCTGATCATGGATCCCGGTGCCCGCGCCGGGCTGCGCCGCTACCTGGAGATGATGCGCTTCGCCGCCCGGGTGGAGCTGACCGACCGGGACGACCTGCGCACCCTCGGCGCCCTCTCCCCCGCCGCCGAGGTGCTGCCGCAGCTCGGCCTGCCCGAGCCGGTGGCCGTGTGGTCCGAGCCCTGGCCGCAGCTCGCTCCCGGCGGGGTCGCGTACGGGCCGGATCCCGAGGACCCGGTGGGCGCGGTGCTCACCGTCCTGGACGGGGCCGCGCTCGAACAGCTGCCGTGGCGGCGCGAGCACCTGGCCGGGATGAGCTCGTGGGAGGCGCTGCGGATCGCGGACCATCGCGCGCGCGGTGCCCGCGAGGTCGACGGACGCTCCATCCCGCACGAGCTCGACCTGCTGCGCACCACCGTGCACACCACCAAGGGCTGCTACCGCGGGCAGGAGACCGTCGCGAAGGTCCTCAACCTCGGCCAGCCGCCGCGGCGCCTGGTCATGCTCCATCTCGACGGCTCCCAGGACATGCCCGTCGCCGCCGGCGGCGAGGTGCGCCTGGGCGGACCGGAGGGCAAGGTGATCGGGACGGTCACCTCGGCCGGGCTGCACGTGGACCTCGGGCCGATCGCCCTGGCGGTGGTGCGCCGTGCCGCACCCCTGGATGCGGCCCTGTCGGTCGAGGTCAGCGTCGGGGAGTCCGACGGCGAGAGCGCCTCGCTGTGGATCGACGCCTCCCAGGAGCCGATCGTGCTGCCCCGGGAGCACGGCAAGCGGCCGCCCACCGCGAAGCTCTGAGCCCGCAGGCGCCCGGCCCGGGCGCCTCCACGGCCTCCTCACGTCTCCTGCACGGCACTCCTGCGGCCTCTGCGCCGTGTCGCCATCGTCGACCTGGAACAATGGCCGCATGAGATCCGAGGGCGAGCAGCAGGACTGGATGCGGCACCGCCGAGAGGCGTTCGCGGTCAAGGAGCAGGCGCTCCGGGCCGCCCGCGAGGAGGAGCACCAGAAGGCCACGGCGATGATCCGCGAGGCCATCGAGCGGTTCGAGGCGGCGGGCATCCCGCCCGTGCCGCTGCGCGCCCGCCCCTATCACGGCGCCGGCACGATCCGCACCGACCTCGTCGGCTGGTACCTCAAGCAGGACCGCAGCCTCGCCGTGGACCGGGAGGGGCGCTACTACGTGATGCGCGTGGACGGCGGGCTGATGTCCCGCCTGCGCGGCGCGACGCCCGAGCCCCGCCCCGCCCCGCTGGTGGTGGGCCGCGGTGCCCGCGACGGGGACTCCTTCCCGCTCGAGGAGCTGCTCGAGATGCGGCTGCAGGACCCGGTGGCGGCATGAGTCGCGCCCGCGCGCCGCAACCGTCCACGGGCGGGCGCGCTCCCCTGACCCCCACCACCGCGATCCCGATCACCGAACGGGCCCGCGGGGCGGTGCGCGACTGGTTCTCCCGCGGCCTCTCGCGCGGCCGGGGCGACGCGCTCACCGTGGGCCGCGCCGCCATCGCCGCGAGCCTCGCCTACCTGATCAGCGGTTTCCTCTGGAGCCACGAGTACCCGTTCTTCGCCGCGATCGTCGCCTTCATCATCATCGGCTTCGGCATCGAGAAGAAGGTGCGCAAGATCGTCGAGATGTCCTGCGGGGTGATGCTCGGCGTGCTGCTGGGCGAGCTCGCCCGGGGCCTGCTCGGCTCCGGGACGTGGCAGATCCTCGTGGTGGTCTTCGGCGCCGGGATGCTCGCCCGCCTCATCGACTCCAGCAACCTGTTCGGCTTCCAGGTGGCGATCCAGTCGCTGCTGGTGATGATCATGCCCCACACCCCGTCGATGACCCCCGGCGGGCGGGTGCTGGACGCCCTGACCGGGGTGAGCGTCGCGATCGTCATCCACCTGCTGCTCTCGGGGGATCCGCGCCGCCTCCAGCGCCGTGCGGCGACCTCGTTCTACCGCGAGCTCGAGGGCACCTTGATCAACCTCGCGCTCGCGGCCCGCAGCGGCGACCGCGGGGTGGCCCAGGCGGCCCTGCGGAAGATCCGCGAGGTCTCCCAGAAGTACACCGACGAGTGGAAGCTCGCCAACGACGTGGCCGACGAGATCGCCACCTTCTCCCCCTCCGGGCTGCGCCACGCCGAGGATGTCGACCGCCTCCAGCACCTGCTGGTGGGCTCGGATCGCGCCATGCGCAACATGCGCGTCATCGCGCGGCGGCAGGTCGAGTTCCTCGAGGCCGTCCGCGGCGATGCGCACTCCACCCTCGCCGACGCCCTGCTCGCCGCACGGGACGCGGTGCTCGAGCTGAGCACGGCCGTCTCCCACGAGGACGTGGACTTCACCGAGGCCCGGCGGAAGCTGCGCCTGTACGGCTCCTACCTCACCCCGGAGATGCTGCTGCGCAACGACGAGGGCAAGCGGCCGGGCCGTGCCGGGCACTTCGAGGGCGTGACCCTCACCGTGCAGCTCCGCTCCCTCGCGATCGACCTGCTGCAGGCCACCGGGCTCAGCGCCGCGGAGGCGAAGCAGTTCCTGCCCAGCCTGGTCGTCGCCGCCGACGGCGACGCGATCGGCCCCCGCCCGATGACCATGGAGATGCGGGCCCTGGAGCCGCAGGCCACCACCGAGGCGCTCGAGCTGCTGATCACCGATCGCTCGGATCCGGACCGCCGCCGCTGAGCCCCGCAGCGGCGCGGCCCGTCGGCGCCGGGCGCCCGCCGGGCCGGCGTCGTCGCCCCCGGCCGGGCGCGTCGCGGGCCGATCCCGGATCCGTCCAGCCGATGCCCGTATCCTGACGCGATGATCGCCCTCATCCAGATGTGGATCTTCCTGCTGCTCGCCGTGGCCCTGCTCGCCGTGGAGGTCTGGGCCCTGATCAACGCCCTCCGCTTCCGGGCCGATGCCTACGTCGCCGCCGGGAAGCGCACCAAGGTGTTCTGGGGCGTGCTCACCGGCGTCTCGGTGCTGCTGGGCTTCCTCTCGCTCCCCTACCCGGTGGGGCGCGGCGGCTCGATGCTGTTCATGATCGCCGGCGTGGTCATCGCGGGCATCTTCCTCGCCGATGTGCTGCCGGCCCTGAAGCGCGTCATGGGCCGCGCCGCCGGCAACCGCTGGTGAGAGCCCGCCCCGCCTGAGGACCGCCCCACCGCCCGCCGCAGCACCTCCGCCTCCGTTGCGGCGGAGCATCGAGCGGCATAGCGTCGGGCCATGATCACCTCGATAGCCTCCGCCATCCTCTACGTCAGCGACCAGCAGGCGGCGCTGGAGTTCTACCGCGACGTCCTCGGCTTCGACGTCGTGAGGGATGCCGAGATGGGTGAGGAGTCGCGATGGCTCGAGCTCAGGCCCTCCGGCGCGCAGACCTCGATCGTCCTGGCCGCCGCCGAAGCCTTCGGGAAGCAGCCGGGCGAGGGCGCCTACCTCACCTTCGCCGCCGATGACGTCGCCGCGACCGTCGAGCAGCTGCGTGCGCGGGGAGCGAGCACGTCCGACGTCACGCGCGAGCCGTGGGGGACGTACGCGACGGTCGAGGCCCCCGACGGGCACATGCTGCAGTTCAACGAGCGGCCCCAGAACTGACGGGCTCCGAGGGGCCTGCGGGGCCGCGGGACGCAGCGCGGCGGTCACCGCCCCTGACCACCGCCGCCTGATCACCGTCCCGTGACGCGGCCTCCCGGGACGGGCCTGGACATGACGGAACCCCGGAGCCGAAGCTCCGGGGTTCCGTGGTCGCGCAGGCTCCGCCTAGCGGCGGCTCAGCGGGCGACTGCTCACACGTGGGTGCCGGCGGAACGGAGGTTCTCGCAGGCCTCGACGATGCGGGCGGCCATGCCGGCCTCGGCCTTCTTGCCCCAGGCGCGGGGGTCGTAGGCCTTCTTGTTGCCGACGTCGCCGTCGACCTTGAGCACGCCGTCGTAGTTCTCGAACATGTGCGAGACGACGGGGCGGCTGAAGGCGTACTGGGTGTCGGTGTCGATGTTCATCTTGATCGTGCCGTAGTCCAGCGCCTCCGCGATCTCCTCCTCGGAGGAGCCGGAGCCGCCGTGCATGACCAGGTCGAAGGGCTGGTCCTTGCCGTACTTCTCGCCGACGACCTTCTGGATGTCGTCCAGGACCTTCGGGCGCAGCTTCACGTTGCCCGGCTTGTACACGCCGTGCACGTTGCCGAAGGTGAGGGCGGTCAGGTAGCGGCCGCGCTCGCCCAGGCCGAGCTTGGCGGCGGTCTTCAGGCCGTCCTCGGGGGTGGAGAACAGCTTCTCGTTGGAGACGTTGGCGACCACGCCGTCCTCTTCGCCGCCGACGACGCCGACCTCGATCTCGAGGAGCTTCTTGGCCTCGACGGACTTCTCGAGCAGACGCTCGGCGATCTCGAGGTTCTCGTCGACCGGCACGGCGGAGCCGTCCCACATGTGCGACTGGAACAGCGGGTCCAGGCCCTTCTTGACGCGGTTCTCGAGGTCCCACTCGATGAGCGGCTCGACCCAGGTGGGCAGAACCTCCTTGGCGCAGTGGTCGGTGTGCAGCGCGACGTTGATCGGGTAGTTCTTCGCGACGGCGTGGACGAACTCGGCCAGCGCGATCGAACCGGCGACGCGGTCCTTGACGGTGGAGCCGGAGAGGTACTCGGCGCCGCCGAAGGACACCTGGATGATGCCGTCGGAGTTCGCCTCGGTGAAGCCCTGCAGCGCCGCGATGGCCGTCTGCGAGCTGGAGACGTTGACGGCGGGGTAGGCGAACTTTCCGGCCTTGGCCCGGTCGATCATCTCGACGTACTGATCCGGGGTGACGACTGCCATGGGGCATTCTCCTTCGCTGAAGCAGTGGGCGACGGCCGGCGGTGAGGAGCACCGCGCAGGGCCGTCCGATCGCACCCATTGTTCCACAGCGGGCGGCGGCGGCCGGTTCCGGAGGTCCCCCGTGGACGGCGGCCGTGCGGGGAGCGTCAGCACAGCGGCCCTGGAGGGAGGGTGGCGTGCTGCAGGATCCAGCTGTGCATCGCGATCGCGGCGGCGGCGGCGACGTTGATCGAGCGGGTGGAGCCGAACTGGGTGATGCCGACGACGAGCTCGGAGGCGGCGAGGAGCTCGGGGCTCACCCCGGGCCCCTCCTGCCCCACCACCAGCACGGCGTTGTGCGGCAGCGCGGTGCGTTCGATGGGCACAGCGCCCTCGACCAGGTCGATCGCGACCAGCGGCCGGCCCTGCTCTCGCGCCCAGGCGACGAGGTGCGCGGCGTCGGGGTGGTGGATCTCGTGCTGGTAGCGGTCGGTGACCATGGCGCCGCGGCGGTTCCAGCGGCGTCGGCCGACGATGTGGAACGCGCCGACGGCGAAGGCGTTCGCGGTGCGGACCACCGAGCCGATGTTGGCGTCGTGCTCGAGGTTCTCGATCGCGACGTGCAGGTCGTGGCGGTGGGTGTCGAGCTCGGCGACGATCGCCTCGCGCCGCCAGTAGCGGAAGCGGTCCTCGACGTTGCGGCGGTCCCCGCCGGCCAGCAGCTCCGGATCCAGCCGCGGGTCCTCGGGCCAGGGCTCGGGGTGGGGGCCGACGCCGATCTCGCGCGCGCTCACCGGCCCTCGCCTCCCTCGTTCCGCGGTGCCGCGAGCTCGTCGCGGTATTCCTCGTCCGGGTCGGGCAGGCCCAGCGCGCGGCGCTTCCGCTCCCGCAGCACCAGCCGGATCAGGAACGTCAGCGCCACCAGCGCCACGATCGCGTAGACCACGGTGGAGAAGACGTCGGTGTAGGGCTCGATGACGGTCCAGTTGCTGCCCATGACGTAGCCGATGGTCAGGAAGATCGCGTTCCAGAGGGCGCTGCCGGCGAGGGTGAGCAGGGTGAACGCGCCCACCGGCATCGCGTACAGGCCGGCCGGGATGGAGATGAGCGAGCGGATGCCGGGAACCATCCGGCCGAAGAAGATCGCCTTGTGGCCGTGGCGGTCCATGAACGCGACGGTCTTGTCGTAATCCTCCACGTGCAGCAGCGGCAGCCGGAGGAAGATCCGGCGCAGCCGCTCGGGGCCGAGCGCGCGGCCCAGCCCGTAGAGCACCCAGGCGCCGAGCACGGAGCCGCCGAGGGAGGCCAGCAGCATCACCCAGTAGGACTGGTGCGGCCCGGCCGCGGTCACCCCCGCGAGCGGCAGGATCACCTCGGAGGGGATCGGCGGGAACAGGTTCTCGAGGAAGATCAGCAGCAGGACGCCGAGGGCGCCGAGGCTGTCCATGGTCTCGACCGCCCAGTCGACGATGTTCATGCAGGGCTCCTCGCGGGTGCGTGCTGGTGGCGGGACCGTCCTGGCGGTGAGCGGGCACGACCCGGTCCGCGCCCATGGTAGGTGGTGGCGGAGCCGTCTCGAGTGACTGGGCGGTCACCTCCCCAGGACCTTCACGGAGGCTGTTCCACCTGCTCACGGCGCGTTCTGGGTCTACTCTGAGGCATGACGTTCACCCCGGGCGCCGAGATCCGATCCGACAACGTCTCCGCCGCGGGCGGTGGGGGCGGATTCCGGCCGCCCGGCCGCGGGCGCGGTGGGGGTCGTGGTGGGGGTCGCGGGCTGAAGCTCGGCGGCGGCGGGGGCTGTGTGCTGCTGGTGATCGTGGTGATCTATGCGCTGATGGGCGGCAACCCGCTCGATCTCCTGGACGGCGGGGGCGGCTCGCGGGGTCCGGTGGCGGAGGGCGGCTCGCTGGACCACTGCCTCACCGGCGCGGACGCGAACGAGCAGGACGACTGCCTGGTGCAGGCCACGATCGAGTCGGAGGACTCGCTGTGGTCGCAGCTGGGGCCCGAGGCCGGGGTGGAGTTCGTCGAGCCGCAGGGCCGGGTGTTCACCAGCACGGTCCAGACGGGCTGCGGCGCGGCCACGGCGGACGTCGGCCCGTTCTACTGCCCCGCCGATTCGACGATCTACGTGGACATCGCCATCTTCGACTCGCTCTCGGGCCGGTACGGGGCCGACGGCGGGCAGCTGGCGAAGATGTATGTGGTCGCCCACGAGTACGGCCACCACATCCAGCACCTCTCCGGGACGATGCAGGAGGCGGATCGCTCGCAGACGGGCCCGCAGTCAGGGGCGGTGCGGCTCGAGCTGCAGGCCGACTGCTACGCCGGGGTGTGGGCGCATCACGCGGCGAACACGGTGGACGATGCGGGCAACGCGATGCTGTCCCCGCTCACCGAGGAGGACATCGAGTCGGCGCTCTCGGCGGCGAACGCGGTGGGCGATGACCACATCCAGGGCGAGGTCGCCGGCGGCGAGGTGCGCCCGGAGTCCTGGACCCACGGCTCCTCCGAGCAGCGCCGCGCCTGGTTCACCACCGGCTACGAGCAGGGCACGGTGCCCTCCTGCGACACCTTCGCCGTCGACCAGGTCTGACGCCGTCGACCAGTTCTGATCGACGTGCTGGCGAGGGACGAGCCGGCAGGAGATCAGACAGGAGGCAGCCTCTGGGTCAGATCTCCAGCTCGGAGATGTCGTAGGCGGCGAGGTAGCGGTGGCCGGCGGCTTCGACGGCCTCGCGCGAGGCCTCGGAGCGGTGGACGATCACGGCGACCGCGGCGATGTCGGCGCCGCCCTCGGCCAGCGCCTCGCACGCGGTGAGCACGCTGCCGCCGGTGGTGGAGGTGTCCTCCACCGCGACGACGCGGCGGCCGGTGACGTCGGGGCCCTCGATGCGTCGCTGCAGGCCGTGAGCCTTGTTGGCCTTGCGCACCACGAAGGCGTCCAGCGGGTCGAGGTCCTCGTCGGCTGCGGAGGCGTGCAGGATCGAGGTGGCGACGGGATCCGCGCCGAGCGTGAGCCCGCCGACGGCCTCGACGCCGGGCACCAGGCCCTCACGGCGCAGGAGGTCCAGCATCACGCGGCCCACCAGCGGGGCGGCCTCGTGGTGGAGGGTGATGCGGCGCAGGTCGACGTAGTGATCCGCCTCGGCACCCGAGGACAGCACGACGTGGCCGCGCACGACGGCGAGGTCCCTGATCAGCTCGCGGAGACGCTCGCGGGCGTCGGCGATCGGCAGGGAGTGGGCGGGGGCGATGCGAGGGGCGGACATGCCCGAAGAATAATCGACGACGCCGCTGCGCCCGGCTCCGCGTGTCGCCGCTACGCCTCGTCGTCCCGCTGCCAGGGGGCGCGCAGGGTGCGGCGCGAGGCGTTGCGGCGGGAGCGCCGCACGGAGCGGGAGTGCAGGCGGCGGTACCAGTCCGGCGAGGTCAGCGCGCGCACCAGCGGCCTGGGGGCGAGGCGGGAGAACTCCCCCGCGGTGCGGTACTTCACCGAGGGGATCGACAGCACCGCCCCCTTGGCGGTGTCCTTCAGCGCCTGCTCGACGACGTACGGCGCCTTGAGCCAGGTGATGCGCGGCAGTCCGTCCATGCTCATCGAGGCCCGTTCATGGAACTCGGTCTGCACGAAGCCGGGCAGCAGGGCGGTGGCGCTGACGCCGGTGCCCTGCAGCTCCATCGCGAGGGACTCGGTGAACACGGTGACCCAGCTCTTCGAGGCCGCGTACGGCCCGGCGGTGGTGTATCCGGCCAGCGAGCTGACGTTGAGGATCGCGCCGCGGCGGCGCTGCACCATCGTGCGCGCCGCGGCGTGGGAGAGCACGAGCACGGCGCGCATGAGCGTGTCCATCTGCGTCTCGTGGTCCTCGACGCCGATCTCGAGGAATCCGCCGCGCAGCCCGTAGCCGGCGTTGTTGACCAGGAGGTCGATGCGCTCGACCGGGTCGGTGAGCCGGATCGCGATCCGTTCGAGCTGTTCGCGGTCCGAGAGGTCCGCGGGCAGCACCTCCACCTGCACCCGGTGCACGTCGCGGATCTGTGCGGCGACCGCGCCGAGACGATCCTCGTCCCGGGCGACCAGCACGAGATCGTGCCCTGTCCCGGCCAGCTGCCAGGCGAATTCGAGACCCAACCCGGAGGTCGAACCGGTGACGAGTGCGCGCGCCATGTGCTGAGTTTACGTCGCCCCGCCCCGGGCGGCGCGGAACGGCGCTCCCCCGTAGGATCGGCGGCATGCGCATCGCGACCTGGAACATCAATTCACTGCGCGCCCGGATGGATCGGGTGCTCGCCTTCCTCGAGCGGCACGACGTGGACGTGCTGGCCCTGCAGGAGACCAAGGCCAAGCCGCAGCAGCTGGACCTCACGGCGCTGCAGGAGGCCGGGTACGAGGTCGCCGCGCACGGGCTGAACCAGTGGAACGGCGTCGCGCTGATCTCGCGCGTGGGCCTGTCCGATGTGCGCACCGAGCTGCCGGCGCTGCCGCTGTGGCCCGAGGACGAGACCGGCGTGGTCGAGGCCCGGGCGCTCGGCGGCCTGGTCGGCGACGGGCTGCGGATCTGGTCGCTGTACATCCCCAACGGGCGCGAGCTCGATCATCCGCACTACGACTACAAGCTGCGCTGGCTCGAAGCGCTGCGCGCCGAGGGTGCCCGCGAGCTCGCCGAAGACCCCTCCGCGAGGGTGGCGCTGGTGGGCGATTTCAACGTCGCGCCGCTGGATGAGGACGTGTGGGACATGGAGTTCTTCGACGGCAAGACGCACGTGAGCGAGCCCGAGCGGGCGGCGTTCCGGGCCGTGGTCGACGCCGGCTACGCCGATGTGGTGCGCGGCGACCATCCCGGCCCCGGCGTGTACACGTACTGGGACTACCAGCAGCTGCGCTTCCCGAAGCGGCAGGGCATGCGGATCGATTTCGTGCTCGGCTCCCCGAGCGTGCAGTCCGCGGTGACCGGCTCGTTCATCGACCGTGAGGAGCGCAAGGGCAAGGGCGCCTCGGATCATGCGCCCGTGGTGGTGGATCTGGACCTCTGAGTCCGCTCCGGCCCCCGCCCGCTCCGGCGTCCCAGCGGGGGGTGCGCCGCCCCGCCCGAGGGCATGGAGGGGCCGTGACGCGCACAGGCTCCCGGAGCCACACGACCTGAGGCACACGAAGTGGAGCGGCGTCGCGATCTCTCGCGCCGCCGCTCCGGACGAACCATCTGCATCGGGATCAGGCGTACACGTGATGTAGCTGCGGTGGCGCTTTCGACGCCTCACAGCCGGTCCGTTGCGGGGACCAGTCGTACGTGGGTTCCGATGCCGGTATTCGTCGTTGTGCAGATCACACTACGCGCTTCGCGAGGGGTGTGCAAGCACCCTGTGGATCCCTCTTCTCCTCCCCACCCGCCGCCTGTCCACAGCAGGCGGGGCCGGCCTGTCGCGCGCTGGGAGCTGCGGCCACGATGGCCGCATGACCAGCACGATCACCAGCTCCTCCGAGGCGCGCGGCAGCGTTCCGGGACTCGCCGGGCCCGCCGTGCCCACCGAGCCGGGCAGCCGGGGCGGGTCGACGCCGCGGCGCCGCCGCTCGCGGTTCCCCGACCCTGCCGGGCGCGGCCCCGCGCCGTCGTCCTCCGGGCGGCCGGTCGCCTGGTGGGCGGGGTCCGACGACGCCTCGCGGGAGACGGTCCGCGACCACGCCACCGCCGTCGGCCTCGAGCTCGTCGACGCCCCCGGCCACCTCACCGGCGCCGGCGCGAGCACTCTCCGTGCACACGGCCACAGCACGAGCAGCCCCGGGGAGCGCCGCGCCGACGCGGACAGCGCCGACGGGCGCGGGGTGGCCGATCCGGTCTGCACCGTGGTCGACGCCGCGGCGGTCGCCGGTGCCGAGGGGCCCCTCGGGCACGGTCGTGCTCCCCTGCTCGTGGTGACCCGCGCGGCGGAGATCCCCGCCGAGGTGTGGCGCGGCGCCCTCGCAGCCGGCGCCCACGCGGTGCTGCCGCTGCCGGCCGGCTCCGAGGAGCTGCTCTCCCACCTGGCGGAGCTCGCCCGGCCCCGGGCCTCCTCGCTGCTGGTGGGGGTCGTCGGAGGGTGCGGCGGGGCGGGGGCGTCGAGCTTCGCCGCACGCCTGGCGGCCGCGGCCCGCCCGCACGGCCCGGCGACGCTGATCGACGCCGACCCCCTGGGCGGGGGCACAGAACTCCTCGTCGAGGCACCGCCGCTGGACGGCATCCAGTGGCAGGACACCGCCGCGCTGGGGCCGGAGGACGGCGAGGCGCTGAGCGCCGGGCTGCCGCAGGTGGACGAGGTGCGGATGCTCGTCGCGGGACAGGCCGCCGGTCCCGACGCCCACACGCTCCCGCCGGTGCTGTCCACCCTCTCGCCGCTGGGCGGCACCGTCGTGGTGGATCTGAGCCCGTCCCTGGTCCCGGTCGCGGCTGAGCACCTCCAGCAGCTGCTGGTCGTCGTGCCCGCCACCGATCACGCGGTGCGGGCGGCCTCCCGGAGATTGCGGGCGTGGCGGCTGCCGCGCACCCTCGTGCATCTGGTGGTGCGGCGCAGCGGTCCTCTCGATCCCCGTGAGGTGGCGGAGGATCTGGCCCTGCCCCTGGCCGCCTCCTTCCGGGACTCGCCGCGCGGGGCGGTGCCGCTGCTGGACGTGCGGCGTCGCGGCGCCGATCGCGCGGCACGTCAGCTGATGGCGCGCCTGCGCGACGAGGCCGGATCATGAGCCGCGCGGGCATCGCCGCGCAGGAGGATCTCGGGCCGCTGCTGGAGCTGGTGCGGGAGGATCTGGTCCGCTCCCCCGGCGCCGTGGACGTGCCCCGCATCGTGCGGGTCCTGGGCAGGCAGGGCCGGGTGCTCGGCGCGGCGGCGACCCTCGAGCTGACCGCCAGGATCCGGGATCACGTGGACGGGCTCGGGCCGCTGCAGTCCCTGGTCGCCCCCGATGTCACCGATCTGCTGGTCAACGACGACGGCTCCGTGTGGGTGGATGGCGCGGAGGGGCTGCATCGCACCGCCGTCCGTCTCGGGCCCGCCCAGGCGCGGGACCTCGCCGTCCGCCTCGCGACCGTCGGCGGTCGCCGCCTGGACGATGCGATGCCGTGGGCCGATGCGCATCTGCCCTCGGGCATCCGCTTCCATGCCGTGCTGCCTCCGCTCTCGCCGGGCGGGGCGATCCTCTCGCTGCGCCTGCCGTCGGCGCGCCGACTGGACCTGGCCGATCTGGAGGAGCTCGGTGCGCTCGTGCCGGAGGCGCGGGAGGCTCTGCGCGCGATCGTCGCCGCGCGGGTGCCGTTCCTGATCACCGGAGGGACCGGCACCGGGAAGTCGACCCTGCTGGCGGCGATGCTCGGGCAGGCCCCTGCCGGGGAGCGGATCGTCGTGGTCGAGGACGTGCTCGAGCTCGCCGTGGAGCACCCGCACGTGGTGCACCTGCAGGCCCGGCACGCCAACAGCGAGGGCGCCGGCGCGGTCGACCTCACCGCGCTGGTGCGGCAGAGCCTGCGGATGCGGCCGGACCGGATCGTGCTCGGCGAGTGCCGCGGCGGGGAGATCCGCGAGCTGCTGCAGGCGTTGAACACGGGGCACGACGGCGGCTGCGGCACCGTGCACGCGAACACCGCCGCGGACGTCCCCGCACGGCTGGAGGCCCTGGGCGCGCTCGGCGGCCTCGACCGTGCGGCGCTGGCCTCCCAGGTGGCGAGCGCGCTCGAGGTGGTGATCCATCTGGGTCGGCGCGACGGCAGGCGGGCCCTCGAGGAGGTCGCCGTGCTGCGGCGCGGGAGCGATGGTCTGCTCGAGACGGCGACCGCGCTGCGGGTGCAGGAGGGCCGGCTCGAGGAGGGGCCCGCCGCCGAGTCGCTCGCCCGGCGGCTCGCCGGCAGCCCCTCGCCCCTCACGCGCACCGCACCCGTCCCACGGGCCGCGCCCGCCGTGCGCACCGCACGCGCCGCGCGCACGCAGCGCAGGAGGCCGGCATGATCGCCGCGACCCTCGCCGTGGCCTCGGTGCTGCTGTGGGTGCTCGCCCCACCGCCCCGGCACGTGCCCACCCCCGCCGCCGTGCCCCGCGGGCGGCGCGAGAGCACGGGACCGCTCGAGATGGCGCACCTGGTGGAGCAGCTCGCCACGGTGATCAGCTCCGGCGCCGGCCTCCGACAGGCCTGGGCGGCGCTGGGCCGCTCCCTGCCCGACGGGGAGCTGCGGGACCTCGCCCGCGCCGCGGCCTCCGGCGCCGATCCACGCCGCGCGGCGAGCGCCCGCCTGCGCCGCACCGAGATGATCGCCTCCCTCAGCACGGCGCTGGCGGTGTGCGAGCGCACCGGCGCGCCGACCGCCGGGATGCTGCAGCACCTGGCCGACGCCCTGCGCGACCTGCACGACGCCGCGCAGGCGCGACGCACCGCCTTCGCCGGGCCCCGCTCCACCGCCCGGATCCTGCTGATCCTGCCGCTGGCCGGCCTGGGACTGGGGATGCTGCTGGGCGGGGACCCGCTGCGCCTGCTGCTGACCTCGGGGGCCGGGAACCTGCTCGCCCTGACCGGTCTCGCGCTGACCGCGCTGGGCTGGTGGTGGATGCGGCGCCTGGTGCACCGGGCGGATCCTCCGCGGAGCCACCAGGTGGATCCCTCGGTGCAGCTCGAGCTCATCGCGGGGGCGCTGGATTCCGGGCTGCCGCTGGCGCGTGCGGTCGCCGCGGTGGGAGCGGCGCTGCCGCCCGGGGACGAGGCCACCGCGCTGCAGCGGAGCGCGTCCGCGCTCGAGGCCGGGGTCCCCGCCGCCCTCGCCGGGCGCGCGCTGCCCGCCGAGCTCAGCGCTCTCGCCCGCTCCGCGGTGCTCGCCGAGGGGACGGGCGCGGATCTGGCGCGGGTGCTGCGCTCGGCGGCGCGGGATCTCCGCCGCGGTCGTGCCCGCGACGTCGAGGTGCTCGCCGCCCAGCTCGCGGTGCGCCTGGTGCTGCCCACAGGGCTCGCGCTGCTGCCCGCCTTCGTGGCCCTCGGGATCATCCCGACGGTGATGTCCCTGCTGGGCGGCACCGTCACCTTCTCCCCCGGCAGCGGGTGAGAGCCAGGACCGCCGGGCAGCGCCCGGCGCACCCGTCCCCCGGGCCGGGTGCCGGCAGCTGCGGCTGCCACCTCGCGGCGGCGACCGCCGCCGCGGACCGCGCGGCTCCGGCCGCACCACGGGCGGTGCCCACCGCCCCCGATGAGAAGGAGGACACCATGTCCCTCACCATGAAGCGGCTGCGCCGCACCCTCGACAGGGTGATGCGCGACGAGGCCGGCGCCTCGACCGCTGAGTACGCCATCACCGTGCTCGCCGCCTGCGGCTTCGGTCCT
>DHCMJ07802__coassemble_35_pt1 | contig 22458 bp, 16 predicted proteins | sample DHCMJ07802__metabat2_high_PE_028 | metagenome-assembled genome bin DHCMJ07802
CCTCGGCGCCGCGGTTCGGCCCGGCTCGACAGTCACTCGATCTGAGGAGAACCCATGGCCAGCTTTGCTCCGTCCCCTGCCGATGTCGCGGACATCGGCGTCACCGGTATGGCGGTGATGGGCTCCAACCTGGCCCGCAACTTCGCCCGCAACGGCTTCAAGGTCGCGATCCACAACCGCTCCGTGGGCAAGACCGAGAAGGTCATCGCCGACCACGGCACCGACGGCGAGTTCTACCCCTCGGAGTCCATGGCGGACTTCGTCGCCTCCCTGCAGAAGCCGCGCGTGGCGATCATCATGGTCAAGGCCGGCGGGCCCACCGACGCCGTGATCGACGAGCTCGCCGGCCTCATGGACGAGGGCGACATCATCGTCGACGCCGGCAACGCCCTGTTCGGCGACACCCGCCGCCGCGAGGCCGCGCTGCGCGAGAAGGGCCTGCACTTCGTGGGCTCCGGCGTCTCCGGCGGTGAGGAGGGCGCCCTGAACGGCCCCTCGATCATGCCCGGCGGCACCAAGGAGTCCTACGACCGCCTCGGCCCGATGTTCGAGAAGATCTCCGCGCACGTGGACGGCGTCCCCTGCTGCACCCACGTCGGCGCCGACGGCGCGGGCCACTTCGTGAAGATGGTCCACAACGGCATCGAGTACGCGGACATGCAGGTCATCTCCGAGGCCTACGACATGATGTCCAAGGCGCTCGGCATGGGCGCCTCCGAGATCGGCGACGTCTTCGCCGAGTGGAACAAGGGCGATCTGGAGTCCTTCCTCATCGAGATCACCGCCGAGGTGCTCCACCACACCGACCAGACCTCCGGCAAGCCCTTCGTCGACGTCATCCTCGACCGCGCCGCCCAGAAGGGCACCGGCGCCTGGACCGTGCAGACGGCCCTGGACCTCGGCGTCCCGGTCACCGGCATCGCCGAGGCCACCTTCGCCCGCTCCACCTCCGGCTCGACCCCGCAGCGCGAGGCCGGCCGCAAGGTGCTGCCGGCCGAGGCGCAGACCCTCGAGATCGCCGACGAGGCCCAGTTCATCGACGACCTGCAGAAGGCGCTCTACGCCGCGAAGCTGGTCTCCTACTCGCAGGGCTTCGACGAGATCGCGGCCGGCGCGAAGGAGTACGGCTGGGACATCGACCTCGGCGCGATGGCGCGGATCTGGCGCGGCGGCTGCATCATCCGCGCCCGCTTCCTCAACCGCATCACCGAGGCCTACGAGCGCGACGCCTCGCTGCCGCTGCTGCTGGCGGACGAGTACTTCACCACCGAGATCGCCAAGTGCATCCCGGCCTGGCGCCGCATCGTGGCCTTCGCGGCGGCCTCCGGCTTCCCGGTCCCGGTGTTCTCCTCGACCCTGTCCTACTACGACGCGGTGCGTGCCGAGCGCCTCCCGGCCGCCCTGGTCCAGGCCCAGCGCGACTACTTCGGTGCGCACACCTACCAGCGCGTCGACGCCGAGGGCACCTTCCACGTGGAGTGGACCCAGGACCGCCGCGAGACGAAGCAGGACTGATCGCGCGCGGGTAGCTCCTCATCTGCGACGGAGCTCATAGAGAATTTCCGGGTTCCCCGCGCGCAGCTCGGCCTCCGCTGTCTCCTGAACATCGGAGTTGCGGAGGCCGAGCTGTCCAGTCGGCATACGTGCACGATGGCGGAATAGCAGGCTGGTCTCCGAGGTCGCTGCTCACTCCGCGACCTGAAGTCGTCCGCTCAGCCAGTGTGGGTGGTGGGGCGATGGCCGGCGGAGACTAGGGCGGAGCACGGGAGAGCGTGACGGACGAACCAGCGCGCACCGTGCTCTTCGAGCTGTTGACGGCATTCCTCGGCAGTTTCTTCGTCGTCGAGCTCGACAACGATCACCGTGCCCCTGGGGTTCTGGCCCTTCGTCGGCTGTGGGTGTTGTCGGCGCGGGCCGGTCATCGGTGAACAGGTCGGGGACCGTCTCCCGGCGAAGCGGCGGCCTCCGCGCGACAGACTGGGAGAAGTTGAACGGCGGGACCCCGTTGAGCAGGCAACGTGGTCGATCTCGGACGGGCAACGCGTGGTGAGTGATCCGGTATTCAGCTATCATGAGGCCGAAATCCAGGCGGCACTCAAGTGGAAGCGCGTCGCCTCGTACTCGTACAGGGGGATCGTATATGAACCAGCAGTTCCAGGACCCGAATCAGCTCCAGGACGCCCAGCCGGCTAGTAGCCCTGCACCGGCCGGCCATTACAGCGCACCCAGCCCGGCCGCAGTTCCTGCGGCCTCCGCGCCGGGGGTCGTGGGTGTCGGCTCTGTTGCGGGACAGGTCGCCGAATACATCGAGATCCCGGGCAAGGGTGCCGTGAAGATGGCGTCGATGACTCAGCGTCTCATCGCGCGAATCCTCGATGGAGTCGTCCTCAGCATCGTCATTCTTGTCGTCATGGTGGTGGCGATCGCCATCGTTGCTGGTGCGGCGAGCGTCGATGACGGAAGCGGCGGCGCCGCTGGTCTCGGAATCCTCGGGTTCCTCGGGCTCACGACGCTCGGGGTGGTCCTCGTCTACGCCTATGAGGCGGTCATGATCGGATTCTGGGGAGCAACTGTCGGCAAGATGGCGTTGAAGGTGAAGGTCGTCAAGCCCCGGAACGGCGAGGCGCCCGGTATCGGCTCCGGTATCGTCCGCTTCCTCATCCCGGGGCTCTGTGCTCTGATCCCGTTCATCGGATGGCTGGGAACCGTCGCCTGCTACATCTCCCCGACCTTCGATAACTCGGGTCGGCGCCAGGGCTGGCACGACAAGGTCGCGAACACGGTCGTGGTGAGCACGGCCCCCTGAATCCAGCGGCCACATTTCTCTTCGGAGCGGCGTCGGTTACGGCGCCGCTCCGCCGCGTTGAAGAGGGAACCGAGCTCAGCCGAGCGTCACCCGGTGCACCAGCACCGTGAACTCCTCGTCGCGGCCCGTCTCGCGGGCCCGCAGCCGGCCGCCCTCGAGGGAGAGCGGGCGCGCCTGCTTGACGACCACCCCGCCCCGACCGTCGACGATGCCCAGCGGGATCTCCGCCTCCTGCGCGATCGCGTCCAGCAGGCGGTCGGTGAGCGAGAGCTCCGCCTGTCCGGCGTCCGCGGCGCGGAGCCGGGCGACGGCCTCCGCGGCGGGAACGCGCAGCTCCGGGCCGTCGATGGTGACCAGGTCGTCGTCGACCGGCCCGCCGCGCAGCGAATGGGCGAGCTGCTCGTCGACGGGGCGGCCGTCGGGCCCGACGGCCTGCGGGGAGAGCCCTGCCTGGCGCGCCACCTGCAGCGCGAACCCGGGATCGCCGAGGGTCACCGCGACCGTCGGCGCCAGGCGGTGCAGGCCGAGCGATGAGGCCTCGGGAGCGCTCTGGAGGAGGTCGAGCACCTCGGCCTCCGCGGTGAGCACGGTCGAGGCGCGGGAGACCTGGACCCGGCCGTGCCGGCGCTGCTCGTCGCGCAGCAGATAGCTCAGCGACTGGGGCACCGGCGTGCGGGAGACGGTCTCGAGCAGTGCCAGGAGCGCCTCGCCGTCGCGTCCGTCGCCGAGGGCGCGACGCACCGAGGCGGTCGTGAAGCGCAGCGTGAGGGCGCCGCCGCGGGAGACCGGCTCGGTCCAGTCCAGCAGCGGCAGCAGGGACTCGGCGGGCCGGCCCGGCACCACCGCGGTGAGGTCCGCGTCCAGCAGCACCTCGGCCACCGGCGGCGGCGCGGCCTGCTCGAGCACCGCGGCCAGGCGCGCGTCGGCGACGGTGATCTCCTCGTCCAGGGCGAGCACCAGCTCCTGGCCGAGCACGGTGAGGGCGCCCGAGTCGAGCACCCCGAGCACCTCGCCCTCGCTCAGCAGGGCGGCGGTCTCCTCCCGGATCACCTCGGCGGGCACGAGCGGGAACGCCCAGGCGAGCGAGGCGGCCAGCGACTCCTCGGTCGCCTCGACGGCAGGAGAGGTGCGCAGGGCCTGCAGCAGGCTGCCGCGCCGGGTGCGCACCCCGTCGCGCCGGGTGAGCTCCGAGAGCAGGGACCGCCCGGTGCCGGAGGAGTCCGGGGTGCCCACCACCGCGGCGAGATGATGTCCGCGCGCCCAGGCGAGGGCGAGCTCCGCCCAGCGCCGCTCCGGGCTGAGCTGGCGGTGCGCGTCCCACTCGCGGGCGGGGCGCCACTCCTGGCCGTCGTGCCCGATCAGGCCGGCCTGCCAGGCGGTCTGCAGCACGGTGGCCAGGCTCAGCACCGAGGTGCCGGCGCGCTCGGCGAGCCGGCGCAGGTCCCGCTGCGGCAGCCCGCCGCGGCGCAGCACCCCCGGCGGGTCCTCGTCGAAGCCGCGCACCGTGCCCAGCAGCCGCAGCGCCTCGAAGGCCCGCTCGACGGCCTGCGCGTCGTGCGAGCCGGGGATCCGCTCGGTGCGCTCGGGGCCGGTGGGGGCGGGGCGCTGCGCGACATGGGTGCGCCGCACCCGCCCGTCCCGCAGCGCCAGGTGGACGGTGCGGGGGATGTGCAGCGCCTCGCCGTCGGCCACGACGATCCCGGCGGCCAGCAGCGCGGCCGCGAGCCGGCCGTGCCCGGTGACGGTGCTCGGCCCCCAGGCGAGGGCGTCGAGCGCCTCGGGATGCTCCTCGCGGGCGCGGGCCACCCGGGCCCGGGCCTCCTCCGGGGAGGGGTCCTCGGCCGATTCCGGGGCGAGCCCGGCGGGAGTGCGCAGCCCCTCCCGCAGCGGCCGCAGCAGGAACAGCTCGTCCTCGCCCCAGACCACGGCGAGGGTGAGCAGGCGTTCGAGGGCGGGGGCGATCGTCGCCGGCTCCGCGGAGACCGCGGCGGCGAGCTGCGCGGGGGAGGCGCCGTCCTCGAGGACGGCGAGCGCCTCCACGAGATGCAGCTCCGGCAGGGTCAGCGCCTCCAGGGCGCGGCGGGCGGAGGTGGCGCCCGCGGCGCGGGCCGCGAGCGGACCGATGCCGCGGGGAAGCGGCGAGGCGAGATCCGGTCGGGCGACGAGCAGGGCCTCGAGGCGGTCGTCGCCGAACCGTCGCAGGGAGTCCGCGAGGGACCGGATCACAGCGGTCATGATGCCCTCCAGCATAGAGTGAGCCCTCGCGGGCGAGCATCGGGAGACCGGTCCGCCCCGGCCCCCATAGCCCAATCGGCAGAGGCGGCCGACTTAAAATCGGCGCAGTGCGGGTTCGAGTCCCGCTGGGGGCACCGGCCGGGGCCGACGGAGCGACAGGGCGCCCCGCTCAGTGCAGGGAGCCGTCCGGTGCGCCGGTCCGCCAGCTGTAGAACGGGACCTCGAGCCCGGCGCGCGTGGGAGCGCAGAGGAACGGCCCCGCGCTCACCCCGTCCCGCGCGTCGAAGGGCAGCACGCGCACCAGCTGCCAGGCGGTCCGCTCCCGGCGGGCGCGGATCGTCAGGGCATCGCCCGCCCAGCTGATGCGGAACGTCACGCGCGCCCCGGCCCACTCGGGAGCGGGGGAGGCCGACCAGTCGGAGCGGCGGTCGGTGACGACGGCGCCGATCTGCGGGACCCCGTCGGCGAACTCGATGCCGGCCTTGACCCAGTGCTCCTGCGTGGCGCGCACGAAGATCCCGGCCTGGTCGAACTGCTGCGAGAACGGGGTGCCGAACTCGACCTCCATGGCGGAGTCCGGGGGCAGCGGTGCGAGCAGCGCATGCTCGGTGTCATGCACGAAGCCGTAGGAGGTGTGCCGCCACGCATCGCTGCCCTCCGCCGCGGTGGCGGACAGGACCCCGGCGGGGGAGCGGCTCGTCGCGACCGGGGCGTGCGACCATCGGCCGGCCGACCAGTCGAGGGGCTGCAGGGCGGTCTCGGAGGAGGTGTGGCTCACGCGGACGACCGTACACGCGGCACCTGCGCGGGCGCCGTCGCCCTGCCCGGCGCGCGGGAGCCGTCCCGCGGCGGGGGGCGTCGGCCACAATGGAGGCATGACCTCTCCCGCCGACGACTCCGCCCTGGCCGCCGAGCACCGCGAGCTGCTCGCCGCCCGCCTCGACGAGGTGCTCGCCCGCCTGGATGACGCCGCCGCCCGAGCCGGCCGCGACAGCCGGGAGATCACCGTGCTGCTGGCCACGAAGATGCGCACCCCGCCGGAGATCGCGGTCGCGATCGAGCTGTTGCGCGAGCGCGGCCGCCGCGTCGCGGTGGGGGAGAACCGGGCCCAGGAGATCTCCAAGCACGCGGACCCGCTGCTGGCGGACAACGGCGTGCCGCGCCACTTCATCGGCCGGCTGCAGACCAACAAGGCCCGCGACGTGGTGGCCTTCGCCGAGACGATCCACAGCGTGGACCGCGACGGCATCGCCGACGCGCTCGAGCGCCGCGCGGAGACGGCGGGCGTGCAGCGCGACGTGCTGGTGCAGGTGAACACCTCCGGCGAGGAGTCCAAGGGCGGCTTCGCCCCCACGGCGGAGGCGATCGCCCCGATGGTGCAGCGGCTGCTCGCCAGCCCCGTGCTGCGCCCCGTCGGCCTGATGACCATCGGCGCCAACACCAGCGACGCCGGCGCCGTGCGGGACTCGCTGCAGCTGCTGCGGCGGCTGCGCGACGCGGTGCGGGAGCAGACCGGCGCCGAGCACCTCGCCGAGCTGTCGATGGGCATGAGCGGCGACCTGGAGATCGCCGTCGAGGAAGGGGCCACCATCGTGCGCGTGGGCTCCGCGATCTTCGGCGCCCGGCCCGCCTGAGACCCGGCCCGCCGCTCAGCGCTCGGGGCCGACGAGTGCCGTGGGCAGCCCGTACTCGTGCTCGAGCACCTCGCAGGCGGCGCCGGCGGCGATGAGGTCGACCCCGCGCGTGGACAGCAGCACCTCGACGTGCATCTGGTCCTCCTCGCGCAGGCCCTGCGCGAGCGCCTCCCGCAGCGCCCCCATGGTGACGCGGTGGTGGGCGTAGACCGAGCGGCCCCCGAGGACCACGCGGTCCACGTCCACCAGCCGCACCAGGTTCAGCACCAGCGTCGCGAGCACGCGCGCGGCGAGCTCGGGATCGCCGTCCTGCAGGGCCTGGAGGTACTCCGCCTGGGCGCAGCCGCGGCGCCCGCAGTCGCACGGCGTCCCGCCCATGCGCACCACGGTGTGCCCCGCCTCCCCGGCGCGGGAGTGGGCGCCGTGGACGATCGTGCCGTCCAGCCGCAGCGCCGCCCCGAGCCCCTCCTCGGCGAGCACGAGCACGGAGTTGTCCAGCAGCCCCGGCTGTGACCAGCTCTCGCCCACCAGAGCGGCGCGGGAATCGTGGTCCACGAGCACGGGCATGTCGAGCTCGGCGAGCAGCAGGTCCCGGACCGACGCCCCGCGCCAGGCCTCGGTCGAGCTCGAGGAGACGAGGTGCACGCCGCCGACGGGGTCGACGGGGCCCGGCATCCCCACGCCCACGCCCAGCAGCTCGCCGGGGCCGTGGCGCGACAGCTCCCGCGCCGTGCGCGCGAGGGCGTCGATCAGGGCGGGCACGCCGAGCGCGGGATCGACCTCGGTGCTGTGCCGCTCGAGCACCCGCCCGGTGAGGTCCGCCACCACGCCGTGCAGGCGGGAGCGGGTCAGATGCAGCCCGATCGCGCGGCGCGATCCGGGCACGATCCGGTACAGGGTGGTGGGCTTCCCCGGCCCCGAGGAGAACGAGCCGCTCTCCTCCATCAGCCCGCGGTCGATCAGCCGGGTGAGGATCTTCGAGATCGCCTGCGGCGTGACCTGCAGGGCGTCGGCCAGGCCGGCGCGGGCGACGGGTTCTCCGCGGCGGGCGACGGCGAGCAGCGCGGCGTCATGGGCGCCCGCCACGCGGTCCAGCGGTCCGGTCGGTCTCACAGCGCTCATCCTCGCACGAGGGCCTCGCGCGCCCCGTGTGACGAGGATCCGCTCCCGCGCCCCCTTGACGTAACGCAACAGCGTTGGCTTATTGTGTTCCCTCGGTCGACGACGCCCTCCCGCTACCGCCCCCGACCACCGAGGACACGCCATGACCCTCACTGCCCCCGACCAGTCCGTGCCGCCCGACGACACGCGCGCCCCCGCCCCGCACGAGATCCCCGCGCGCCGGCGCACCTTCGCCCTGCTCGCCCTCGCCCTCGGCGGCGTGGGCATCGGCGCCTCCGAGTTCGCGACCATGGGCCTCCTGCCCGGGATCGCCGACGGGCTCCTCGGCACCCAGATGGCCGCCGATCCGGAGGCGGGCATCGCCCGCGCCGGCCACCTGATCACCGCCTACGCGCTCGGCGTGGTCGTCGGCGCCCCCGTGCTCGCGCTGCTGTCGGTGCGCTGGAGCCGCACCTCGATGATCACCGCCCTGGCCGTCGCCCTCGCCGCCGGCACGGTGCTCTCCGCGCTCATGCCGACCTTCGAGCTCACCGTCGCCGCCCGCTTCCTCGCCGGGGTGCCGCACGGCGCCTACTTCGGGGTCGCCTCGCTCCTGGCCGCCTCCCTGATGGGCCCGGGCAGCCAGGGCAAGGGCGTGGCCGTGGCGCTGTCCGGTCTCACGGTCGCGAACCTCGTCGGCGTGCCGCTCATGACCGCCCTCGGCCAGGTCGCCGGCTGGCGCGCGGTCTACCTGGTGATCACCGGGATCTTCGTGGCCACCGTGCTCGCCCTGCGCTGGGCCCTGCCGCCGCAGCCCGCCGTGCCCGGCCGCCGCGCGGTCGAGGAGGTCCTCGCCCTGCGCCGCCTGCAGCTGTGGGTCGTCATGGGCATCGCCGCGATCGGCCTCGCCGGCGGCTTCGCCGTGTTCAGCTACGTCGCCGACATCACCACCCGGGTCGCCGGCGCCTCGGCGAGCCTCGTGCCGTGGGTGCTCGCCGCCGCGGGCCTGGGCATGACGCTGGGGAACATCCTCGGCGGCGTGGCCACCGACCGCTCGCTGCGCGGCACCCTGCTGGTCGGCTTCCCCGTCTACATCGCCGCGCTCGCGGCCCTGTTCCTCTCCGCGCCCGGCTCCCTGGTCGGCCTGCTGCTGAGCTTCTTCGCCGTGAACGCCGCGAGCTCCGCGCTGAGCCCGGCGCTGCAGACCTGGCTGATCCGGGTGGCGCACCGCTCCGAGGTGCTCGGCGCCTCCCTCAACCACGCCGCCTTCAACGTCGCCAACGCCCTCGGCGCGGCGCTCGGCGGCGCAGTGATCGCCGGCGGCCTCGGCTACCGCGCACCCATGGTGGTCGCGATCGTGCTGGCCGGCAGCGGCTTCGTGCTCGTGCTGGGCGCGCTGCTGGGCCTCGCGCTGCGCTCGCGCCGCACCCTCGCGGTGCTGCGGGAGCACGAGGACACCTACACCGGCTCCCTCCCGGTGGTCGGCGCCGACGAGAGCGCGGCCGACGAGGAGGCGAGTGACGAGGAGGCGAGTGACGAGCCCGCCCTCGAGCTCGAGCGCGTGAGCGTCGGGTCCTAGCGTCACATTCGGTCATCCAGTCCGGGGGTGCGGGCGCCGCCCGCCCTACAGTGAGGCGGACGTTCCACCGAGCCGAGAGAGGGGCGCTGACCCGCCGTGCACATCCAGACCGCCGCCGTGCATACCCTGAGGGACTTCGAGCACGGGGCGGTGGTCCCGCCCGTCCACCTCGCCTCGACCTTCGAGCTCGACCCCGCCACCGAGGACGGCGCCTACGCGTACCAGCGCGGCTCCAACCCGACCCGTGCGCAGCTCGAGACGGTGCTGGCCGCGCTCGACGATGCGGAGCACGGCTTCGCCTTCGCCTCCGGCATGGCCGCGACCGCCGCCGCGCTGTCCACCCTCACGGTCGGTGACGAGGTGCTGCTGCCGGCCAGCGTCTACGGCGGGACCTACCGCTTCGTGGACCTCGTCCTGCCCGGCCGCGGGATCACCGGGCGCTTCGTGGACGACCTCGGGGCGCTCACGGACGCGGACTTCACGCCCAGCACCCGGGCGGTCTTCATCGAGACGCCGGCCAACCCGACCCTGCGGATCACGGACCTGCGCCGCATCATCGAGCTCGCGCACCGCCACGGCGCGCTGGTGATCGTCGACAACACCTTCATGACCCCGGTGCTGCAGAAGCCCCTCGCCCTCGGCGCGGACATCGTCGTGCAGTCCGCCACGAAGTACCTCGCCGGGCACTCCGACCTGCTCGCGGGCACCGTCACCACGAACGACGACACGCTCGCCGAGGCCTTCGCCCTCGCCCAGAAGGCGCAGGGCGGCGTGCTCGCCCCGCAGGACTCCTTCCGCCTGATCCAGGCGATCAAGACCCTCCCGCTCCGGCTCGAGCGCCAGCAGTCCAACGCGGAGGCGATCGTCGCGCACCTGCGCGAGCACGAGGGCATCCGGCAGGTGTGGTACCCCGGCTCGCACAGCGAGGAGGAGGCGCGCATCCACGCCTCGCAGGCCAGCGGCAACGGGGCGGTGTTCTCCTTCGAGCTCGAGGCCGGCCTCGACAGCGTCGCCTTCCTGCGGGCGCTGCGGTTCCCGGCCTACGCCGTGAGCCTCGGCGGCGTCGAGTCGCTGATCTGCCGCCCCGCCACCATGACGCACGAGGCGATGACCCCCGAGGCCCGGCAGAACGCGGGCATCTCCGACGAGCTGCTGCGCCTGAGCGTCGGCATCGAGGACGTCGCGGATCTCCTCGCCGACCTGGACCAGGCGCTCGCCGCCGCCCGCTGACCCGCGCGCCTTCGCGCACAGCGGAGCGCGCGCACAGCGGGATCCCGGGAAGCGTCGGTATCATGGCCGAGTCGGTCCGACGGGCGCACCACGGCGCCCGCCACGGATCCACCTGACCCCATGTGAGGAGCCCCATGGCACGCCACAACATCGTGTTCGGCCGTGACCAGGCCGTCCAGGGTGGCGCGAACTACAACGCCCCCCGCTTCGGCCAGTCGGCACAGGCCGCCCCCGCCCAGAACACCCAGTGGTCCTCGGGCTTCGCCCCGCAGGGCCACGCCCCGACCGCGACCGGTCAGCCCGGCGCCGAGCAGCTCGAGGCGATGTACGCCCGGCCCTCCGCGACCGGTCACGACACCGGCCGGATGACGTTCAAGGACGCGCTGAACGCCATCACCGCCTCCCTCGGCGTCATCGTCGTCGTCGGCTTCGTCGTCGCCACGAGCCCCTACGCGCTGTCCTTCGTGGCCGGCGACGCCGGTGCCCAGGCGGGTCTGGCGCTCACGGGCCTCGCCACGCTGGTCGGCGTGATCGGCGGTCTCGTCGCCGCGCTGGTCAACATCTTCAAGAAGCAGCCCTCGCCGGTGGCGGTGCTCGCCTACGCCGTGTTCGAGGGCCTGTTCCTCGGCGGCATCAGCGGCACCATGGAGTTCTTCTACGCCGGGATCGCCCTGCAGGCCGTGGTGGGCACCCTCGCGGTGGCCGGCACCGTGCTGGTGCTGTTCCGGATGGGCATCCTGCGCACCTCGCCGAAGCTGACCAAGATCTTCATGGTGGCGATGATCGCCTACATGCTGTTCAGCCTGGTCAACATCGGTGCCATGCTGCTGGCGGGGCAGAGCCTCCGCGAGGGCGCGCTGGGACTGGCCATCGGCGGGCTCGCCGTGGTGATGGCCTCCTACTCGCTCGTGATGGACTTCGAGGACGTCCAGCGCGCCTCCGATTCCGGCATGCCGCGCGTGTACGCCTGGCGCCTCGCCTTCGGCATCTCGGTGACCATGGTGTGGCTGTACGTCGAGGTGCTGCGGATCCTCATGATCCTGCGCGGCAGCGACTGAGACACGGCGGACGGCGCACCGCGTCTCGGGGACGCCACCTCTCCCCGTATCCTGAACGGCGGGTCCTCCGGGACCCGCCGTTCCGCGTTCGCGCCGCTCCGCACAGGAAGGACCGCGCATGACCGAGCTGTGGCAGTGGCTGCTCGACCACTGGGTCCTCATGGGCACCTACATCTACTGGGCCCTCGACATCCTGCTGCGCCTGGTGAGCCTCATCGTGGTGCCCCGCAACCGCCGACCCGGCTCGGCGATCGCCTGGCTGCTGGCGATCATGGTGCTCCCGCTGGTGGGCTTCCCGCTGTACCTGATGCTGGGCAAGTCCCAGCTGCCGCGCCGGCGCCGCGAGAAGCAGCGCATCGTCAACCGCCTGATGCGGGTGCGCGCCCAGGACATCCCCGACAGCGAGCTGGACGACGACGTGCCCAGCTGGCTGCGCTCCGCGGTGAGCCTGAACCGCGAGCTCGGCGCTTTCCCCCTGACCGGCAACAACTCCGCGGATCTCGAGATCGACTACGACACCTCGATCGCCTCGATGGCGGACGACGTGCGCACCGCGCAGAGCACGGTGCACGTGCTCTTCTACATCATGGGCCTCGACGACCGCACCGAGGACTTCTTCGCCGCGCTGTGCGAACGTGCGGACGCCGGGGTCACCGTGCGCGTGCTCTACGACCATTGGGGCGCGCTCAGCCACGGGACGCAGTACCGCGCGATGCGGCGCCGTCTGGACGCCCACGGCATCGAGCACTTCCCGATGAATCCCATCCAGCCCATCCGCGACGGCGCCTTCCAGCGACCCGACCTGCGCAATCACCGCAAGATGGTGATCGTCGACGGCGAGATCGGGTGGATGGGCAGCCAGAACCTCATCGCCGCGCACTACAACAAGCGCGCCAACATCCGTCGCGGCCTGCATTGGCAGGAGACCATGGCACGGTTCCGCGGCCCGATCGTCTCCGAGCTGAACCTGCTGTTCGCCACCGACTGGTTCTACGAGTCCGAGCAGATGCTCCCGGTGGAGACCGTGGTGCGCCCCTCGCCGGACACCTCGGGCAGCTACGAGTGCCAGCTGGTGCCCAGCGGGCCCGGCTTCGTCACGGAGAACAACCTGGCGCTGTTCAACCAGCTGTTCTACTCCGCCCGGGAGCGCATCGTGGCCGTCTCGCCGTACTTCGTGCCCGATGAGTCGATGCTCGCCGCCCTGGTCACCGCGGCGCGGCGCGGTGTGGAGGTCGAGCTGTTCGTCTCCGAGATCGGCGACCAGTTCCTCGTCTTCCACGCCCAGCGCTCCTACTACTCGGTGCTGCTGGAGGCGGGGGTGAAGATCTGGCTCTACCGCGCGCCGACGATCCTGCACGCCAAGCACCTCACGATCGACGACTCGGTGACCGTGCTCGGCTCCTCGAACATGGACATCCGCTCGTTCCTGCTGCAGATGGAGTGCTCGCTGATGGTGGGCGGCACCGACTTCATGGAGAAGATCCGGGAGGTGGAGGAGACCTACCGCTCGCGCAGCCGGCAGCTCGACCTCGACGAATGGCGGCAGCGTCCGTTCCGCATGCAGGTGATCGACAACCTCTGTCGCCTCGCCTCCGCCGTGGTGTGAGGGGCGTCAGGCGATGCCCGTGAGGGACTCGTAGGCCTCGACGGCGGCGTCCTCGTGCTCCTCGACGCCCACGGCGGTCTCGGTCCCGAACACGCTCGGCCCCTGCTCCGTCTCGAGCACGACCACCACCAGGCGCGTGGCCGAGGTCCTCTCCATCGGGGACTGGGCGAAGTTGATCGTCGCCGTGGTGCGATAGCCGGGGAGCCCCGCGATCGTCACCGGCTCGGTGACCTCGTCGTCGAGGGAGCGCCCCTTCGTCTCCCCCCAGATGTTCGCGGAGTAGAAGCAGCTCGCGATCTTCTGCGAGGCGACCTCGGCGCCCGGGTACTCGATGCCCGGCTGCCAGGCGATCTCCCCCACGAAGACGGTGGAGTACCAGGTGTCCTCGACCTGTGCCTGCGCGCCCTGGAGGTCGTCGGCGTAGGAGACCCCGGCGGGGGTGCCGCGCTGGTCGTAGACGGCGGGCGGGATGAACTGCAGGCCTCCGCCGCGCAGCGTCCCGGAGGGGTTGGACGAGGTGCGCTCGGGGGTCTCCGGCCTCCAGCAGCGCTCCTCCTCGACATCGGTCGGCGCGGCCGAGGCGGTGTCCGTCTCCTCGCCGGTCCCCGGGGACGGGGTGTCCGCGCTCTGCGAGACCTCGGCGCTCGGCGAGGCGACGGCTCCGCCGTTCCCACCGGGTCGCAGCACCAGGTAGGCCACGGTGACGCCCACGATCAGCAGGAACACGACGGCGAAGGCGAGGGCGCCGATCAGCAGCGCGGCACCGCGGCCGCCCCCGCCCGGGGAGGGCCGCTGGGTCGAGGTGTGCTGCTCTCCGGTGTGCACGGGGGCTCCTTCGGCTGGGGATCTCGGCGTCGCGGGAGACCGCGAGCGGGTCTCATTCGACGACGTCGAGGCTCGCGATGATGTCCTCGAGGTTCTTCACGTGGTCGGGCTGATCGGCGGCGACATCGCTGACCAGGGCGCTGGGACCGTTCGGCGTCTCGACGACGATCGAGGTGACGATCGAGGCGCTCGAGGTCTTCAACAGCTCCGGGTCCTCGAAATGGTAGGTGGCCTGGACGATCCAGGCGGCGTGGCCGTCCACCGTCGTCGCCTCGGAGCGGTAGTCGGTGACCTCGGGGTGCTCGCCGAAGTGGGAGACGACCCCCGTGGTGGTGGCGTAGCACTGGAAGAGCGCGACCGCGGCGCTCTCGGGCCCGGGGTAGCCGCCCCCGTCCTCCGGGAAGGAGACCCGGCCGAGGTTGACGACGCTGTACCAGTTGCCCTCGACGACCCGGCCGTCGGCCCCGAGCTCGGTGAGGTAGGGCAGCGAGCCGACGATCCAGCCCGAGCCCCAGCCCTCCGGCGAGGTGTACTCGAGCCCGCCTCCGCGCACGGTGCCGGGCGCGGCCGGCGGCGGGGGCTGCTGATCCTGCGGGATGGTGCACTCGGTGGTCGGCGCCTGGGTGAAGATCGGCGGGGGAGGGGCGATGTCCGGATCCTCCGGATGGGGCACGTATTCCGACTGCCCCTCGGCCGCGCGCGTCCCGGTCGCGGATGCCGTCGGGCCCGGATCGTCCAGGGCCGAGCGGAACACCGTCTGCGAGAGGATCAGCGCGATCACCGCGATCACCACGACGGAGCCGCCGATCACGGCGATCATCATGGTGCGGGAGCGGCGCAGGGCGCGGTCGCTCGGCTCGCCGAGGACGGCCGGGCCGCGGGACGGGTCCCCGGGCGAGGAGCCGGCGGAGGAGCGGGGGGAGAAATCGGGCAGCGAGGATCCGTCCGGCTGCCGCCGATCACCTGGCTCCTGGCTCATCGCCACCTCCCGACGCCGCGAGCACCGTTCCCCCGGTGCCGTGGATGCCCCGAGCGATTCTCGCACGCCCGGTGCAGGGACCGGGATCCAGGATAGAGATGCCAGGCCCGATTGGTACTCTCCGCTCACGGGGCCGGTGGACCGGCCGTGATCCTCGACAGATGGAGACTGCATGCGCCCGCCCGTCGTCCTGACCATCGCCGCCTCGGAATCCGACGGGGCCGGCGGCCTCCAGGCGGATCTCAAGACCTTCACCGCCCTGGGCGCCTACGGGGCGAGCGCGGTGAGCATGATCGCGACGATCACCGCGCACGAGGTCCACGGCACCTACCCGCTGCCGGCCGAGGTGGTGCGCGGGCAGATCGATGCGGTCGCCGGCGATCTGCGGCTGGATGCGACGAAGATCGGCGCGCTCGGCAGCGCGGCCGTCGTCGACGCGGTCGCCGCCGCGGTCCGGGCGCACCGCGACCGGCTGGGGCGGATCGTCCTGGACCCGGTGATGGTCAGCGCCCACGGCGCTCCGCTGATCTCCGCCGAGGGCGCGAAGGCACTGCGCGAGCAGCTGCTGCCGCTCGTGGACGTGCTCACCCCCACCATGGCCGAAGCGGCGCAGCTGCTGGGCCGGCCGCTGGCGACCTCGATCGAGGAGATCCGCGAGCAGGCGCTCGCGCTGCAGGCGGCGGGCCCGCGCTCGGTGCTGGTCACGGGCCGTCTGCTCGAGGGCGAGGACGTGGTCGACGTGCTGGTCCACGAGGGCGGCACCGATCTGCTGCGCGCCGAGCGGGTGCCCGGGCGGCGCGTGCGGGGCGCCGGGGCGACCCTCTCCGCCGCGATCGCGGCGCAGCTCGCGCGCATCGCCGAGTTCGACCGCGCCGGGGAGCTCGGCGAGATCGGCGAGGCCGGCAGCGAGGACGACATGGTCACCATCGTCGCCTCGGCCCGCGAGTTCGTCGCGAGCGCCACCGACAACGTCCAGGACTGGCGCCTCTCGCGGCGCTCCGGCGGTCACGGCCCGCTGAACCACCTCATCACGCTCGACAAGGCCTGACGGGCGCCCTAGTCGCCGAGCAGCCCCAGCTGCTCCTTGAGCGCGAGCATGCGCGCGGCGGATTCCCGCACCCGCTGCGCCTGCTCCTCGCCCCGCGAGGCGAACTCCTCGATCGCATCGACGAGCTCGCCGGTGAGGGAGGCGTCGGCCGTGAGCACCACGTCGCCGCCGGCCTCGAGCAGGCGGGTGGCGCGCTCCGGCACCGGCACCGCGGCGACGGCCTCCGCCGCGCCGATGTCATCGGAGACGACGAGCCCGGAGAAGCCCAGCCCGTCGCGCAGCAGGTCCTGGATCGCGGCGGCGGAGAACATCGCCGGCACCTCCGGCTCGAGGCGCGGATAGACCGCCGAGGACATCATCACCAGCGGCGCCCCGGCGTCGATCCCGTCGCGGAAGGAGTCGAGGAAGGGATCCTCGGGGCCGGTGACGTCGTCCTCGATCCCCTCGGCGGAGAAGTCGGTGTTCTGCTCGACCCGGCCCAGGCCCGGGAAGTGCTTGAGGGTCGCCGCCACGCCCTGCGCCGCGAGCGCCTCCGTCGCCGCGACCACGCACTCGCCCACCGGCCCCGGCTCGGTGCCGAAGCCGCGGTCCACCGCGCCGACGGGCTCGTTGGCGTCGCCGAGGTCGGGATCGACCACGTCCGCGACGGGGGAGAGGGCGACCTGGATGCCGCGGGCGGCCAGATCCTCGCCGATGCTCGTGTACGCCTCGGTGACGGCCCCGGGGCCCTGGGCGCCGAGCTCCTCGGCCGAGGGGGTGCGGCGCGCGGCCTCCCCGCGCAGCATCCTCACCTGGCCGCCCTCCTGGTCCACCGCGATCAGCGGCGGGAGGTCGTCGCGGGAGCGGTCGCGGGCGGCGGCGACCGTGCGGTCGACGGCGTCGGCGCTCTCCCACACCTGCAGCAGGAAGATCCCTCCGGCATGGTGCTCCTCGAGCGCCGCTGCGGGGATCTCGCTGCCGGCCGGGATGCCGACCAGCACCAGCTGCCCGGCGAGCTCGCGCGGGGAGAGCTCCTCGAGCAGGAGCTCCGCCGCGGTGGGCGGCTCGGTCGTGGCCGCGGTGCTCGGCTCCGTCGGGGAGCTGGTCCCGTCGGTGCCCCCGTCGCCGCCTCCCGCATCGCTCGGCCCGTCGGTGTCGGGGCCGTCCGCCGGCTCCTGGGCCGTGCAGGCGGCCAGGGCTGCGGCAGGGGCGAGGGCCAGCAGATGACGACGTCTCATGCCGCCAGTGTTCCACGCGGACCCCGGCTCGCGCGCGCCCCCGTAGGCTGAGCCCATGAGCCATGTGATCGCTCCCGGGGAGCATCGTCGCGCCGCCCGGATCGCCGCCGTCGACGAGGAGAACCGATGACCGACCCCGCTCCGCAGACCGATGCCCGGCTGCCCGCCCTGGACGGCAGCACCGACCCCCACCAGTGGCTCGAGGAGGTCACCGGCGAGGAGGCGCTGGCCTGGGTGCAGGAGCGCAACGCCGCAGCGGAGTGCGAGCTCGACGCCGTGCCCGATCCGCAGGATCCGGCGGGCGCGCCGCTCACCCGGACGCTGCAGGCGGAGATCCTCGAGATCCTCGATGCGAAGGACCGCATCCCCGGGGTGGTCAAGCGCGGCGAGTTCCTCTACAACTTCTGGACCGATGCCGAGCACGAGCGCGGGCTGTGGCGCCGCACCACCCTCGACTCCTACCGCACCGACGAGCCCGAGTGGCAGATCCTGCTGGACGTGGACGCGCTCAACGAGGCCGAGGGCGAGGACTGGGTGTGGCACGGCGCGCGCCTGCTGCGCCCCGCCGAGGGCGAGCCCTACCGCCACGCCCTGATCGACCTCTCCCACGGCGGCTCGGACGCCGACGTCACCCGCGAGTTCGACCTCGAGACCCTCGAGTTCGTCCCCGCCTCCGCGGGCGGCTTCGAACGCCCGGAGGCCAAGGGCTCGCTGAGCTGGATCGATGCGGACACCGTCTGGGCCTGCACCGACCTCGGCGAGGGCACCACCACCAGCTCCGGCTACGCGCGCCAGGCCCGGATCTGGCGCCGCGGCACCCCGCTCCACGAGGCGCAGCAGGTGCACGAGGTCGCCGCCTCGGACATGGCCGTCTTCGCCGCGCACGATGCGACTCCCGGCTGGGAGCGGGACTGGGTGATCGAGGCCCACGCCTTCTACGACATGACGATCCACGTCGTCGACCGGGGGCAGGAGCCGCCCGCGCTGACCCGGGTCGAGGTGCCCCGCGACCTCGACGCCACCGCCCACCGCGACCTGGGCATCTTCAGCCCGCGCAGCGACTGGGAGATCGGGGAGGCGACCTATCCGGCCGGCTCGCTGGTGGTGGGCGACTTCGCGCGCTTCCAGGCCGGGGAGCCGGAGCTGCAGATGCTCTTCGAGCCGACGGAGACCACCTCCCTCGCGGACATGACGATCACCCGCACCGCGGTGGTGCTCTCGATCCTCGAGGACGTCGTGCACCGTCTCGAGGTCCACACCCGTGACGAGCACGGCCAGTGGGTGCGGCGCGACCTCTACCCCGAGCTGCGCGGCGCGATCTCCGTCTCCGCCGTCGACGCGGACGAGTCCGACGAGGTGTGGGTGACGGTCACCGACTTCATCACCCCCACCCGGCTGCTGCTGGGCGACCTCTCCGAGGTCGAGAGCGGGGGAGAGGCCGGCGAGCTCGAGCTCATCAAATCCGCGCCGGAGCGCTTCGACGCGGAGGGCCTGGACGTCAGCCAGCACTTCGCGGTCAGCGACGACGGCACCCGCATCCCGTACTTCGAGATCTCCCGCCCGGACCGGGTGGAGGCCGGGCAGGTCCAGCCCACCCTGCTGTACGGGTACGGCGGCTTCGAGATCTCCCTGACCCCCTCCTACCTGGGAGGGATCGGCCGGGCCTGGCTCGAGCGCGGCGGCACCTACGTGCTGGCCAACATCCGCGGCGGCGGCGAGTACGGCCCGCGCTGGCACCAGGCGGCGCTCAAGGAGAAGCGCCACCGCGCCTACGAGGACTTCTCCTCGGTGGCGAAGGACCTGCTCGAGCGCGGGGTCACCGACCGCGAGCACCTCGCGGTGCGCGGCGGCTCCAACGGCGGCCTGCTCACCGGCAACATGGTCACCCAGCATCCCGAGCTGTTCGGCGCCGTGATCATCCAGGTGCCGCTGCTGGACATGAAGCGCTACAGCCACCTGCTGGCCGGCGCCTCGTGGATGGCGGAGTACGGCGACCCGGACACCGAGGACTGGGAGCACCTGCGCACCATCAGCCCGTACCACCTGCTGGCCGAGGACACCGCGTACCCGCCCACCTTCGTGCTCACCTCCACGCGCGATGACCGGGTCCATCCCGGGCATGCACGGAAGTTCACCGCCGCCATGGAATCCCTCGCGGCCGACGTGCGCTACTGGGAGAACATCGAGGGCGGCCACGGCGGTGCAGCGACCAACGAGCAGGCCGCGCGGATGAACGCGCTGCTGTACGCGTTCCTGTGGAAGACCATCGGGGCGGGATCATGACCCGCGGCCCGGCGGAAGGGGGGTCGAACCCGTGCGCCGCTCCGCCGCCCGCTCGCTGACCTCCGAGCTCTTCGACCGCGCCGCCCAGGACGATCTGCTGCAGCTGCGGAACGACGTGATGACCGTGTACCGGGAGTTCTCCGCCGAGGATCCGCGGCTGTTCCCGCTGCGCTATGCGCGCACGGTGCCGCGTCGGCCCCGCGCCGCACCGCCCGAGCCCGGCGCCGCCCCGGCCCGACGGCCCGCGACGGCGCCGCCGCCCACGGGCATCGCCGCGCCGCAGGCCCCGGTGCTGCTGATCCCGGACGGCCCGGCCCGCGCCTCGGTGCTGCCCTACGACGTGCTGCGCCGCAGCCTCGCCGGTCGCGGACTCGACGTGCTGATGATGGAGCACCGCGGGGTGGGGCTGTCCCGGCTCGATGCGGAGGGGACCGAGCTGCCCGCGCACGTGATGACCCTGCGCGAGGTGATCGGCGACCTGCTGGCCGTGCTCGACCACGCCCGCGTCGAGCAGGCCGCGGTGGTGGGCAGCGGATACGGCGCCTATCTCGCCCAGGTGCTCGCGATCCTCCACCCGCAGCGGGTGCACTCCCTCGTGCTCGACTCCCCCCTGACCAGCGCGGGGGACGAGGCCATCGCCCAGGAGCGGCTGCGGGCCCTGTACTGGGAGGGGACCGAGCCCTCCACCTCCTCCACCGCCCGCACGCTGCGCCGCCTGGCGGAGGAGGGCGCGGTCGATGCCCACCGCGCCGGCCCCGTGGTGCTGGCCGTCCACGAGCACGGCGGCCCGGAGGCGGTGCGGGACCTCGTGGACCTGCTGGCCCTGGGCCGGGGCCGGCTCACCTGGACCAGCGTGCGGCAGGTGCTGAACCAGGCCTGGCTGCAGTCCACGCCGTACGTCATCGAGCACGACCTCACCGCCCGGATCGCGCACACCGAGCTCGGCGCGGGCAGCCACGCCGACGGCGGGCCGCTGGACCCGCTGCTGCTCGAGGCGGAGCAGGCCCGAGCCGTGCCCGCGTTCCGCGGCGAGCAGCTGGACCTGCACGAGCTCGCGCCCGCGATCACCGCCCCGACCCTCGTGCTCACCGGCACCCAGGATCTGATCTCCCCGCCGCGGATCGCCCGCGAGCTCGCCGCCCGCATCCCGGCCGCGCAGCTGCTCGAGGTGCCCGGCGCCCGCCACTCGATCCTCGACACCCGCAGCCGGATCCTGCAGGTCACCGCCCGGTGGAGCGCCTGCGGGACCGCGCACCGCCTCCCCGAGCACGCGGCGGAGCTCGCGGCGCTGCCGGTCTCCGCCACCGATCTGGCGCTCTCGCGCGGCCTGCAGCTCGCGCTCGCCGCGGAACGGCTCTCCCCGTGGCGCCTGCGGCTGGAGTCCGCCCGCGCGGAGCGGGAGCAGACGCTGCGGGAGAAGGCGCAGACCGACACCCGCCCGCGCCGCGCCCGCCGCACCGCGATCGACCGCGCCGACCCGGTGTGAGGGCCTCTCACCCGGCCTGCGCCCGGCACACCACGGCGAACCCGCCCCCGTCGTAGCGCTGCAGGTACTCCGCGCCCCAGCGCTCCTGGGCCCAGGCCGCGGGATCCTGCGGCGCGGCGCCGCCCCAGGAGAACGCGTATTGGTCGCTGAGCATGCAGTCGGGCACCCGCTCGTTGGGGCCGTGCAGCCACTGCACGTCGTGCTCCGGGACCGCCTGGGCCATGAGCGTGATGTCCACGGCGAGCACCGCGTCCTCGGGCACCGCCTCGAGCGCCGCGGCCGCCGGCTCCGCCCGCCACGTCGGCTCCCACTGCCCGGGCCGCAGCACGTCCAGCACCGGCATCGCCGGGCCCAGCGCGAGGGTGGCCGCCGCCGAGACCGCGACGGCCGTGACCCGGAGGCGCCGCGCCGGGCGGGGCCCCTCGGCCCACCAGAGCGTCGCCCGCCCGGTGCGGCGGTCGCCGAGGGCATCGAGCAGGGCGGCGAACGCGATCGGCATCAGCACCGCGTCGTAGTGCCAGCCCCACTCCCAGTAGAACTCGACCGTGCCGGTGAAGCGCCAGGCGAGGGTGGGGACCATGAGCCAGATCAGCGGGGACCGGCCGCCGATCAGCCCGGCCGCCAGCAGCAGCATCAGCACCGTCAGCCATTTCACGGGCGGCCAGAACACCTCGAGCACCGAGCCGAGGTTGCCGGTGTAGTCGTACTGCCCGGCGGTGTTCAGCAGCGGCAGGATCACGAAGGTGGCCAGCACGAACCACGCGGCGCCCCAGCCGGCCAGCGCGAGCCCTGCGGTGCGCGGGCGGCGGTCCTGACGGTGCTGCAGCGCGATGAGCAGCCCGAGCAGCGCGACCGTGAGCCCCAGATCCTCCTTGACCAGCACCAGCGGCGCCGCCCACAGCACCGCCCCGCGCACCCTCCCGCGCAGCAGCGCCGTCAGCGACAGCGCCAGCAGCGGCACCGCGACGGCGATCTCGTGGAACTGCACGTCCGCGGCGGCCTGCAGTCCGAAGGAGAACACGTACGCCCCGCCGGCCAGCGTGCCGAGCCCGGGCCCCAGCCGGTCGATCGCGAGACGGGTCAGCGGGATCGCCGAGAGCCCGAACAGCAGGGCCTGGGCCCACAGCAGCGCCTCGCCGGAGGGCCACACCCACCACACCGGGGCGAGCAGCACCAGCAGCGGATGGAAGTGGTCGCCCAGCAGGTTCACCGCATCGCCCTTGATCGGGACGATCGGCGCGCGCAGCTCCGCGTAGGCGCGGGCAAGCTGGCTGAAGATCCCCAGGTCCCAGGAGCGGGCGGCGAGCTGACGGAACTGCTGGGAGCCCAGCAGCCCGTAGGCGAGGGTGGCCGCGAGCGCGAGCAGCACCG
>DHCMJ07802__coassemble_34_pt1 | contig 20199 bp, 18 predicted proteins | sample DHCMJ07802__metabat2_high_PE_028 | metagenome-assembled genome bin DHCMJ07802
CGACGGCCTCGAGCCCTCCGACGTTGCGCGGCGCATCGCAGCGCTCCTGGACTGGGGCTGACCACGACCTGACCGGGCACGCGACGAGAGCGGCGGTTCACAGCCGTTTCCGGAAGCACACGCTGATCCCGTCGGACGGATCGTACGGGGCGAACATCCCGATGCGCTCCCAGTCCTCGCGCTCGTAGAGCGCGATCGCCTCGGGCCGGCGCGGGTGCTGCTGGGCTGAGCTGACCCTCAGCCGAGCGGGAGCCCGAAGCTGAGCAGGATGTTCCCGGCCGCCAGCACCGCCAGCACCACCAGACCGCCGACGGGCACGGCGCGCAGCCGCAGCGGCTGGTGGGGCACCTCGGCGACGTGACGGGAGAAGATGTGCGCCATCGGCGCGAACACCAAGATCGCCGTGCCGGCGGCGAGGATCGCGATCTGGTCGGAGGCCGGCAGCTCGGCCGGGCTGATCGCGAGGTACACGACGCTCAGCAGCACCGAGGCGATCATGCCGTACAGCCAGGGGAACAGCGTCATCGCATTGCGTGAGCGGGGGTCCTCGCCCGCGTGGCGCGCCATGTGCGGGGCGAAGGCCCGGGCGTTGAGGAACATGCCGCCGATGCCGACGGCGAGGATCACGAACTGCAGCGCCAACGGCAGGCCCAGCAGCTGGGCGGCCGCCCCCGTGTCCCCGGCGCCGAACGGGGTCAGGCAGAGGTAGGCGACGCCTTCCTGGACGGAGGCGAAGGCGAACCACAGCCACACCAGGTGCACCAGGTCGCCGCGGGCGCGCAACGGGGTCCACAGCTGCATCAGCACCCCCATGACCAGGCTGAAGGCGGGGCCGGCGAGCAGCATCAGCACCTGATCGGTCTGTGACGGCGACCCCTCGTGGACCACCCCGAAGGGGTACAGGACCGAGGGATGCCCGAGGGCGAGAGCGGTGACCAGGTGCGCCGACTCGTGCAGGAAGATCATGACGGCACTGGCGATCAGGGCCGCGACGAGGTTGTTCAGCAGCAGCGGACGAGCGGGCACGCGGGAATGCGAGGGTGTGCTCTGGGTCACCATGTTTCCATCCTGCCACCGCTGCCCACGGTGCGCACGGGGACTCAGGCGAGCGGATTCCCCGGCGGACGCGTCGGGTCGTGGTCGTCGCCATGGATCGGCACGTGCTGCTCGGGGATGTCCTCGTAGGAGGCCGGATCGGAGATCGGCTCGAGGTGGGTGAGGACGGTGAGGTCCGGCAGGCATTCGCGCAGCTCGTCCTCGAGGCCCTCGATGTAGTCGTGGCCGCGCTTGACCGTCCAGTCGTCGGGCACCAGCACGTGCACGTTCATGTACTTCTGCTGCCCGGCCTCACGGGTCTGCAGGCCGTGGAAGGTGACCGTGCCGTCGGTGCGCCGGCGCAGCACCTCGGTGATGATGTCGTGGTCCTCGTCCGGCAGCGCCTTGTCCAGCAGGCCCGAGACGGATTCCCCGAGCAGGCCGATGCCGGTGACGATGATGTTCACGCCGACGGCGAAGGCCACCAGCGCATCCAGCCGCTCCCAGCCGGTCAGCGCCACCAGGGCCACCCCCAGCAGCACGCCGGCGCTCGTGACGACGTCGGTCATGAGGTGCTTGCCGTCGGCCCGCAGGGTGATCGAGTTGTGCTCCTTCCCGGCGCGCAGGAGCACCACGGAGACCCCGCCGTTGATCAGCGAGGCGAGCACCACGATCACCAGGCCCATGCCGAGGTTCTCGAGCGGGCGAGGGTTGAGGAAGCGCTCGACCGCGGTGACCAGGATGACCGCGGCGGCCACGAAGATCATCAGCCCCTCGACCGCGGCGGAGAAGTACTCCGCCTTCGCGCGGCCGTAGAGGAAGCGCTCGGTGGCCGGCCGTGCGGCGACGGTGAGCGCGATGAGGGCCACGACCGCGGCGACCAGGTTCACGGTCGACTCCGCGGCGTCGGAGAGCAGGCCGACGGAATCTGTCATCACCCACGCGCCCGTCTTCAGCGTGATCGTGAGGATCGCGGCGACGATCGACAGCCACGCGAACTTGCGCAGATCGACCCGCTCCTGCGCGGGAGGGGGAGAGGTGTCGGGGGCGGCGATCATGCGTGAGGGTCCTTGGCAGGGGGATCGGGGGCGAGCGAGCCGTCGGGCGCGATGTGCTCGAAGATCTGCTCGACGAGGGAGAGCACGTGCGGATCCTCGACCGTGTAATAGCTGTGGCGGCCGGCGCGGCGCGCCGAGACGATGCCGGCCAGGCGCAGCTTGCTGAGGTGCTGGCTCGTGGTGGGCAGGCTCAGCCCCACCTTCTCGGCGAGGGTGCCGACGTCGAAGCGGCCGCCGCTCATGAGGGTCACGAGGTGCAGCCGGGCGGGGCTCGCGAGCATCGCGAAGGTGTTCGCCGCGGCCGCGAGCTGCGGCGGGGTCGGTGCCGCCGGCCCATCGGAGCTCGCCGGGGTGCTCATGGCCTCCAGTCTGCCGAGGATTCCACGGTTGCGCAATGAGCGAAGTGTCGCATCGTCGTCGGCCCTCGGACGACGAGAGGGGCGGTGCCCCGTGGCACCGCCCCTCTCACACTCCGGGATCCGTCAGCGGCGTCCGGAGGAGAAGGAGGCCAGGCCGCCCGCGCTGTTCCCGCCGCGGGACCCCTCGGAGCTCGTGGAGTAGCGCGCCGGGGTGCTCTCGCGACGGGGGCCGCCGCTGCGACCGGAACGGCCCTGGCCGCCCTGACCGCCGCGCCCCTGACCGCCCTGGCCGCCGCGGCCCTGGCCGCCGCGACCGCGACCCTCGCCGGATCCGCCGCGACCGCGGCCGCCCTGACCGCCCTGGCCGCCGGAGCGTCCCCGCCCGCGGCGCTCGCCGTTCAGGCGGGCCTGGTCCAGTGGGGCCTCGGGCTGGCGCGGCTCATGGGTCTGGACGCGCTCACCGGGGGCGAGCGTGTGCAGCACCGGGCTGCTCGAGGTGACCGAGGCGTGGTGCGTGGGCCGGATCCCGGCCTTGCGCATCAGATCGCTGACGTCCCGCTTCTGATCCGGGGTCTGCACCGTGATGACGGTGCCCGACTCGCCGGCGCGGGCGGTGCGGCCCGAACGGTGCAGGTAGGCCTTGTGCTCGACGGGCGGGTCCGCGTGGACCACGATCGCCACCTCGTCGACATGGATGCCGCGTGCGGCGATATCGGTGCAGACCATCGTCGTGGCGGTGCCGGAGCCGAAGGCCTCGAGGTTCCGGGTGCGCGCGTTCTGCGAGAGGTTGCCGTGCAGGTCCACGGCATCCACCCCGCGGGCGGCGAGCTTGCGGGCGAGGTTCTTCGCGCCGTACTTGGTGCGGGTGAACATGATGGTGCGCCCCGGCGCGGCGGCCAGGTCGCGCAGCACGTCGAAGCGGGCGGCGGCGTCGACCTCGAGCACGTGGTGCTCCATGGTCCCCACCGGGCTCGTCGCGGGATCCGCCGAATGGGTGACCGGCTCGTGGAGGAACTGCTTGACCAGCTTGTTCACGCCCGAGTCGAGGGTCGCGGAGAAGAGCATCCGCTGGCCGCGCGAGGGGGTGGCCTCGAGGATGCGGCGCACCATCGGCAGGAAGCCCATGTCGGCCATGTGATCGGCCTCGTCGATGACGGTGATCTCGATCGCGCTGAGATCGGCATGGCCCTGGCCCATCAGGTCCAGCAGGCGGCCGGGGCAGGCGATGAGCACGTCGATCCCGCGTGCCAGAGCATTGACCTGCGGGTTCTGGCCGACCCCGCCGAACACGACGGCGCTGCGCAGGCCGGCGGCCGCCTCGAGGGGCTTGAGCGATTCGGCCAGCTGGGAGGCGAGCTCGCGGGTGGGGGCCAGCACCAGAGAACGGGGCCGGCGCGCGGCGCGCTTGCGCGGCTGCTCGAGCAGGCGGGCCACCAGCGGCAGGAGGAAGGCGTAGGTCTTGCCCGAGCCGGTGCGGCCCCGGCCCAGCACGTCCCGGCCGGACAGCGAGTCCGGCAGCGTGGCGGCCTGGATCGGGGTGGGCTCGGTGATGCCCAGCGGCGCGAGGGCGCCGGTCAGGACGGACGGCACGCCGAGGCGTGCGAAGTCAGGGGTGGTCACGTGAGGTGATCCGTTCTGTGCGATGCATTCCCACCCGGGGCGCGGCCATGCAGCGCTGCACGGGGCAGCGATCCTCGGCCGACGCTGTCACCGGGGGCGGGCCGACCGATCTGCGGGCCCGACGCGGAGGCGTCGGACGGATCGGGGCTGCCCTTCCGGGACCTGTGCCGCGGCGGGAGGACGGCACCACCGCTCACAGTACGCGCCCACCTGCGGCTCGGCGATGCACCGCGACCGCGGTGTGAGATACCACCGGCTCGCCCCTCGGCGGGTGCGGGACGGTCAACGCGAGTTCCCACGTGGGAGATCCGGTGCCCACTGGGTATCCTCGAACCCCTCGGCCCCCGAGCCCTTCGCGGGCCGTCTCCCACCGGACGGAGGAACCCGATGGCGCGCCGCGTGAGCATCAAGGACGTCGCCCAGCACGCCGGGGTGTCCTGGAAGACGGTCTCCAACGTGGTCAACGAGCGGCCCGTGGTGAAGGCGGAGACCCGGGCACGGGTCGAGCAGGCGATCGCCGAGCTCGGGTATGTACCCAACCGTGCCGGCCGCGAGCTGCGCGGCGGGTTCACCGGCGCCCTCGCCCTGGTGGTCCCCGAGCTGCAGAACCCCTACTTCGCCCGCCTCGCGGAGCGGATGCAGGTGGCCGCGCGCGGGCGCGGCTGCACGGTGAGCGTCGAGGTCTCGCTCGGGGACCGGGAGGCCGAGCGCGCCCATGTGCAGGGGCGCGCCTCGCGCCCGGTCGATGCGGTGATCATCTCCCCGGCGGCGCTCACCGCGGCGGATCTCGCGCCCGGCGCCGGGCCGCGCGTGGTGCTGCTGGGCGAGCTGCTGCCGGCCGTGCCCGGGGTCTCGCACGTGGCCATCGACAACGTCGCCTCCGCGGCCGATGTGGTGCGCCACCTCGTCGAGCAGGGGCGACGCGACCTGCTGTTCCTCGGCGGCGACAGCGCGTCCCGCTCCACCGCGGCCGATCGCCTCGCCGGCGTGCGCGCCGCCCTGCGCTTCGCCGGCATCGCCCTGGAGCCGCGCCGCATCCGCGCGGCCGCGCGCTGGGACCGGGAGGCGGGGCGCGCCGAGATGGAGGCGGTGCTCCGCTCCGGCCTCGAGGTCGACGCCGTGATCGCCGGGAACGACCTGCTGGCCCTCGGCGCGATGGCGGCGCTGAGCGCGCAGGGCCTCGACGTGCCGGGCCGCGTGGCGGTGGCGGGCTGGGACGACATCCCCGAGGCGGCCTGGTCCCGGCCGGCCCTGACCACCGTCGCGCCGGACCTCGAGCAGCTGGTCGGCGCGGCCCTGGACGCCGCTCTCGCCGCGCCCGGCGAGGACGCCGCCGCCGGGATCGAGACGGTGGTCGGCCATCAGCTCCGGGTGCGCGGCTCCTCTGCCGCGCCCGCGGACGGCTGAGCGCCCGGCTCCCAGAATTCTCACGTTGCACTCTCGGCGGGGATGCGATGGAATGATCCCGACCGATCAGCGCCGATCCCGATCCCAGGAGCGCACCGTGACCGCACAGACCGCCGACCTCCCCGAGCCCCTTTCCGCCCTGTTCGCCCGGGCCGACGAGCTCGCCACCCTCCTCGACGCCCCGCACGGCTCCGACGAGGACGTGCCGCGCCCCGAGCACCCCCGCCCCCAGCTGCAGCGCCCCGCCTGGCGGAACCTCAACGGCAGCTGGCAGTTCGAGATCGACCAGGGCGACACCGGGCGCGAGCGGGGCCTGCTCGAGCGCGACCTGAGCGGCACCATCACGGTGCCCTTCGCCCCGGAGACCGCCGCCTCCGGGATCGGCGACCGCGACTTCCTCGAGGCCGTCTGGTACCGCCGCACGCTCACCATCCCCGCCGACTGGGACGGGCTGCGCCCGATCCTGCGCTTCGAGGCCGTCGATCATGACGCCACCGTGTGGGCGAACGGGGTCGAGGTGGCCCGCCACCGCGGCGGCTTCACCCCCTTCGCCGCCGACCTCTCCGTCGTCGAGGGCGTGGGCCCGGGCAGCGAGGTCGAGATCGTGGTCCGCGCCCGCGACCCGCACGACGTCCCGCAGGCGCGCGGCAAGCAGTCCACCTGGTTCCGCCCCACCCACGCCAACTACCACCGCACCACCGGCATCTGGCAGACCGTCTGGCTCGAGGGCGTCCCGGCCGACGAGATCCGCGCGCTGCGGATCCTGCCCTCCCTGGCCGGGCGCTCCTTCGCGGTGACCGCCCCGCTGGCCCGCAGCGCCCGCGGCGCCCGCCTCGAGGTGGTCGCCGCCGTGCCCGGCGGGGGAGAGGTCGCCCGGGCACAGGTGCGCGCCGATCTCGATCTCGCGCCCGCGGTGCAGCTGGTGATCCCGGAGGACGCCGTGCGGATCTGGGGCCCCGGCGCCCCCGAGCTCTACGCCGTCACCGCGCGCCTGCTCGCCGCGGACGGCACCGTGCTCGACGAGGTCCGCTCCTATGCGGGGCTGCGCGCCACGACCCTGCGCGATCACGAGTTCCGGCTCAACGGCGAGAAGGTCTTCCAGCGCCTGGTGCTCGACCAGGGCTACTGGGAGGACTCGTTCATGACCGCCCCGACCGACGAGGCGCTCACCACCGACATCCGCCTCGCGCTCGAGGCCGGGTTCAACGGGGCGCGCCTGCACCAGAAGGTGTTCGACCAGCGCATGCTGTTCTGGGCCGATCTGCACGGCTACCTCGTCTGGGGCGAGTTCGGCGACTGGGGCGTCTCCGGCCGCGGGCCGACGGGGGACAACCAGCAGCCCACCGCCTCCTTCATCGGCCAGTGGGTCGAGGCCGTCGAGCGCGACCTCAGCCACCCCAGCATCATCGGCTGGTGCCCGCTGAACGAGACCCACCAGGTCATGCACGACCGCCTCACCCAGCTCGATGACGTCACCCAGGCGATGTACGACGCGACCAAGCTCGCCGATCCCAGCCGCCCCGTGCTCGACGCCTCGGGCTACTCCCACCGGGTGCGCGGGGCCGACGTCTACGACTCCCACTCCTATGAGCAGGACGTCGAACGCTTCCGCGCCGAGCAGTCGGGCCTGGCCGAGGGGGAGCCCTTCGCGAACCGGCGCGAGCTCGCCCCGGACGAGATGCCCTTCGCCGACGGCGCCTTCTCCCTGCCCTATGCCGGCCAGCCCTACTTCGTCTCCGAGTACGGCGGGATCTGGTGGAACGCGCAGGAGGCCCGCGAGGCGGCGGAGGCCGAGCGGGCCGGGAACAATGCCGCGCAGTCCTGGGGCTACGGCCAGCGGGTGCGCAGCGAGGAGGAGCTCTACGAGCGGTTCGAGGGCCTCACCCGGGTGCTGCTCGAGGATCCGCTGATGTTCGGCTACTGCTACACCCAGCTCACCGACGTCTTCCAGGAGAAGAACGGCGTGGTGGACTTCGCCCGCGGCCGCAAGCTCGACCTCGCCCGCCTCCGCGCGATCCAGCAGCAGGCGGCGGCCTACGAGGCCGGGGACTGAGCGCCGCCGGCCGAGCCCGGGCGGGGCGCGCGGGATAATCCCGTGACGCCCCGCCCCGGGCGGGCCACGATGGGAGCATGATCGATCGGAACCGGCTGTGGGACGTGCAGGCCGCCGCCGTGTACGACACCCCCGGCGAGGGCATGTTCGCGCCCGAGGTGCTGGAGCCGACGGTCGCGACCCTGGCCGCGCTCGCCGCCGGCGGGCCCGCGCTCGAGCTCGCGATCGGCACCGGCCGGGTCGCACTCCCGCTGCGCGAGGCCGGCGTGCCGGTCACCGGCATCGAGCTCTCCCCGCCGATGATCGCGCGGCTGCGCGAGAAGGCTGACGCCACGCGCCTCCCCGTCGTCGAGGGGGACATGACCACGGCGAGCGCCGGGGAGGGATTCACCCTCGCCTACCTGGTCTTCAACACCCTCGCGAACCTGCTCACCCAGGAGGAGCAGGTGGCCTGCTTCTGCAACGCCGCCCGGCAGCTGGCCCCGGGCGGCTGCTTCGTCATCGAGCTGTGGGTGCCGCAGCTGCGCTCGCTCGCCCCGGGCCATGGCGGCACCGTCGAGGTCTCCGAGCCCGGATATCTGCTGGTCGACACCTATGACGCGCTCGCCCAGCAGGTCGTCTCCCACCATCTGCGCTTCGATCCGGCCGTCGACGGCGCCCGCACCGCCCGGATCACCCGGACGCCGCACCGCTACGTATGGCCGGCCGAGCTCGACCTGATGGCGCAGCTGGCGGGCTTCTCCCTCGAGTCGCGCTGGGCGGACTGGGAGGGCACCGCCTTCACCGCCGACTCCCGCAGCCACGTGAGCGTGTACCGGCTCCCCGCACCCTCGGCTCCCGCGCTTGAGACACTGGAGCGGTGACCTCACTCGACATCACGACGACCCGCAGCCCCCTCTCCCTCGACGACGTCCCCGCGCTGACGGCGCTGCTGAACCGCATCGACCGGGCCGACGAGCGCGGCGAGCCGGCGGAGGAGCCCAGCATCCGCGAATGGCTCACCACACCCGGGCTCGACCTGGAGCGCGACAGCCTCGCCCTGCGCAGCGGCGGGGACCTGATCGGCTTCGCCGCCGTCGACGTCCACCCCAGCGTGGACCGCGACGGCCGCGTGCGCTGTCAGCTGATGGGCGGCGTCGATCCGGCCCAGCGGAGGCAGGGTCTGGGCGGCGAGCTGCTCACCTGGTCGCAGGAACGGGCCGCCGCGCTCGCCGCCGAGCGGCACCCCGGCCTCGAACAGGCGGTGTTCCGCATCTCCGGAGGACGCGATCCGCGGCCCGGCCGGAGCGGCGGGGGAGCCGATATCCGCCCGCTGCTCGAGCGCCGCGGCTACACCCGCGCCCGCAGCTGGCTGACCATGGTCCGGCACCTGCCGGACATCGCGCTCACGACCCCGCCGGTCGGGGACGTGCAGGTCGTCGCCCCGACCGACGCCGAGCGCGAGGCCACGCGCCTGGCCCACATCGCCGCCTTCGCCGATCACTGGGGCTCCGCCCCGGTCTCGGCGGAGCGCTGGGGCCGCTGGTGGGACTCCCACACCGCCCGCCGCGACCAGGCCACGGTCGCGCTCGACGCGGAGGGGACGGTGCTCGCCTACGTCATCACCTCGGAGGACACCCCCGGAGTGCTCCACATCGCCCTGGTCGGCACCCGCCCCGAAGCCCGCGGGCGGGGCCTCGCGCGCGCCGTCATCGCCCGCACCCTCGCCTCTGCGGCGGAGGCCGGCTATGCGCGCGCCGAGCTCGAGGTCGATGCGGAATCGCTCACCGGTGCCACCCGCCTCTACGACGCCCTCGGCTTCTCGCAGGAGGACGTCCACGCGACCTATGAGAGGTCCGTGCTCTGAGCCGGCCCGTCCGGGCGCCCCGCGGTGCCGCTGCGCCTTGACACGACGGCACCTGCTGTCCATAGTGCATATGAACAGTAGATGCAGTGGTGGTCTCGCGCGGCGACAGGAGTGACGAGCATGCACATCCCGCTCGACCCCTCCGCGCCCGAGCCCCTCTACGAGCAGATCCGTGCCCGCCTCGCCGAGGCGATCCTGCGCGGCGACCTCGGCGCCGGTCAGGAGCTCCCCTCGCTCCGCGGCCTCGCCCGCGACCTGCGCGTCAGCGTCATCACCACCACGCGCGCCTACAACGAGCTGGTGGCCGACGGGCTCGTCGACGCCGTGCGCGGGAAGGGCGTCTTCGTGCGCGCCCAGGAGCCGGGCCAGGTGCGCAGCAGGGCGCTCGACCGCATCGACACGGCGCTCGCCGAGGCCGCCCGCACCGCACGCATCGCGGGGATCGGGGCCGAGGAGCTCCGGGACCGCCTCGCGCACGCTCTCGAGGAGGAGGACCGATGACGAGCAGCTCGCCCGATCCCGAGGCCCCCGCGGCCCCCGAGGCCCCCGCGGTGAGAGTGCGGGGGCTGAGCGTCGACCTGCCCTCCCTCGGCCGCCCCTACGCCGCGCCGCTGCACGCGGTGCGAGACCTCTCCTTCACGGCGCCCACCGGGCAGGTCACCGCGCTCGTCGGCGCCAACGGCGCCGGGAAGACCACCACGCTGCGCACCCTCCTCGGGGCCGTGCCCCACACCACCGGGCAGGTCGAGGTGCTCGGCACCGCGATGGGACCGGCCGACGTCCCCGCGCCGGCAGGGGTCGCCCTCGTGCCCGACGCGCCCGCCTACCCCGCACGGTGGACGCCGCAGCATCTCGCACGAGCCCACCTCGCGCGGGAGACGCAGGTCGACAGTGCACGGTTCGACCCCGCGCGCTTCGACGCCCGCCTGACGGCGCATCGCATCCCCGCCGCGCGGCCCCTGCACAGCCTCTCGCGCGGCCAGCTCACCCAGCTCGCCCTCGCCGCCGCCCTCGCCCGCGACCCGCAGCTGCTGATCCTCGACGAGCCCTTCGCCCACCTGGACCCGCTGGCCCGCACCGAGCTGGTGGACACCCTGCGCGAGCTGATGATCCGCCCGGACCGCACCGTCCTGCTCTCGACCCACGATCTCGAGGGCATGGACCGCTTCGTGGACCGTCTCGTGCTGATCGCCCAGGGCACGGCCCTGCTGGAAGGGGACGTCGAGACGCTGCGGGACGAGTTCGTGCTGCTCGAGCTGCCGGCGACGACCCCCGAGGAACCGGGGCCGCAGGCGGCCTCGCCCCTGATCGGCGCCGTCACGGCCGGCGGCATCACCCGCGCGCTCGTGCACGTCGAGGAGGCGGCGGGGCTGCCGCCGACGGCCTCCCTGCAGCGTCCGGGGCTCGCCGACCTGGTCACCCACTGGCTGCGCGCCGCGGACCGGCAGGCCGTCGCGCACTCGCGGAAGGGAGCGGCATGATCTCGATCCGACAGGCCCTGGCCATGGAGCTGCGGCTGAACAGCGGCCGCTTCGGGGCGAGCGCGGCCCTGTGCGTGCTCTGCCTGGTCGTCGCGCTCCTCGTCGTGGACAGCCTCATGGCGGTGCTCCCGCTGTGGGCGGCCCTGGCCTGGTATCGCTACGGCCGCGCGGACACCGCGGAGCGCGACGAGCTGCGGGCGAGCCTCGGCCTCTCGCGCGCCGATCGGGTGCGCGGCAGGGTGGCGCTGATCGCGGTGGAGACCGCTCTGCTGATCCTCACCTCCTCGCTCTGGCTGCTGCTCGCCCCGGCGCTCTCCCTGGAGACGACGATCGGCGCCGGTCCCACCGTCACCTTCTCGGGCCCGCCCGGGCTCCCCGCGGTCGTGCTGGTCCTCGCCGGCGCGCTGCAGTCCGCCTTCGTGCTGCTGATCACCGCGATCGTCGTCGGCGAGGAGTGCACCATCCGGCGCCCCGGGACCGGCATGGCGGTGGTGAGCGTGCTGGTCTATCTCGTCGCCGGGCTGCTCAGCACGCTGCTGTGGATCCCCGTGGGCATGCTCGAGGTCTCGGCCGCGACGGCGGTGCCGTGGCTGTTCGGCAGCGCCGCCGTGCTCGCGGGCTGTGCGGTGCTCGCCCTGGTGCTGCGCCGACGGGTGCGGGCGTGGATCGGACGACTCGATGCCGGCACCGCGGACTGCGCGAGGATGGGCGCATGAGAGCAGTGCGCTACGAGACCTTCGGCGGCGAGCCCGCGCTGGTCGAGGTCCCCGATCCCGAGTGCCCTCCGCGCGGCGCGGTGGTCACGGTCCATGCCACCGGGGTGTGCCGCAGCGACTGGCACGCCTGGCAGGGCCATGACTCGTCGGTGCACCTGCCGCACATCCCGGGCCACGAGTTCGCGGGCGTCGTCGCGCGGGTGGGTCGGGAGGTCACCCGCTTCGCGCCGGGCGATCGGGTCACCGCCCCGTTCATCCTCTCCTGCGGGCGCTGCGCGCAGTGCCTCGCCGGAGCGCCCCAGGTGTGCCCCGCGCAGCGCCAGCCGGGCTTCGACCTCCCCGGCTCATGGGCCGAGGAGGTCGTCGTCATCGAGGCGGACCACAACCTCGTCGCCCTCCCGGACGGGATCGACATGACGCTCGCGGCCGGGCTCGGCTGCCGCGTCGGCACCGCGTACCACGCCGTGCGCAGCCAGGCCGCGGTGGTCCCGGGGGAGCGGGTGGTGGTGTTCGGCTGCGGCGGTCTCGGGCTCGCCTGCGTGCTCGTCGCGCGCGCCGCCGGGGCCGACGTCCTCGCCGTCGACATCGCCCCGCACGCCCTGGCCGCCGCCGAGGCGCTCGGCGCGACCGCGGTGCCCGCCGGTGCGGAGGCGGTGCCGCGGGTGCGCGAGCTGACCGGCGGCGGGGCCCACGTGAGCCTCGATGCGCTCGGCGCGGCCAGCACCGCGCGGGACGCCCTGGCCTCGCTGCGGCCCCGCGGCCGCCACGTCCAGGTGGGGCTGCTGCTGGGTGAGGACGCGGACCCGCCCCTGCCCATGGGCAGGGTGATCGCCGAGGAGCTGCAGATCCTGGGCAGCCACGGACTCGCCGTCGCCGAGTACGGCGCGCTGCTCGCGGAGATCGCGGAGGGCCGGCTGGACCTCGACGCGACCGTCGGCCGGCTCCTCACCGTCGAGGAGCTCCCGGCGGCGATGCAGGCCATGGACCATCCGCCCACCAGCGCCGGGATGACGGTCGCGCGCCTGCGCTGAGCGGGTCGGGGCGCTGCGGGCGGGGGAGAGGTACCCCGCATCGGGGCGCGCTGCGGCGCTGTCACGTGCGGGGACGTCGGGGCGCTGTGGAACGATTGCTCCCATGACGATCACCGCTGCGGCCGACGGCTCCGCCCTCGGCAATCCCGGACCCGCCGGCTGGGCCTGGTACATCGACGACAACTCCTGGCGCGCGGGCGGATGGCCCCACGGCACCAACAACATGGGCGAGCTCAAGGCCGTGCTCGATCTGCTCGAGGCCACCGCCGTCGACGCGGACCAGCATCTGCTGATCCTCTGCGACAGCCAGTACGTCATCAACTCGGTCACCAAGTGGATGCCGGGCTGGAAGCGCAAGGGCTGGCGGAAGAAGGACGGCAAGCCGGTGCTGAACGTCGAGCTGCTCAAGGACATCGACCGCGCGCTCGCGGGCCGCAGCGTCGAGTTCGAATGGGTCAAGGGCCACTCGGGGCATGCGATGAACGAGGCCGCGGACCGCCGTGCCAATGCCGCGGCGACGGCCTTCTCGAAGAAGCAGGACCCGGCGGTGGGGCCCGGATACCGCAGCGCCGGGGGAGCAGCCGACGGAGCTGCGCCTGCGCCTGCGCCTGCGTCTGCGTCCGCTCCGGAGCCGTCGCCGGCCGGCGGTGGCGGCGATGACCTGTTCAGCCTCTTCGACGAGGCCTCCCCGGAGCCGGGAGCGAGCTGCTCCACCGCGGTCGAGGACACGGTGCTCGTGGGCGATCAGCCGGGAGCGACGGACTTCGAGCAGATCACGGCCCGGGAGCAGGCGCTGCTCAGCGACGCCCTGCGCTCGGACCCGCCGAGCGCCGCGGAACTGCTGCACCCCTCGTTCACCGAGATCGGTGCGAGCGGGCGCAGCGACGACCGGGAGGAGATCCTCGCCCACCTCGCACCCCTCGGCGGGATCGACGCCGAGGAGTTCGTCGCCGACGAGGTGGCCCCCGGGGTGGTGCTGCTGCAGTACACGACGCATGGACCGGGAGGCACCGCGCATCGCAGCTCCCTGTGGGTGCGGGAGAAGGGCCGCTGGCTGCTGCGCCATCATCAGGGCACCCCGGCCCGCGCCGCCGACGGCAGAGCCGCGCACTAGCCGGCGGCGGAGCCGGGGCCTACGGGGGCGGCGCGCTCGCCGGTGGGTCCGGGGCGTCGGGATCCTCGCCCGTCACCGAGGTCGGGTCCGGTCCGGGGGTGATCAGCGGCGGGGTGGGGGAGATGCCGGTGGCCCCGTGCGGGCTGGTCCAGCTCCAGGCTCTCGGCGGGGTGCCGGGATCCGGAGGAACCGGTGGTCTGCTCGCAGCCCGCGTCGTCGGCTCGGCGTCGGTGGTGCCGGTGGTGTCGATGTCGCGGGCGGGGGCGGTGCCGGTGAGCGGGGCCAGGATCCAGAGGCCGAGCTCCTTGAGCAGGTTGCAGCGGATGCACAGCCCCTGACCGTTCGCGAAGCTCGTCGGCCCGCCCCGGTGATGGGGGATCACGTGGTCGTGGTGGCGGATCGTCGCATTGCACCACGGGGTGCGGCAGGTGGTGTCGCGCCAGCGCAGCATCCGGGCGAGCCCGGCCGGGAATGCCCGCGAGCGGGACTCCATCCCCACGAGGTCCCCGGTGCGCGGGTGCGTGTAGAGCCGCCGGTAGAAGGCGGAGACCACCTCATCGGGATGATCCTCCTCGCGATCACGCAGGCTGCCCGGCGGCTGCCCGAGCAGGGTGGTCCTCACGATGTGAGCGGGGAGGGTGCCGTAGCCCTCGAGCTGGGCGGTCTCGGCGTCGTCCTCGCGCCCCAGCAGCGCGGTATCGGTGATGACGATGCCGACGTCCAGGCCCGGCCGCGGCCGCGGTCGCCGCGGGGTGCGGGCCTCGCCCGGCTCGCCCTGCGCGCTCTGCGGGCCGCGCAGCACGTCCTCGACGAGCAGGTCGGCTTCCAGCGCGGAGGCGGAGGTCTTCTCGCCCGCCGCGCGCAGGGACTCGGCACGGGTGCGCAGGGAGTGCATCAGCGCCACGGCGTCGATCCCCCGCAGCACTGCGGTCACGCGGGCCATCCCGTCGTCCAGCGGCGTCATCCTCACGTGTCGTGCGCGGGCGGCGCGCTCGGCGCGTTCGCGCGCGGTCTCGGGCTCCAGCCGCTGGACCATGGCGCGGATGTCGGCCTGCAGGCGCCGGCAGCCCTTGCCGTGGAGGGTCTCGGGGTGTTCGCGGATCGCGTCGTCGATGCGGCGGCAGGTCTCGGCGCTGGCTCCGTCGAGCGCGGTGGCGACGGCGGAAGCCTGCTGAGCGGTCATCGCGCCGGCCCAGAGGGTGTCGACCGTCCCCGGCATGTCCTGGACCAGGCGGCGTGCCTTCGCCTGCGAGAGCGACGAGGCGGCCGGGGAGATCCGGCGGGCCAGCGCGATCTCCTGGCCGGCGCCGCGGCCCTGTTTCTCGGCCTCGACGCCGCGGGCGGCATCATCACGCCGGATCCGCTGCTCGGCGGAGACCTGCCAGGTCGCCTCCACCGCGGCCAGAGAGGCACGCAGATGATCGATCCCGGCGAGGACGGCCAGCGCCTCCTCCGCGCTGCCGGGGGCGGTCTCGGGCAGCGGGTCCCGCACGGAGGCGGTGCGGGTGACGGCGAGGAGGGCCGCTGCGAGGATCTGGGCGATGACGGTGCGGGCCGAGGGGCCGGCCTCGATCGCGGCCAGGCGCCCCAGCACCTCCTCGAGCGGATCGCCCGACGGCGCGGCCGCCTCCCGGTGAGGTGTGCCCTCACCGGGGTGATCCCCGCTGCCAGTCGGTGTCGTCTCCATGACCCGATCGTAAGCACGTTCGAAACCGTCCACCACCCCCGTCGATGGTTTGTGGATGACGCACCGGCGGGCAGGCAGAATGTGGAGGAGAACGTGGAGGAGAATGTGGATGAATGCCCGCTGTGGAGGAAAGGTCGGCGCCAAAGCGGGGCCCTGCCTGGCCTCTCGTGCCCTGCCTGCTCTCTCGCGCCCGGCCCGGCGGAATGGGCCGGGCGCCATATGTGACCCCGGGTAGAAAGGGGGCATGGTGCCGGGAGCGGCGGCGAAAAGGATGCCGCCATAGTCTCCATGGCTCCTCCGAGGTGCTTTACCGCGCCCGCGTGCTCGACGACGACCCGGTCGTCGCCGGCATCGACGGAGCGTGCGCCGAGGCTGTGGGACCATGGCCGCATGAGCACCACCCCCGTCGGCGCCGGAGCGCACCCCGCCCCGGGGCGCTGGACCCGGTGATGAGCTCCGTCCCCCTCGCGCGCCGCGCCCTCGGCCCCGACCTCGCGCGCGGGATCTCGCTGCTGGGGATCGCGCTGGCCAACATGGTGGGCTGGCTGCACGGGCAGCAATGGACGGTGCTGCTCAAGCAGCGCGACGGCACCGGAGCGGACCGCGTGGTGGATGTGCTCGTCGCCCTCCTGGCGGACAACCGCGGCTTCCCGCTCTTCGCCCTGCTGTTCGGCTACGGCATCGGCGTGCTGCACCGACGTTCCCGCGAGCGCGGGGAGCGCGTGCGGCGGTTCCTCGCCCGGATGGGGCGGCGGCACCTGGTGCTGCTGGGGATCGGCGCGATGCACGCGCTGCTCCTCTTCACCGGCGACATCCTCATCGCCTACGCCATCATCGGCATGCTCGTGGTGCTGCTGATCCCCCGACATCGGGCGGCGCTGCCGCTGGCCGGGCTGCTGGCCCTGCCGGCCCTCGGCGTGTGGGGGTGGGTGGACGGCACCATCGGGCTGTCCGGCCAGGACGGCTACGCGGCCGCCTCCGCCCCCACCTACCTCGCCTCCCTCGAGATCCGCTCCGGCGAGGCGCTCCGCGAGATCGCACTCGCGCTGATCAGCGACATCGGTCTGCTCACCCCGATGGCGATGGGGGCGATCGCCGCCCGCCTCCACCTGCTCGAACAGGTGGAGGGCAACCGCGACCTGCTCGTGCCGCTGACGCGCTGGGGCCTGCTGATCGGGGTGGCCGGCGCAGTCCCGCTCACGGCCGTGCTGGTGCTCGACCCGGCCCACGCCCACCTCGACAGCGCCGCCGTGCTGGGAATCCTGGGCGTGCTGCACCAGTACTCGGGGCTCGCCGGGGCGCTCGGCCTCGCCGCGGGTGCGGCCCTGCTCGGCGAGCGGGTCACGCGCCGCGGTGCGCTCGGCGAGGGGGCGGTGCGCGGCATCGCGGCGCTCGGCACCGTCTCCCTCAGCGCCTACATCGGCCAGTCCGTGCTGTATCTGGCGCTGTTCCCGCCGTACACCCTCGACCTCGGCGCGAGCCTCGGCAGCGCCGGGGCGGCGGGGATCGCGCTGCTGGGCTGGCTGGCGATGATCCCGCCCGCCATCGTCCTGCACCGCCGCGGCCTCCGCGGCCCGCTCGAGATGCTCCTGCGCCGACTCGCCGGCTCGACCGCGCCGCGCCCCCGGCCCACGGCACCGCCGACGCCCGCTCGGAAGGGAGCGCGCCCATGACCGTCTACGCCGACACCCCGCGCTGGCCCCGCCACGGGATGCTGTGGGGCCATCTGATCTCCGACACCTCCCTGAGCGAGCTGCACGCCGCCGCCGAGCGTGCGGGCCTGCCGCCGCGCTCCTTCGACCTCGATCACTACGACTGGCCGGAACCCGCCCGGGAATCCCTGGTGGAGACGGGGGTGCGCTTCGTCGGCGACCGGGAGCTGACCCGGATCCTCCTCGCCTCCGGGCTGAGGGTGAAGCTGCTGGACCGCCCGACGGCCCGGGCGCGGCGCAGCGCGGAGCATGCCGCCGCGCTCGGCCTGGACACCGTCCCGCGAGATCTCATCCTCGGCCTGCGCGGCCACGTCGACCCGCTGCCCGCGCAGCCCGGCGCCTTCCGCCTCACCCGCGACCGGCCCGAGGGGCCGCCGCGGGTCGAGGCGCACGATGCCGCCGGCCGACGGGCCGCGCAGGAGATGCTCACCCACCTCGACGCCCTCTCCCGGGCGCGGACGGGGAGGGGGTTCGTGGGCCAGGTGATGGACGGGCCGCCGCGCTGACGTCCCGGCCGTGCCGGGGCGCGGCCGGGCGCGGAGGGCTCAGCCCTGCGCTGGGTCCTCGGGCGTCGGGGGAGCGGCGTCGTCGGGCTCCGCGCCGAGCGCTCGGCGCTGGTCGGGCTCGACCTGCTGCTCGGGCGCGATCTCGGTGCCCTGCAGCTCGACCCAGAACGTGGCGCCGCCGCCCTCGGTCTCGGTCACGCCGATGCTGCCGCGGTGCTGCTGCACGATGGAGGCCGCGATCGAGAGGCCGAGCCCCGCGCCGCCGCCCTGCGTGGCCGAGCGCGCCCGCGAGGCGTCGGTGCGATAGAAGCGCTCGAACACCTTCTCGCGCTGGCCGTCGTCGATGCCCTCGCCGTGGTCGCGCACCTCGATCCGGGCCGTGCCCTGCGGGGTGTACCCCACCGCGATCTCGACCGGCGAGCCCTTGGGGGTGTGCCGGTTGGCGTTGCCCACGAGATTGAGGATCACCTGGCGCAGCGAGGCCTCGTCCCCGAGCACCCCGATCGACACGTGCGGCTGCACCGACAGGGGCGTGCCGGACAGCGAGGTCACCATCACCTGCCGGCCGGGGTCCAGGGCGCGCAGGTCCTGGGCGGCGTCGAAGAGCGCATCGGTGAAGTCGACCGGTGCGAGATCGAGCTCCGGCTTCTCGTCGAGACGGGCCAGGCGCAGCAGGTTCTCCACCAGCGAGCCCATCCGTCGGGCCTCGTCCTCGATGCGGCGCATCGCGGAGCTGACGTCCTCGTCGGTGGGCAGCGCCCCCATCCGGTACAGCTCCCCGAAGCCGCGGATCGCCGCGAGCGGGGTGCGCAGCTCGTGGGAGGCGTCGCCCACGAAGCGCCGCATCTTCGCCTCCGAGAGGGTGGCGCGCTCCTCCGAGGCGGACTGGGCGGCGAAGGACTGCTCGATGCGCACCAGCATCTCGTTGAGCGACAGCGCCAGATCGTGCACCTCGAGGCTGGTGCGGGTGACGGGCACGCGGCGGGAGAGGTCGCCTCCGGCGATCTGCGAGGCGGTCGCCTCCACGTCCCGCAGCGGCTCGAGCGAACGATGGGTCACGTAGCCGCCCAGGCCCATGCCCACCAGCACCACCAGCGTGCCCACCAGCACGATGATCAGCGCCATCTCGTGCATCGTGCGGTCCACCCCGGTCAGCGGGAGGGCGACGTAGACGCTGCCGCCCTCGGGGCCCGAGTTCAGCATGGCCACCACGCGCCAGCGGTTCTCCGCCGAATCCAGCACGGTGAAGGGCCGCCCGCCGCGGTGGAGGATCTGCTCGTCGGTCAGATCCGGGAAGGGGAGGCTGACGCTGCCGGGCCCGTAATGCACCACCGCCTGCTCGATCGAGCGGCCCTGCGCGTCGCGGATCTCGATCGCGTACTCGACCGGCGTGTACGTGCTGTTCTGGATCGCGTCGTCCCCGGCCAGCTCATGCTGGGCCAGGGCCAGCATCTCGCCCATCCCGGACTGCAGGTTGTTGTCGACCGACTGGATCAGCGTGCGGTTGAGCAGGAACAGCGACAGGCTCCCGGTGACGACGGTGCCGAGCACCAGCAGCAGCGAGATCAGGGCGACGATCCGTGTCCACAGGGACACGGGCCGCTCCGTGCGCAGGCTCGGCAGGGCCAAACCTCAGGAACCTTCGGGGGTGCGCAGCACGTAGCCGATGCCGCGCTTGGTGTGGATCATCGGCTCGCCGATCACGTCGATCTTGCGGCGCAGGTAGGAGATGTAGGACTCCACGATGCCCACCTCGCCGGACCAGTCGTAGTCCCAGACGTGATCGAGGATCTGGGTCTTGGAGACCACACGGCCGGCATTGAGCATCAGGTACCGCAGCAGCTTGAACTCGGTGGGGGACAGCTCGATGTTCACGTCCCCGCGGTGCACCTCGTGGGAGTCCTCGTCCAGGCGCAGGTCGCCCACCACGAGCGCGCTGTCCACGGTGGACTCCGTGCCGCCGTGGGTGCGGCGCAGCACCGCCCGGATCCGGGCGACGACCTCCTCGAGGCTGAAGGGCTTGGTGACGTAGTCGTCGCCGCCGACGGTGAGGCCGGCGACCTTGTCCTGGGTCTCGTCCTTCGCGGTGAGGAAGAGGATCGGGTACTGCTCGCCGCGGTCGCGCAGGCGCCGGGTGACGGTGAAGCCGTCCATGTCCGGCAGCATCACGTCGAGCACCACCAGGTCGGGCTGGTGCTCGGTGGCCTCGCGGATCGCCTCGTTGCCGGTCGAGGCGGTGAACACCTCGAAGCCGGCGAAGCGCAGCGAGGTGGCGAGCAGGTCGCGGATGTTCGGTTCGTCGTCGACCACGAGGAGGCGGGCCTCGAAGTCCTGTTCATCGGTCGAAGTCATGGCCACACCGTGCTCCTCGAGCTTGGGAATCGCCTGGACGTCTGCTGGGCGGGTTCAGCGGGTGGCGCGGTGGATCTTGTCCTGCTGCTTGCGCAGCTTGCGGATGGTCCAGCTCATCTGGATCATCCGCATGGAACCGACCAGGGCCATGACCAGCGCGCCCGCGATCGCGGCGAGCAGCATCGCGACGCCGAGCGGGAGATCGAACTGGGCCGAGAAGTA
>DHCMJ07802__coassemble_28_pt1 | contig 18955 bp, 15 predicted proteins | sample DHCMJ07802__metabat2_high_PE_028 | metagenome-assembled genome bin DHCMJ07802
GCTTGCTACCCGCTCGGTGCTCAGCCCGCCCGGTGCTCCTGCGCGAGCCACTGCGCGAAGGTCGTCGTCCCGATCTGCGCGCTGCCGGGGTCTCCGCGCAGCGCGCCGGAGGCGATGCCGCGCCCGTAGGCGCCGGGGAGCCGCATCTCGAGTACGCGCCGTGAAGTGCCGTCGTGCGCATACATCCGGCGGATCATGTCGGCGAGCGTGTGCTCCTCGGGGCCGATGAGGTCGGGGGCGCGGCCGGCCGGGTCCGTCTCGGCGACGCGGAGGAGGTGCTCGCCCACCTCGCGGGCGGCGACGGGCCGGGCCAGCAGGCGCGGCGCGATCGTGAGCGGGCCGAGGGAGGTGCGGGCGCTGATCTGCGCGGCGAACTCGTGGAACTGCGCCGCCCGGGCGATGGTGTGCGGGACGCCGGAGGCCTCGACGGTCCGCTCCTGGGCGAGCTTGCCGGCGTAGTACGACTCGTCGATCCCGTCGATGCCGACGATCGAGAGCACCACGTGGTGGGCCACGCCGTGGCGCGCCCCGGCCTCGAGCAGGTGCCGGCTCGTGGTGCGGAAGAAATGGACAGCCTTCCGGCGCGAGAGCGACGGGGTGTTCAGCGCATCGACGACCACGTCGACGCCCCGCAGCCGTTCCTCGAGCCCGGCGCCCGTGAGCACGTCCACGCCCTCGCTGCGGGAGAGGACCACAACGTCATGCCCGCGGGATTGCGCGGCCCGGACCGCGTGCCGTCCGATGACTCCGGTGCCCCCGGCGATCGCGATCTTCATGGGTGTCCTCTCCTCGTGCCCAGCATCGTCGTCCTGCTGCGGCACGGGGTCAAGAGCGATGCTGCGCGCCCGCCGCGCGCCTCTTCATGGGAAGCTGGTGGCACTACGCCTCCACTCACTCCACAGGAAGCACCCCCATGAATTCTTTCCTCGGCCTCGGCATCGTCGGAGTGGTCCTGCTGCTCCTGGCTGCCGTACTGGTCATCGCACTGATCGCCTTCGTGGTGATCCGCCGCTGGATCAAGGTCGCACGCGCCGATGAAGCGCTGGTGATCTCCGGCAAGAGCCAGAAGAACGCAGACGGCAGCACCTCGGCGACCACCGTGGTGGTCAACGGCAAGGCGGTGGTCAACCCGATCACCCAGCGCCATGAGGTCATCTCGCTGCGCCAGCGACAGGTGAACATGCAGGCGGACGCCCAGACGGCGGACAACGTCACCGTCTCGGTGGACGCCGTCGCGCTGGTGAAGATCGGCTCCGACTCGGGCCTGGTGCGCCGGGCCGCGGAGCGGTTCGCCTCGCAGGACGACGCCATCGAGTCCTTCACCCAGGATCAGCTCGAGGGCGTGCTGCGCGGGGTCATCGCCCAGCAGACGGTCATCTCCCTGATGCGCGATCGCAAGGTGTTCTCCGAGCAGATCGCGGAGACGGTGATCCCCGAGCTGCGCGAGCAGGGCCTCATCCTCGACTCCTTCCAGATCCGCGGCATCACCGACGGCGTGGGCTACATCCAGTCCCTCGGGGCCCCGGAGATCGAGGCGAAGCGCCAGGCGGCGGAGATCAGCCAGACCAACGCCGAGCGCGCCGTGGCCAAGGAGCGGATCCGCAACGAGGAGCAGAACCTCGTCGAGAAGCAGGCGCTGGATACGAACCGCGCCAACGCCCAGGCCGAGGTGGGCCGCGCCCGTGCGAGGGCCGAGCAGGCCGAGGCGCTCGCCGGCGAGAAGTCTCGCCAGGAAGTGCTCCAGCAGCAGGCGGAGAACAAGCAGGCGCAGCTGGACGCGGACGTCAAGCGCGTCGCCGACGCCGATCTGTACCGGCGCCAGAAGGACGCCGACGCCGCAGCCTACGATCAGCGCCGGCAGGCGGAGGCCCGTGCGGAGGTCGCCGAGGCCGATGCCCGCGCCGTGAAGATGCGCGCCGAGGCCGATGCCGAGGCGGAGCGCCTGGCCGGTGAGGCCCGTGCCGACGCGATGCGCGCCGAGGCCGAAGCCCTCAGGGAGAACCAGGAGGCGCTGCTGGCGCAGCGCGTCGTGGATCAGCTGCCCACCCTCATGGAGACCTTCGCCAAGGGCTACGCCCAGATCGGCGACATCACCGTGATCAGCTCCGACGCCAACGACGGCGACGTCGCCGGCAAGCAGTTCGCCGGCGAGTCCGTCGGGGCGCTGCGGGGCGTCTTCGACTCGGTCGAGTCGACGCTCGGGCTGAGCATCCCGGACCTCATCCAGGGCCGTGCCGTGGGGACGGCCCAGGGCGAGGCGCTCGGGGCGGCGCTGGGGGAGCAGGCCGCCGGCGGCGCGGCGCCGAAGCGCTCCGCCGCGACGTCCGGCTCCGGCACCGCCGAGTCAGGACGCGCCACCACCCAGACGCGGGAGAGCACCGCGGGCGACGGCGAGGCATCGCCGCAGGAGTGAGTCGCGCGCCGGCGCCCACCTCCCGCTGAGCTCAGCTCACGATCCCCTGTCCGGCCATGCACTCTCATCAGGAGAGGCATGGCGGGGCAGGGGATCGCTGCTGTGGTGGGGCGGACGCGCCGCGCGTCACCGCAGGGAGCGCGCCGCCACGGGCGCGAGCTGATCTCGAGAGAATCGCGCCGCCGACGGCCCCCGTTCCGCCGCGTCCCTTTACCCCGCGGGTCCGATCTGTCAGGGTCGAGGTGCTTACGCGGTTTAGTGAGCATTCCAGTTTCTCGACGATGAGGAGTCCCCGCCATGGACCGACGACAGTTCACCGCTGCGACCGCAGCTCTCGGCGCATCGGCCGTCGCCGGCGCCGCGATCCCCGCAGCTGCCGACGACAGCACCGCCCCCGCTGAGGAGCCGAGCGGGCCGCAGTACTTCGGCTACTACCGGGTCTGGAACGACACCTCCGCGAAGGACTCCGAGGGCCGCACCTCCATGGCGCAGATCCCGGCGGAGGTCGATCTCGTGTTCGCCTTCGCCGAGGTGACCGCGGAGGATGAGGGCGCGTTCCCCACGGTGCTGCGCAACGGGTACGTGCGCGCCCTGCACGCCAAGGGCACACGCGTGGTCGGGACCGTCTTCGTGGACAAGCTCCTGGACCCCGACTACCCGAACACCGACGAGGGGCACCGGCAGCTCGCCGAGCACCTCGTGGCGACCTACGTGACCGACCTCGGCCTGGACGGCCTGGACATCGACGTGGAGCGCGACTTCACCGACGAGGAGCTGGAGCGGGCCCGCGGGGTCTTCACGCACCTCAGCGCGCAGCTGGGCCCGCGCTCGGGCACCTCGCGCCTGCTCATCTACGACACCAACCAGGACGGCGACACCGCGCTGTTCGCTCACGCCGCGGATCTCGTGGACTACGTGCTGGTGCAGTCCTACGGCCGGTCCGTCGACGGTCTGCAGGCCACGTGGGAGACGTACCAGGAGCTCATCGACCCCTCGCAGTACTTCATCGGCTTCTCCTTCTACGAGGAGCGGGGCGCGACCTGGGGTGACGTGGACCAGCCGATCGAGAACAGCCGCGCCTACGCCTACGCGCAGTGGCAGCCCGACGGGGCGCGCAAGGGCGGGATCTTCTGCTACGCCCTGGACCGCGACGGCGTGGCCGAGGGCGACGACGAGATGCAGCCGACCGACTACTCCTGGTCCAAGGCGCTCAAGGACGTGATGACCCAGGAGAGCTGAGGGCGCTCACTCGTCCGAGCGGGAGAACCGGTTCGTCATCCGGTTGCTGGCCGTGAACAGCACCGAGCCCAGCAGCGCGTCGGTCGCCTCGCGGATCTGTTCGGCGATGGCGGTGTTCGCCGCGGCCAGCAGCGCCGGGACCTCCTCGGCGCTGCGGGCCCCGGCGGCGGCCTCGTCGGCCGCGCGGACGGCGGCGTGCCCGAGGGCGAGGGTTCTCTGCTGGTAGCGCTCGATGTCGGGGAGGGTCTCGGCGTGGTGCGCGTCGGCCAGTGCGGCGATGAGCCGTGAGGTCCAGTAGAAGCTGTCGGTGCTCACCTCCTCGCCGGTGGTGGCGAGGTAGGCCGGGGCCTCCTCGACGTTCGTGAACATCGGGATCAGCGTGTTGAACGGGTTCGAGGCGAAGCACACCCACTGCAGGGCCCGGAAGGATTCGGGCAGGCCGGGCCGGATCTGCAGGATCGCGAGCGCGTTGTGGCGGTTGATGCCGATGGGGCGGAAGGCGCGGCGCTCGGCCTCGGTGCCGCGGGGTGAGTACGGGTCGAACACGGTGCCCTGGTAGTGGGAGCTGAGCACGTCTTTGACGTCTTCGAGGGTGAGCAGGCGCTCGGGTCGGCGGCTCCAGGGCAGGGTGTCGGAGTGCGGGCTCGCGCCGGGGAGCCCGCTGTCCCAGTCCTCGCTGGTGGGGTTCAGGGTGCGCTGCATGTACCAGGCGCGGGGCGTGTTGTAGACGTGGTCGTGCTCCGAATGGGAGCCGAAGGCCTCGCGCGGGTTGAACACCGACGCGCTCTCATCAGCGCTATCGCGGACGGTGAGATCCAGGTGGTGATCGCGCAGGAAGGCACGCAGATCACGGCTCGCGAGATGGTCCCGGCCGGGGCCCTCCGCGTCGTCGAGGTCGAAGGAGTCGATGCCCAGCTGGTTCGGCATCGTCACGTAGTGGTCCTCGGGCACGCGCCGCGCGATCCAGTGATGCCCGCCAACAGTCTCCAGCCACCAGATGTCGGTCTCGTCGCTGAACGCGATCCCGTTCATCTCGTAGGTGCCGTGCTCGGCCAGCAGCGCGCCCAGACGCTCCACGCCCTCGCGGGCGGTGCGGATGTAGGGCAGCACGAGCGTCACGAAGTCCTCCTCGCCGAAGCCGCCGGGCTGCTCCGGCCGGTACCCGGGCGTGCCGGGTTCGCCGACGGCCGGGACGTGCTCGACCAGCGGGTCCGCGCCGAGCACCCGCGGGTTGGAGGTGATGGTCTCCGTGGCGCTCATCGCGACGTTCGCCGCGTTGATCCCGGCGCAGCCCCAGATCCCCTCATCGGGCAGGACGTTCGGGATCGAGGTGTACCGCAGCGGCTCCTGCGGCAGCTCGATCCTGCGCCGACCGATCACGGAGGTGTACGTGCGCGGCTGATCCTCCGGGCGCACCACCACGACGCGCTTCGGGTCGAAGGTGCCGTTCGAGGAGTCCTCGGTGCGGGCGACCAGCGGCGAGCCGTCGGCGCTGGCATGGCGGCCGACGAGGAGGGTGGTGCAGGGCATGGGTGGGATCCTCGGAATGGGTCGGTGGGTGGAGGGCTCCGATCACGGCGCTTCAGCCGAATCCACCGTAGACCCGCGCACGACGCTGCTGCAGTGGCGCGCGAGTTCGCCGATCAGGTCACCGGCGGATCAGGGCCTCTCGAGCGGGCTCGATCCCGCTTGCGTAGGAGTACTGACCTGCCGCGGCCGCTCGCCGCTACGCGGAGGGCTCGTCGCCGCTCGCGTGGAGGAGATCCGGATCCCGGGCGATGCGCACGAGGGCCGAGGCGAGGCTGGCGAAGTCGTCGTCGACCAGGCCGGCCAGTGACTCGGCGTCCTGCGGCAGGCCGGCGGCCCGGGCGCCCTTCAGCACCAGCTCGTCGGCGAAGGGGCGGACCGTGGGCCAGACCTGCTGGACCTCGCGCAGGAAGATGCTCGCGCCGGTCGGGCCGATGCCGTCGAAGGTCTGCAGCAGTTCCGCGATGCGGCGGGGATCGCTCTCCGCCTCGTCCCGCAGCCTGCGGAGGTCACCCTTCCAGCGGTCGAGGAGCAGTGCGGCGGCGTCATCGAGGCGGGTCGCGGTGCTCTCGTCGTAGCGCCGGTACCCGCCGCGCCCGAGGGCGTCGACCCGCTCCTGCCACGTGCTCTCGCGCAGGTGGCCGGGGGTGCGCCAGCCGGCGGAGAACAGTTCGCGGGCCGTCGCGACGGCGATGTCCGAGCTGATGCGCGTCGACAGCAGCAGGCTGAGCACGAGCAGCTGCCACAGGGGTGCCGGCTTGTCCCGCAGCGTGATCGCCGCGTCGGCCGCGAACGTGCGGCCGTGCGCCGTCAGGAGTCGATGGGCGAGGTCCCGCTGTCCGCTCATGTGGGCGAGTCTAGGGAGAGGGGAAGTGCGGGTGAAGGGGCTGCGCCCGGCGGGGCCGGGGTGGACGGGACGGATATCCTGCGCGTCCGCGCCCGAGGAGCCGATCACCCGCCCCCCGTGCGCCCGAGCGAGGAGGAACCCATGCGTCGCACCCTGCGCGCCCGACTGTCGACCCTGGCCGAGCCCGAGGTCGTCACCGACCTCATCCAGGTCGCCAAGGGAGTGATCGCGGGCACCACGGCCTGGTGGCTGTCGATGTACATCCTGGACTCCCAGCTGCCGTTCCTCGCGCCGTGGACCGCCCTGCTGACCGTGCATGCGACCGTGCACCGTTCGCTGTCGCGCGGCATGCAGACCACCGTCGCCTCGACGGTCGGAGTCCTCCTGTCCTTCATGATCGGGGCCTGGCTGGGCGTGAGCGTGTGGACCTTCGCACTTGCGCTCCTGGTCGGTCTGCTGGGAGCCCGGATCACCTGGATCAGGGACGAGGGCGTCGCCATCGCGACCACCGCCATCTTCGTGCTCGGCAGCGGATTCGACGGCCAGCAGCCCCTCCTGCTCGACCGCATCATCGAGGTGGCTCTCGGGGTGATCGTCGGCGTGGTCGTCAACCTGGCGGTGATCCCGCCTCTGCGGCATCGACAGGCCTCGAGGTACGTGGACAGCATCAACCGACGGATGGGGGAGGTGCTGAGCGACATGGCCGAGCAGTTCTCGACCTCCTGGGACACGGACCGGGCCGAGGCCTGGTTCCAGGAGACGCGTTCGATGAGCGAGGAGCTCGACTCGGCCTGGCGCACCGTGCGCTTCGCCCGGGAGAGCGAGAAGATGAACCCGCGCACCCGCCTCACGGTCCCCTCCCGCACCCGCCGCGGGCCCTCTCCCGCGGCGGACGCCTCCTACGAGGAGATCCTCGCCCGCGTGGACGAGGGGATCTCCCACCTGCGCCACCTGGCGCGCACGCTGCGCGACGCCACCTACGACGACGGCGAGTGGGACAGCACCTTCCGCGAGCGGTGGGTGGAGATCGTGCGGGACGCCGGTCGGGCCATCGCCGACCCGGACACCGAGGTCGAACCCATCCACGACCGCCTCACCGCCCTCGCCGCCGACGTCTCCGAGGACGGCCGACTGCCCCGCAAGAGCTGGCCGCTGTACGGGTCGCTCATCGCGAGCATGCGGCACATCGCGGTGATCGTCGACGACGTCGCCTCGGCGCGGGAGGCGCGGGAGGCCGGGTGAGGGGCTGGTGCCGTGGGGTGCGCGACTCCTGCGGCCGACGCAGCGCTCACGCGTCCTTCAGCATCCACACCCGGCGCAGCGGGAGGCGCTCGGTGATGTCTTCCGGCAGCTTCTCGTAGTTGCGCAGCACGGCCTCGACGATGTCGGTGGAGTCCCAGACCTTCACCCGGAAGCGCTGATGCTTCACCGCGTCCCGGGCGGGTTTGCTCAGGCCCGACCAGGTGGCGAGCAGGCCGTAATCCGCCCCATGGGTGTGGACCAGACCGTTCAGCTGTGCCACCACCTCGGAGCCGATCTGCGGGGTCTTCACCTGCACGATCAGCTTGGGGGACTCCAGGCCCAGCAGGCCGCGCCCGGCGGTGATGTCGATGCCGCCATCGGCGCCGGGCGGTGCCTCGTCGGTGTCGAAGCCCTCGGCGCGCAGCAGCTCGGCCACGAGGTGGGCGAAAGAGTGCCCGGAGAACTCTTCGGCAATGCGACTGCTGATCTGGTCGCGGGCGATCATATCGATGTCGGGCTGCGACTCGGGCTCGTCCACCACATCAGGCGCGCCCGGGGTCGACGGGCGCGGGGCCGGCGCTGAGGCCGGGCTGCTCGCGAGCGGTTGGGAGCCGACGTCCTCCCCGGTCTGGAGCACGTGCTCGAGCCGGGCGGCGGCGTTGTTGCGGCTGGGGGAGAAGATCGTCAGCGCGCTGCCGAGCGTGTACAGCAGGTCCTGCTTCAGCGCCGAGCGCGGCACCTGCCGGATCCACTCCACGCCGACGACGTGCCGGAAGGCCGGCTCGTTCTCGGCGAGAAAGGTGTACGGGCTGGTGACGCGGCCGATCGCGATCTCGCGCGTGGTCTTCATCGGCATCGCGAGCAGATCGCCCACGGCGATCCGGCCGCGGAGCGCCCACAGCTGCGAGACGGCGTTCGTGCGGGCACCATCGGACTCCTGGGCGTAGACCTCGTCGACGATCCGCTGGATCTCCTCACGGGAGCCGGCCGACGTGAGATCCGGGACCTCCCGCCACCCACCGCCGGAGCAGCTGTTCTCCAGCGCCCACTCATCACGCTCGCCGTAGCGGCCGGACCGGATCACCCATGCTGTGCTGGTCATTCATGCAGTCTAGTGGGGAACATCTGTGCTCCAGGCTCACTCTCATCTCCGCCAGTCGGTCTGGAATCTCCTGTTCTTGTGGTCATGCGTTGGGGAGATGCGACTTCACTCATCGCCGTAGCCTCGCCAGATTGCGACGTTGACCCCAAGGGATGTTGTGTAGGTGCGAGGCTGGCTCAGCCGAGCCCAAGAAGAGCTCGAAGAGAACGCCTCCCTGCGGCACGGGGAATATCAGTAGCTCGAGAGCTCTCGGCACGCGCTCGGCGCTCCACTCGCCGTAGCTCGAGCCTGTAATCGACAACGACGCGGACGACTTCAGCCGTGACCGCCAGCCGGATCGCGATGAGGGTGACAGTCCCGAGAAGCCCTGCAGCGATCAGATAGCCGATGAGTAGGACTGCAATGGCGTCGTTCGACGCCAGGCTCCCGATGACCACTGCGACGGCCAGAGCGAGCACGCTCATTCCGAGCGTGAACATGATCAACGAGTCTCGCGCGAAGTGTGCGCGATACGCTGTGCTTGCCAGGAGCAGCTCTTCGCCGTCTCGGACTCGGTCTTCGCCCAGCAACTTGAGCCTCTGATCCACGTGGCGTCGCTCGGAGTCGAGGAGGAGCCCGTTCTTGTGTCTGTTCATGCTGATTCGCCGAGCTTCTCCGCCACCAGTTCCGGGAACTCCGCGATCGAGTCCGGCTCCACGACACTGACCCCCTCGCCGTCCGGCGCGGCCATGCGCCACCGGTTGATGCCTTCGTGCTCGCCCTTCCACAGGATGAGCGCGCCGCCGAGTCCGGTGGGGATCCTGAGCAAGGGGTTCGCCTCGTCGACCTCGATGCGGTCCGCGAGGTCGGGGTGCGCCTCGAGGAGCAGCTGGTGGACGCGGTCGCGCTCGAGGAGACGCTCGTATCCGTCTATCAGATCGCGCGTGGGGAACATGGTGCCTGCCTTCGGTGCGGTGGCCGCGCCCTGCGCGCGGCCGGGGTGGCAGTCAGTGTGCCCAGAGGGACCGACATCGCGCACCGGGCCCGCACGCGATATGGACAACGGGGGCAGCGGAGTGGCGGTGGTGCGATGGCACATCGGTGATGACACGTCATTCGAGGGGATCGAGCACCTGCTCAGTCATCGAGCACCTCGTCGTGCGCCGCCTCGAACTCGCGCAAAGCCGCGTGGGCCGCTGCCCGATCGGCAGCGCGCTGGGCTCGCACCCGGAGCACCTCGTCCCGTGTGAACCGGGAGTGGCTACCGACTGTGAACGAGTCGATCTCGCGGGCGCGTGCCCACGTCATGAGCGTGGGGCGCGAGATCCCGAGCAGGTCGGCGGCGACTGTGCTGGTGAGCTCCTCCGGCATCCTGCCGATTGTGTTCCGCTCGGGGAACCGTGCGGTCACAGGCATGATCAGTCCTCTCGGTGAGCCGGGTCCCGGCGCCGGGTCGAGCGCAAATCCGCACGCTATGAAGTGTGCGCTGATAGGTGCAAGGGATATTGCGCGTAGGGATCAACGGCGGGGATGGCGGCGTGGACGAACAATGGCGCGGCCACAACTCTCGGTCTGCGACGAGGCAGACCTTCTGTCGCACTCCCGGACTACGATCCGGAGTCGAGCCGGCAACACACCGTGCGACGGAGGAATCTGGCTCATGATTGTCGAGGAGGGTAAGCGTGGCCAGGTACAGGCGTCGGGGGCATTGGCGGCGTGGCCGGAACGGCACCGTGCACTGGGTCTCGAGTCACGAGGTGGACAGAGGTGCCCGTGCGGGATGGGACTCGATCGGACACATGAGCGCATGGTCGCCCGTGAGCCGCGCCCGAACCTCTGCACCTCGCCGTAGGCCCTCCGTCAAGGTGACGTGGAACCCTCCTCCGGAGGAGCCGAACGCGTCGTGTCCCATCTGCTCGAAACCCGTCTGGTTCTTCCGCAACAAGAACGGTGGCTGCGCGTACTTCGACGCGATCGGCAAGCCGTGACCTCTTCACCCCTGTATGGAAAAACAGCAGAGCGCTGAGGACCGCCGGGCCGCCATCGAGGCGCGCGCCGCCTACGACCGTGCGCTGGAGACGTCTCCCCGATTCAGAGCGCGGCAGACAGCTCGAGTCGCCGTGCTCGATTCCGTCTCGAGGGTGGACCAGCAGAGGACGGGCTCGTCCTTCACGACGGCTGCACCGGCGAAGCAGGAGTCGGACGACGATGAACCACTGGACTGGATGGTGGTGCTGGGCGGTTTCTTCGCCCTGTTGCTGTCATTGCCCGTGAGCTGGTGGGTCAACGGCCGCTTCGAGTGGATCCCGCCGCTGCTCACACTCTGGGCCTTCATCGTGCCCACCGTCGTCATGGCGTTCGCCATCGGCTGGTTCCTGGTGCGTGCGTCGCGGTCGATATTCGAGGCGTCGGACGTCATTGGCTCCCTCGTGATCTCGCCGATTCTTCTCGCGCCCGGCATCGTGGGGAATCTTCTCCCCTGCGGATTGGGTGTGCCGCTCGCCGCAGTGTGGGTCGTTTCGGAGGCGAACACGGCGCGCAAGCGAGCCCAGCTCTGACGTAGCGCCCCCGCCGCCCCACCGACGGTGCACCATGGACACATGCCCTCTTCCTTCGCCTGGCTCGCCGTCGATGCCGAGCAGCGTCGCCGGATGATGGAGGCGGTCGAGCAGTTCCGTGACGAGACCACGGTCGATGATCTGGGCGTGGGCGGGATCCGGGATGCGTTCTCGGATTCACTGTTCCCCGGCACCTCCACCCTCCACACGCGGCTGCGCTACGTCCTGTTCGTCCCGTGGCTGATGCAGGAGGCGGCGAGACGCCCGACGGTCTCCGAGATGGCCACCAGGTACCACGACCTCGAGCGCGACTTCATCGGCGCCCTCGAACGCGGCACCGGGGAGGGCGAGCCCGGCATCATCGGCCGGCGGGCGGGCAGGACTCTCCAGCGCGTGCCGTCGGTGCTCTACAGCGGCATGCTCGCGCAGTGGGGGATCCTCGAGCGCGGGCTCACCTCCCGCGAGTTCTTCACCCGGATCGAGGCGGGCCGGCGCCTGGATGCCGAGGCGCCGCGGGCGGAGGACGGCGGCCTGGGCGCCGAACGCATCCCGGACGGTCTCGACCCGGCGCTCCCGGCCCCGCCGGAGCGTCTGCTGACGAGCGCGGACTTCCGCCTCCTCCCGGGCGAGGTCGCCTACCTCGAGGAGGCGATCACCCGCACCAACCCCGGCACGCTCCTGGCCCGGCTGGTGCAGGAGCGACCGGCCGGCTGGATCGATCGCGAGAGCGCGCCACGGTCGCCGTGGGCGCCCGAGGTGCGGGACCTGCTCCGCGCGGAGGCCGACGGGGAGCTTCGCTCCTTGCTCGATCTCGCCGAGCGCTTCAGCCTCCAGGCGCACGGGGCCGGCCTGCTGTACAACCTGCTGCTCGCCGAGGCGACGGCCTCCGACCCGTCCCGCTTCCGCGACGACCGTGTGGCGCACTACCGCGACCGCCTGCAGGACTGGGCGGAGGAGGCGGGGGCGAGCCGCCCGTTCGGGCGGGAGGATCTTCTCGCCCTGGGCCAGCTGATGGCCGCCCGCCGCCGCACTTTCACAGACAGGACGCGCCGCTTCCTGGAGCAGTGGTGCGAGGAGTCCCGCGCCCCGCATGCCGTGGCGGACTCCGCGAGCGCGCGGGAGCTGGTCGCGCGGCGCGAGCTCGCCGTGAAGAAGGGGCGGGCGCGCCTGCGCCCGGGGAACCTCAAGGCGCTGAACGCCTGGGGCGGCGCCTCGGGGGCGGCCCGGCTGCACTTCCGCTGGGCGAACGTCACCACGCTGCTCCAGGACCTCTACGACGGGGAGGGGAGCTCCTGATGCTCGAGCCGGATACGAGCGTGCTGCTCACCGACGCGCTGCGGCCGCCGCCGGGGCACGAGGTGGACGTCGCCGTCACCACCACCTACTCGCTGAACCTCACGGCGATGCTGATCGCCCCGATGACCTTCGCCCTCGCCTCGATGGACGAGGCGACGCGGATCGACGACGGCGACCCGGCGCAGCTGCTCGACGCGGTGCAACGGTTCATGGGCCGCACCACCGTGTTCTGCCAGGCCGCGGGGATCCACGTGCCCCGCTCGCACAGCCGGATCCACACCTTCCTCGAGGATTCCCTGCACGAGGTGGAGGCGCCGCGGGAGGGTGCCCTGTTCCACCCCAAGCTCTGGGCGATCCGCTATCGGCGCGCGCACGACGGCGCCTGCTTCCACCGCGTCGTGGTCGGCAGCCGCAACCTCACCCTGGACAGCTCCTGGGACACGGCCCTCGTGCTCGACGAGAGCAGCGGCGGCACGATCGACGCCGCCCCGGCCGCGACCGCCGTCGAGGCGATGACGGGCATGGTCCTCGACCCCCTGGCAGGAGCTCGACAGGACGCGATCCTCGACCTCGCCCGCTCGCTCCGGGACGTGCGGCTCGAGGCCCCGGAGCCGTTCACCGGCGGCCGGCTGCTCGCGCTGGGCCTGGGCGAGGACCCGTCGCCGTGGCCGTTCCCAGAGCGGGCCCGGAAGGTGCTCGCGATCAGCCCGTTCCTCTCCGCGCACACCCTCGCGAGGCTCCGCTCCGGCGCGCCGGAGGCCACGCTGCTCACCCGCGCTCCCGCGGCGGACCTGCTGGGCGGCAGCACGCTGAGCGACTGGGAGGTCACCGTCCTCGACCCCGCCGTGGACGGCACCATGGAGGCGAGCATCGCGACCGAGGACGGCGCCGACGACGGCACGGTCCCTGCGGACGACGGCTCGGTCCCCGCCCCGTCGGCCCTGCTGGACCTCTCGGGGCTGCACGCCAAGACTGTGGTGGCCGACGGCGAGGACGGCCGCTCCGTGGTGGTGACCGGCAGCGCCAATCTCACCGCCCAGGCCTGGGGCGGCAACGTCGAGTTCGACGCCGTGCTGACCGGTCCCACCCGGGCCTGCGGCGTCGACGCGGTGCTCGACGGCCCCGGCGCGGGCATCGGACTGCGCACGCTGATGGAGCCCTACTCCCCGGCGCCGGACGCGACCGAGGATCCGTCGCTGGACACCGGCTACGCGCTGGAGACGCTGCACCGCGACCTCGCACGGTCCGTCCCGCGGCCCCGCCTGGACCTCACCCGCACCGGCGAGGACGCGGTCGCCGCGCGACTCACCCTGGAGCTGCCGGAGCACCTGCCGGGGGAGACGACCATCTGGCCGCTCACCGCACCGCGCCTCCGGCGTCCGCTCGCGCAGTCCACCACCTGGGAGCTCTCCCTCGACGAGATCACGCCCTTCCTCGCCGTGGAGTCCGTGGACGGGGACGGACCGGCCCGCGCCACGCGGCGCTGCCTGCTCAAGGTCCCGCTCATCGGGGACGTGATCGACCGCGAGCAGCGGGCGCTCGCCACGATGCTGAACAGCCGTGACCGGGTGCTGCGCTACCTCGCGCTCCTGCTGGGCCTCGTTGATCCTGCCGGCGCGCCCGCGCAGGAGGCGCAGCTCGAGTCCCTCACCACCGTGATCGACGGCGCCTCCGCGGCGGATCGTCCGCACGCCGCGCCGCCGATCGTGCTGTTCGAACCGCTGGTGCGCGCGGCCGGGAACGACATCGACCGCATCCTCTCGGTGCGCGAGCAGGTCGAGGCCGTGCTCGACCTGCCGAGGGCCGAGGAGCTGATCCCGCCGGAGTTCCACCGGCTGTGGGAGACGGTCCTGATGTTCTCCCTGGGCAGGAGGCGCGCATGAGCCCGAACGCCCCCACCGAGGCGACCGCCGTGGATGCCGAGGAGCTCCTCGCGGGTCTGAAGCCCTTCCAGCGCGCCACCGTCGAGCACGCGTTCCGGCGGCTCTGGACGGATGAGGATCCCGTCCACCGCTTCCTCGTCGCCGACGAGGTGGGTCTCGGCAAGACCCTCATCGCCAAGGGCGTCGCCGCCCGCGCGATCGCGCACCTGCGCGAGACCACAGATCGCACGGTGACGATCGTGTACATCTGCTCCAACAGCCAGATCGCCGGCCAGAACCTGGACCGCCTGCGCGAGCTCACCGGCGGTGAGGCGCAGCGGAACGCCGACCGCCTCACGATGCTCCCGCAGACGATGGGCTCCGCCGCACCCGGCGGCGTCGACCTCATCGCCTTCACCCCCGGCACCTCCCTGCGGCTCGGCGACGCGACGGGCCGAGTCGGCGAACGCGTGCTGCTGCACTGGATGCTCAGCCACAGCATCGACCGGCTCTGGCTGACGCAGCCCCGGATCGTCGACTACTTCCGCGACGCCGTCGGATTCCGGAGATTCGCCGACAGGCTCGAGTGGGACGGGAGCCGCCCTGCACTCGATGCCGGCCTCGTCGACGAGTTCACCCGCACCCTCCGCACCGATACCGGCCCCTTCGGCGGCACCCTGCTCAGCGACCTCTTCGACGAGCTCGATCTGTGGCTCGGCAGCGAGGAGGTGACGCACGAGATGTGGTGGCGGCGCCGCCGCATGATCGGCGCGCTGCGCATGGTCATGGCCCAGACCGCCGTGACCCGCCTCGCCCCGGACCTCGTGATCCTCGACGAGTTCCAGCGCTTCAAGGATCTCTTCCCCGGCGCCCGCAGCACGGGGGACGAGCACTACTCGGATGCGCAGCAGCTCGCGCAGAAGATCATCGATCATCGCTCGGCGAAGTCGCTCGTGCTCTCCGCCACCCCGTACAAGATGTTCACCCTGCCCGATGAGCTCGACGCCGAGGACCACCACCAGGACTTCCACGACACCATCGCCTTCCTCGCCGGCCCCGACCGCGCAGACCGCGTGCGGGAGCATCTCGCCCAGGTGCGCGAGGGCATGCTCCAGGGCACCGACGAGGGCACGCGCCGCGCCGAGGAGGCAACGGCCCGGGCCCAGGCGGAGCTCCAGCGGGTCATGTCCCGCACCGAACGGCTCGGCTCCACCGCAGTGGCCGACGGGATGCTGCGCGAGATGGAGATGCCGTCCCTCGAGCTGCGGCCAGGCGACCTCGAGGTGTGGACCGCGGCCGACGCGATCGGCCGCCGCGCCCACGGCATGGACATGTTCGAGTTCTGGCGCTCGAGCCCCTTCCCGGTGAACCTCATGGACCCGTCGGCCTACGTGGCCCAGCGCCGCACGCTCGACCTCGCCCACGAGGGCGACGAGGACCTCGCGGCACTGCTGCACCTGCACCGACGCGGCCTACTCTCCTGGGACGACGTGCACCGGTTCCGCGAGATCGACCCCGGCAACCCCAAGCTCCGCGCCATGATCGACGCCGCCATGGAGCGCGGCGTGTGGAAGCTCGCCTGGCTCCCGCCCTCCCTGCCGTACACCACCCCGGGCGGCCCCTTCGCGACCGAGGGCGCGCGCAGCTTCACCAAACGCCTGGTGTTCTCCGCCTGGAGCGTGGTGCCGAAGGCGATCTCCGCCCTGTTCAGCTACGAAACGGACCGACGGCTCAGCGCTTTCGCCCCCGGGCAGGGGAGGGGCGGTCCGGCGCTGTACGACGGGCCGCGCGCCTCGCCGCTGCTGCGCTTCGCCGTTGCCGATGGGAAGCTGATGAACCTGCCGCACCTGGCGCTGCTCCACCCCTCGGTCGCGCTCGCCGAGCTCGGGGACCCGCTCGCGATCGCCCGGGAGACCGGTGAGCAGCTCCCGCTGGAGCGTGAGCGACTGCTGGAGGTGGTGACCGGCAGGATCCAGCAGCGCCTGGACGCGCTCGAGCTGCCCGTGCAGGACACGAAGGGGCAGACCGCCGGCTGGTACGGCGTGGCCCCTTACCTCCTCGACGGCGCGCTGGGGCTCGAGGACCTCGGCCTGCACGGCAGCGGCGAAGGCGCGGACGGGGAGGACGAGACCATCAACCGCTTCCGCGACCACGTCGACTTCGCGCTCGCCCCGGACTGGGAGGTGCTCGGCGCCCCGCCGGAGGATCTCGCCGCAGTGCTCGCCCAGGTGGCGATCGCCGCGCCCGGGGTGTGCGCGCTGCGCGCCGTGGGCCGCGCCGCCGGCGGAGAGCGCTCCTACGCCGATGTCCACGTGCGCCGCGCCGCTCACGAGATCAGCACGGGCCTGCGCAGCCTGCTGAACCGGCCCGAGACGATGGCCGCCGTGCGCGCCGCCACCGGTGCCCGGGCCGAGGAGACCGACGGCTACTGGCATCTGGCACTCCGCTACTGCCTGGACGGCAATCTGCAGTCGATGCTCGACGAGTACGTGCACACCCTCGTCGACGCGCTGGGGCTCCGGCGCGACGAGCCGGCCGCCCGGGCCGAGGCACTGGCCGCCAGGATCCGCACCACGGCCGCGATCCGCACCGCCGCGAACGAAGTACACGAGCTGCGTTCCGACGGCTCCGAGATCAAGGTGGCCACGCACAAGCTGAACTCCCACATCGCAGCGCGGTTCGGGCGCACCCTGAGCTCCGAGGAGGCGGAGAAGCGGGAGGCCTCGGTGCGCGACAGCTTCAACTCGCCGTTCTGGCCGTTCGTGCTCGCCAGCACCTCCGTGGGACAGGAGGGCCTGGACTTCCACACCTACAGCCACGCCATCGTCCACTGGAACCTGCCCGGCAACCCCGTGGACCTCGAACAGCGCGAAGGCCGCGTGCACCGCTACAAGGGGCACGCCATCCGCCGGAACATCGCCAACACCCACGCCGCGGCGGCGCTCGCGCCCGGCTACGACGACCCGTGGGCGGCGATGTTCGACGCCGCCGTCGCCGTCGAGCCGCCGGACAGCGACGGGCTCAGCCCCTTCTGGCTCCACGACGGCCCCGCCAAGATCGAACGCTACGTGCCGGCCATGCCGCTCAGCCGCGAATCACGCCAGTACCTGCGGTTGCAGCGCACCCTGGGCGCGTACCGCTCCGTGATGGGCCAGCCCCGGCAGGAGGACCTGATCAAGCTGATGGGGGAGGACGTGGAGTGGCCGCGGATCGACCTGCGGCCGCCGCGGTGAGGATGGCAACCACCACCTGAGTGCGGCGCCACTCGATACAGTGCGAACAGCCGCATCAATCAGAGGAGCACCCATGCCCGCCCCCACCTGGGACCAGTACATGATCCCCTCGCTGCACGTGCTCGTGGACGGCCAGGTGCGGCGCACTCGAGAGATCGTCGACAGGGCCGCTGATCTGCTGCAGCTGAGCGAGACCGACCGAGCGGTCCTCATCCCCTCTGGCCAGGAGCAGTGGAAGAACCGCGGGAACTGGGCGCTGTCCTACCTGGCACGTGCGGGCGCTGTCGAGCGTCCCTCGCGGGGCCGCTACGTGATCACCGAGGTGGGCAGGGAACTGCTGGAGGCGCACCCGGGCGGGATGACGGAGAAGGATCTCCGCAGCGTTCCGGGGTACGACTCTCCGAGACTCGCCCAGAAAGCCGCCGCGGACGCCGCACCGGCCACGCCGGCCCCCGTGGTCGAGGAACGCACCGAGCTTGACCCCGATGAGCAGATCGAGAACGGCATTGCGAGGATCCATGCCGATGTCGCTGATCAGCTGCTCACCCGGATCCAAGCGCAGGATCCGGAGTTCTTCGAGAAGGCCGTCCTCGATCTGCTCATGGCGATGGGGTACGGCGGCGCCGAGGGCTCCGCCACCCGCACGCAGCTCTCGCGGGACGGTGGGATCGACGGGATCATCGACCAGGACGCCCTGGGCCTCTCCCGCATCTACGTCCAGGCCAAGCGCTACGCGAGCGACAACACTGTGGGCAGGCCCGCGATCCAGGAGTTCGTGGGCGCACTCGCCGGAAACGCCGCCAACCAGGGTGTCTTCCTCACCACGAGCCGTTTCAGCGTTGACGCGCAGCGCTACGCGGACCAGGTGCAGGCGCGGATCGTGCTGGTCGACGGGGCGAAGCTGTCGCGCTTGATGATCCGCTACGGGGTGGGCGTGCAGGTGCGGCGCACGGTGCAGATCGTCGACGTCGACGAGGACTTCTTCGAGTAGTGGGGGCCAGTCGGGATGTAGGTGCCGGTCAAGAGCGTCGCGAAGATTCCGCCGTTCATCGGCATCGCCATCGGTGCCGGGATGAACTCGCAAGTGCTCCAGAGCGTGGCCCCTGACGCGCAACGGTACTGCCAGACCCGCTACCTCAGCGAGAAATACGGCCTCGAGCCGCCTGAGAGTCTGAGGCAGACAATGGCGGGAGAAGATGCCGAGGCCGAGAGCGGCGCCGACGGTCAGCAGTGAGAGGTTCCGGAAACTTGAGCTGCAGTCGACTCTCGTCCATGTGTCAGACCGTGCGACGAACATACGGTGACTGCCGCACGGTTAGGTGACAGTTGGGGTGTCAGGCCGCGAGGCTCACGGCCGGGTTCATGATGGTCTCGTACTCGATGGGGGTCAATCGGCCCAGGCGGGCCTGCCGGCGGCGTCGGTGGTAGGTCCGCTCGATCCAGGTGATGATCGCGATGCGGAGCTCTTCTCGGGTCCGCCAGCGCTTGCGATCCAGGACGTTCTTCTGGAGGAGTGCGAAGAAGGATTCCATGGCGGCGTTGTCGCCGGCGGCGCCGACTTTCCCCATCGATCCGATGAGGTGGTGACGGTTCAGGGCGTGCACGAACGAGCGTGCTCGGAATTGGGATCCTCGGTCCGAGTGCACGATGCAGCCGG
>DHCMJ07802__coassemble_1143_pt1 | contig 18158 bp, 8 predicted proteins | sample DHCMJ07802__metabat2_high_PE_028 | metagenome-assembled genome bin DHCMJ07802
CTACTGCGGGCAAGCGCAACTTCGGTGTCCTCAGCTACGACCAGCCGGGGATCCGTTCGCGTAACATCGGCGACTACATCCAGACGATCGCGTCGATCGGGCACTTGCTCCGCTACGAAAACCTCAGCTTCTCCGGCGACAAGGGTTTGACCGATCTTTTTGCGAAGCTGCGCAAATCTGTCAAGGAGGAACGGAAGTATGCCGGACCTCAAGCGGAACTCAATCTGGTCGAGGTCTACCGTGACGGCAACGTGTATCAGGACATTCCGGAAGACACCTGGTACATCGCGTTCGGCTGGTACATGCACGACATCTTCGGAAAGTCATTCAATATTCCTTTCCACGCGAACCTTCGGCCGATCCTGCTTTCGGTGTTCGTGCGGTACCCAGAAATGCTCACCCCAGATGCAATCGCCTATCTGAAGAAATATGGGCCGGTCGGATGTCGCGATTGGCAGTCTGTCGCCGTTCTGCGTGCCGTGGGCGTACCTGCCCTCTTCTCCGGGTGCCTGACCACAACGGTCGACACACTCTTCCCAGCACCCGCCACTGACCACCGGTCAGGCACCCTCCGCGTCGACTGGACGAAGGACAGCAAGGGACCGAAGAAGAAACAGACCGTCACCGCCATCCGCGACAAATCCTTCCCGGAGAATCTCGAGCTCGCGCGCAACTGGGTTGCGGACTATGCCTATAAGTACAAGCAGGTGCTTACCTCCCGACTCCACGCCAACCTCCCGGCACGTTCTGTGGGAGCACAGGTCGAATTCGAGCCGAAGAACAAGTCAGACTCACGGTTCGGTGGCCTGATCGGCATCAATGAAACCGAATTCGATGCGATTCGTGACGGCATTCTCGACAAACTGGCTGTACTGCTTCCGCTCATCGCCACCGGAGCGTCCGAAGATGAGATCTACGCGAAGTGGGTCGAGATCACGGCGGACGATATGGCCGTCGCTGACGATTACCTCGCCACAGCAAAGCTGCCCGTTGCCGAGAGCACGTCGATCACTGAGGCAGTGAGCGAGACCGGACTACCGGTTCCCGAACCGCAGGTCACCGACGTCTTCATGACAGTCGAGAAGGGCGAAGAGCAACTGGTCGCTAGGACCGTCGAAGCTATTGAGGCACACGCCACGGCCCGTTATCGTGTGTGGCTGCCCAGCGAAACTGTCAGCTCTGCTCAGGTCGAGGAGATCCGGACTCGACTGTACAAGGGGACGGTTGAGACGCTGCCATCGGTATCGTTCCCCGGCATCACAAGCGACTCCGACGCAGTTCAGGCTCTGTTGCCGGCTCTGTTCCCGGACCACGAGCGACTCGTCGTCGTCCCCGCTGCGGCGGAGGTCGCGGCCGACGTCATCGAGCTCTCGGGTCTCGGGTTCGGCGACGGCCTTATCGCGGCGAAACATGATGTGCGGAAGAATCGTTCCAGTGGTCTCACCTTGATGCGACGGATTGCCAGCGGTTTCGGGGATGACCACGCCGGTGCTCTGAACTTCGTCTTCGCCAGCCACGCGGGTCTCAACGAGGATTTCATCCCGTTCGACCCGCAGATTGCCGTGCTCAACCTTGACGGTCTGCGGCGTGAACGCGTCGCCGAACAAGTGCTCGGATTGCTGAGAGACGTGAGGATCAGCTACGCCGACGCGATGCAGATTGCCATTGGCGGTCGCTACACGCCGATCGACATCGAGTGGAACATCCGCGCGCAGTGGGAGGCATCAGACAGCCCGAAGATCGTCAACTGGCGACGTCAGACCCGTCACTACGGTCAGATGACGCTATCCCGCTGAAGCCGGTTTTCGACACGTCGCCGCCAACCGGTGAAGGAAAGGTACCACCAGTGAGTCTGAAAACTCGAGGAGCTCTTGGCATCACCGCTGACCGAGGAACGCCCGGTCCTGCGCGTGGGACCGACGCAGTGCACGTCTACAACGTTCTCTGGGGTATTCCCAAGTCGATGGGCGGGATGACAACGGCTGCCCTCCGTCGGATTCGGAGTTTTCAGACCTACGGCAACTGCCTTTCGCAGACCATCCTGACGTTCAGCCCGCGTATGGACACCGACGAAATTCGCGAGCGTTTGGTCTCGCAGGGAAAGCTTCGCGACGAGGTCGAACTGGTGAACATCTGGCAGGAGCTGCGTGGCAGAACCGAGGACCAGTTGGCGACTTTGGACGGGGAGTCGTTGCGGGATTCGGTGCCTGCAGAGAACGGTGAACTCGAGAACATCAACGCCTATTACGACGCTTTTCGCAGCGCTCGCACCGGCAAGGTCATTCGTCGCAACTATTTGAGAGGCGATGGGAGTCTGCTGCTGGCGGACGTCGATGATCCGGACTTGGGCCGACGGTTCATTCTGCACTCCCCGGCTGGAACGCCGATGACCGAGTGGAGACGGCCCCGGGACTTCTATAATGCGTGGATCTCAGACATTGTGCGCAAAGACCCTGCCGTTGTCATCGTCGATGACAAAAAGGTCAGCGAGTTCATCCATGAAATCTCCGATCGGACATTTTCTCTCATCTTGTTCCTCCACGGAAGTCATCTCCGGCACCCGTGGAACGGCGATCATGGACAGATCCTGCCGTACCGTGTCGACACTATGCGCAACTTCGACCGATTCGACATCGTCGGAGTGCAGACACAGCAGCAGGCTGAGGCGATCAGAGCCATGGGAATATCCGGCGATAACATCAAACTGCTGACAGGGGAGCTGCCAGCAGGGTCGGTCATCACCGATCCGCCTATGCAACGCTGTATGGAGAGGGCGGTGATGGTGGCCAACCTCATCGACCTCAAGCGCATAGATCATCCGATACGGGCTGTTGCGAATCTGCGAGACCGCGGAGTGAATGTCTCTCTGACGGTGCTGGGAGAAGGCCCGGCGAGACCGAAACTCGAACAACTCATCGACACTCTCGGCGTCGGTGATCGCGTCGAACTGCCTGGCTACGTCGACGATGTGCCTGACAGGCTGAGGTCGGCCTCCTTCTCCACGCTCACAAGCGCAAGCGAAGGACTGCCCCTGTCGGTGATGGAGGCGATGGGCGCCGGATGCATTCCCATCGTGTATGACATCACCTACGGCCCCAGGGACCTGATCGAACAGGGCCGTAACGGATTCATCACCCCGAGGGGCGTTATCAGTGCACTGGCTGACCAGATCGAAGCCTTCCTCACCTTGCCGCCCGAGGACGTCGAAGTTTTGCGCAGATCTGCGATGGCTACCGTCGAACGCTACTTGCCCGACGCCGGCTACCGGCGGTGGAAGGCGGTCCTCGAAGAACTGCACCCCGCGAATCTGCCGGACGGGCCCACCACCCATCGGCTCCCTGCCATCGTGGCCAAGTCGCTGACGGTGCACCCGACACCTCGCGGAAGCCAGGTCGAGATCGAGATCGATCAGATGGACAGATCGCTTGCCGAGTCGCTGGAACTGATCGTTGCAGCGCGTACACTCAACACGTTCTTCGTCTGCCGGAATCCACGGGTCTCAAAACGACTGCTGGGACGAACAACCACCATGAAGTTCGACGTGGACTACGAGAGTTTCTCTGAGTCCGAGGGACAGACCTTCGACGTCTATCTGCGCAGACCTCGCGACCTATGGACGGCGAAGCGGCGCGTCCGAACGCCTAAAAGGTACCAATCCGAGAAGTTCGGTAATCGCGTATGGTACTCAACTAAGTACGGCAATCTCTCGATTCGTCCTTCACCATAGCGTGACGCCGTCGGGATAGCGGATTCAGCGGCTCGTTTGGCCGTCTGAACCCGTTAGTCGTCGGCGCATCATTGGATCCCGAGGCGGACAGGATGCATTTGCAAGTGGCTCGGCGTGTACCTACGCGTGCACAACTTTCCCAGAGTACTGTAGTGACGTAGATTTTCGCATTGAACAGTATTGGTACCCGTCATGAAGGAGCGAATCATGCCTTTCAACTTCAGCCATCGGGCAGACCAAAGGGTTAAACATCCTCCATACTGACGGCGAAACTCGAACATCAGAGTGCAACGTGAATCGTCGTTATCAAAGTCGCGAAGCAACTCAGTCTCGTTTCGGGCGGTTGAAACTGAGGCAATCGAATCCCGGGATGCTACACAGGTGAGATTCCTGTACCTGAACCGGTGTCTAGACAGCCTTCACGGCTAGATTGTGAGAAAGGGATCCCTATGGAAGCAGGCGAGGCTGACATATCTGAAGGCAACAATTTGCAGATGGCTCGTCGTCCGCTTGTATCCGTAATCATCAGTGTTTACAACGACAAGACGCACGTGCTGAAAGCTGTGCAATCGGTACTAGCACAGACGCTGAACGGCACTGAAGTGATCATTGTTGATGATTGTTCTACCGACGGCACTTACGAATACTTGAACGAGCAATTAAGCCACCAACCCCGAGTCGCCATCGCTCAGACGGAGAGCAATACGGGCGGCGCCGGTGGACCTAGGAATGTCGGTATGAAGATTGCTCAAGCTCCTTATGTGACATTCCTCGACAGTGATGATGTGCTCGAACGGCATGCCTGCTACAACTTGTTACACGCAGCTGAGAAATACGGGTCGGATATCACAGTTGGGCGCACTAGACGCTTCAACGTTGAGCAAGCTAAATTCTCAAGCTGGCACAGTCGTCTGTTTCGAGACGAATACTTTCTTGAGTCGGTCGAGGACAACCCTGAAATCGTCATAGATACTAATTCAGTAGCCAAGCTCTACCGCACGGAGTTTCTGACTGACCTTGAGCTATCGTTTGAGGAACACGTTCACTATGAAGACCTGATATTCACAGCTCGGGCATTCGCCAGTGCGCGGGGAATTGCAGTGATTCCCGAAAGCGTGTACTGCTGGAACGTCTATCCGCAATCGGTTAGAAAATCGATAACTAACCAGCGAGACGATATCAAAAATTTGAAGCACCGCAGGTACGCAATCGACCGAGTGATGGAGGTTGTTGACGAAGACGTGAACCCTCGCATGAGAGCACGACTTCAGGTAAAAGTACTTCGTCACGACGTGCGACTCTACCTAAACGATATTGCTGCTGGTAAGAATAGGAAGATCACTCATGAACTGCTGACCGAGCTGCAGGACATGATTCGAACAGTGCCGGAAGAGGCATTCGACGAAATCTCATTGCCCGAAAGACTATTGATGGCTTCCACACTCGTGGGCAATCGCGGGTTGATCACCCGAACCGTTAATATTTCCCGGGGCTTATACGACCTCTATGGGGACTGGTCAGGAGATCGGCATTCGGGACTATGGGAACCCTCGGTGTTTGGTGCTTTTCCAGAGAACTCCCTTGAGCGTCGACTGACATCGTTCGATCCGAGCACGGCAATTGGTATCCCCTGGTATAACTTCCAATGGAATCATCGCGCAGACTCTGTCTTGATCGACGACGCCAACAGTGTGACGATTCAAGGCACTACGCCAGACTCGTTCGGCAAGATGGAGAACTCTGATCTTCAGGCCCGTGTCGTGATTCGGGAGAAGACGGGAGCGAAGCGTGTGTGGGCCTGGGCAGCTTCTTACCGATATCACGCTGATACTAGGATCATAAAATGGTCAGCAGACTTCACATTCCCTGCCGATCTTGATTACTCTCGGCAGCCCCGTATGTCCGTCCAGCTTGAATTCAACGATGGGGCCACCTATTCATCGCAATCAATTCGCGTGCGCAGAGGTTTCAAGGGGAATGAACTCAAAACCAGACCGTCGAGTATTCTGACGAAATTGGCAAACATTCACTACCGGCCTTATTGCAGCAGGATCAATACTCTCGCTTTCCGAAGTACCCCGGTAACGGAGCGTCGGAAACAATTGAGAAACACAATTGCTCCGCTTACGGCACGCCAGGCGCAACGAATCGATTCCAAATGGGTGCCGCTGCCAAGAGCAGAGCGTTTCGCAACAGGTTCGAAGATCATGCGCAAGTCGACAGGTCCCTTGGACGAGAACCTGGTGGTTGTCGAATCGCATATGGGTAAGTCTCAGTTCGACTCCCCACGAGCAATCGCGGACCAACTCACGAAACTGCGGTCGGGCCTGAAAATCGTCTGGGTTGCTGAGCCAGGGCAGAATTGGTCGTTTGGTAGGAACGACGTGGTGATTCGTCATACACCTAACTATTATCGAACTCTTGGTCTGGCCAAATACATCGTCGATAACCAGAGCCTTCCGGACGGCTATGTGAAAAGGGAAGGGCAGATCTATGTCCAAACCTGGCACGGCATACCGCTGAAAAAGATGGGATTCGATGAAGGAGAAATGGCCTTCGCTTCTGACGACGAGCTCGACAATCTGAAACGCAAAGTCGACTATTGGGATTTCCTAACCGTACCGAGCGAGTATTTTCAGCAAACATTTGTTCCGGCATACCGTTTCAACGGTGCAATGTTGCCTCAGGGGTCTCCTCGAAACGACATCTTGGTGAACAGAGGGCACGGCTCTCGTCTTTGGAAACGTGAACTCGGATTAGACGAACACCGTCGAACTGTTCTCTACGCGCCAACTTTCCGTGAAAAAGGGGCCACAACTCTGGAACTCGATCTGGAACAATTCGTAGAACGGTTCGGAGACGCCGTGCAATTGCTTGTCCGCCCCCACTATCTGAACCGGATTCGAATTCCAAAGCACATGAGAGCCGACGTTGTAGACGTCTCGGCAGTCGATGATACAAATAGAATTCTCATGGCCACAGATGCACTGATCACAGACTACTCAAGCATCATGTTCGACTACCTAGTCCTCGATCGCCCTGTGGTCCTCTACGCTTACGATTTCGCAACTTATGCTCAAAGCTATCGGGGGGCATATATTGATCTTCGTGATAATGCTCCCGGACCGCTTGTGATGTCTCAGGACGCACTCTTTGCCGAGCTCCAAAAGCTGCTTGACGGAGATGACAATCATGGCGAAGTCCGTTGCGCCTTCAAGCAGAAGTACGCTGGAACGGAACCTGGAGACAGCGCACGGGCAACCGTCGCTGCGGTTTGGAGCAGCAAGTGATAGAAGGACAACGCTTCGACCGGATAGTGCTGATGGGAAACGAGGCGGATCGGCTCGGCGGAGTGGGTCGTTTCATGAACGAAATGGCAATGGGCTTCTATCGCCGTGGGTATGCCTGCGAAATAGTGGGTATAGCACCGGCTCCCGAAGGGCATCTACAGTCATATACTCGACCGGTAGAAATTGCCGTTCGCACCATGATGCCTGATCACGCACCCGCTGAGTGGAACATACGGAATGACGCCGATCGAAAGGATAGGCGGCGCGTCGCCAGGTATCGGCGACGGATGGAATTACGGCGAATCGCAGTTGAAAGGCTACGACACCTTCTGAAGGAATGGGGGCCGTCAACGTTGATCATCTGCACGCAGGTTTTCGCCATGGAACATATGGTCGAAGCTGGCTACGATGCGAATGACTTCAACATGCCTCGCGTGGTTGGTCAATACCACGGTTCATTTTACGGCGCGAAGCTCACCGGCAAGGATGTGCGGCGCGTGACTGAAAGCTACCGGAACGTTGATAAGACGGTGTTTTTGACGGAGGAAGATGCGACGCTGTTCAGGAAACAAGGGCTGAACAACACCTTTTGGATACCGAACCCAGTTAGTGCCCCTGACTCTCAGAATACCGTGCGTCGGAATACGTTCTTTGCGCTTGGACGGTATGATGAGGAGAAGGGTCTCCACTTCTTATTGTCGGCGTGGGAAAGTATCGCAGGATTGATTCCTGACTGGAATTTAGAACTGTACGGAGAAGGGGAACTTAGGCCCCAGCTGCAGAGAATGATTGACGATAACTCAATTCCACGGGCTGATCTGATGGGAAAAACCGATCGGGTTGGAGACGTCATCGCTTCGTCGAAAGTCCACGTACTCTCCTCCGTACATGAGGGACTCCCAATCGCGATCGTCGAAGCAGGATTGCTTGGGGCACCAACGGTGGCGTTCGACTGTGCCCCAGGAATTCGAGAGCTGATCGAATCAGGTCGAAACGGGATAGTGGTTCCACTGCAGAACATCAAAATTCTTGCGGAAGAAATGTTGAGATTGGCCCGAGACGAATCATTGTTGTCGACGTTGTCGCGACATTGCGCTCAGGATATGCAACGATATTCTCCGTCAGCTATCGTTGACCGCTGGGAAAATCTGTTTGTGGAGATGTCGCGCTGACTAGGACACGTTGACTTCAGTAGTCAGTGTCTCACAAGACCGTAACCTAATCAGCCGTCTTGGGCTGACAAGCGGTCAGCTATCAATTGACCGAGTCGTTCAGCGGCATGTCCGTCGTCGGAGGGCACGAATTTCTCTTGCCACGCACGGTACGCGTCCGTGTCCACGCTTTGAGGCGCAGTCAAGATTGCTTGCGCAAGCGCTTCCGGAGTGGAAGTCAACGGGCCCGGAGCAGCGCTTTTGAGGTCAAAGTATGCGCCGCGGCCAAGATCGACATACTCCTCGTAGTCTGGAGTGTAATACAGGATCGGCCGACCACTTGCAGCATAGTCGAACATTATCGACGAGTAGTCGGTAACAAGAAGGTCTGACATAGCCATAAGTTCTGCCGGCTCTGGATAGGAGGTGACATCAACTATCCGTTCGCCTGAAAGGTTGCTGCCACGTCGGAGAGTGACACTGTGCCCTCGTACGGCGATATGATACTTTCCAGGCAATAACTCAAGAAGAGCAGTGACATCCAACGGGCCGATTGATCCCTTATCTTCTTGCCTCCAGGTAGGAGCGTACAAGATCACTTGAGCTTCGTCAGACAAACCGAGCCTTTTTCGAACCTGTTGGCGAAGTTGCTGTAATCCGGCACCATTCAGCACATCGTTGCGAGGATATCCGACTTCTGCGACTTCGCCGCTGTAGACGTATGCACGTCGGAAGATTTCCGTTGCATATGTACTCTGTGAGACCAACAGATCCCACATTGCAGATCCTTTTCCGAGATTTTTCGCTGCGGTCTCCGATCCGATTCGGCGCGGCACGTCCATTCCCAGGGATTTCAGTGGCGTGCCGTGCCAAGTCTGAACTATGAACTGGTCAGTCCGCTTCCGATATTCGCTGGGCAGCCAGGTGTTGAAAACAACCACGCGGCTGGAGCCCAATACTCTCCAATATTCTTCGCTACCGATGATGACCGGGTGCGTTTCGGGCGGAAAAGCAACTGACCAGTCGGCGATGGCGACATAATAGGGGCCCGGTACACCCGCACCGCGGAGAGCCGTGACCATGGGGGCCGGATTGTCGGAAAACGTCTTTCCATACCACGACTCCAGAAACACACCGCGAAGATCGAAATCAGATCCGGCTTGTCCATTTCCAGTATGCAGAGCGGCCAACCGCTTCCGGTTGAAGAGCCCTTTCTCCACTGCGAGCAGCGGTGCTCCGACGTCCACATACAGCTGGTTGTCCGGAGCATGTTCTACCCGGAATGTCGCTAATGGAGTCCTCTCTATGAAAGGAGTCATAGAGCTTAGTGCCTTGGTAAGGCGCAGGGGATGTTCAGCACCATCACGACTGCGGGCAAACAGGCGGTATCCACCGGCAGGAGGCGTGGGAGCACGTGTTCCCCAAAAGTCGAAGTCGAGGCCGAAAACGTACTCTCCAGATGGCTGGAGCTCAGCCTGAAGCGTCGCTCGAGGCCCCCGCATGATGAGAACATCAACCGCATCTGCACTTTTCTCGTGAAGGCATACAGTTAGCTGATCTTCCGAGAATCTGACTTCACTGGCGACTGGAGGCAAATCGCCGCGGATCAGCCGGATAGCCCCACCCGGTCGCTGTTCGAGATAGGTCGCGGGAGCGACCGGCATACGTTCCCACCGGTCATCTGCCCAATGAAGCAGCCGCCGATTGCCAGTTGCGTCGCTGAGGGTGATACCCCAGACGCCAGTGTCGAGAGGCAAGGCGTCAAGCGAAACCGACAGGTTGGCGCCATCGGTTGTCGATTCGAGCCTGATCGGAATGGCTGCTCCACCGACATCGTGACGGAAGTGTGCCGCTATTGGAACGAAACCATGAGCCGTTTGCACCTTCACCCGCAGGTCGTCACCTATTTCAGGTGTACCGGAGACGAACGCAGTCGGCTGCGACCGGGAGATGCAAAGGCCCTGGCTATTATCCCAACGAGGCGCGTAGCGGTACGGACGATCAATTTCTGCAACCAAGTGCCCGGGCGAGCCCCAACGATATCGGTGAGTGAGAGGCGTCAGCTGGCTGTTATGTGGTTGTTCAATTGCAATCTGCACGTCATCCGCGGACAGAATATCCCACGCATTGTACGGAAGCAGTACCGTGAAAGTCGCCTTCGACAGATCGTCATTCGAACGGACAAAACCGTTGATGTCGAGGTGCTCGGCACTGGTCGTGACCGATTCCAATCTGAGCCAGTTTTCCGGACCGATAGCAGGCTCACCGGGCGCTGGCTTCGCGAGGAGTTCGAATCCTCGCGGAACTTGGCGCTTCTTTCCCGCCGCCGTGATCCAACCAGCAATGATGAGACCGTCCGAAGTCCACGATGTATATCTCAGATCGGCCCTTACCCCAGCAATTGCTTGGACCGCATTTTCGGCACGGTCCCTCTCAGGTCCAGTAGGGCCGTCTGTGTTCTCCGTTACGTGCTTCGGCCCGGCCGGGGCCTGCCTGCCTCTTGAAATAGCCTTAGAAAGCTTTTTTGACTTGCCAAACAGCCTTCTTACTGAATCTCCGATCATGGAGTCACCTAGCACCGATTGCCAAGCGGAATTCATTGATGGCTGCCTGGTTGTATGCCCTCCAGTCAAACGACGCTTGCGGAACGTCATCTGTCAGCACTGCCTTCATGCCGTGAGCGAGAGCGTCAGTGTCTCTATCCACGATAAGTCCCTCTTTTGAACTGAGGGCGTCAGTAATCGATGCAAATCGAGTTGAGACGATAGGCACCCCCACCACCAGCGACTCTAGAATCACCATCGGCTGGCCCTCGTAATCGCTAGACAGAACGAAACAATCGGCGGCGGCGTAAAGGGGAAACGGATTGGGGATCTGTCCTGTGAAGACAACGGAATCAGCCAATCCGAGGCTTGAGACCAGCGTCTTCAGACTTGTTTCGAGAGGGCCATCGCCTACGATAATCAGGCGAGAGTCTGGTGATTCTCGGTGGATCTGGGCGAAAGCGTTGATCATTCTCGCCTGATTCTTCTCCGGACTCATCCGCCCGATGGTCAAAAATGTCTTGCCCTTGGTAGGCGGAGCGTACTGCGCAACCAGCGCCTCATGCTCGACGGCGTGTGCGACAGTTTCTGGACTGGAACTGCGAATGAGTGACCGGACTGCGACTCCGAGGTCTGTGCCCGCTTCGAACTGCTGTTGTTCTTGCAGTGATTCGAAGCTTGGCCGAGCTCGTTCGAGAACCCTCTCGCCATCGATGATATTTCGAGCGAAGGTGAAGTGTGTCCTCGGTGCGAAATGCTGGAGCCCCGTGGCATTGATATCTCGGAGGGTCGGTGAAACCGCGACGACACTGTCGAAATCGTTGTAAAGGTCGAAGACCTGATTCAACCGCCTGCTGTGTGGGGTCGAGCCTTCGATTTCCTTTGAGACTTCAGAGACCAGATCGTTGTGTTGCCAGATTGATTTGTGGCCGCTCGGTGCTGCAGAGAATATTCCTGCCCACAGCGGGCCGTAACCGGAGAAGTCGACGACATGGTCGAATTCTGCATCACCAAAACAGCGCCGCCACTCATCCCTGAAATCTTTGCGGGCACGAGACGAGCGGGCCTCGGGTCCCCACGCAAATTCAGTCCCCATGACTTGTTCGACCGGTGTCTTCCCGGTGTAGAAGCGGCCGATTCGAGGCAAGAGGCGAATCCGTGAGTCGATGCGTGCAAGAAAGTCGATGACTGTTGGCTTGTTTCCGTGCGCATAGGCGAGAGAGACATCGAACTTGTCATAGTCCAACGAGTTGAGCAGATTGATGACTGAGGTCGTGATGCCGTTGGGGAGAAGCCCTCCCGGATAGAGCACGATCGAGGTCTTGTCCGTTGAAAAGTCGGAAATGATCTTATATGGAACTGTATTGCCCTTGAACACGATGTCGATCACACGTTGAGTGGCGCGGCCATCGTCGTGTTCATTATAGGTGCCACGAGCGTCGCTCCGACGCTTCACACTCTGTTCCGAGGTATCAGCGGTGATGGCGTCTGCGGCAGCTTTGGGCGTCGACACGATCGGGCCCGGCCACGTCTTCGGATCCTGGTAGACGCCGCGATACTCAGAGTACGTTTCGAAGTCTGGAATGTAGAAGCAGATAGGACGGTCTAGTGCCTGGTAGTCATAGAAGATGCTCGAATAGTCAGTGATCAAGGCGTCAGCAACGCTGAGAGCGACGTTCGCAGGTATGTGATTGGGGACCAGCCGATCTTTGATGTCGGGGTAGTCAACGGCCTGCTCCACGACACGTTGGTGAAGTTTGAGCAGGACACGCCAACCCGAACCCAGCTGCGCCTGCAGTTCATCAACGAACCGAGAGATTCCCTCCATTTCGTCCAAGGGATCATAAAAGGAGGCGCCTTTCCACGTTGGCGCAAACAGCACTATTTTCGCGTCTTCAGAGATGTGCACTCCATGCTCGCGCAACTGACCGAGGACCCTGGTGCGGCCAAGGTCACCGACGAACTGAGCATCAACTCGTGGATAGCCAACTTCTGCGATCTTCCCGCGGAATATACCGTCAAGGCGGTATGCCTCTCGGAGCATCTTCGTGGTGGTGAATTCATTTGGAGACAGGATGTAGTCGGCGGCTAAGAAGTTTCTAATGATATTGCGTGTGTCGGGCCCGCCGTTCACGACGTCATACCCCATCTTCTTCAAAGGGGTGCCGTGCCAGGTATTGACATAGGTCTGCTCTGGTCGCTTAGCGAACTCAGGAGGGAAAGTCGAGTTGTTGAATAGATACTGCGAAGTTCCAAGTGCGCGATAGTAGGCCAGCGATTTGTACCTTACGAATCTCACATTCTTGGCTGTCTTGAACTCTCTGACGATCGGGTCGTCGAGGCTCTCGTCGTCAAGAACCCAGATATGCGTCAGATGCTTGTAATCAGAGCTGGTTACAAGTCCACGGAACACGGCCTCCGGGTTGCAGACAGCTCCGCGGCCGGAGTTCGATTCGTAGAGCACAGTGTTCTTGCGAACCGGGAGTCGGCGAGAGCGCGCGACGGTTTCGCTCTTCATACGTGTGGATATGCGTCCGGCGAGTGGGTAACGTGTCATTCTTGCTTCAACTTCGATCGTCTATGAGTGTTGTTCAGTTCTTGACTGGAGGCTCGGTCGGCTCAGAGAGAATATGACCGTAGTGGCGGATCGTGGCCTACGATACCTGCCATATCGATCTGACTAGCGGTGCCGCGCCCGTGGGAACGACACCGCCAGTTTGCGAAAAATTCACGCCCTCGTAAGGAACGGGCAAGCATCCAGCAACTTTCTGTAGTTGAACGTGATTGGACGCGCGTCGAAGTGGATATTTTCCTGTAGGACCTGTGCAGTCACTTCTTGAGCATCGGGTCGAAACGCTTGAGGCGCCCGAAGCTTGTGCACTGAAGCGAAGTAGTCGTGGAACTTGAATTCTCCACCCCGCGGTGTTCCGGACTCGAGCCATGCGTTCGGGATCCCGTAGGCGTCTGCAACGATCAGTCCGTGCAACGATGAGGAGAGAATCTTCTTGCATGAGAGCATATCTCGAATGACTTCTTCGACATCCCCGCGGGCGAAGTCAATGAGTTTAACTCCGGGACCGTACTTGGCTTTAGCCCATGAGCGCTCTCTCCAGCGAACGACTACTCCGAAGTCATGTGTGACTTTCACCTTGGGGAAGTAGTACAGCGGCGCAAGTAGGGCAGGATCTCCATAGACCTGGGGGACGTCGATTCCGAACGCCATGGCCGCGCCGAGCTTTGAACGAGTCAACGGTCCGCGCACTGCAGTATAGCGAGACTCCGCGCAGACCTCTTTTTTGCCTTCGGTGCCGTAGGTGCCGGTGCCCCAGAAGATGGACTGCGGCGTTCCCTTATTGATGATCGAGCCGACCATCACGTAATGGGGGCGTTCTGTGTCTGCACGGACGACCTGGCGTCCTGTCATCTTAGAGAGCAGCCAAGGGGACATAAGGTCGCCAAAGTTGGATTTATAGGTAAACCAGGTAAGAGGGACTTCCCCGTTCTCGGTGAGAATCAGGTCTTTGAGCCTGTATTCCCCCGGAATGGTCTGGTAGCGACCGGGCCCGAATATTCCGGGCAGCTTCCGCCCCAATGTAGATTTCGTTCTGTCTTTTGCTGCTCGTACGAACCTTGCTCGCGTCTTCATCGAACCCTGCCAAATCTGTCTGTGCCAATGCCAAATTTCGATTATATAGGGTCGAGACGCTTCAAATTTCATTCGTAGAGGTGACTCGTGCGCCGGCACCAACCAAGCCAACTCCGCGGAACTACCATCTACTCGGAAGACTCGGCGCTCGATCCAGCATCGTGGAAATTGGCAAGATCAAGAGTTCGCTGGTTGATCAGTGCGGAGACCTCATCGAAAAATTGTTGCGTTGAGGTGCCCCTACCGCCCTCGCCGAAGTAATAGGTCCGAAGTTCATTTCGCGTCTGCGCGGATTCGTCGTCCTGTACAGCCTTCACGATGAGTGGGGTCAATTCTGTCGCAGTCGATTCGTTGATGATCGGGGTGGCACGGCTCACCGGGGCGTCGCGGTGAAGTTTTTGAGTGTCGTTCCTGCGGTCAGTCAAGATCAATGGTTTGTCCGGACGTAGATACAAGAAGTCGAGGCCAACGCTCGATACATCTGTGATCAGCGTGTCAAGCGCATCGAACATGGCAAGGACGTCCCCTCGCGGCAGGACTTGGTGTTGGAGCTTCGTGTCTTCAATCGATGCGTTGGCTTGGTCGATGAGTTCATAGATCCGTTCGTGCGCGTCGACCATATTCGGATCTTTTGAACTTTCGATTCTCGGGTGCGGTTTGTAGATCAGGCGGGTATTTTCAAGGCCCAGAACAGCTTCAACGATCTGTGGTCCGAACAGGTCCACAGAAGTGTAGTTGTTGGACTCGTTCTCTCCCTCCCAGGTAGGGGCGTACATAATGGTGTGTGCTGTTGACTGGTCGAGTTCTGGGGCTCGACGAACGTCGAGTTGTGGTCTTCCGACTCTTGTCAGTTTGCTTTCATCAAAATCGAGCAGAGCCTTCCGATGGCGATCGATTGCAGCCTGGCCTGCAACGAACACCCTGTCGTAGGCCTTGGCTTGGTTGGACACCATGCTCAGCTTGTCTGATTCTCCGTGATTGACGTGCACGTGGACCATCGGAGCGAACCCAAGTGATTGAAAATTCGTCATGCCGTTGTTGACATAGAGTGCAAGCTTGAAGTCGTTCGCATGGTAAAAGGTGTGGAGAGGATCGAACTTACGCTTGAGCACGAGTGGCAGTCTCGTGGATTCTTGGGCCCTGAGCAGAGATGAAGGTCTCCGGAGGACGATCGCAACTTTGTGCTTGCGATTGAGTTCTTCGAGCACAGGCAGCCACTGCTCAAGTTGGTAGAACTTTGAAACCGGGTCACCGAAATAGGCGACGATTTCAGCCCTGGCGTAACTGCCGTCGAATTCTTCCGCTAGTTCGGTCCAACGTTCTGTTCCCCTGATCCAACGGCTGGTTCTGGTCCAAGCAGAAGAGCAAACCAACGTCAACGCGGCGGCTCGAATTGGATTCTTCACGTCTGACCTTTCGGAAACGGGGTCGGCTTGGTTGGTGACGCAACTGGCTGGTGATGCAACGGTTAATGCTATCTGGTTGAAACTCAAAAGTTCCTGAGCGGGAATTTGATCAGCGCAATGAAAGGCGTGATCTATCCGACAACTGTGCGCGCTCGACTGTCGGAAGTATAGTGCACGACCGGAATGTGGCGTGTGGCTGTTCGGCATAGTCGGTTAGACGGCGGTGAACACGCATAAGTCTGGTGCCCCGCTCGGGCTTGGTCCGACGCCCTGGCGCCGGAGTGATGCTTGTCGGGGACCAGAAGGTCGGCGGCAGGTTCCAGCGCTTCCTAACAGGGAACTTGGCTTGCTGATCGGCAAAGAGTTGAGAGTTCCCGCCCAGAAGATTTACAGCTTTCAGGATGGTGCAGTTAACGATATTCGTGGCTCTGCTCAGGGGCAATTCATCCGACTGCTAGCACTGGTTGTCGTACAGTTTAGATACAAGTGTTTGAGCTACCAAGTACATCAAGCAGGATCACGGCATAGGATCTGTTCTCGTCGAATTCAAACTACCTGCCAGGTTGGCGCAACGGTGTTCTGAGCCCAGACCACATGAGGGATGGAGATCAGCATACAGAATTGAGTACTGACCGTAACGTTTGGCGCCTCCGGCCTCGGCGTTCGAAATCGATATCGACCGGATAGCACGCATTGAGCAACGTACCGACTTCTTCCTCGCTGAGCGTTGCTGTGCCTTCCACCGGTGCATCATTGGGGCATAGCATCGACCGGTTGCGTTGACGGATCATCTCTCGTAGTGCCCACCGGTAATTGTCGTCACGGATATTGATGTATCTGTAAGTGACCGAGGTTGGTACCGGCTTGCGGACAATCTGCGAATAGGAGTGAAACAGCTGGTCAGTGGCCACGTCGACGGGTTCGACGGATCATCGCGCCCGAACCCCAACCGCCAACCGCAGTCATAGCAACGATGATCGCAAACAGAATCCCGATAACCCATACGGTATCGCCGATCCGGGTCTGCAGCGCGAGCGCGAGCGACGGAACGAAGCCGCCGATGAGTCCTGCGATGTTGTAAGACACTGCAACGCCGGAATAGCGGTGGGTCTCGTCGAAGAGCTGTGAGAGCAACGTGCCTAAAGGTCCGTACGGAATGCCCAGGACACCGATGCCCAGTGCGATGCCGGTCGCGGCTAATAGGGGGCTTCCAGAGCTGATGAGGAACGTGATGGGGGCGATCATGATCAGTGCAAGGAGTCCGCCGCCGGCTACTACCGAAGCAGGGGAGTACCGGTCGCCGAGTCGACCGCCGATGACGACGCCGACCGCTTCGAGGACAGCTCCGACCATCGTTGCAACGAGAACCAGTGAAGCCGTCATACCCAGCACATCGGTGCTGTAGTTGACTGCGTAGGTCGTCATGAGGAAAAAGCCGCCGGAAGCGAAGAAGCATGTGATGATCACCAGCGCCATCTGCGGAAGCGACGAGCGGAGGAGGGCGAAGAGCGGGATCTTCACCTTTGCCTCATCGTTATAGTCCGCTTCGGCTTGCAACTGTTTGAAGACCGGTGATTCTTCGACTCGCAGCCGCATATAGAGAGCAATGGCAAGCATGAGGAATGACAGAAGGAACGGCAGTCTCCAACCCCACGACATCAGCGCCTCGTCCGGAAGCAGCGTGACGATGGCGATGACACCGGAGGAAAGGACCGTTCCGATAGGAGAGCCGAGCTGTGGCATTGCTCCGTAGATCGCGCGTTTGTCTTTGGGGGCGTGCTCGACGACCATCAACACTGCTCCGCCCCATTCGCCGCCGAGAGACAGCCCCTGAATGAAACGCAGAGAAGCCAGGATGATCGGTGCGGCGACACCGATCTGAGAGTAAGTGGGAAGGCAGCCGATCAATCCAGTAGCTCCACCGATGACGGTCAAGGTGATGATCAGCGTTGACTTTCGACCGACGCGATCACCGAGATGGCCGAAGATCACACCACCGAGTGGGCGGGCGACGAACCCGATCGCGAACGTCAACAGTGCCATTACAGAGCCCGCCGCACCTGGGAGTTCAGGAAAGAACAGCTTGTCGAAGATCAGGGCTGCAAAAAGGCCGTACAGGAAGTAGTCGTACCACTCCATTGATGTGCCCAATAACGAGGAAACCGCGACTCGGTTGAGGTCTCTTTGGTTCGTGTGGCTGGATGAGGCTTCATTGGTTCGGCCCGCGGTCATGGAGGGGTCCTTTCACCGCTTTGTGGATCGGACTGCTGAGCCCTGACCTTAGCAAACGAAGGGCTCGGCGATGGGAGAAGCGTCTCGGCTGAGGAACAGAACCACCTAAAACCCCAGTAAGTCTTGCCAAAATCGCAACTTCTGTGCAGACTTGAGTGGTGGT
>DHCMJ07802__coassemble_62_pt1 | contig 17131 bp, 16 predicted proteins | sample DHCMJ07802__metabat2_high_PE_028 | metagenome-assembled genome bin DHCMJ07802
AAGATCTACGCGAACCCCGACCTGGGCGCTCTTCGGTCCACCAACGTTCTCGGAACCTGCTGAGGCAGAACCTCGGCGGCCGATCAGAGCTCTTCACCTGAGCCGCTTCGAGCTCCGCGCCATCACTTCATCCTCGACGTCGCGGAGGTCGTCGTTCACCTGCAGGGGACTCATCAACAACGTCGCCTCGGAGGCACCACGAAACACGAGACGAGCACCGAGACTGCGAGCGACGAGGAGTACCGGCGGCCCCCACCGGCCTGACCGACGCCCTACGGCTACCCCCTCATCTGCGAAGAGGCAATCTGGCTCTTCGCAGATGAGGGTGTAGTGGTCGGTGGCGGGGTGGGCGCGTCGGTGCGGGGATAGACGTCGAGGTCTCCCGATGATGGAAGTTCTGACGCTCGCCATCTGGAAGACCTCGACATGCCCCACGCTACCTTCTCGTCCCCTGATCTCGATGCCTTCTGCGGCCTGGACGGGCTCGGCCTCACAGCCACCGGCCAGCGCATCGAGACGGGCCAGGCAGTTCTGGAGTGCCGGGTCCTCGCGGACGATCAGTGGTGCCATCGCTGTGGCCAGGCCGGAGTTCCTCGCGGCACGGTCCTCAGGACGATCGTGCACGTCCCCCTCGGCTGGCGACCGACGATGCTGCAGGTCAGAGTGCGTCGCTACCGCTGCCCGGACTGCTGCACCGTGTGGCGTCAGGACACCACAGCCGCTGCCGCGTCCCGCACGAAGCTGTCGCGCGACGCGGTCTTCTGGGCACTCAAGAGCGTGGTCATCGACCGGATGTCGATCGCGCGGGTCGCCGAGAACCTCGGCACCGCCTGGCACACCGTGAACGACGCTGTCCTCGAAGCCGGCTCCGAGCTCCTGATCAACGATCCTGCCCGGTTCGAGGGGGTCCGGGTCCTCGGCGTGGACGAGCACGTCTGGTCCCACACCAGAGGCGGTAACAAGTACGTCACCGTGATCATCGACCTGACCCCGGTCCGCGATGGCACCGGAGCCTCGAGGCTGCTGGACATGGTCCCCGGCCGTTCGAAGAAGGTGCTCAAGACCTGGCTCGACCAGCAGGAACAGGGCTTCCGCGACCGGATCGAGACCGTGGCGATGGACGGGTTCACCGGTTTCAAGACCGCCGCTGCGGAAGAGATCCCGCAGGCCGTCGCGGTGATGGATCCGTTCCACGTCGTCGCCCTGGCCGGTGACGCACTGGACCGCTGCCGGCAACGGATCCAGCAGACCACCTGCGGGCATCGTGGCCGATCCGGGGATCCTCTCTACGGGATCCGCCGAGTCCTCCGCACCGGCGCAGATCTCCTGACCGATCGCCAGTGCGGCCGCCTGAGCAGCGTGTTCGCCGCAGACGAGCACGCCGCAGTGGAGGCGACCTGGGGCATCTACCAGCGGATCGTCCAGGCATACCGCAATCCCGATCGCGTTGCCGCCAAGCAGCAACTCACCGCCGTGATCCAGGACCTCGCCGGCAACGTTCCAGCCTCGCTGACCGAGGTCATCACGCTCGGCCGCACTCTGAAACGCCGGGCCGGGGACGTGCTGGCCTACTTCGACCGGCCCGGCACCAGCAACGGCCCAACAGAGGCCATCAATGGCCGCCTCGAGCACCTCCGTGGCACCGCGCTGGGCTTCCGCAACCTCGCCCACTACATCCTCCGATCCCTCCTCGACACCGGCGGATTCAGACCCCTGCTACACCGTCAAATGCGATGAGCCGTTAAACCGAGAAGCCTCGCACCACCGGCGGTTAGCCTCGATCTTGAAGCGCCCTGGGGGTGTTCCGTGGCGAGACGGTCGCGGGCGCCGTCGTCGCGGGGGGAGTGCAGGCCGCTTCGACCGCTGTTGGGCTGCGGTAGCCGAGTGCCTCGTAGAGCCGGGACGTGTTCCACCAGTGAACCCAGTTCAGCGTCGCCAGCTCGAGCTCGCTGGCGGGCTCGCAGATCCGCTTCGAGTAGATCAGTGTCGCCTTGTAGAGGCCGTTCACAGTCTCGCCCAGCGCGTTATCGTAGCTATTCCGACGGGGCGACTGACGCTTCCACCCCGCCGTGAGGAGAGCGTCCGAAGAGGCCAGTGACACATACTGGCTGTCCCTGTCGGTGGATCGCTCTGCTCTCATCCCTGCTTGCACGAGTGGAAAGCAGTGCGTGTTCCAGTGCGAGCACCGGTAGTGACTCAGCAGCCCGGCAGCAGCCAGTCGTTCGGCGAGAACAGCTCGAAGTGCACCCGCTCCTCGTCGGCGCCCACCCGGCGCAGCTGCTCCCTCGCGCCCTGCAGGAAGGCGCTCGAGCCGCACAGGTACATCTCCGCGCCCTCCGGCAGGTGCTCGGCGGTGATCTCCATGCGGCCCGCGCTGACGCGGGAGCGGGTCTGGCCGTGGCCGGGGAGCACGGGCGCGCCGTCGGCGGAGCGGGAGAACCACAGGTCCAGCCGCGAGGGTGCCTCCTCCGGCAGGGCGGCGACAGTCTCGGCGAGCTCTCGCACCAGGGCGGCGTCGGCGGCGTGGGCGTCGGCGTGGAGCACCCGCACCTCGCGCTCCGGCTGCGTGGCGGCGATGTGGCGGAGCATGCCCAGCATCGGGGTCACGCCGATGCCGGCGGAGACGAGCACCACCGGATCTGTCGAGGCGGTGTCGAGCGTGAGGTCGCCGGCAGGGAGAGTCACCTGGAGCCGGTCGCCCTCACCGAGGTTCTCGTGCAGCCAGGTGGAGACCTCGCCGTCCGGGGTGCCGTCGAGGCCGTGCTCGCGGCACACGGTGATCCGCCAGCGCCCCTCGCCGGGCGCGTCCGAGAGCGAGTACTGGCGCAGCTGGCGGGCACCGTCGGGCAGGACCACGCCGACGGAGATGTACTGGCCGGGCAGGAACTCGCGGAGCGGCTCGGCACCCTCCGGGGCCGTGAGGTCGAAGCTCACCACGCGCGAGCTCTCCTCGGTGCGGCGCACCACGACCGCCTCGCGGAAGACGTCCCCCGCCTCGACCCCGGCATCGGCGTACATCTCCGTCTCGAAGGAGATCAGGGTGCGGGCCATGTGCCAGTAGACGGCGTCCCACGCGCCGGCGACCTCCGCGGTCACCGCGTCCTCGCCGAGCACCTCGACGATCGCGGCCATCAGGTGCTCGTGGACGATGCCGTACTGGTCCTCGGTGATGCCGAGGGAGACGTGCTTGTGGCCGATGCGGGAGAGGAGCTCGCGCGGGCTCGGCGCGTCCGGGGTGACCAGGAGCGTCGCGTAGGTCGCGACGGAGGAGGCCAGCGCCTTCTGCTGGGCGCCCTGCGCCTGGTTCCCGCGGTTGAAGGTGTCGCGCAGCAGCTCGGGGTGGGCGGTGAACATCCGCCGGTAGAACACCGGGGCGATCTGCTCGATGTGCGCGCCCACGAGGGGCAGGGTGTCGCGGACGATCTGCTCGTGCTCCGGAGCGAGAGGGGCCTCGAGATCGAGACGCGGACGACGTGCGGCGGCGAGGGCCACGGACATGGAGGGGTCCTTCCTGAGCGGGGGAAGCAGTCCCGTCGATCCCTCGACGACCTGCACGCCCACGCTAGGAGCGGGTCCTCACCGGCCCCGGTGACCTTCGTCCTGTCCTGTGAGCCAGGGAACGGAGCGATCTGACCGGACGCCCCGCGGCTCTCAGCGCTGCAGCTCCTCGAGCGCCTCCTGCAGCACGAGCGCGTGCGTGTGCGCGGTGTCCTTCGCGGCGAAGAGCAGCACGATCCGCTCGGCGCCCGCCTCGCGCGCCCGCTCGAGCAGGGCCGAGGGGGCGTCGCTGCCGTCGAGCTCGCGGCGGTACAGGCGGGAGAACTCGGTGAAGTCCAGGTCGCTGTCGTGGAAGGCCCGGCGCAGGTCGGGGCTCGGGGTGACGTCCTTGTCCCAGTCGTCGTGCGCCAGGCGCTCCTTCTTCACGCCGCGGGGCCAGAGGCGGTCCACCAGCACGCGGTACTCGCCCGGGCCGGAGCCGTCGTCGTCGAGCACGTCGTGGACCCGCTCCAGGGTGATCGAGAGCTCGCTCATGATGCGTCCTTCCGGTGGTGGATGTGACAGGACCCGGCACGCGAGCGCGGGCCGGGTCCTGGAGGGGCAGAGCTGCCGGGCTCAGGCCAGAGCGGCCTTCGCGGCCTCGTAGTCGGGCTCCTCGCTCACCTCGGAGACCTGCTGGGTGTGGACCACGGTGCCGTCGGCGTCGGTCACGACGACCGCGCGGGAGAGCAGGCCGGCCAGCGGGCCGTCCTGCATGGTCACGCCGTAGTCCTCGCCGAAGGAGGAGCGGAAGGCGGAGCCGGTCACGACGTTGTCGATGCCCTCGGCACCGCAGAAGCGGGCCTGCGCGAAGGGCAGGTCCTCGGACACGCACACCACCACGGTGTTCTCGAGCCCGGCGGCGAGCTCGTTGAACTTCCGCACGCTCATCGCGCAGGTGCCGGTGTCCAGCGAGGGGAAGATGTTCAGCACCACGCGCTTGCCGGCGAGGTCTGCGCTGGTGACGGGGGCCAGGTCCTGGCCCACGAGCTCGAAGGCCGGCAGGGCGGAGCCCTTCGCGGGCAGCTCGCCGACGGTGGTGACGGGATCGTTCTTGAAGGTGATGGAAGCCATGACCCCATCATCATCCTCCGGGGCGCACGGCACAACCTGACGCCGGGGAGCCTGCCGCGCAGGAGCCTGGCGCGGGGCCCGGCGGGTCTCGGCGCGTCTCAGTCCATCGTCTCGCGCAGGCGCCGGATCTGCTCCTGGACGTCGTACTGCGCCGAGGGCCACTGCGGGTCGATCTCCTCGAGCGCGTCCAGCAGCAGCTGCTGCACCGCGATCCGGGCGTACCACTTGCGGTCGGCGGGGATCACGGTCCAGGGCGCGCCGACGGTCGAGGTGGCGCGCAGCGCGCGGGTGTGCGCCTCCATGTAGTCGTCCCAGTGGCCGCGCTCGTCGACGTCGGCGGGGCTGAACTTCCAGTGCTTGTCGGGGCGGTCGAGGCGTTCCTTCAGGCGCTCGCCCTGCTCCTGGCGGGAGATGTGCAGCATCACCTTCACCACGACGGTCCCGGCATCGATCAGTTCGCGCTCGAAGGCGTTGATGGCGGTGTACCGCCGGCGGATCTCCTGCGCATCCGCCCAGCCGTGCACGCGGTGGATGAGCACGTCCTCGTAGTGGGAGCGGTCGAAGACCCCGATCATCCCCGGCGCCGGCACGCGGCGGCGGATCCGCCAGAGCACGTCATGGCGCTTCTCCGCCGCGGTGGGGGCCTTGAAGGCGGTGAGATCCACGCCCTGGGGGTCCACGCCGCCCACCACGTGGCGCATGATCCCGCCCTTGCCGGAGGTGTCCATGCCCTGCACCACCAGCAGCACCGAGCGGCCGTCCCGGCGGCCGTGGTGCGCGGCGTACAGCCGCTCCTGGAGCTCGTCGAGCGCTGCTGCGCGCGCGGAGAGCAGCGCCTTCCCGTCGCTCTTGGACCCCGTGAAGCCGGGCGTCGCGCGAGGATCGAGGTCGGTGACCTGGCCCGACCAGCCGGACTCGAGGCGGAAGCCGACAGGGCGCGGATCCGCGGGGGCGGTCACCGCCGGTCGCTTGGCACGCTTCGCCGCCTTCTCGGCCTTCTTGGGTTTCTTGGGCTTCTCAGCCTTCTTGGGCTTCTTGGGGTTCTCGGCCTTCTCGGCCTTCTCGGCCTTCTTGGGCTTCTTGGGCTTCTCGGCCTTCTTGGCCTTGTCAGCCTTCGTCGTCGCCGCCGCGGCCTTCTGCGGGGCCTCGGCCTTCTCGGTCGTGGCCGCCGTCTGCTTCTCTGTCGTCGTCTGCTTCGACATGTTCGCAGAGTAGTCCGCGCCGGGACCCGGGCGCCTCCGCCGCACGCCGTGCGCGCCGGACTTGACTCCACCGCGCCCGCGGCGGAACGTCATGGCATGACGATCACCGCCATCACCCATGCCCATGTCGTCCCGATCGAGGGCGAGCCCTTCGACGGCACCGTCCTCGTGGAGGACGGCCGCATCGCCGCTCTCGGCCCGGAGCTGGAGATCCCCGCGGACGCGGAGATCCACGACGCCGCGGGAGGATGGCTGCTGCCCGGCTTCATCGACGCCCACGTGCATCTCGGCGTGGCCGAGGAGGGCGAGGGCTGGGCCGGCGAGGACACCAACGAGATGACGGATCCGGTGATGGCGGCGGCCCGGGCGATCGACGCGATCAACCCCGCCGAGGTCGGCTTCGACGACGCGATCATCGGCGGGATCACCGCGGTGAACGTCAATCCCGGCTCCGGCAACCCCATCGGCGGTCTCGCCGTCGCGATCCGCACCCACGGCCGCGTGGTCGACGACATGGTGCTGCGCAGCCCCTCCGGGCTGAAGGCCGCCCTCGGGGAGAACCCCAAACGGGTCTACGGCGAGCGCACGCAGACCCCCTCGACCCGGCTGGGCGTCGCGCTGACGATCCGGCAGGCCTTCGCGAAGGCCCGGGCCTGGGCGGCGAAGCCCGCGGAGGAGCGGGACGCGGACCTGATGTCCGAGGCGCTGTGCCGGGTGCTCGAGCGCGAGATCCCGTGGCGGCAGCACTCCCACCGGGCCGACGACATCGCCACCGCGCTGCGCATCGCCGAGGAATTCGGCTTCGAGCTGGTGCTGGACCACGGCACCGAGTCGTACCTGATCGCGGACAGGATCGCCGAGGCCGGGGTGCCGGTGCTCTACGGTCCGCTGATCGTCTCCCGCTCCAAGGTGGAGGTGCGCCACCGCACCCCGAAGGCTCCCGGCATCCTCACCGCAGCCGGCGTGAAGGTCTCGATCATCACCGACCACCCCGTGGTGCCGATCGAGTTCCTCGTCGACCAGGCCGCTCTCGCGGTCAAGCACGGGATGGACCCGGCCGACGCCCTGCGCTCGATCACGCTGAACCCCGCCGAGGTGCTGGGGATCGCGGACCGGCTGGGCTCGCTGGCCCCCGGCAAGGACGCCGACCTGGTGCTGTGGGAGGGCGACCCCCTCGACGTGCGGCACCGGACGGTGCGGGTGTGGCAGGGCGGGCGCGAGGTCATGCACCGCGACGGGGCCGGCGAGCCGGTGATCGCCGACCGGTGAGCCCCGGGGAGCCGGCGGCCGCTGCGCCCCCGGCTCCCCGTGCGGCCTCAGTCGTCGATGCGGACCTCACGGGTCTCGACATCGATCTCCACGTCGACGTCGCCGCCGCTGCTGCGCTCGATCTCGATCTGGTACTCGACACGGCCGTCATCCGAATCCAGCTCCCACGAGGTCACGCGCCCGGGCTCCGCCTCGAGGGCGAGGTCGATCGCGTCGGCGTAGGCCAGCGGCGAGGTCACGTCGACGACCGGGTCCCGGTCGTCATCGTCGTCGGTCTCGTGCTCGGTCACCTCGCCGGTGGTGGCGTCGATGTCGAGCTCGTGCTGGGTGCCGTCGAGGACGAGCTCGAGCTCCCATTCCCAGGTGCGGTCGTCGTGATCGATCTCGATCTGCACGAGATCGCCGCCGCCCACGGTCTCGGTCGCGATCTCGATCGCGCGCTCGGCGCTGATCGGCATCTCCTCGGTGGCGAGGTCCGCATCCTCCGGCAGCGGCTGGGCGGTCTCGCCCTGCGCGGTGTCGTCGGTGTCCTCACCGTTGTCGGCGTCGGAACCCGCTCCCTCGTCGGTCGCCTCGTCGTCGGCCCCGTCCTCGCCGGTGGTGCCGTCGGCCGCGCCGCCGTCGTCCGAGGCAGCGCTGTCGGTGCCGCCCTCGTCTCCGGCCTCCTGCGAGGTGCCGGATTCGTCGGCCGGGCTCGAGCCGTCGCCCTGATCGGCCGCGCCGCCGCAGCCGGCGGCCAGGGCGAGCACGAACGCGCCGGCCGCCACGGAGCGGGCCGTGCGGCGGATGCGGATGGTCGTGGGGGTCATGGGTCTCCACCTTCCTCCAGGGACCGGGCGCCTCGGCGACGGGTCCCGCTGTCCAACGGGATGTTCCCAGGCTAGAGCGCAGAACGCGGCGCGGCGAGACGCTGAGAACACTCTCATCACCAACTCATCCGAGCCGACCGGACGGCCCGCGCCGGGACCTGCGGCCCTTCCCCGGCAGGCGGCCCGGCCCTACGGTGACGGTGTCGACCCCGTGGGAGAGCCCGCGGGGCATCCGATCCGGGAAGGCGCCATGACCGCGACCGCCAGCTGGCCGAACTCTCCCTCCTCCGCCCCGACCCCTGAGGAGCTCGCCCGGCTCCACGCCTGGTGGCGGGCCGCGAACTACCTCTCCGTGGGCCAGATCTACCTCAAGGACAATCCGCTGCTGCGTCAGCCGCTGCAGCGCGAGCACGTCAAGCCGCGCCTGCTCGGGCACTGGGGCACCACCCCGGGGCTGACGTTCCTGTACGCGCACGCGAACCGGGCGATCCGCCAGCGCGGGCTGCGCGCCATGTACATCACCGGGCCCGGCCACGGCGGTCCCGGCCTGGTCGCCTCGACCTACCTCGAGGGCACCTACTCCGAGGTGTACCCGGCGGTGAGCGAGGACGAGGCGGGGATGAAGCGGCTGTTCACCCAGTTCTCCTTCCCCGGCGGCATCCCCTCGCACGTCGCCCCCGAGACCCCGGGATCGATCCATGAGGGCGGCGAGCTCGGCTACGCGCTCTCCCACGCCTACGGCGCGATGTTCGACAGCCCCGACCAGATCGCGTTCACCGTCGTCGGCGACGGCGAGGCGGAGACCGGACCGCTGGCCACCTCGTGGCACTCGAACAAGTTCGTCAACCCGCGGCAGGACGGCGTGGTGCTGCCGATCCTGCACCTGAACGGCTACAAGATCGCGAACCCGACCGTGCTGGCGCGGATCGGGGAGGACGAGCTGGAGGCGCTGCTGCGCGGCTGCGGCCACACCCCGCTGTTCTTCACCGGCGGCTTCGACGACGAGGACCCGCTGGAGATCCACGAGCGCTTCGCCGCGGTGCTCGACGAGGCGCTGGACCAGATCGCCGAGATCAAGCAGCGGGCCTTCGAGGACGCCGCCGCCGGGCGGGAGACCGAGCGCCCGGCCTGGCCGATGATCGTGCTGCGCACCCCGAAGGGCTGGACCGGCCCGAAGGAGATCGACGGCCAGCAGACCGAGGGCTCCTGGCGCTCCCACCAGGTGCCGCTGGCCAGCGCCCGCGACACCGACGAGCACCTCGCGGATCTCGACGCCTGGCTGCGCTCCTACCGTCCCGAGGAGCTGTTCGACGAGGACGGCAGGCTCCTCGAGGACATCGCCGCGGCCGCCCCGAGCGGTGCGCTGCGGATGTCCGCGAATCCCTCGACCAACGGCGGCTCGGTGCTGACCCCGCTGCGCCTGCCGGACTTCCGCGACTATGCGGTGGAGGTCCCCTCCCCCGGCGGCACCGTCGCCGAGGCGACCAAGGTGCTCGGCACCTGGCTGCGGGACGTGATCCGCGACAATCCCCGCACCTTCCGGCTCTTCGGGCCCGACGAGACCGCCTCGAACCGCCTGCAGGCCGTCTACGAGGCCACCGACAAGCAGTGGAACGCACGGCTGGAGGAGCACGACCGCACCGAGCACCTGGCCCGGGCCGGCCGGGTCATGGAGGTGCTCTCCGAGCACCAGTGCCAGGGCTGGCTCGAGGGCTATCTGCTCACCGGGCGGCACGGCATGTTCTCCTCCTACGAGGCGTTCATCCACATCGTCGACTCGATGGTCAACCAGCACGCGAAGTGGTTGAAGGTGACGAACGAGCTCGAGTGGCGCCGCCCGATCGCCTCGCTGAACTACCTGCTGAGCTCGCACGTGTGGCGGCAGGACCACAACGGCTTCTCGCACCAGGATCCGGGCTTCATCGATCACATGGTCAACAAGAAGGCGGAGATCGTGCGGGTCTACCTCCCGCCGGACGCGAACACGCTGCTGTCCACCTACGATCACTGCCTGCGCTCGCGGCAGTACGTGAACGTGGTGGTGGCCGGGAAGCAGCCGGGCCCCACCTGGCTCGACATGGACGAGGCGATCGTGCACTGCACCCGCGGGCTGGGGATCTGGGACTGGGCCGGCACGGAGCAGCCCGGCCGGGAACCGGACGTCGTGCTCGCCGGCGCCGGGGACATCCCCACCATCGAGGTGCTGGCGGCCGCGAAGATCCTGCGCACGGAGATCCCGGAGCTCAGGGTCCGGGTGGTCAACGTGGTCGACCTGATGCGCCTCCAGGACGATTCGGAGCACCCGCACGGCCTCTCCCAGCGGGACTTCGACGGCTATTTCGGGCAGGACGTCCCGGTGGTGTTCGCCTACCACGGCTATCCGTGGCTGATCCACCGCCTGGCCTACCGCCACGACCGCGGCTCACGGATCCACGTGCGCGGCTACAAGGAGGAGGGCACCACCACCACGCCCTTCGACATGCTGATGCTCAACGACTCCGACCGCTACCACCTGGTGATGGACGTGATCGACCGGGTGGAGGGGCTCGGCACCCGGTACGCGGCGCTGCGCCAGCGGATGGTGGACACGCGGCTGCGAGCCCGCGCCTTCGCCTACGAGCACGGCGAGGACGTCCCCGAGATCACCCGGTGGCAGTGGGGGGACGGCGGCGATGCGGCGCCCGCCGGCGCCCCGGCAGATACCGGCGGCGACAACGAGTGAGCAGCCGGCGGCTCAGCGAGCCTTCCGCAGCGCGCTGCCCTTGTGCATCGCGACGTGATCGGTCGTGTCGCTGGCGATCTCGTACTGCGGATCGTCCTCGCTGCAGTGCCGCGTGCGGCCCTTGAACTGCACATCGCGGGTGTGCTTCTTCCTGATGACGCCGCTGACGACGCCGGCCTCAGAGTTCCATTCGACGTGATCGCCCACCGAGAAATCGTTCATGCCCGGATCGTGCCACCGGATCCCGGGCAGGGCCGGACCGGTCGGTCGGGTCCCGCACGGTGCTTCAGGAGCGCTGCGGCGCCGGCGGGTCGCGTGGCTACGATCAGGGCATCGGGACGCCTCGCCGGGCGAGGGCGAGGCCGCGGCGGCCCCGGCCGACGGGCCGGCGCTGCGGGACGCGCCGGGAAGGAGAGGACATGGAGGAGAGCACCGCGGATGCAGCCGGCAGGGTGCGGAGGATCGTGCGGGTGACCGGCCGGGTGCAGGGCGTCGGCTTCCGGATGGACGCCGCCTCGGCGGCGGCCCGCTGCGGCGTGGGCGGCACCGTGCGGAATCTGCTGGACGGCACCGTCGAGGCCGATGTGGAGGGCCCGCCCGACGCGGTCGAGGCGATGATCGCGCATCTGCGCCGAGGCCCCGCGAGCGCCCGGGTGGACGGCATCGACGTGCGCCGGGAGACGCCGCGCGGCGAGGAGTCGTTCCGGGTCACCGGGTGACCGGGGCGGGCCTCCCGGCCGTGCGCAGGTAGTGCGCGGCCAGCAGCGCGCCGCCGCCCACCATGACCACGGAGGTGAGGATCATCGGCGGCTGCCCGGCCGCGTCGAGGATCACCCCGCCGATCAGCGCACCGAGCGCGATCGAGGTGTTGAAGGCGGCGCTGTTCAGGGCGGTCCCCTCCTCGAGCACCTCCGAGGCCTCGGAGCCGATGAACGCCTGCATCGCCACCGAGATCGCTCCCACGAACAGCCCCCACATCGGCATCACCAGCATCGTCGGGGTCGGGTCCGTCATCACCAGCAGCACCGCCACCAGGCTCAGCGCGGTGCCGATCACCACGATCACCACCCCCAGCGGCGGGCTGCGGCGCAGCAGCGGCGCGACGGCGAAGTTCCCGATCAGCCCGGCGATGCCGTACATCAGCAGCATCAGACCGATGTCGCCGAGCTCCACGCCGGCGCGGTCGTGCAGGACGGGGCTGACGAAGCTGTAGGTGATGAACTGCCCGACCACCACCAGGCCGGTGAGGGCGAGGGCGTAGCGCACGCCGCGGGTGCGGGCGGCGGCGAGCATCATCCTGCCCGTGACCACCACGGGCGAGCGCACGGGCTCGACGAGCAGCAGGATCAGCACCGCGACCACCGCGGCGAGCACGCCGACCACGCCGAACGCGGCCCGCCAGCCGACGTGCGCACCGATCCATGCGGCCACCGGCACACCGAGCACCAGCGCTCCCCCGGCGCCGCTGAACGCGATCGTGAGCGCCCGGGCGGTGTGCTCGCGCGGCACCTGGCCGATCGCGACGATCGCCATCACCGCCCAGTACAGGCCGATCGAGATCCCGGCGAACAGGCGGGCGAGCAGCAGCACCGCGAAGGTCGGCGCGACCACGCTGAGGGCACAGGACAGCGCCACCGAGGCGAGCGCGAGCACGAGCACCAGCCGCCGATCCATGCCGCGCACGATCACGGGGGTGCACAACGCCACCACACCGGCGAGGATCCCGGGCACCGTCACGGCGAGCCCGGCCACGCCCTCGTCGACCCCGAGGTCCGGCGCCATCACGCTCAGCACCCCGATCGGCAGCTCCTCGATGGTGATGAGGACGAAGATCCCGACCGCGAGGGCTGCGACCCCCGCCCACCGACGTGCGCTGTCCACTGCTGCTCCTGTGTGCTCGACTCCCTCCACTGCGCCGACGCTGCCGCACCCGCTCACGATAGGGCATGGCCGGGACAGGAGCCGGCCCCGGCGGCGCGGGGCCGTCGGGGCCGGTCGTCAGTCGCAGTGCGAGCGGCTCAGCGCACGGCGTCGAACGCCGCGCCGATCTCCTGCTCGCCGTCGTTGTAGGCGAGGAACCGGCCCGCGGTGCCGGGGCGCTCGAGCGCGGCGACGATGGTGCGTGCCACGTTGCCGCGGGAGACGCTGCCGGCCTCGGCCGCGCCGAGGTCGATCCGGCCCGTCGGCTCCTCGAGGGTGAGGCCCGAGGGGCCGAGGATCGTCCAGGACAGCTGGGTCCCGCGCAGGTGGGCGTCGGCCTGCGCCTTGGCCTCGGCGTACGCGTGGAAAGGCTCGTCCTCCGGGACGCCGTGGTCCAGGCTCGCCCCGAAGTAGCTGATCATCACGTAGCGCACCGCGCCGACCCGCTGCGCCGCATCCATCGAGGCGATCGCCGCCTCCTGGTCCACCGCGCGGGTGCGCCGGGGGTCGCCGCCACCGGCCCCGGCGGACCACACCACTGCGTCCTTGCCGCGCAGCAGCTCGTCCCAGCCCGCCGCGTCCAGCGTCTCGATGTCGGCGAGCACCGCGTGCGCGCCGGTCGCCTCGACCTCTGCCGAGTGCTCGGGGTTGCGGATCACCGAGTGGACCGTGTGACCGGCCTCCACCAGCAGCGGTGCCGCGAGCAGCGCGACCTTGCCATGTCCTCCGATAAGTGCGATGTCCATGAGGTCACCCTGTCACCGACGGCGCGCGGCGTCGAGCCCCGCGCGGGCGGCGCCGTGCGGAGCGGCGCCGGCCCTATGCTGTGCCGCATCGCCGCGCATGCGGCCATCCTCCCCGGGGAAGGGACTCAGCATGGCCGGTGGGCTCGCCGCACTGCTCGATGACATCGCCGCGCTCGCGCGCCTCGCGGCCGCCAGCGCGGACGACGTGGCCGCCGCCTCCGCGAAGGCCAGCTCGAAGGCCGTCGGCGTCGTGATCGACGACGCCGCCGTGACCCCGCAGTACGTGCGCGGGATCGAGCCCCGGCGCGAGCTGCCGATCATCTGGCGCATCGCCAAGGGGTCGCTGCGCAACAAGCTGCTCATCATCCTGCCGGTCCTGCTGCTGCTGAGCGTGATCGCGCCGTGGCTGCTCACGCCGATCCTCATGCTCGGCGGCCTGTATCTGAGCTTCGAGGGGGCCGAGAAGATCGGGGAGCTCGTGCGCGGAGCGCCGACGACGTCTCCGGTCACGGCCGCCGGCGGCGATGCGGAGGACAGGATCGTCTCGGGCGCCGTGCGCACCGACCTGATCCTCTCCGCCGAGATCATGGTGATCTCGATGGACGCGGTGGATGCCACCAGCCTGTGGATCCGCACCGCGGTGCTGCTGGTGGTCGCGCTGGCGATCACCGCCCTGGTCTACGGGGCCGTGGGCCTGCTGGTGAAGATGGACGACATCGGGGTCTCGATGTCCTCCCGCGAGGGCTCCGCCCTCGCACAGCGGATCGGTCGCGGGCTGGTCCGCTCCATGCCGCGCGTCATGGACGTGATCAGCGTGGTGGGCATGATCGCGATGCTGTGGGTGGGCGGCCACATCCTGCTGGTCGGCACGCACGAACTGGGCCTCGCCCAGCCCTATGGGCTCGTGCACCGCCTCGAGGGGCTCGCGGCGGGCGTCGCCGGCGTGGGCGCGGTGCTCGCCTGGCTGGTGAACACCGTCTTCTCCCTCGTGATCGGCGTCCTCCTCGGCGGGGTCGTCGCGGCGATCGTGCACCTCCTGCCCTTCGGCCACCACGGTAAGGAGAGGGCACCTGCTCAGCGCTGACGCCGCCGCGACCGGCGCTGTCGGGGGCTCAGCAGGCTCGGATCAGCCGGCGGAGGGGGTGACGGGCGGCTCGGCGGACCAGGGGAAGACGATCCAGTCATCGGTGCGGCGCCACACGAAGTCCGGCGCGACCACCGAGGCGGACTTCGCGTACAGCACGGCGCTGCGGGCATCGGCCCCCATCTCACGCAGCAGCTCGAGCACCAGCGCGAGCGTACGGCCGGAATCGGCGACGTCATCGACCACCAGCAGCCGCTTGCCCTGGATCGACTCGGTGTCGAGCATCGGCGCGAGCAGCACCGGGTCCGGCAGGGTCTCGTGGACGTCGGTGTAGAACTCGACGTTGATCGCGTCGGCGAGCTTCAGGCCGAGCGCGTAGGAGAGGGAGCCGGCAGGGAGCAGGCCTCCGCGCGCCACCGCGATGATGATCTCCGGGTCGAAGTCCGAATCCGCGATGTTCTGCGCGAGCTCCCGCGAGGCGGTGCCGAACAGCTCCCAGCTCAGCACCTCCTTGGTGACGAGGTCGGACGAGTCGGCGTGGTAGGCCTGGGACATCGGTGCTCTTTCCTGTGGGCGATCGGCGCGGGGTGGATCGATGGTATCGACCCCGGAGCACCTGCGGCCCCCGTGCGCCGTGTGACGATGGCGGATCCCTCAGATCCGTGAGGCGGGCGCGGAATCCCCCTCCTCGTCCCCGGAGCCGGGCCCGGCCTCGTCACCGGCATCCGCCTCGCCGGTCCGTTCGGGCGCGGTAAGGTACTCGCCGGTCTCGTAGTCGTGCTCGACCGGGTTGCCCTCCTCATCGGTGCGGGCGTACCACTCGGTGACCTCGGGCGCGGTGGAGTCGAACTCGGCACCGGTCGCGTACTCGCTGTCCGGCGCGGTGGGCTCGATCGCGAGCGCGAAGTGGTCCCCGTACTCCGCGACCCCGTGCTTGACCGCGTTCTCGATCGCGACCTCCTGGAAGTGGTCGCGGATCGCCATCGGGTCGTGGCGCAGCTCCTTGACCAGGGCGACCGCCATCAACACGAGGATGAACGCGAAGGGCAGCGCGGTGACCACCACGAGGTTCTGGAGGCCGTTGAGGGCGTTCTCGCCGCCGAAGAGGAGGATGACCACCGCGATGCCGGACATGCACAGCACCCAGAAGGCGGTCACCAGGCGGTTCGGCTCCGGGTTGCCGCGCTGCGAGAGCTGGGAGTTCACGAGCGAGGCGGAATCCGCGGTGGTGATGAAGAAGATCGCGAGCACCACGATGACGAGGGCGGAGATGACCGCGCCGCCGGGGAGCTGCTCGACCACCGTGTAGAAGATCTCTGCGGGCAGCGGCAGCGAGTCCACGGTGCCGTCGGGTGCGATCGCGGAGCCGGGATCCGCCACGGCGAGGGTGTTGCCGAACTCGTCGAGCTCGCTCGCGCGGCGCTGCAGCCAGATCGCGGTGCCGCCGAGGACGGCGAAGGCGAGCACGATGATCGAGGAGGGGATCAGCAGCACGCCGAGCACGAACTGGCGGATGGTGCGGCCGCGGGAGATCTTGGCGGTGAACACGCCCACGAAGGGCGCCCAGCTCACCCACCAGGCCCAGTAGAAGGTGGTCCAGCTCGAGAGGAAGGCCTGCATGTCCTCGCCCTCGGCCATGTTCGCGCCGAGCATGTCCGGCAGCGTGCCGAAGTACTCGGTGATCGCGCCGGGGATGATGTTGACCAGGAACACCGTGGGTCCCACCACGAAGAAGAAGAGGGCCAGGCCCACCGAGAGCACCATGTTGATGTTGGAGAGCCAGCGGATCCCGCGCGCCACGCCCGAGACGGCGGAGGCGATCGTGCCGATGGTCAGCACGGTGATGATGACCATCGCGATGGTGTTGCCGGTGGGGCCGATCCCGCTGACGATCTCCACGCCGCGCGCGATCTGCAGAGCACCGATGCCGAGGGAGGCGGCGGTGCCGAACAGCGTCGCGATGATCGCGAGGGCGTCGATGATCCGGCTGGGGATCGACGAGGAGTTGCCGCCCCACAGCCCCGAGACGATCGCGCTCATCAGCGGCACGCGGCCGCGGCGGTAGGAGATGTAGGCGGCCGAGAGCCCGACGATCGCGTAGATGGCCCAGGCGTTGACGCCCCAGTGCAGGGCGGACTGCGCGATCGCGCCCTTCATGGCGTTCATGCTGCCGGCGTCGTAGGGCGCGCCGGGCCTCGGCGAGAGGTAGTAGGTCAGCGGCTCGTACGGGCCGAAGAAGATGATGCCGATGCCGATGCCGGCGGCGAAGAGCATCGCCGCCCAGGACGCGGTGCCGTACTCGGGCTTCTCCCCGTCCAGGCCGAGCGGGATCTTGCCGTACCGCGACAGCGCGATGACGAGCAGCAGCAGGACCATCGCGATCGCGAGCACGTTGAACAGCCAGCCGAGGTTCTGCATCACCCAGCCCAGCGCCGCGCCGGAGACGTCGAACACCTGCTGCGGAGCGATGATCCCCCAGGTCACGAAACCGATGATGAGCAGCCCCACGGCGACCAGGATCGGCACGTCGATCCCGTAGCGGACCTTCTGATCCTCGACCGAGACACCCGGCACGAGCGCGGGATGGATGCTGTGGGGGTAGTTGACCTAGTCGACGAAGCGCTTGGCCTGGTGCCGCCGGGTGAAGTAGCGGACGCGGCGCTGCGCGGCGAGCTCCTCCGCGGCGCGCAGGGTCCGCTCTGCGGCGTGTGACTGCCGCTCACCAGCGGGTGACTGCTCGGGCGCGTCCATCTGTCCTCCACATGTCG
>DHCMJ07802__coassemble_1218_pt1 | contig 16718 bp, 10 predicted proteins | sample DHCMJ07802__metabat2_high_PE_028 | metagenome-assembled genome bin DHCMJ07802
CCGACGGCGGGACCGACGGCGGGACCGACGGCGGGGCCGAGGGCGCGGGCGGGTGCGGGGCGGGAGCCGTCACTTGATCCCCGAGCTGGCGAAGCCCTGCACGAAGTACCGCTGGAAGATCAGGAACAGGATGATCATGGGGACAGCGGCCATCGTGGTGCCGGCCATGAGCAGGTGCCAGTCGGTGGAGGCCTCGTCGCGGAACGAGGAGATCCCCACCTGGATCACCCGCAGGTTCTCCGAGGTGGTCACCAGCAGGGGCCACAGGAAGTTGTTCCACCCCTGCTCGAAGCTCAGCAGTGCCACGGTCAGCAGGCCCGGCTTGATCAGCGGGGTGATGATCCGGGCGTAGATCCCCAGCTCGCTCACCCCGTCGATGCGTGCGGCCTCGATCAGCTCCGTGGGCGTGGAGACGTAGAACTGGCGGAACAGGAACACCATGAACGGGGAGACCGCGCCGGGCACGATCAGCGCCCACCAGGTGTCGATCCAGCCGGTCCCGCCCTGGCCCAGCAGCGAGTTCCCGCCGAACAGCGGCATGTGCCGGGCGATGAGGAAGACCGGGATCACCGTCGCGTAGAAGGGGATCATGATGCACGCGACCATCCAGCCGAACACCCAGTTCGACAGCCGGAACGTCAGCTTCGCGAGCGAGTAGCCGCACGCCGAGGCGAACACGACGTTCAGCACGGCGGTGCTCAGGGCGAGGATGAAGCTGTTGCGGGCGTAGATCGCGAACGGCGCCTGGGAGAGCGCGTCGGTGAAGTTCGCCCACCGCAGGTCCTGGGGGATCAGCGGCATCGGCACCTTCACCAGCTCGGACGGGTCGCGCACGGCGGACAGCGCCATCCACAGGAAGGGCGCGGCCATCACCAGCGAGGCGATCGTGAGGAACGCCAGGATCACGGCGTTGCCCACGGTCTTCTGGCGGTGCAGGCTCGCGGTGCGGGTGCGTCGCGGCGCCGGCGTCGGCCGGGTGCTCGAGGGGGCGGTCAGGGTGTCAGTCGGCATCGGTGCCTCCCACGACGCGGCGGGACAGGAAGGTGAGGATCACCAGGAGGATCAGCAGCACCACCGACTGCGCACTGGCCAGCCCCATGCGGAACTCCTGGAAGGCGGTCTGGTAGATGCGGTAGGTGACCACGGAGGTGGCGTTGGCGGGCCCGCCCTCGGTGAGGATGTAGATCAGGTCGAAGGTCTGGAAGTTCGCGATGATCGAGGTGACCAGGATGAAGAACGTGGCCGGCCGGAGCATCGGGATCGTCAGGCGCACGAACTTCTGGAGGAAGTTCGCGCCGTCGATGTCGGCCGCCTCGTACATCTCGAGGTTGATGCCCTGCAGCGCCGCCAGGTAGATGAGCATCTTCAGCCCGATGCCCTGCCAGATCGTCACCAGGATCACGGCCGGCAGCGCCAGATCCGGATCGGTGAGGAAGGGCAGGGGGCCGATGCCGATCACGCCCAGCACCGTGTTCATCAGCCCGCTGTCGGAGGGCGAGTAGATCCACAGCCAGATCATCGCCACCGCCACCGTCGCGGTGATGTGCGGCAGGAAGATCATCACGCGGAACAGGCCCTGCGCCGGCATCGCCCGGTTCAGCAGCACGGCGAACACCAGCGCCAGGAACATCGAGACCGGGATGCCGATGCCGGCGATGATCACGTTGTGCAGGATCGACCGCCAGAACAGCGTGTCCGAGAGGATCGTCGCGTAGTTGGCGAGGCCGGTGAAGCGCGCGCTGGTGATCACGTCGTAGGAGGTGAAGCTCAGCGCGATCGCCACCACGATCGGGATGCCCACCCACAGCAGCGTGTGCAGGGTGGCGGGCGCGGCCAGGAGGGTGCCCCACAGGGCCTCCCTCTGCTTCGGCCCGCGCCGGCGGCCCGGCGCGGAGCCGCGGGGTGGGGTGGTCAGGGTCGAAGAGGTCATGTCACAGCCGTCCGATGGCGTCGTCGCAGAGGGTCTGGATCTCGGAGAACATCTCGTCCAGGGTCGTCCTGCCGGTCAGGCAGCCCTCGATGTGGGGCTGCAGGTTCCCGCGGATCTCCATCCACGCGGGGGTGCCGCCCTCGGCGGCGCCCGCGCTGGCGAGGTGCTCGAGCGCGAAGGTCGTGAGGTAGTTGGTGGAGATCTCCTCGGTCTCGGGGATGTCCGGCGTCGGCGGGACCTTGGCGGTCGCGGCATTGCCGCGGGCGAGCATGTCCGGGGTCATCAGGTGCTTCACGAGGGCCGCCGAGGCCGGCTGGTTCTCCGTCAGCCGGCTGACGGACACGAGGGTGCCGCCCTGGAACATCACCGGATCGACGCCCTCGGCGCCGGGCAGCAGGAACATGCCCACCGCCCCCTCCTCGGTGAGCTCGGGGGTCATCTGCTCCCAGGTGTTCCACACCCCGGTGCTCACCAGCTGCATCGCCGCGTCACCGCGCTGGAAGGGGGTGGGCTGCCCCTCGGCGGCCTGCAGGTCGTAGTTGACGGCGCCGGTCTCCATGAGGTCGAGGATCCACTGGGTGGCGCGGCGTCCCGGCTCCTCGGTCATGGTGGTGGTCAGCCCGTCCTCGCTGAACTGGGTGCCGCCGAAGGCGTACAGCAGATGGATCCAGGCCTGGCGGATGTTCGTGGTCAGCAGATCGAGGCCCACCACGCCGTCCCCGGTGAGCTCCTCCGCGACCTGCGCGAGCTCGTCGAGATCGCGGGGCGGCTCGGTGATCCCGCGGTCCTCGAGCATCTCCGGGTGGTAGACGAGGAAGCGGCAGTCCAGGCCGACGGGGAGGGAGTGGCTGCTGCCCTCGTACAGGGTGGGCTTCAGCACCGACGGCTCGAGGTCGAGGGTGTCGATGTAGGAGTCGGGGATCTGGCCGAAGATGTTCTTGTGCGCGAACGGTGGGGTCCAGCCCACGCCGGACATGATGACGTCCGGCACCAGGCCGCCGGCGATCGAGGTGGACAGCTTCTCGTTGAGCTTGTCCCAGTCGGTCTGGTCCACGATTACCTCGACGCCCGGGTTCTGCTCGTGGAACGCCTCGATCATCGCGTCGAAGTCGGGGCGGGCGTCGCCCACGAAGTCGGGGGTGAGCAGCCGGATCGAGCCCTCGAGCTCGCCGTCGGTGTCGAAGTCGATGGGTCCTTGGGCGAAGGAGTCCGGGTCTGCTCCGCACGCGGCGGCGCCGAGGCCGACGGCGGAGGCCCCGGAAGCGGCGAGCAGAGAGCGGCGAGACAGCATCGATGCGGTCCTCTCGGTGAGGACGCGCCTGCTCGTCGGAGCGGGGGCGCGGCCGTCACGGCAGTGTGTCGGGCTGATACGTCGGCGGCCAAGAACGGTAACCGCTTGCCAGAGGCGGTGCAAGTCACACGCCGCCGGTCCGGGGTCACGCTCCGCCAGCCCCTGCGTCGTGCGCCGCCGCCTCGGCCCCGCCCCGCCCCGTCCCGCCCCGCCCTGCCGCGCCGCGCCGGGCGGACGAACTTCTTGTCGCCTGCGTGACCTCAGCGCTGTATACGCCTCGAGTCCACGCAGGGAGCAAGAAGTTCGTTCGCCAGCAGCTGGGACGGAGAGGGGGAGCGGAGGTGAGGGCGGCGTCGGCGGTGATGGGGCGGGCCGTCTGGTCGCGGCCCGCCTCGCCCGGCGCCGTGACCCATCCGTGACGTCGGGCTCTCGACACCACTTATCGCAAGGGTTAACGTAAGGCGTGTCACGACGGGTGGGCATCGGGGCCCACCACTTCCCGCGGCCGGTCGGCGCGCTGGGGAGGAGAGATCGTGACCTGACGAAAGGCACGACGATGACCGTTCCCTTCTCCGCAGGTCCCTCCCGTCGCGGGCTCTCCCGGCGCCATCTGCTGGCAGGCATGGGCGCCACCGGCGCCGCCCTCGGCCTCGCCGCATGCGGCGGCTCGAGCGCGGGCGATGTGCCGGATTCCGATGAGAACCACAAGGACTTCGTCATGACGGTCTGGGGCGGCGAGGAGGACAAGATCGCCTACCAGGCCCGCATCGACCTGGCGAAGGAGAAGTTCCCGGACTACAACATCACCCTGCAGCTGATCCCCGAGGAGAACTACGAGCAGAAGGTCCAGACGATGATCTCGTCGAAGACCGGCCCGGACATCATGCAGGTCGCGGAGAACATCAACGTCTACGCCTCCAAGAAGCAGCTGGTGCCGATCGACGACTTCCTCGCCGAGTCGGGGCTCGACCTCGAGGAGACCTTCGGCCCCGTCGGCGCGAACTACACCTGGGAGGACGCCACCTACGGCGTCCCGGACCGCTCCGGCGCGATGGTCCTGTACTACAACAAGGACCTCTTCGACGAGGCCGGGGTCGAGTACCCCACCGCGGAGTGGGACTGGGACACCTTCCTCGAGGCCGCCCAGGCCCTCACCGACCCCTCGAAGGGCCAGTACGGGTACGGCGGCGTGGGCTGGTGGCCGCAGTGGTTCTCGCTCGTCGCACAGAACGGCGGGCACGTGCTCGATCCCGAGACCGGCGCCCCGAACGTCAACTCCCCGGAGGCCGTCGAGGCGCTGCAGTTCGCCTACGACCTCTACTTCACCCATGAGGTCGCCCCGACGGAGGTCGACTACTCGAACATGGGGCCTGACATGGGGGCCGACGGCGCCTTCCAGCAGGGCCTGGTCGCGATGAACTCCACGGGCTTCTGGGCCGTCGGCGGCAACGCCAAGATCGAGGGTCTGAACTGGGACATCGCGCCGTTCTTCCACGGAGCGGAGCAGGCTGTGAGCGCCTTCGGCTCCGCGCTCGTGATCCCCACGGCCGCGAAGAACGCCAAGGGCTCCTTCGAGATCATCGAGTTCCTCACCTCCGCCGAGGGGCAGAAGCCCATCGCGGACAAGGGCCAGGACGTCCCGGCGAACCTCGAACTGCAGGAGAGCGACGACTTCCTCGACCCGGACTGGCTCGAGGCCGACACCAACCTGCAGGCCTTCCCCGATTCGGCGGACATGATCTTCACCCCGAAGTTCATCCCCGAGTGGAACGAGATGCAGAAGGCGATCGAGGACGCGATGGCCTCCTTCTGGCTCGGCGACGCCGACGCCCAGAGCACGGCCGATGACCTCCAGGCTCGCCTCGAGCGCGTCATCAAGCCGTCGGAGTGATCAGGGGATGACCGCCACCACCGACGTCCTCACCGACTCGCGCCCGGAGCCGCCCTCCGGCCGCGCGGGGCGCTCCCGCCCGGCGATGCCCGCGCATCGCCGGAAGGAGGCGCTCACCTTCTACCTGTTCATCTCGCCCTGGGTGATCGGCTTCGTGGCCTTCCTGCTGGGCCCGATGCTGTTCTCGATCTACCTCTCCTTCACCGAGTGGGACTCGTTCACCGCGCCCGTCTGGGTGGGGCTGGACAACTACATCACCCTGTTCACCGATGACCCGATCTTCCTCAAGGTCATGTGGAACACGGCGTACTACTCGTTGATCTCCGTGCCGCTGGGCATGGTGGCCTCGCTGTTCATCGCGAACCTGCTCAACAAGAAGGTGCGGTTCCGCAAGCTCTTCCGCACGCTCGTCTACCTGCCCCACCTGATCCCGATCGTCGCCGTCGCGCTGATCTTCCAGATGGTCTTCGCGCCCGAGGCCGGGCCGCTGAACCAGGCGCTGGCCCTGATCGGCATCGACGGCCCGAACTGGCTGCGCGACGCGGACTGGGTCAAGCCTGCCCTCATCCTCATGTCCCTGTGGCAGGCCGGCGGCGGCACGATCCTGCTGCTGGCCGGGATGAACGGCATCCCCAAGGAGCTCTACGAGGCCGCGGAGATCGACGGCGCCAGCGGGTTCCGTCAGTTCTGGTCCGTGACCTTCCCGCAGCTCACCCCGGTGATCTTCTTCAACCTGATCATGGGCATCATCGGCTCGTTCCAGGTGTTCGCGCAGGTCTTCATCCTCACCGGCGGCGGGCCGGACAACGCCTCCCAGATGGCGGTCCCGATGCTGTTCGACGAGGCGTTCCGCTTCTACCACATGGGCTACGGCTCGGCGATCGCCTGGATCCTGTTCGTCGTGATCATGGCGTTCACCGCTCTCGCCTTCGCGACCTCCGGTCGCTGGGTGTTCTACGAATCGGAGGTCCGCTCATGAGCACTGCAGCTCGTCGACGAACTGCGAGGAACGAGCGGAAGGAGATGAGCTCATGAGCACCATCGCTCCGGCCCCCACCCCGGCGACCACCGGTCACGGCGCCACCCGGCCCGCACGGCCGCGCACCCTCAGCGCCTTCCGCAGCGGCCCGTTCACCTACGGCCTGCTGGTGATCCTCTCGGCGATCTTCATGGTCCCGCTGGTGTTCGTCATCTCCATCGCGCTCGCCTCGGACACCTCCGTCTCGAGCGGCCAGCTGACGATCTTCCCGCGGGACTGGCAGTTCTCGAACTTCGTGAAGATCTTCCAGACCAGCCTGCCGGTGGGATCGTTCCTGCTGAACTCGGTGATCATCTCGCTCACCTCGGCGCTGGGCCAGGTGCTCTCGAGCTCGCTGGTCGGCTACGCCTTCGCGCGGCTGCGCGCACCGGGCAAGAAGGTGCTGTTCTTCATCGTCATCGCGACGATGATGATCCCCGCGCAGATCACGATGATCCCGCAGTTCTGGATCTTCAGCGAGCTGGGCTGGGTGGACACCTTCCTGCCGTTGATCGTGCCGCAGTTCTTCTCCAACGCCTTCAACATCTTCCTGGTGCGGCAGTTCGTCACCCGCATCCCCTACGAGATGGACGAGGCCGCGCAGATCGACGGGCTGGGGCACTTCGGGATCTACACCCGTCTCATCCTGCCGATGATGACCCCCATCCTCATCGCGATCGCGATCTTCACGCTCACCGCGATGTGGGGCGACTTCATGGGCCCGCTCATCTACATCAACTCGGAGGACAAGATGCCTCTCGCCCTCGGCGTGCAGTACCTGACCTCCACCAGCCAGGAGCTGCAGACGCCTCCCTGGAACCTCATCATGGTCGGCTCGATCTTCCTGTCGCTGCCGATGATCGTCATCTACTACTTCGGGCAGAAATACATGTACGAGATGAACCTCTCGGCCGGCAGCGCGGGGGTGAAGTGATGACCAGCGAGACCTCGCAGGGCGTCATCGACCTCTCCGCCGCCCGCCTCGACGTCGACGGCACCCCCTCGGTGCTGCTGTGCTCCTCCGTGTTCCCCTTCCGCATCCCGCGCTCGCAGTGGGACCACCGGCTGGCGCTGGTGGCGGAGTCCGGGTACCGGATGATCGACCTGTACGTGCACTGGGGCTTCCACGAGGAGACCCCCGGCAGCATCGACCTGACCTCCCCCGAGCGGGACCTGCGGCACTTCCTCGACCTGGCCCGCGACCGCGGGCTGCTGGTGATGGCGCGGCCGGGCCCGTACATCTGCTCGGAGACCGATGGGGGAGGCCTGCCCTGGTGGCTGCACGGCGACGCCGAGGGCGCTCCCGCCGCGCTGCGCACCACCGATCCGGATTACCTCGCCGCCGTGGACCGCTGGTTCGGCGCGGTGATGCCGATCCTCGCCGATGCCCAGGTGACCCGCGGGGGCACGGTCGCGCTCGTGCAGATCGAGAACGAGCTGGACTTCTTCGACTGCCCGGAACCCGGGCAGTACATGGACCACCTCGCCCGCCGCGCCCGCGAGCACGGCATCGAGGTGCCGATCATCGCGTGCGCCGGGCAGGGCGACCTCGCCGGCGCCTCCGGGGACGCCGACGGCGTGGTGCCGACGGCGAACCTCTACCCGGACGACGCCTCCGTCACCTTCGACGAGGAGACCAGGTACTACGCGGCGGAGCTCGCTGCGCGCGACCTGCCGCTCATGGTCACCGAGACCAACCGGCTGCACCGCACCCTGCGGCGCGAGATCCTCGCCGGGGCCCGCCTGGTGGCGCCCTACCTGCAGACCTCCGGATTCGATCACCTCGTGCTCCCCTCGGCGGGCAACTGGGGCGATCCGGGGAACCTCATGACCCACCACTACGACTTCGGCGGATACATCAGCCCCGAGGGCCTGCGCCGCCCCGAGTACGACGAGGCGATCGCGCTCGCCGCGACCCTCGACGCCTGGGGCGAGCGCCTGGCCACCGCGAGCCCGGTGCCGCTGTCCGCGGTGGCGCTCGACGGGGCCGCCGCCGGCGGGGCTCTCGCCCTGCCGGGAGGCGGGCACCTGGTGGGCCCGGCGGAGGTCGACGGGCTCGAGCGCACCGTGCGGCTCCGGCCGACCACCCTCGCCGACCGCGCCGACGACGGCGCTGCGCACGACGGCACTGCACACGACGGCGCTGCGGACGGCGGCGCCGTCGAGGTGGTGGCGGAGCTCGCGCCCGGCACCTGCCCGTTCTGGGCGCTGGACGTGCCGCTCGCGCCGTGGGGGAGCGAGGGCACCCTCACGGTCGCCACCGCCGAGCTCGTCGGGGTGGAGCCGCACGGCCAGGCCGGCGACGCGCAGCCCCTGACCCTCACCTTCGAGGGCGCTGCCGACGCGCGGATCGAGCTGGTCCTGCCCACCGCCGGCGGCGGCGAGGAGCGCCTGCGGCTCGAAGGACCCGGCACGGCCCGCTCCGTCGCGGCGACGCCGGCGGTCCAGATCGCCCTGCGCGAGCGGGGCGCGAGCGCCGCGGATCCCGAACCCGTCCTGCGCCGCACGGAGGGCGAGGTGCTCCCCGCCGAGGACGTGCTCGCCGCCGGCACCGTCGTGCCCCGGGAGTCCCAGGGGCTGCAGGGCGCCGAGGCGCTCGCCCTGCCCGACGGGCGCCTGCGCACGGACCTCGAGCTCTCCGCCGGAGCGAGCGAGGTGCTGCTGCTCGGCGCGGCGGACCTGCTGCGGCTCGAGCTCGACGGCGCCGACCGCGGCGTGCACGTCGCGCACGGCGACCCGCTGTGCCTCCCCCTCACCCCCGGGGCACCGCACCGCCTGCGCGTGACGACCGAGATCTGGGGGCGGGCCAACTTCGACGACGCCCGCCGCCCCGCGCTCTCCCTCGGCGCCGGGCGCGGCCCCGGGACCGTGCTCGAGGTGCTCTCCCGCGAGGACGTCACGGACCTGTGGCAGGTGCGTCGCCTCCCGGACCGACGCGCCGACGGCGAGCTGTCGTTCCCGCCGCTGCGCGATCTGGGCGGCTGGTCCAGCGTGAACCCGGGCGTGGACACCACCTACGTGCGGTCCCTGCCGCTGCCGGGGGCGGGGCGCACCGCCGTGCTGCGTCTGCACGGGCTCTCCGCCCCCGTGCACGTCGCGATCGGGGGAGGGCCCGAGCAGCGGGTGATGCCCTCCTCGCCGCTCGTCGTGCTCGACGGCGGGCAGGCGGCCGACGTCGAGGTCGTGCTCCGCGCGCCGCACGTGCCCGGCGGGCTGCTGGAGAGCGCCGAGCTGCTGGTGACGGCGGCGCCGCGGGTGCAGGAGGTGCGCCGGATCCGTGAGGCGGAGCTCGCCGCGCAGCTCGCCCGCCGGGCGCGCGAGGCCGATCCTGCGGCATGGCGCCCGGCCCCGAAGGGTGCGCTGCACGTCGGCGCGGCCTCGCCGGTGCTGATCCGACTGGACCCCGCCGCCGCGGGCGAGGGCGGGCTGCTGCTCGACCTCGACGGCAGCGACGTCGAGGTCACCGTGATCGCCGGCGGTCGGCGCGTGTCCCGTCACGTGCTCGGTGCGCCGACCACCGCGGGAGGCGATCCGCGACGCTCCTGGATCCCGGCCGGCTGGGCCGACGGGCAGCCCGGGGACGTGCTGCTGCTGGTCGAGGCGCTCACCGCGGCAGGCGGTATCTTCAAGGAGACGAGGAGCGCCCGGACGGTGCGGTGACGCGGGCCGGCGGGCACGGACAGCCTGCGGCGGGCATGCACGGCCCGCCGCGGGCGGGGAGCGAAGGGAGGCACCGGTGGCGGCCAAGTCGTCCAAGGACATCCGCAACGAGAGCCGCTTCATGGTGCTGCGGACGGTCTACGCCCACCACACGGTGACCCGTGCGGAGATCAGCGCCGAGACCGGGCTCAGCCCGGCCACGGTCACCACGCTCGTCGGCGAGCTGGTGGAGGAGGGGGTCCTGCGCGAGGCCGGTCAGGTCTCTTCGCAGGGAGGGCGCCCCACCGCCACCTTCCAGGCGAACCCGAGCCGCGGCGCGCTGCTCGCCGTCGACGTCGCCGAGACCTACGTGCGCGTGGACCTCTTCGACATCTCCCTGGCCCGGCTCGACCAGGAGCGCGTCGAGCTCGCCCCCGGCGCGCCGAGCATCGACACCGTCGCCGAGCACATCCGCGTCTGCACCGACGCGCTGCTGGGGCGCCATCCCGAGCTCGACGGCGAGGTGCTCGGCGCCGGCATCTCCCTGCCCGGGCAGGTCGATCCGGTGCGCGGGGTCGACGTGTTCGCCCCGAACTGGGACTGGCACGAGGTGCCGCTCATGGACGCCCTCGAACAGGCCGTGCCGGTCCCGATCCGGATCGACAACCCCCTCATGGCCCTCGCCACGGGGGAGCTGTGGTTCGGTGCGGGGCGGCACTTCCGCCACTTCGTCGCCGTGAACCTCGGCACCGGCGTGGGGGCGGGGATCATCGTGGACGGCCAGCTGCTGCGGGGCCGCGGCAACTCGGCCGGCGAATGGGGCCACACCACGCTCATGTGGGGCGGGCGACGGTGCCGCTGCGGTCGGACGGGCTGCATCGAGGCCTACGTGGGGGTCGAGGGGATCCGGGCGACGCTCGCCGAGATCTCCCCCGAGCACGAGCTGCTCGAGGTCACCCACCACCGCGACTTCATCGAGCGCCTGATGCGGGCCGAGGCGGCGGGGGACGCGCAGGCGCAGCAGGTGCTCCTGCGCACCGGCGACCATCTCGCCGCGGGGATCGGCAACCTGGTGAACCTGCTGAACCCCGAGCACGTCTCCGTGCTCGGCTGGATCACCCGCTACGCGGGCTCCGAGCTGCACGACCGGGTGCGGGACCGCATCGCGCAGGAATGCCTGCCCGGCCCCTCGAGCACGCTCAGCATCGAGTTCACCGAGGCGGACGGCGAGGGCGTGAGCCTCGGCATGGCGGTCCTCGCCCTCGAGGGGTTCCTCGAGCGGGTGGGCCTGCCCAGCCCCTCGAGCGCGCTCACCGCGGCGCCGCCCGCCGAGCCCGGAGGTCCGCGCTCGGGCTGGGCCGTCCCCCACGGCGGGCTCGCCGCCCGGCGTCGCTGAGCGCCGGGGCGGCGGAGCCGTCGGCCCGCCGCCCCGCGGTCATCCCTCGCGCGGATTCACTCCCTGACGACGGCGATCCAGCTCACCTGGATGTCCGGCGAGCGGGTGGGGTGCAGCGTGAGCGTGAGCTCCCCGTCGGAGCCGACGGCGATGTGCTCGTAGGCGGCGGCCTCGGGCGACGCGGTGAACAGCCGCTCGGCCTCGACCACCTCGTCGTCGATCCGCACCTCTGCGGCGCGGTCCGCCCACGGCCACGGGTCGTGATAGCCCACGTGCACGGTGTAGCTGCCGCGCGCGAGGTCCCCGAAGCGGTACACGAGGTCATCGTGGTCGGTCGCGTAGCGCACGGTGCGATCGATCGAGTCCGTGCCGCTGCCGGCCGCAGCGGACCGGCCCTCGTAGCCCCACACCGCCCCGGTCCCGGGATCGGCGCCGTAGGGCTGATCGGCCACGGAGTTGCTGAGCTCCTTCCCCTGCGCGTGCTCGCGCAGGGCGAGATAGTCGCTGGTCTCCTCCCCGCCGGCGTTGACCAGATAGGCCATGTGCTGCGGCACCACGAGCACCTGGCGGTGCACCGTGAGGCCCTTGTCGCCGGCGAGCGTGCCGGTCACGTCCACGAGCCCCGGGCGGTCCAGCGCGGCCTCCCACGTGATCTTGCGGGTGGAGGACGAACCGTCCGCGAGATGCAGGGTGCCGTTCCGCGGCAGCTTCTGGGTCTCCCCGAACCTCACCGAGGCCGGCAGGCGCACGTCCACGGTGTAGGCCGGCTGGTGCGGCTGCTCCTCCCAGCGCCACGAGTCCTCCCAGAGCAGGGACATCTCGGTGCCCTCGCCGAAGCGGAGCGGCAGCCAGACGTAGGGGGCGTTCTTCAGGTCCGAGGGCGTCCACCGGTCGCCCATGTAGACGAACGTCCCGTTCTCGGGGTCGACCGGGATCACGTTGGTGGGCTGTGAGCGGAAGGTGTCCGCGGAGCCCTCGCCGCTGATCGGGTCGCCGCGATCGGTCCACTCGCCGAGGATCTCCGTCGCAGTCGCGTACTGCGCAGGGTTCGGGTCCCAGCCGGTCGCCCCCGAGGTGAGGAGGTAGTAGGTGCCCTCCCGCTTGAAGAGGGCGGGCGCCTCCCGGTGAGCGCCGATGTAGGGGCGCACGAAGTCGACGCCCGGCACCGCGCTCTCGGCCGGCGTGGCCAGCGCGGTGAAGTCCTCGTCGAGCCGCGAGATGAACAGCGAGTAGTTCTCCTCGCTCGAGTAGATGATGTACGCGGTGCCGTCGTCGTCGAGGAAGACGTTCATGTCCCGCGCCATCCCGGGATCGTCCGGCTGCCAGTTCGGCTCGCCCTCGGGCGCGTGGTGGAGGCGGTAGCTGTCGATCCAGCGGAAGGGGCCGGTCGGGGAGTCGGAGACCGCCACACCCGCATTGGCCTTCGCGTACTGCGCATCGGAGGTCTCGGAGGGTCCGTCGGCGTGCACCCACATCACCCAGGTGCCCTGCGCGGCGTTGTGCAGCACCTTCGGGCGCTCGAGGATCGCCGCGGTCTCGCTCCCGGCGGGGGCGGTGGTGAGCAGGTCACGGACCACCGCCGCCTTCTGCTCCTCGGTGTACTCGCCGTAGAGCGCGGTGAAGTAGGGATCCGTGTCGATCTCCTCGGCGGTGCTCAGGGCGCGCAGCGCGAGCCCCTCATCGGTCCAGGAGTACAGGTCGCGGGAGGAGTAGACGTGCACGCCCGGGCTCTCGCCGTAGCCGTTCGAGCGGTCCTCGCCGTACCAGTGGTAGAGCGACCCCTGCTCGTCCTCGCCGATCACCACCTGGCCGCCGTGCGCCTGGATCACGTTCCCCGAGGTGTCGAGCCAGGGCTCGCCCGGGGTGAAGGCCGGCAGCGGGGCCGGGTCCCCGCCGTTCTCGATGCTCTCGCCGTCCTCGGCGCGCGCGGCGGTGGCGGAGAGCGCGACCACGGGCGGGCCGGCGAGGGCGGCGGCCAGGATGCTGCGGCGGCGGGGGAGAGGTGCGGGCATGGGGACTCCTCGTCGAGTCGTCGGGTCCGGCCGACGCGGCGCGCCGGCGGCGGGCGCATATCGTCACCCTTATCGCACCCCCTGTAAAAAGGAGGTGGTCCGACCGTAGCCGAGCGCCGACGGGGACGGAAGGGGGTGCGGCGATCTCGAGGCGACGCCTGGACCCCGATGCGCCACCGCCCTTACGCTAAGGGTCGAAGGAAGCAGGCTCGACGATGAACCGCCCCCGACGATGAGGATCCGATGACCGCATCCGACCAGTTCAGCGCCCCGACCACCGCTCGCCCCAGCAGGCGCGCGCTGCTCGGCTCCTCCGTGGCCGCGGGCCTCGCCGCCGGAGGGGGAGCGCTCGCGCGGCCCGCGACGGCCGGCGAGCCGGCCGGCACCTCCCCGGCAGGCGGCCACGGCGGCGCCGCCCCGGAGCCCGCCTACCGGCTCGCCCTCGATCCGGAGACCCGCCACCAGCGGATCGAGGGCTTCGGCGCCTCGGGCGCCTGGTGGGCGCAGAACCTCGGCACCTGGTCGCCGCCGCGCCGAGCCCAGGTCGCACGGCTGCTGTTCTCCCGCGGTCAGGGCATCGGGCTGTCCCAGTACCGGTACAACATCGGCGGCGGCCTCGATGACACGATCGACGACCCCTGGCGCACGGCGGAGACCTTCGAGACCGGCCCGGGGGAGTACGACTGGGACCGCGACGCGGCCGCGCGCTGGTTCCTCCACGCCGCGAAGGACCACGGCGTCGAGGACTTCGTCGCCTTCGTGAACTCCCCGCCGCGCCGCCTCACCGCCAACGGCCACACCTACGGGGACGAGGGCACCTCGAACCTCCCCGCGGAGCACCACGAGGAGTTCACCCGCTACCTGCTCGACGTGGTCCGGCACTTCCGCGACGAGGAGGGCATCGACTTCCGCTTCCTCAGCCCGATCAACGAGCCGCAGTGGACGTGGGACGGGCCCGGCCAGGAGGGCTGCCACTACGAGCCCGAGCAGGTCCGCGACCTCACCGCCCTGGTGATCGAGGCCTTCGCGGACAGCGACCTCGAGACCCTCGTCTCCTCCCCGGAGGCCGGGGAGTACAAGTCCGTCTACTCCGAGCAGGACTACGCGGGATGGCTGCTCGAGGAGCCGACGATCCGTGAGGGCCTCGGCGAGTTCGCGACGCATTCGTACTGGTCGACGGACGACCAGCGCGCCCTCGCGGCCCAGCGCCTCCAGGAGCATCCCGAGATCCCGCTGACCATGACCGAGTGGTGCGAGATGGTCGGCGGCCGGGACAGCGGCATGGACTCCGCGCTCGTGCTCGCCCGCACCGTGCACTCGGACCTCACGATCGCGAACGCCGCCGCCTGGCAGTACTGGATCGCGGTGAGCCGCTACGACTACCGCGACGGGCTGCTCTACACCGACTACGTGGGCCCGGGCGACGAGGAATCCCTCCACGAGACCCAGCGGCTGTGGGCGCTGGGGAACTACAGCCGCTTCCTCCGCCCCGGTGCCCGCCGCATCGGTGCGGAGCTCGAGGCGGTGGAGCAGACGGAGGGCGTCATGGCACGGATCCCCTTCGTCGAGCCGGAGATCGCGACCGGGACCGCGCCCGGCGACGTCCTGTTCCGCGTGGAGGATCCCGCGGGCGATGACCACGGCCCCGGCACCTACCGCTACCCCGACGATGCCGCCTTCACCCCCGGCAGCTTCGACCTGCTCTCCGTCGAAGCGACCGATGACGGCGAGGACGTGCTGTTCGCGATCCGGCTCGGCGCAGAGCTCACGGACCCGTGGGGCGACTCCCCGGTCGGCTACGACCTGCAGAACATCGACATCTACGTGGACACCCGCGCCGAGGGAGGGTTCACCGAGCTGCTGCCCGGACGCCGGGCCCAGGTCGCCGACGGCTTCGCCTGGGACCGCGCCGTCTTCGCCACAGGCCGCACCGACGTGGCCGAGCAGGACGTCGCCGAGAAGGTCTCGCCGGAGATGCAGGAGGCGCTCTTCGTCCCGCTCGAGGACAGGCAGAGCATCGACGGGAACACCCTCACCCTGCGCGTGCCGACGTCCTTCCTGGGCCGGGTCCAGCCCGGATGGGCCGTCCAGGTGCTCGTCACGGGCTCCGACGGATCGGCGGAGTCCGATGCGCTGCGGGTGCGGGAGGTGCGGCGCGACGCGTCGGACTGGAACTTCGGCGGCGGCTCCGACGGCGGCGAGGATCCCAACATCCTCGACCTCCTCGTCCCGGAGGGGATGACTCAGGAACAGGCGCTGGCCTGGACGCCGGCCACCCGCGAGGAGGTCTTCGCCTCGGCGTACGTGGACGAGGAGACCGGGAAGCTGGTGATCGTGGCGATCAACGACTCCGCCGAGGAGCAGGCTGTCGAGCTGGCGGTGCCGCATCGCGCACGCAAGCTCACGCTCACGCCGCATCGCACGGCCGAGGGGGAGGCGCTCGCCGAGGGCGCGGCGGTCCGGCTCGACCGCGACGCCGACGGGACGGTGCGGGGCACGGCGGTGCTCGCGCCCCGGTCCATCACGACCTACACCGCACCCTGGGCGTGAGGCCCGGGCCGATGCCCGCCGCCCAGCTGTCGGCCCCGCCGCACGAACGAACTTCTTGTCGCCTGCGTGACCTCAACCCCGTATACGCCTCGGATCAACGCAGGGAGCAAGAAGTTCGTTCACCAGGCGGCCGGCGGAGAGGGTGAGTGCCCCTGGGGGCGGGGGCGGCGGTGCCGGGACTGCTCAGCGGCCCGGGCGGTGACGCAGCAGCACCGCGCCGTGGCGCGGGATCACCAGGTCCAGGGCGGTCGAGCCCGGGGCCACGCCGCGCGCCGCGTCGGACTGCTCGCGGATCCCACGGGTCGGGACCGGCCGGCCGCTCCAGAGCTCGGTGACCTCGCCGCCCGGCGCGGCGGGCAGTCCCACGTCCTGGCTGTCCAGTGAGACGGCGAGCTCGTCCTCGCCCACGTTGAATGCGGCGACGCAGCGCTCGCCGTCGGGCCCGTCGGCCGTCCACAGGATCAGCGGATCCTCCCGGAAGATCTCCCGGTTGCCGTGTGAATCGGCGTGCACGGCGAGCACCTCGGGGTTCTGCAGCAGCGCGACCGTGGCGGGATCCGAGCTGGGCAGGTCCCCGCCCACCATGAGCGGGGAGCGGGCGATCACCCACAACGTCATCAGCGTGACCTGCTCGTCCGCGGTCAGGAGCGAGTCGCGGGGCTCCCCGCGCTCGGCGCGGATCCCGATGCGGCCCAGCGGCAGCATGTCCCCGTCGGGCCAGCCCTCGGGGCCGGCGTGCGGGGCCCAGCGGGCGAAGCGGGAGAAGTTCGCCTCGACGTCCTCCCACCGGTCCCAGAGGTCATCGCAGATCCGCCACATCGTGGCGTGCTCGCGCAGATGCGGCAGGCGGGCCAGGGACAGGTCGCGGCCGGGGGAGAGGCTCAGCTGCATCGGCCGGCCGCAGCGGGCTATCGCCCCGGTGAGGGCCTCGATCTCCGCGGCCTGATACGGCCACAGCATGTCGTCGACCTTGAGGAAGTCCACGCCCCAC
>DHCMJ07802__coassemble_74_pt1 | contig 16498 bp, 10 predicted proteins | sample DHCMJ07802__metabat2_high_PE_028 | metagenome-assembled genome bin DHCMJ07802
CCTCCCCGTGGCCGTCGCGAGCTGCATCGAGGCGATCTCGCTCAGCTCCGGCGAGACGATCAAGGGCTACGTGCTCGAGGTCAAGAGCGGTTTCGTGAAGATCCTCGACGAGGAGCGGGACGTGCGCATCGTCCTCTCCGGGGACATCGCCTCGCGCGAGATCCTCTGACCATCGGCGGCGTGCACGCATCGTTGTCAAGCTGTGTCCGAATGATCCCACGATCCGGACTTCCCGTGCGGTAGGTTCACGGTGCCAGAGGCGCCGCACCCCGACGACGGAGCGCGGACACCGCCTCGCCATCCGGTTCGTTCGAAGGAGAACACCATGCGGCGCAGGAACTTCCTCCTCCTCTCCGGCAGCGGCCTGGCCGCAGCGGGACTGGCCGCCTGCGGCGGCGGTTCCGGCGGCGGTGACGGCGGCGGCTCGGAGGTCGAGGTCTTCACGTGGTGGGCCCAGGGCTCGGAGAAGGCCGGCCTGGACGCCCTGGTCGCCCAGTTCGAGAAGGACTACCCCGATCTCACCTTCGTCAACGGCTCGGTCGCCGGCGGCGCGGGCAGCGCGGCCAAGGACATGCTGCAGTCCCGCCTGCAGGCCGGTGATCCGCCGGATACGTTCCAGGCCCATGCCGGTCTCGAGCTGGCGGACTACATCGACGCCGGCCAGCTGGAGGACGTCTCCTCCCTGTACGAGGAGTACGGCCTCACCGACGCGTTCCCCAGCGATCTCGTGGAGCTGCTGACGCTGGACGAGATGATCTACTCCGTCCCCTCCAATATCCACCGCTCGAACGTGGTGTGGACGAACATCGAGCTGCTCGACGCCGCCGGGATCGACCCCACCGCCGTCCCCGCGGATGTCGACGCCTTCATCGCCGATGTCGAGAAGGCCGCCGCCTCCGGGGTCACCGGCCTGTCGGTCGGCACCACCTGGACCCAGGTCAACCTGCTCGAGGCGATCCTCATGGCGGATCTGGGCAGCGCGGCGTACAACGGCCTGTGGACGGGCGAGACGGACTGGTCCGGGGCCGAGGTCACCACGGCGCTCGAGCACTTCGGGGCGCTGATGGAGCTGACCAACACCGACCGCGACGGCCTGGACTGGACCGACGCCACCCAGATGCAGATCGACGGCACCGCCGCCTACAGCGTCATGGGCGACTGGGCGGTGGCCTCCTTCCAGCAGGCGGAGTGGACCGACGGGGAGGATTTCGGCTACTTCCCGCTCAGCGGCGGCGAGGCGATCTTCGGCTTCCTCGCCGACTCCTTCACCCTGCCGGTGGGGGCCCCGAACCCCGACGGCGCCAAGGCCTGGCTGGACACCATCAGCTCGCAGGACGGCCAGCTCGGGTTCTCGCTCGCGAAGGGCTCCATCCCGGCCCGCACCGATGTGGACACCGCGGAGTTCCCCGCCTACCAGCAGACGGCGATCAAGTCCTATGCGCAGGACGCGATCTCCCCCTCCCTCGCGCACGGCGCGGCGACCCCGGTGGCCTGGCTCAACCAGATCTCGGATGCCACCAGCAAGTTCACCACGGGCGCGAGCGATGCGGCCGGGTACCAGGAGGAGCTCGCGGGGATCGCCGAGTCCAACGCCTCCGCCTGACCCCGCAGCATCCACGGGAGCGCCCCGGACCACCGCCCCGGAGGCGCTCCCGTCCCCGAGTCCCGGCCGCGACCGGGAGCAAGGAGCACCCGTGAAGGGATTCCTCGACCGCTACGGCGCGCCGCTGCTGATGATCCTGCCGTCGATCCTCCTCATCGGCGTCTTCGTCTACGGCCTGCTGGGCGTGAACTTCTGGACGTCGATGACCGACAACCACACCGCGGGCCAGGCCTCCGGCCGGCAGCCGACCGCGTTCGTGGGCCTGACCAACTACATCGAGCTGCTGCTCACCGAGGATTTCCGGCACTCGCTGGTGAATCTGGTGCTGTTCACCGCCACCTTCCTAGTGGGCGCGATGGCGATGGGTTTCGTCTGGGCGTGGCTGCTGGAGCGGCCGCTGAGGGGCGGGCGGCTGTTCCAGACGATCTATCTGTTCCCGATGGCGGTCAGCTTCGTCGCCTCCGGCGTGGTGTGGCGGTGGCTGCTGAACTCCAACCAGGGCGAGAGCGCGAGCGGGCTGAACCGGCTGTTCCAGATGGTCGGTCTGGGCTTCCTGCAGAACCCGTGGTGGAACAACATCACCTTCGGGATCATGGCGATCGCCCTGCCGGCCGTCTGGCAGCTCTCCGGCTACGTGATGGCGCTGTTCCTGGCCGGGTTCCGCGGGGTGCCCGACGAGCTGCGCGAGGCGGCCCGGATGGATGGCGCCTCCGAGTGGCAGGTCTACCGCCTGGTGATCTTCCCGCAGCTCACCCCGGTGCTGATGAGCGCGGTGGTGATCATCGCGCACATGTCGCTGAAGTCCTTCGACCTCATCATGTCGATCTCCTCCGCCTCCGCCTATCAGACGAAGGTGCCCGCGGTGGACATGTTCCTGTTCAAATCCGGTTTCGACTACGCGAACTCGGCGGCGGTCGGCGCGTTCCTGCTGATCATCATCGCGTTCCTGATCGTCCCGTATCTCGTCCAGCAGCATCGGAGCCGCACCCGATGAGCACCTCCTCCCTCTCCCTGCCGGCCTCGCCCGAGGCCCCCTCCCCCGCGCCCGGCTCCCGCTCGGAGCGCAGCGGGCGCGGCTGGCTCCACCTGCTGCGGCTGATCGTCATCCTGCTGGGCGTGGTGGTCGTGCTGATCCCCGTGTACGTCCTGGTGATCACGAGCCTCAAGGGGCCGGGGGACGCCAGCGCGGCGCGGGCCTGGGCGCTCCCCCAGGAGTGGACCTTCTCGAACTGGTCCGCCGCCTGGACCGCGCTGGGCCCCTCGATCGGGCGCAGCGTGCAGATGGTGGTCCCCTCGACGATCGTCTCCGCGGTGCTGGGCTGCATGAACGGCTTCGTGCTCTCGCGCTGGCGGTTCCCGGGCGCGGATCTCGTGTTCACGCTGATCCTCTTCGGCATGTTCCTGCCCTACCAGGCCGTGATGATCCCGCTGATGCAGATGCTGCTGGGGGCCGGGGTGCCCAACGGCATCCCCTCGCTGATCCTGCTGCACGTGGTGTTCGGCATCCCCATCACCACGCTGATCTTCCGCAACTACTTCGAGTCGGTGCCGCATGAGCTCGTCGAATCCGCGAAGGTGGACGGCGCCGGGATGCTGCGCACCTTCTGGCACATCGCCCTGCCGCTGGCGATCCCGGGATTCGTGGTCGTGCTGATCTGGCAGTTCACCAACGCGTGGAACGACTTCCTGTTCGCGGTGTTCTTCTCCTCACCGGCCAACGGCCCGGTCACCCTGGCGCTGAACAACCTGGCCAACGGCGCGCTGCTGGCGAACTACGGCGTCTCGATGGCGGGCGCGCTGCTCGCCTCGCTGCCCACCCTGCTGGTCTACATCCTGCTCAGCAAGTACTTCCTCTCGGGGCTGATGCAGGGCTCGGTCAAGGGGTGAGCCGCGCGGGTACACTGGACCGTGAACGTTCACGACACCGTTCCCGACCGGCTCGAAGCCAGGAGACGCCTCACCGATGAGCACCCCGCTGCCGTCCGCCGACCGCACCGACCGCTGGTGGGAGGAGCTGCCCGCCGGCCGCAACCGCCTGCGCGGCCGCGCCCACCTGCACACCGACGCCCCCGCCCTGAACCTCGACGGGACCTGGGAGTTCCGCTACGGCACCCGGGCCGACGGCTCTGACCTCGGCGAGAGCGCCGAGATCGCCGTGCCCGGGCTGTGGCAGCTGCAGGGCTACGGCGCCCCGCAGTACACCAACGTCATCTATCCGATCCCCCGCGACGTCCCGCACGTGCCGGACGAGAACCCCACCGGCCACTACTCCCGCACGCTCACCGTGCCCGAAGAGTGGACCGAGCAGCTCGCCGGCGGGGCCCGCATCCTGCTGCGCTTCCAGGGCGTGGACTCCGCGGCGAAGGTGTGGATCGACGGCACCGAGATCGGGGTGACCGCCGGCTCGCGCCTCACCCAGGAGTTCGACGTCACCGAGGCGCTCACCGCCGAGGCCCCCCATGGCGAGCACCGGCTCGACGTGCGCGTGGTGCAGTGGTCGGTGAACACCTACGTCGAGGACCAGGACATGTGGTGGGCCTCGGGCATCTTCCGCAGCGTGGACCTGCTGCTGCGGCCCGTGGGCGGGATCCACGACCTGGTCACCGACGCGGATTTCGACCCCGCCACCGGCGAGGGCGCCCTGCGGGTGACCGCGCTCGACGCGGACGGCGCCGAGCTCGCCGCCACCGTCGAGGTCCCGGATCTCGGGCACTCGGCCGCCACCGGCGCGCAGGCGCTCTCGGTCGGCGAGGTGCGGCCGTGGTCCGCCGAGGATCCGCACCTGTACGACGCGACCGTGCGCACCGCGACCGAGACCGTCACGCTGCGCCTGGGCTTCCGCCGCGTCGAGGTGGACGGGGAGATCTTCCGCGTCAACGGCGAGCGGATCGTGTTCCGCGGCGTGAACCGGCACGAGGCCGATCCGGTGGTGGGCCGCACCCAGCACCTTCAGAACCAGGATCTCGACGTCGCGCTCATGAAGCAGCACAACCTCAACGCCGTGCGCACCTCCCACTACCCGCCCCATCAGCGGTTCCTCGACGTGTGCGACGAGGCCGGCCTGTACGTGATCTGCGAGGGCGACTTCGAGACCCACGGCTTCCACGCCGATTCCACCTGGGGCGAGGACGGCACCGGCGCGGCCGAGGGGCCGGCGCAGAACCCGCTGTTCGAGGAGTCCCTGGTGGAGCGTTCGGAGCGGTTCGTGCTCCGCGACCGCCACCACGCCTCGATCGTCATGTGGTCGATCGGCAACGAGGCCGCCTCCGGGCCGGTCGCCGAGGCGATGGTGGCGCGGGTGCGGGAGACGGACCCCACCCGTCCGGTGATCTACGAGCAGGACTACGCCGCGGAGTACGTGGACGTGTTCTCGCTGATGTACTCCTCGATCGACGAGTCCACGCAGATCGGCGAGCGCAGCCTCTCGCCCGAGTACCAGGACAAGCTCACCCGCATGCTGCGCGGCTTCGCGCTGGATGTCCCCGAGGGCCACTTCGCGGATCCGCCGGCGCTGCACAAGCCGTTCCTGTGGATCGAGTACGCGCACGCGATGGGCAACGGCGCCGGCTCCCTCGAGGAGTACATGGCGCTCACGGAGAAGTACCCGGCGCTGCACGGCGGGTTCATCTGGGAGTGGATCGATCACGGCCTGGAGACCACCGACGCCGAGGGGAACCGCATCTACGGCTACGGCGGCGACTTCGGCGAGCGCCTGCACGACGGGAACTTCGTGGCCGACGGGCTGGTGCTGCCGGACCGCACGCCCTCCCCGGCGCTGCTGGATGCGAAGCACCACTACTCCCCCGTGGGCCTCGAGGTCTCCCCCGGCACGGCGCGGATCGTGAACCGCTACGCCTTCAGCGACCTCTCCCACCTGCGCGCCGAGGTGTCCGTGGACGCCCAGGCCAGCTGGCATGAGCTCGAGCTGCCCACGATCGCCCCGGGGGAGAGCGTCGAGGTGGCGCTGCCCGCGCACGAGGGGGCGACCACCACGGTGCGGCTGCTCACCCGCGAGGCGCAGGGCCCGGTCCCGGCCGGGCACACGATCGTCGCCGCGGATCACGTGGATCCCGCACGGCTGCGCGCCGCGCTCACCCCGTCGGCCGCCGCTGCGGCGGCCCCGGAGCAGGGCGAGGACGGCTCCTGGAGCCTCGGCCCGGCCCGCTTCGACGACCTGGGCCGCCTGGTGGGCCTGGGGGATCTCGCGGTCGAGGGCGCCGGGGTGGATCTGTACCGCGCGCCGGTGGACAACGAGCGGGCCCGCACCCGCGCCCCGCTCGAGGCACGCTGGAAGCGGATCGGCCTGGACCACGCCCGGCGCCGTCTGGTGGAGATCTCCGCCGAGGGCTCCGCGCTCCTCGTGCGCAGCCGGCTCGGGCTGGACGGCTCGGCGCTGGGCGCCGACGTCACCGAGCGCTGGAGCGGTGACGCGGAGGGCGTGGACGTGGAGGTGACGGTCACCCCGTCGGCGTTCTGGCCGGAGGACCTGCCGCTGCCGAGGATCGGCTGGACCTTCGCGCTGCCCTCGGCCCCGGACGAGGTGGAGTACGAGGGCTTCGGCCCGCACGAGTCCTACCCGGACACCGGCGGCGGCACCACCTTCGCCCGCTGGTCCTCCTCGCTCGCCGAGTTCCAGGTCCCGTACGTGTTCCCGCAGGAGAACGGCAATCGGGCGGGCGTGGTGCGTGCCGCGCTGCGCGGCGCGGCGGGCGCGGCCCTCGCGCTCGAGGCGCCCGACGGGCTGGGGCTCGCGGTGCGTCCCTGGTCGACCGCGGAGCTCGACGCCCGCGCGCACGACGGGGCGCTGCGTCCCGACGGGCGCACCTGGGTGACCCTCTCCGCGGCGCTGCAGGGCGTGGGCTCGGCGGCGTGCGGGCCGGAGCCGCTGCCGCAGTACGTGCTCTCCGCACGGGAGGAGAGCTTCCGCTTCCGCCTGGCCCCGACGGCCGGCTGAGCACGGCGGCGAGGTGGCGGTCACGGCGATCGCAACCTCGCCGTCACCCTGGTCGCGGCGGCGCCCGCTACCCTGGACCCGGCGTCGCCGTGACGTCACGTCGACGCAGTGCAGAGGGAGCAGCATGACTCAGGGGTACGGACCGGAGCACGGACAGCAGCCGCAGTGGGGCCAGGCCTCCCCCGCCCCGGCGGTGCCGGGCGGGTACCCGGGGGCGGCCGGCTCTGCCGGATCCGGCGCCGGCCCGCAGTTCGGCCCGGGCGACGGGGTCAACTGGAGGCGGGTGAAGCTCATCGGTCTCCTCCTGCTGGGCGGCACGGTCCTGGTGCTGCTGCTCCGGCTCGGCATCAACCTGGCCACGTTCATCGCGGCGGAGGACTTGGCCGCCTCCGCGACCGGGGATGACGTCGGCACCGTCGGGATGGGATCGGGCCTGGTGTCCATCGTGCTGTACATCCTGAACTTCGTGGTGGGGCTCGCCCTGTTCGTGCTCGGGATCGTCGCTGCGGTGATGGGTCGCGGCCGGGCGAGGGTGGGCGGGATCGTGGTCGCCGCCGCGATCCCCGTCTCCGTCGCCCTCTACTGGATCGTCACGATCGTCATGGCGGTCATCCTGGTCTCCACCGGTGCCGCCGACGGCGAGACCGGCGCGATCACGAGCACCGGTTATCGCATCACGTCCGGGGTGAATGCGCTGCACGCCCTGGTCATCGTCGCGCTCCTCGGGCTCGGCGCGTTCTTCGTCCACAGCACCGCCTCGAAGAAGCTCTCCGCCTGAGCCTCACGACGCCTCGGCGACGCCCCGGACCTCTGCGGAGGTCCGGGGCGTTCTGCATCCGGCGGGGGCGGCTCAGGCGCCGAGCAGAAGCGTCCTCTCCCCCACCGTGACCAGCGCTCTCCCGCCGCCCAGGGCGTGCACGGCACCGATCTCCTCCGCGGTGCGGGCCTCGAGGGAGACCTCCCCGCTCGCGGCGTCGAGCACCTGCACCCGCTGGGCGCCGCGCGGGTCCAACGGCTCCTCGCGCACCACCTCGTCGAGCACCACGGCGGTGCCGGCCTCGAGCGTGCCCCGCACCGGGGTGCCCGGGGCGGTCAGCGGGAGGGTCCACAGGTTCGTGCCCTCGGCGGTGTCGTAGCCCAGCAGCTGCCCGGCCTCGTTGGTGACGACCATCGCGGCGCCGTCGATCCCGATCCGGGCCGTGAACGCGGCGGCCTGCGCGACGCCCTCCCCGCCCGGGGCGCTCCACGCCGCTCGGGCCTCGGAGGCGACGATCTCGCCGGGCACGTCGGTGCCGGTCTCCGTCCCCTCGGCCAGCACCCGGCCCTGATCCAGCCGCACCGTCCACGTGCCTGCCGGCGAGGGATCGGACTGCCACAGCTGCTCCCCCTCATGGAAGGCGGTCGCGGTGAGCGCGCCGTCCTCGGCGGAGCAGACGGTGAGCACCTGCGGCGCGGCCTCGCGCGGATCCTCGGCGGTGGCCGGCGCCTCGGTCGCGGCGAGGCGGCACTCCTCCTCGGGCCCGGCGAGGATCCGGCCGACGGGGAAGCCGGTGGCGGGGTCGAGCTGCACCCAGCCCTGGGCGGGGTCGAAGTGCAGCGGCACCGCGGGCAGCACCCCGTCCGCGCGGGCGGCGTCGAGCAGGCCCGTCTCGGCCTCGGCGCGGGCGGGCACGGCCTGGCCGGCGGGGTCCGTGCCGCGGGTCTCGGCGCTGCCGGTGACCACCCACAGCGGCTCCTCGGGGGCGGTGAGGTCGTAGCCGGAGAGGTGGCAGTACCCATCGGCGCAGTCGCGCAGCACGAGCACGCCGTCCGCGAGCGCGAGCGGGGTGCCCTCGAAGGTCGTGGTCGGGAAGCCGCCGTCGGGGGTGGACAGGGAGCGGTCCAGGGAGAGCACCGCGGTGCTGGCGCCGGTGGCGCGCACCAGATGGGTGCCGTCGTGCGAGAGGGCGAGGACGTCATGCGCCGAGGCGTCGACGGGGCGGACGCCGTGCGCGTCGAGCAGCTGGCTGCTGCCGTCGGCGCGGCGCACCAGCACCGGCGCGTCCGGGAGCGGCAGGGAGTGCACCACGTCGCCCTCGCCGAGCGCCGCGATGCTCGCCGTCGCGCTCTGCTCGAGCGGGTCGAGGCGGGTGGCGACCACCGCCGGGATGGTGAGGGCGGCGGCGAGGACGAGGGCGAGCAGCCCGGCCGCGGCGCCCCGGGCCCGGCGCGGCAGGCGCGGCCCGAGCACGGCGAGCAGCGCGGCCCCCAGCCCGGCGCCGGCGAGCAGCCCGGCGGCCAGGCGCAGCACGCCGAGCAGGAGGTGCCCGCCCAGCAGGGCGCAGATCCCGGCCACGGCCAGCAGCGTCACCGCGGCGCCGAGCCAGAGGGTCCGTTCGCCCTGCTCCTGCCCCTCCGCTGCGTGCCTCACGCGGGCCTCACCGCGGGGAGCCGTAGTAGGCGCCGGTGGTCTCCTCCCGCAGGGCCTCGAAGTCGCCGCTGTGCAGGGAGGCGCGGATCCGGTCCACCAGGCGCACCACGAAGCGTTCGTTGTGGATCGTGCACAGCGTCGAGGAGAGCATCTCCTTGGCGCGGAACAGGTGGTGCACGTACGCGGCGGTGTAGTGGGTGCAGGTGTAGCAGTCGCAGCTCTCGTCGATCGGCGCGAACTGGCGGCGGTACCGTGCGCCGGTGAGGTTCACCCTCCCGGTGCGGGTGTAGACGGCGCTGTTGCGCGCCACACGGGACGGGGAGACGCAGTCGAAGGTGTCGGCCCCGGCGGCGATCGCGACGAACAGGTCGTCGACCTCGCTGATGCCCAGCAGGTGGCGGGGCCTGGCCTCGGGCAGCTCGTCGGTCACCCAGCCGACGATCGTGCCCAGGTTCTCCTTCTCGAGCGCGCCGCCGATGCCGAAGCCGTCGAAGCTCCAGCCCTCCACGTCCATCGCGCCGAGGTCGCGGGCGGCCTGCCGGCGCAGATCCTCGTACTGGGCGCCCTGGATCACGCCCCACAGCTGCTGGTAGGGGCGGTGGGTGCGCTCGGCGGTGAGCCGTGCGTGCTCGGCGAGGCAGCGGATCGCCCACAGGCGGGTGCGTTCGAGCGCCTGCTCCTGGTAGCGGCGGGAGTTCATGAGGGTGGTGAGCTCGTCGAAGGCGAACATGATGTCCGCGCCGAGCCCGTGCTGGATCTGCATCGAGATCTCGGGGGTGAAGCGGTGCACGTCGCCGTTGATGAAGGAGCGGAAGGTGACGCCGTCGTCGTCCACGTGGGCGAGGCGCTCCTTGCCCTCGGCGACGTCGTCGTCCTCCCCCGAGGAGGTGCGGGCGCTCTCCCCGCCGGAGAACTCGCTCGAGAGCACCTTCTTGAAGCCCGCGCCGAGGCTCATCACCTGGAAGCCGCCGGAGTCGGTGTAGGTGGGGCCGGGCCAGTTCATGAAGGCGCCCAGGCCGCCGGCCTCGTCGACGAGGTCGTGGCCGGGCTGGAGGTAGAGGTGGTAGGCGTTGGCCAGCAGCGCCTGCGCCCCGAGGTCGCTCATCGACTCGGGCAGCACCGCTTTGACGGTCGCCTTGGTGCCCACGGGCACGAAGGCGGGGGTGGCGATCTCGCCGTGCGGGGTGCTGATCACGCCGGCGCGGGCCTTCTCGCCGTGGCGGGCGAGGATCTCGAAACCGCCGTCGGCGGGGGACGGCGTGCGGGGGGTCTCCAGGCGGTGGTCGGTCACGGCCCCATGGTCCCATGACGGGGCGCCCACGCCGCCCGAGCAGCCGATCCACTAAGATCCACGCAGCGCCGGGACGCGGGAGCAGGCCGCCCACGGCCACTGCGGACGTCGCCCGTGCGGAAGGGGATCGCGATCAGCTCGCCCAGTGATCCGCCGCGCCCGCGCCGCGGGGGCCGTCGCGCCCGCCCCCTCAGCCCGGAGGAACAGGCCCGGCAGGAGGCCCTCGCCCGCGCCCTCGCCGCCGAGGCCGAGGCCTGGGAGCAGCCCGCCGAGCCCACCGATCCCTCCGCGCCGCCCGCCGTGCCCCCCGCCGCGCCGCTCGCCGACGCCCTCGAGGACTGGACGCAGGAACCCGAGCCGGAACCGGAGCCCGCCCCACAGCCCGGGCCGGCGCCGGAGCCCGTATCCCGCGCCCCCCGCTCGGACCTCTCCGCCTGGGTGGCCGGTCCCCTGCCCTCGCAGACCTCCTCCCTCGACGACTGGCTGCAGGGCCCGATCGAGCTGCACGCCGAGCGGGAGGCGGAGGATGCCTGGTCCACCTCGGGCGCCGTCTCCGGCACGTGGGGGCGCCGCGGCGAGGAGATGCGGTCCCGCAGCCCCGAGCCGGTCCCGGGCGAGGAGGGCGCGGCGGCGGATCAGCGGCGCTCGCGCCCCGCCTTCCGCCGCGAGCTGCACGGGCTGCGGGCCGTGGCGCTGGGGCTCGTGGCCGTCTACCACATCTGGCTCGGGCGGGTCTCCGGCGGGGTGGACGTGTTCCTGTTCCTCTCCGCCTTCTTCCTCACCGGCACCTTCGTGCGGCGCCTCGAGAGCGGCCGCCCGCTCGGCATCCCGCGCTACTGGCTGCACACCTTCAAGCGCCTGCTGCCGCCCGCGGCCGTGACGATCCTGCTGGTGCTCGGCGGCACCGCCGCGCTGCTGCCCTCCTCGATGTGGCCCACGATCATGCAGGAGGCGGTGGCCTCGGCGGCCTACCTGCAGAACCTGCTGCTGGTGCTGCTCCAGGTCGACTACCACGCCCGGGACGCCGGCACCGCCTCCCCGCTGCAGCACTTCTGGTCCCTCAGCGTGCAGGGCCAGGCCTTCGTGGTGTGGCCGCTGCTGTTCCTGCTGGTGGCGGGCCGGGCCCGGCGGGGCCTGTCGGTGCGCCGGCCGCTCATCGCGCTCGTGGCCGTGATCGGCGCGGCCTCCCTGGTCTGGTCGATCCTCTCCACCGCCACCCAGCAGCAGATCGCCTACTTCGACACGGCGGCGCGGATGTGGGAGTTCGCGGCCGGCTCGCTGCTGGCCCTCGCGCTGCCGGTGCTGGACGAGCTCACCGGGGCCCGCCGCCCCGAGGACGGCGCCCCGCCGCGGCTGCGCGTCCCGCGGGCGCTCGTGGGCTGGGCGGGCATCGCCGCGCTGCTCGCCTGCGGGGTGCTCGTGGACGTCTCGGCGCTGTTCCCGGGCTGGATCGCGCTGTGGCCGCTCGCCGCTGCGGGCGCGGTGGTGGTCGCCGGGCACTCCGGGCTCCGCTGGGGCGTGGACGCGCTGCTGTCCACCCGGCCCGCCGCCTTCATCGGGGACATCTCCTACGCCCTCTACCTCGTGCACTGGCCCGTGCTGGTGCTCTGGCTGCACCACAGCGGCCAGCAGCGCGCCGGGCTGTGGGACGGGTTGGCGGTGCTGGCCGGCTCCGTGCTGCTGGCCTGGCTGGTGACCCGGGCGGTGGACGCCCCGGTGCGCCGCTCCCGCTGGCTCGAGGCCCGCCCCTGGCGCGCGCTGACGGCGATCGCGCTGAGCTTCGCCCTGGTGGCCGGTGCGGCGGGCGGCTGGTGGGCGGTGCTGCAGCGCACCCCGGCGCAGCCCCCGGTCGCCGACGGGCCGAGCCTCGCGACCGACGAGGTCGCCACCGTCCCCCCGCCGGATGTGCGCCCCTACGGGTGGCAGCTGGGCTCGCAGTGGCCCGATCTGCCCGAGCGCTGCGGCGGGCAGTGGGAGCCGGAGCGGTCCTTCCCCCACGTGACCTGCCAGCAGCTGCTGCCCGGGGACGAGGACGCCGAGGAGACCATCGTGGTGGTGGGCAGCTCGCACTCCCGCCAGTACATCCCGGCGCTGCTGCCCACCGCCGAGGCCCGCGGGGCGCAGGTGGTGAACCTGTCGATGGACGGCTGCTCCTTCCTCGCCGGCACCGAGCGCAGCGCCTACTGCGAGGGCTACGACGAGTTCGTGCTCGAGTACCTCGACCAGAAGCAGCCCGACACGGTGCTGACCACCGTCACGCTCACCTCCGCCGAGGACGCCGGGGAGACCCTGCCCGCGGGCACCGAGGAGGCGGTCACGCAGCTCCTGGACCGCGGCATCGACGTGCTCGCCGCGCGGGACACCCCGCGCTGGGAGGAGGATCAGTACCAGTGCGCCGAGGCGGTGATCGACGGCGGCGGCACCCCGGCGGAGGCCGACGCGGACTGCGGCGCCGACATCGAGGACAAGCTCGCCGCCGAGAACCCGGCGCAGCCGCTGGCCGCGCTCACCGGGGCGGGCTCCTCCGTGACCCTGCTCGACCTCAGCGCGCAGATCTGCCCCGGGGGCCGCTGCTCCCCCGTGCTCGGGGAGGTGTTCGTCTACATGGACACCGATCATCTGACCCGCCTCTTCGTCGAGGAGTCGCTCGCGCCGACGGTGACACGTGAACTCGCGGTGACAGGCGTCTGAACAGCGGCGTCGCGGCGGAGGCGGCGCTCTGGCGGGGCGGCTACGATGTGCGCGCCCCGGGCCCCGCGCCCCCGCCCGAGAAGGAAGCAGGTGCTCCGCCGCGTGGACGTTCCCAGAGTGCTCGCGACGCTGGGCGCAGCGGTGCTCGTGCTGGCCGCCCCCGGACTGCCGACGGTGCTCGCGCTGCGGCTGCGGGGCCTGCTCGCCGCCGCCGTGCTCGCCCCGGTCTCGCTGCTCCTGGTGGGCGTCGCGGCGGAGGCCGGTCACCTGCTCGGGGTGCCGTGGACGCTCCTGTCCCCGCTCGTGCTCGGGGCGGTCGTCGGCGCGGCGCTGTGGCCGCTGGGCCGAGGCCGCGCCCCCGTCCCCGCGGACGCCCCCGCCGCGCGCGGCGCCTCCGACGCCCCAGAGCCCGACGCCCCAGAGCCCGACGCCGCAGTGCCCGCCCCCGCCCCCACCCGCGTCGAGCGCTTCCTCGCCGGCCCGCGCGGCCACGTCACCGCGATCCTCACCGGTCTGGTGATCGGCGGCGGGGTGGTCCTCACCCAGGCGCTGACCATGATGGGCTCGGTCGTCGCGGTGAGCCAGACCTACGACAACGTCTTCCACCTCAACGCGGTGCGCCGGATCCTGCGCCTCGGCGACAGCTCCGCCTGGGTGGTGGGCGGGATGACCACCCTGCCGGGCCAGGAGACGTACTACCCCTCGCTGTGGCATCAGGCGGTGAGCCTGGTGACGCAGCTGTCCGGCCAGGAGATCCCCCTCGCCTCGAACGTGGTGATGCTGCTCGCGGCGGCGGTGGTGTGGCCGCTGGGGCTCATGGCCCTGGTGCGCACCTGCACCGGCGCCGGGCCGGTGGGCTGGATGTTCGCCGGGGCGCTGGCGGGGATCACCGCCGCGTTCCCGCTGACGATGATGTCCTGGGGCATCGTGCTGCCGTACCTGCTGTCCCTGTCGATGATGCCGCTGGTGCTCCTGGTCGTCGTGCAGCTGGCGGGGCTCGGCCCCCTCCCGCAGCGGCGCCTGGACGGGTGGCCGCTGGCGGTGCTGCTGCCGGTGATCTGCGGGGCGGTCGCTCTCGCCCACCCCCAGGGCGTGCTCGTGGGCATGGTGCTGGGGGTGCCGATCCTGGTGTGGGCCACGCTGGTGCGGGCCGGGGAGCTGCTCGCCCGCCGACCCGGGGCGGGCAGGCGGCTGTGGCCGTTCGCGGCGCTCACGCTGCTGATCGGCGCCGGCTGCGTGCTCGCCTGGGACGTGTTCCGGCCGTCCGCGAGCTCGGCGGTGTGGGAGCCGAACGCCTCGCCGAAGGAGGCGCTCGGGCAGGCGGTCTCCCTCGTCCCCAGCGGCAGCCCCGCCTGGGTGCCGCTCGCCCTGGTGGTGCTGGCCTGCGCGCTCGCGGTGCTGTTCGGCTCCCGCTCCCGCTGGCTGCTGGTGGTCTTCGCCGCCGCGGCGGCGATGTCGGCGCTCACGCGGAGCCTGCCGATGGGGGATCTGCGGTATCTCGTCACCGGCGGCTGGTACAGCGACAACCAGCGGATCGCGGCGATGATCGCCGTCGCCGCGGTGCCGCTGCTCGCCGTGGGCGGCGAGGTGCTGCTGTGCCGCGCCGCCCGCGCCCTGCCGGTGCTGCGCGGCGCGGCCGGCCCGGTGCTCGCGCTGCTGGGCGTCGCCGCGGTGCTCGCGGCGGGCCTCGGCTCTCCCGGCGCCCGCGCCCATGCGGAGGGGCTGCGGGGGGAGTGGCAGTCCGGGGTGCTGCTCACCGACGACGAGCGCACCCTGCTCGAGCAGCTGCCCGAGGTGGTCCCCGAGGACGCGGTGATCGCGACGAACGCCTGGAACGGCAGCTCGCTGGCCTACGCGATCTCGGACCGGGAGGTGCTCAACACCTACATGGGCTTCCAGGCCGAGCCGGAGGTGCATCTGCTCAACGCCGCGCTCGACGACGCCCGCACGAATCCCGAGGTGTGCGATGCGGCCGAGGAGCTGGACGTCGAGTACGCGCTGGACTTCGGCCCGCGGGAGCTGCACGGCCGCTCCGCCACCTACACCGGGCTCAACGAGATCTCGGAGACGGGCGCCGCCGAGGTGGTGCTCCAGGTGGGCGAGGCGAAGCTGCTGCGCATGCTCCCCTGCCGCGGCACCGATGGTTCAATGAACGAGTGACTCGCTACCCTGCCGCCACCCCGTCCGCCGACGCCCGGGCCGCCGCCCTCGATCTGGGCGAGTTCGTCTCCGCGTCGCCGTCGTCCTTCCATGCCGTCCAGGAGGCGGCGCGCCGCCTGCGCGAGGCCGGTTTCTCGCCGCTGCAGGAGGCGGCGCGCTGGTCCGCCGCGGACGTCACCGGCGCGCGGTACGTGATCCGTGACGGCTCGCTCATCGCCTGGACCACCCCCGAGGGGGTCGACGCCTCCTCGCCGTGGCGGATCGTCGGCTCGCACACCGACTCCCCCGCCCTGAAGCTCAAGCCGAACCCGGAGCTGGGCCGCGAGAGCCTCTCCCAGGTGGGGGTCGAGATCTACGGCGGGCCGCTGCTGAACTCGTGGCTGGACCGCGAGCTGCGCCTGGCCGGGCTGCTCACCCTGCGCGACGGCCGCCGCGCGCTCGTGGCCACCCCGCCGGTGCTGCGCGTGCCGCAGCTGGCGGTCCACCTGGACCGGGCCGTGAACAAGGACGGCCTCCAGCTCGACCCGCAGCGGCACATGCAGCCGATCCTCGGCATCGGCGAGGTGGACGTGCGCGAGCTGCTGGCCGCGCACGCCGAGCCGCTCGACGAGACCGGGCACCCCGCCGCGCCCGGCGCGCTCGTGGACCCGGTCGACCCGGTCGACATCGTCGGCTTCGACGTCCTCACCGTCGATGCGCAGGCCCCGGCCCTGTTCGGCGCGAACGAGGAGTTCCTCGCCTCCGCCCGGCTGGACAACCTCAGCTCCGTCCACGCCGAGGTGCAGGCGCTGATCACCGTCGCCCGCAGCGCGCAGCCGCCCGCCGCGGAGGGCCCCGCCCCGATCGCGCTGCTGGTCGCGAACGACCACGAGGAGGTGGGCTCCGCGACCCGCTCCGGCGCCGCGGGCCCGTTCCTCGAGGACGTGCTGGTGCGGATGCATGCCGCGCTCGGCGGCGACGACGCCTCGCGCCGCCGCGCCTTCACCTCCTCGATGGTGCTCTCGGCCGATGCCGGCCACGCCGCGCACCCGAACTATCCCGAGCGCCACGACCCGGTGACCCGCCCGCAGCTGGGCGACGGCCCGATGCTGAAGATCAACGCGCAGCAGCGGTACGCGACCGACGCCGTGGGCATCGCCGCCTTCGCCGCGGCCTGCGAGCGCGCCGGCGTGCCCCATCAGCACTTCGTCTCGAACAACGCGATGCCCTGCGGCTCCACGATCGGGCCGCTCACCGCGACCCGGCTGGGGATGACCACGATCGACGTGGGCCTCACGCTGCTGTCGATGCACTCCGCCCGGGAGATGTGCGCGACCGCGGATCCGCTGCTGCTGCAGCGCGCCTGCGCCGCCTTCCTGCGAGGCTGACCCGGCCCCGCCCCGCCCTCCT
>DHCMJ07802__coassemble_1268_pt1 | contig 15884 bp, 18 predicted proteins | sample DHCMJ07802__metabat2_high_PE_028 | metagenome-assembled genome bin DHCMJ07802
TCAAGAGCCATGATTATGCGTCTCCTGTGACTTTCTTCGCGAGCTTCGTTGCCGAAAACAAGACGAAGATGAGAACGACCGGGGCCACGAAGAACATGCCGAAGTTATCGCCCATGAAGTCCCATAGGCCCTCGTCGCCAGGGTCGATGTTGTCAGCTGCCCACGACCCCATCAGAGCTTGGTAGAACTTCACCCCGAGGATGATGAACACGCCGCTAAGAACGATTGAGCCATAGGACTTGAGATAGCCGATCCCGATCTGCTTCGTTTCCTCGTAGGCGATGAACGCAATGGGCAGCGACCCGAATGACGTCATCAGGTAGATCTGCAGGAAACGGACGAAGATAAGCACGAGCGCGGCCACGCCGGCGAGTTCAGCCACGATGTAGGGCAACAAGATCACAACGATGAGCGCGAGCTTATCCGTGAGGTCCGCGCCGGTCACATCGTCTTTGAGCTTGTCGCCAAGCTTGACGGTTTCGCCATCACCGCCAACATCGGTATCGATCGCGGCCTGAGCAATGGTGGTTCCGATCTCATCAATACCCTGCAGGATCGTCATGGCGTTCGCTGCGAAAACGACGATGAGGGCGGCCTTGAGAAGGATGCCCGAAATGATACGGACCCCGAGTTCCCGGTCCCCGTCGATTCTCGTTGACGCCTGCGCGAGCATCAGCGTCAGGATGATCGAGAGAACGACCGCAGTCACCGGCTTTACAGCGCCGTTATGGACAGCCACAGCAGCGTTGTAAAGGCTGGCGTTGTACTCTTCCGGGGACTGCGTGAGGTACTTGAGAGGTCCTGTCGGTCCCTGCGACAAGGCGTTGAGCCAAGAGATCAGAAGATCATCCATTGCTCGGTGCCTCCGTTCTTAGCGGGTGGATCAGAATCCGTCGAGAGTCTTGAACAGGGTTGCTGCGGCGATGATGACGCCGCCGCCAACGACCTGCCAGATGCCGGATTGAGTCTGTGGCCCGTTCTGGTCCTTGAGGCCGCCGGCGAGGACAACAGCGCCCCAGAGAAGCCAGAGTCCGCCGCCGAGCTGGGCGGCTGTGGTCATGAGTCCGAGGATGGTGTTCAGCATGATCTGATTCCTTTCGGTATGTATGTATAGAATAACACTAAGCGGAAGGTGTGCAAGTGCTTACCGGCCGCCGACTATATTAGGTGACGTGATGAAACTGACAGACAACGAAGCTACTGCGCTCGGGCACTTGAACCCGCGCCGATTCGAGATCTTGCTCCGCTGCCTGACACTGGATGAACCTTTCACTGCTGGGGATGTTCTGACTGGGTTAAGGGAAGACAGCGACGAACAACTTTCGTCGTCCGCGCTCTCCCGAGATCTTAGGGGGCTAGAGGCCGGCGGCCTGCTCGTGGGTGACCCGCCGCTACTTGAAGCCAGGAAGGGCCGAACGGTCCATTTCCACACAACTGATCTTGCCGAGCGACTATTCGCCCAGCTCAACGGTTATGTCGTATCAGTGCTGGAGAGCCGGGGCCTTCGCTGACCTGAACGGATAGAGGCCGCGCACAAGCAAGATGGCGTCTCGGTCTGACATGCGTTCCAGCTCGTCCTTGGTCATGAGCGGCCGCTTGAGGATCTGCCCTTGTTCAGACCAGCTACCCTGAGCGCCCTTCGTCTGGCTGGTGTTCGTCGACCTCACGGTCTGCTCGCCCAACCGTGCGCTCATCCAGCGCAGTGTCTCTTCCTCGGTCGATCCGAGGAACAAGTGCGAATCACAGTTGCCGACGATGGTCGGCCAGTGATCGCGGTAGAGCGCCTTACCCTGCGAGTACATCTGCACGATGATGCTCGCGCTGATTCCGCGTGAACGGATCGTCGAGATCATGCGCTCGAAATTGGGGATCTTACCGATGTTGGCGAACTCATCGAGGAAACAGTGCAGCTGCCTCGGCAGCCGGCCCTTCTCGGTGTGATCGGCTTCGTAGATGTTCTTCTCAAACAGCGTCGACCAAAACAGTGCAGCGAAGAACGTGAACGCGCTGTTGCTGTCGGGCAGCTCAAGGAACAGGGCCATCTTCTCGAACCCGAGTCGATCAAGACTCAGGGTGTCGCGGTCGAGGATGCGGCGAACGCTGGTCATGTCCAGCGGTGCCAGACGCACACCGAGGCTGATAATGATGCTCTTCTTCGTCTCGCCGGCACCTTGCTCGAATGTGCGGTACTGACGGCAGGCAAAGGCAAGCGTTTCCATGATCGGATCACGACCAGAACCGCCGGCTTCCCACTCTCCAACGACGCTACGCGTCGCCTCGAACATGGCATCGACCTCTGAGGTCTGCTCAGCCTGCTTGCCCTCGAACGCCTGCATCTGCTTCTGCAGATCGCTGACAGCGACCAAGCTGGGCTTTCCGTCCTCCGAATCTGTGCCCATACCGTAGACGTAGGCGACGAGCGCAGTTAGCAGCGCCTTCTCGGCGCGCTCGAAGAACTGACCATTGCCCGAACTCTGCGATTGCGGAGACGTGGTGTTGGACATGATGGCCTCGACCATCTGCGCAATCGAGGTTTCGGGGCTGTCCTCGTTGAAGTACTCCATCGGATTGAACCCGTCCGAATCGGCCAGGTCGACGAGATTGAACCGCTTGACGGTGTAGCCGCGTGATTCGAGGTTCGAACGAGTCTCACGGTACAGCTCGCCCTTAGGGTCGGTGATCGCGAAGGACGTGTCCAGCCGGGAGAGATTGGGGATGACGTAATGCCGGGACTTACCAGCACCAGAGGCACCCAGGACAAGAACATTGTTGTTGCGCTGCGTCTTGCGGCTGTCAATGCTCAGCGCTTCCGATTCGGTGAGTTGAATCCGCTGTGAGGGGTCTTTATCAGTGAACGGCTCGAACTCCTTCGGTTTCGCCCAGCGTGCGCTGCCGTGTTCTTCTCCTGGCCGGGTATTGCGGTGCTTGCTGAGCTGAAAAAGGACGATGAGCGCAATGCCGGCGACGACGACACCGCCGGCAATCAGGTCGGCCTTCTCCATCGACAGGGCGAACGGCTTCGAGCTGAGTCGCTGCCACCACTCCTGCAGAATCCCGTCGTAGGGCGTCGAGCCAGCAAATGCTGAGCGCACGACCTCGCTGAGCCGGTCGGCCAGGGCGAAGACGACGAGCGCGAGCACAAGCACGCCCCCGACCTTTCCTCCTGTGCGTTTCATCGTTGTTCGTCCTTTCATGAGTAGATGGAATGCCTGGTTATCGCTTCAATCCAGGCGTCGGCACGTCGAGCTTGGGAGACTTCTTCGGGGCATCGGCCCTAATCTTGTCTGTTCGAGACTTAACCTTCTGCCGCAGCTCCTTCTGCATCTTCGCCGTTTCCGCTTTTGAACGTTTTGGTGTGCCCGTTGGTTCGGCCTTCGCCGGCTGTTGCCGGTCTTTACTCTCGGTCGCCGGCTGCTTCTGCTTCGTTGCCCCCGCATTGGCTGAGTGTTCCTGCTTGGGTGCCTCTGCCTTTGGCTGCTCGGGAGCCTGTTGTCTGATTTGGCCGTTTGCGTCCTGCGTTACTCCAAGCTCTTTCGCGCGTTCGGCTGCCTCATCGATCCTCATCACCTGATGGGAGGCCAACTGGTCGCCCCACTTTGAGGCAATAGCTCGATCAACATCGAGATCCTTATTGATCCAACCGTCTACGGTCTGAGCCTGAACGGCGCTAAGAGTGTCCGGTGAGTGCTCAATCTTCTTGAGCACTTCACTCTTACTCATAGTCCTAGAGGAATCTTCACCGGTTCGAACGCGGAACTGACCCGAGGAATGACTCTCAAGGCGTTCCGCGCTACTATCCCCATGCAGCGGGTCGTTCAGCTTTTCTACGGTCGCCGGCTCGAATACTTTTCCCCATGTCAGCTGAGCCTCCCCGACTTTGGGGGTAGCTTTCTCTGCCGGGCTAACTGATTTCTGCTTCGGGCCTCCCTCGTCATCTGAGCGTTCCTGCTTGGGGGTCTCCCGCTCGGCACTGCGTTCCTGTTTGCGCTCACGCTTTGCGTCGACAAATTCAGCAGCTCGTTCGAGAGAATCGGCCACGACGCTTGAGTCGTCGCCTCGCACGTGCAGAATGTGCTGGATCTTCCCATCGATCTTTTCGCGCTCGATGGCGTAGTGGACGCCGCGCTTCTTGAGATTGGTCTCAAGTGCCCGCATCACGTCCTTGTCGTCGAGAGAAAGGACTTCGCGGCCAGTCTTGCTGGGCAGCTCGGACAGCTCTTTCATGCTGACCTTCCCACCGGGCCTCTGAACCGCCGCTGCCGTCCACTTAACGCTTGTGGCTGCGGCTCTCAAGGACTCTGCCAAGACCTTCTTAGAGATGTCTCCGGTGATCCTCGCTGTCGCGCGGACAGTCGTTTGTCCGGCCGCACGACCTATCTCACTCGTGACCCGCTCAAGCTTCTCTTCACCGTTGTCTATCGGCGCCATGTCCGGTTCCTTTCATCGTCGTCGCGGTCGGGTTTCGGCTGATTCGCGTAAATCTCTGCGGCTTCACGCTCGACGCGCTCTCGCAACGTCTCCTGGCGCTCATCCTGCGATGAGTGGTGCCGTTGTTCATGCCGGGTCTCAAGCCTGTTGTTCGACACGTTGAGCACATCTCCGTCACCATCACCCTGCAGGAGATCTCGACGGAGATCTTCTTCGGACTCGGCGCGATCCGTGGCGAAGTCCTCCCTCGCCTGCTCAACCCCAGCAGCAGAGTTCGCACGGTTGGCCCGCGCCAAAAGCTCATTTGCGCGAGCTTGAACACGTGCCCGAGTGGCTGCGTATGGGTCTTGCCGAACCTGCTCATCGTCGGAATCCGCGGTCGTTGGCGCTGCCGCTTCTTCGTGCAGCTCATCGTCAACTGTGCGGTCCTCGTCTTCGGCCAGTTGCAACGCCTCATCGTCATTGGCAACAGCCTGCTCATGGAGGATCTGCTGCGCGCGCTGCTCCACTCTCTCCTTCACGGTCAACTCCCTATTCTCGGTCGGTGTTGAAACCTCATCAGCTTTCGAGTGCTGCTCGATGCGCTGGTCATCGAGAACTTCGAGCGCGGTGATGTCGCGCTGCACCGTCGCTAGCTCGCGCTCAGTGTTGCGCAAAGCTGCGGCCAGTCCTTCGAGGCGTTCGGGCTTCACGCTCGGATCGTCAAGCGCATCGGTAGCGGCCACAAGTTGAGTCTGATACTGCTCCTTGAGCGCGCTCACTCGCTGACGGGCTGCAGCCAATCCCTCACCGACATCGCCAGTCGGTGCCCACCTGAGACGAGCATTCACGCGATCTTCGAGGTTCCGCAACTGCCCAAGCTGCTTATGCCATGAATGAAGCTGATTAAGGTCGATGCCACCAACGGAGGACACGCGAGTGCGAGTCTCGCGGGGCTGAGCGAACCACTGATAGAGATCTCTCGTGTCGACATGGCGAACATAGCGGCCGCGCCGATCCGAGAGCGCGTGGTCCCCGTGAGCTGGGATATAAGCGCGCATGGTTCGCCCGTGTTCGACGATCTGATTTCGTGCCAGCGTCAGCGCCAACTGACCTTTGGAACCGGGAACACGAACGCGCACGGAGTGCTCGTCTTCATCAAGGATCATCGACTGGTCGACATCGATCCTGTTGACCTCTTGGCGTGCCAGTCGAGCCATGATTGCTGATTCAGTGAAGGCTTCGCCGAGGCGGTAGTCACGTACCGCACGCTTCTGATCCTCTGCCCGGAAGGAAAGACTGCCCTGCCGCCGGCTGACTTCGATACCGGCCAATCGGAGCTGCCCTTCGAGTTCATCGAACGAGCGTGCAAACTGTGCAGCCTTGTCGATCTCCGTCTGCAGGAATCGCTTCTGACTAGTGCCCTTAACGACAAGATAGATGTCAGCAAGACTCTTGCCAGTTGGCCGCTTCGGAGGTTCCGGCATGACGGACAGACCGGCCTTCAAGCAAAGGTCATCGCTGACCTGACGGATGCGCGAAAGGGTGTCTCGCTGGCATCGGAACTTCCGTCCGGTCTCCATGTTAACGGCGTTAAAGATGATGTGATTGTGCACGTGATCTTTATCGACGTGCGTCGCAATCATGTATTCGTAAGCGCCTCCCGTGATGCGTTCAGCGAAGTCGACACCGACACGGTGAGCGGTCTCAGCATTGAGAGTTTCGTTCGGGTCGAACGATTGAATCACATGATGGGCAAGAACGCTGCCCTGGCGTGATCCGCGTCCTGTCCGCTCGGAAGTATCGGCCATCATTGCCGCTACTGCGTTATGGTCCGATGGGTCGATGACGGCCGCGTTAGTCGATACATACACGCCGCCTTGGGTGGCGTCATCACGCGCGATATAGGCCAGCGCTTTGCCAAGCGTTGACTTAATCTGACCCATCTTCACATAGGCCATGACTACTCGATCCGCCTGAACTCTTCGAGTATGACCTTCTGAATTTCACGGAGCAGACCTTTAACAGCATGCACCTGGTCAGCGGTGGCTGCTTCCTCGATGTTCGCCTGCCGGGCGATCTGATTAACGTTGTTGCCGACCCTGGCGAGTTCAGCTCTCAGCTCTTGTGGATCGAACGACTGACGAACAACCTTCACCTCGGAATCAAGGCAGGCACGACGAGCAAAGCTGTCGAATGAACGATCCTTTGCAATCGTCATTCTTGCCTCCACTCTCTCCCATTCGGCCTCTGAGAAGCTGACCATCTTGCGAATCGGTCTCTCGCGCCTCGCATCAGCCAACTCTCAATTCCTCCCGCTCAGCGGTATCGGGTTCGGGGCTTGCCCCGTGTATCTCAGCCGCTAGGCTGAGCCGCAAATGGTTGCCATTTGCTATGCTTGCTCCGGCGTCCCGCCGGTGTCTACAGTTGAGTTTACAACTGAACTTGGGCGATGGCTACCGAATTTCGCGGTAGCCTGGCTCTAGGACGATTCAGATTCATCGGGAGGACATCATGACGGACATGATCGACGAGATTCTTAAGGCCGACGAAGAAGCTCTCAAAGCGAAGCGCGCGCGACTGCAGGCGTTGGCGAAGAAGCTCACCGCAGCTCGCCAATCCATCACCGAAGTGCAGTCCGCAGTTGAAGAAGTCACAACACACGACGGGCTGAGTCGGTCCGAAGTGGCGAAGACCTTCGATCTGACATCACAGGAGCGTCGAGCGTTCATGCCGACGAAGAAAGCAACAGGAAAGTCCGCCGACGAGAGTGAACCGCCGGCCCCGACTGAGCAGCCCCCAGCAGGTGCGCCGGCTGCTTACTGACGCCACAAAAGTAAGGGCCTCCACCGTTCGCGGTGGAGGCCCTTAACTGTGCCGGCTATTCGTCGTGAAGCTGCGCTGACTTCATCCAATCGTAAGTATCGTTCTCGTCGACATCGGTTCGTCTCGTGGTGATCTTCCTGTAGAGGAATTTGGCGGCCAGAATGACCCCGACGGCAATCCCAGCTACCGCCCAGATCACACCTGAGATCACTAGTCCGATAGCTTGGATGACCGCGCTGAGAACCGCACCGACTACAGCGCCCACGAGCTTGATTCCGCCTTTAAGAAGCAAGATCAGCAGCGTCGTTGCCAAGCTGGCGGCGATGATTCCGACGATCCACATTGCGACTCCTGAGATGGTGGGCGTACTTCAAGTACATCACACACGCATGTCACGGTCCACGAATCAGCCGGCCTTCGCCGGCTTCTTAAACAGCGCCGCGCAGCGGCTCCCTCGGGCGACGGGCACAACATGCTCTCCCCTGCTGGGGTGGTGAGGACTGTCAAGGCCGAAGAGTGACGAGGGACGAGGAACGTGCCTTGACCGGCCTCACCAGCTCAGCCATTCTGACCAAGCTTGCCCGTCGCCCTGCCGCCGGTGGCGGCTGCACCGAAGGTGCGAATACTGCGCCGGCAGGCGCAATCAGAGACCCGCGCAGCGGGACCAATTGGCATCACTGGAAGGCCACGCCGGAAAGGCCGGGCGACCCTTCTGGGTCGCCCGGCCTGCTGACTGGAACGTCAGCTATCCGTTCATCTTCTTCAGGATGTGCGCCGGCCGGCTTCCGGTGTCGGTCGCGGTGATAATCAGCTTCGCGAAGCTGTTCTCCGGGTCGGCCGCCTGTGCCCGCTCGGCGCATCGCGCCGCGAGGGCCATCCGGCCGGTGAGCCACGCATAGGCTCCTGCGTTCGCCCAGGCGTGGGCAGCTACATCGTCGGTCACATGAGCGGCGATGAACTGTAGGATCGGCCGCCACCCTTCCTGAGTGCTGAAGGTTACGTCTGGGTCCCTCAGTGCGGCGATGAACCGCTTAGCGTCTGGGTCAAACCCGTCTTCCGGGTGATCCCCGAGGGCCACGCCCAAGACACGATCTCGGGTGTTGATCTCCTGGTACATCACCGCGATCTGCGAGACCAGGTGTTCGTCGGGAACGTCGCCGGCCTCGACGGCCTCGACCAGTGCGTGGAGGACACCGGCCGCCTCGTCTGGGGTGTGGAACGGCCCTGCCGGTCCGACCGGCTCGAATCGGCGTTCGCCGGATTCCTCCCACAGCGTCAGCGGCGTGACCTTCGGCCGCGCCGGTTCGGGAATGTCCAGGGTCAGCTCTTCCATCCGGTAGACCTTCCCGTTCAGGCGCAGGTCATCACCGACGAGTGTGGCGATCACCAGCTGCGGGATCAGCTCGCCAAGCGCCAGCGACCGCGTGAGGGCATCTGCATCATCGTCGGTCTCAACGATGACGATTCCGACCTGCAGGGTGTCGGTCAGCTCGCGGCCGAGCTGACCGTCTGCCCGGTCGAAATCTTCGAACGACAGGGAGAAGGTGAGGAACTCACCGGCCTTGTTCCCGCCGCCGAAGATGTAGCGGTTCGTCCCGCGAACCGTCACCGAGTAGGTGGCGGCCGCAAGTTCTTCGATGGTCCTGATGGCAAACTGTTCTGAGGTCATGACCTCGTCCTTTCTTCTCTGCGTAGCGTTAGCGGAGCTTCCGGCTAACTGCCTCCTGCGATCGGAGACGCGCACGAAAAGTCAAGAGTGTGGGTGGGCAGTCAACCCCGAAGAGTCCTTGGCGGAACCTTGGAATTGTGACGAGGAACGAGGAACAATTCTGAGGTTCCGTTAAGGACGTGGGTTGACTGGTCGGGGTCCCCGCTCGACTAAAATGGGTGCGCTTCGATGGCAAAGAAACCCAACCACGCTGGGACCCGACGCCGGCGAAGCCGGCCAAAAGAGCTTTTACAGTGCCGCGTAGCGGCTCCCTCGGGTGACGGGCACACCTAACTGACCGGAGGATGGTCTACGGACTGTCAAGGCCGAAGAGTGACGAGGAACGAGGAACGTGCCTTGACCGGCCGTAGACCATCCTCCACATACGTGTCTGCTGTGCCCGTCGCCCTGCCGCCGGTGGCGGCTGCACCGAAGGTGCGCATACTGCGCCGGCAGGCGCAATCAGAGACCCGCGCAGCGGGGCCGCTTGGTTCAAAGAGTCCAGCGCCGGCGGCGCTGGCCCGTTGCTCAATGCTGCAGCCAAACTGCTGCCGGCGGTCAGTCGTCCGCTGCTGAGTCGTCGTCGGTCTCGGTGAGATCTGCTCCCCACGTCAGCTGCTCCCGCGCGACGATTTCTTGCCATTCGGTGTCATCGTCAGACTTCGAGGCGAACGGATCTGCCGTTGCTGAAACATCAATGCCCGGCATCGCCGGCTCTGCGGTGGCTGCCCACTCTTTCATCAGATCTTCGTTACGGCTCGACATGCCGGCTCCCCCTCTATCGCTACTTCGCTTCTCCAATGGTCAACACCTCACAGTTTCGGGCCGCTATGCGTCGGCGGATCAATGCCCGGGTCGCGGGGCATGTGCTGGCCCTTTCGTTCTTGCAGGCTCTTCTGCACCTTCTCCCGGACGGCCTTCTGCGTATGCTCGTTGCGCACGGATCGCGCCCACTTCTGAGAACGCCCCTTGATCTCGTCGAGTGCCGTGGGACTCACCCCGTAGATCGCTACCTCTCGCGGCTGGATGCGTTCAGACATCTCCAAACGCTCAGCGAACATCGGCCGCTCGAACCCTGGATCAGCGTTCTCGGCTAGAGCGATGAGCTGCGCATCGGAATAGCGGCCGCTCGCACGAATGGCGTCAACGTCGAGATAGTCTCGTGCTTCGCCTCGTGAGTACAGGGCAGCAACCTTGTTCGCTACGGCATCTTCAACGGCCAGCACTGGCCCGATCTCGAGCTGCACTGGCTCACGTGAACGCCAATCGATGCCGAGGTCGATGGAGGTCTCAAGGCCGCGTGCTGAGACCTCCATCCGGGCGAACGCATCGCTGCGCTGGTCGACCTGGACTGTGTAGCCGGCAGCGCGGAGGCGCTGCTGCATCTCGTCGACGGCGCCGCTGAACTTTTCGTGCGCGCCCATCACCGTAAACAGATCAACATCAGCCGTTGGTCGGGCGATGAACCCGTGCTCCCGAATGGCACCTGACCCGGCTAGGGCGAACCCATTGTCCTCGGCTCCTTCGAGCGCGATACGAGTGATGTCGCGCTGCATGTCCTCGCTACGTGACATCGACAACCGCCAGCTCGGGAAAGCGACTCTCCCATAGGTCTCGAACTCGTTGATCTAAGTGCAGCTGCGGCCATAGGCGCTGCAAGACGCTGCGGTTGAGTAGTTCCGCCTGCACGGCCTCGTCACCCTCAGCCAATAGAGCCTGGTAAGCCATTCGAGCGCCGCCTAAATCGGAAATATCAACGTCTTTGTCGTCCTGCCAGCGCACGCGGTGCGGCAGATGGATCACGCCGGCCTCGGGGCCGCGCAGCTCATCGAGGCTCGCCACGACCGCGTAGGGCTTAATGTCTCTGAATCTCACTCGTTCCATTGTTCCTCGGCCCCCTTCTGCCTTCCCTTGATTTTACTGAGCACACTCCGGCCGCGGGGCCTGAGAATAGAGCGCTTCGTACTCATCGAACCGGGCAATGTCGTCCGCCGCATGGTAGATCTCGGCTAGACCGGCTTCTAGCAGCTCCGCGCTGAGATCCGCCCCGTCGACCTCGACATAGGCCAATGTCCTGCCGTATCGGTCCTGCTCCGGTTGCGCATCGTCCGAGCGCAGCTCGACGGGGCCGCCGGCGGCCAAGTCCTCTGTCATCTCCCGCGCTTCCTGTCCGCACGGCTCGTCGGCTTCACCGTCTCCGTGGGAGATCTCCGGGGTGTCGATCCCCAGCAGGCGCACCCGCTGGCCCCCTCCCCCGTCGTCGACAACAATCGTGTCTCCGTCGATCACGCGCACCAGCTCAACCTGCGAAGGCTCCCCCACGGTTTGCGAGACTGCAGGGCCGTCGAGCAGATCGCCGGCTGCGCAGCCGGCAACAGCCATCACCGAGGCCAGGCAAAGGGTCTTGCGGATCATCCGAACCACGCCCCCATCTTCACAGCCATCGTGACGATGAAACACAGACCAATGACTGCACCGATCCTGTAGGCGGTTCGCCGGCTATGTCTCGCCTGCGCCGCCGCGTGGTATTGCTCGCTTTCCGTAGCCAGTGCCATGCGCTGCCCTGCCCGTCTGCCCATCACCAGGCACGCAATGGTGCCGGCCAGTAGAAACAGTGGCGCGAAGAACTCGAAAGCGGCACTAATCATGCTCAGCATCTCAGCCGACGCCTCCCCTGACACCGACCCATATGTCGTTGGCGCAGCCTGTGCAGGTAGAGAACCCCTCTTCCGTGCCCTCCGGGTTTTCCGGGGTATGTTCCGGCCCCGTGGCACACTCCCAAGCAGCCTGTGCCTCTGCGCTGGGCGTCCAATCGTCATCAGTGAGCATCAGCACTCTCCCTTCATCACAGCGGCCGGCCGGCATGGCCTCGGCTCGGCTCAATGGGTGGAAACGGTTCACCGTTGTTGTATTTCGCTTCTAGGCGCTCGACTTCGGCCATGACAGCGGAGTTAATGAACTCTGTCATGCTGCGGTGGCCTTCCTCGGCCCTCGTCGCCAGAACAGCGCCTCGCATTCGCGCAGTGTCCTCGCGTTGCTGGTAGAAGCTCACCTTGTGCGGGTAGATCTTCTTATCGTCGTTCACCATTGGTCAGCGCTTCCCGCCGACCACAGCAGACGCCATTGCGGGTTGTCGTCACTGCGGATCGCAATGCCGGCCTCGTCATCGACAACAACGTCATAGGACCAGCCCGTCAGCCCGTAGTCATGCCGCTGTCGAACCCAGTTCCCTCCATCAGCAATCGCGCCTTCGTCGCCGGCTTGGTGCCGATTCCAAAGTTCGATAGCTTCTTTCTCTGCTTCCTCGTATTCGGCTACCAACACTCGGAGACACCCACACGGTTCATCGGCCCCGTGGTGGTGGCCGATACACCGATCATCGGGGCATCCGCACTCGTCGCCTCCCCATTCGGTGCTGCCGGATTCCCAGAATCGCGCCCATGTTTTCTCGGTGATTGGCTCGATCCCTGATCCGCGCAGATAGCGGAGTGCGTCTTCGTTCAGCTTCGTCGTCATGCTGGTCCCACCTCTCCCCGTCGACCCGTAGTTACGAGCTCAAGATTAGTACTATTCGCTGACACTAGGATTCTCAGCCGAGCTTGGCAATGCAGTCCGGCCGGAACCCTGACCAATGCGTCTCATCGTCAACGACGACTATCGGAGCCTGCATGTATCCGAGGTCTTCCATGACCCATTCAAGCGCAGAAGCGTTCTCCTGCAGGGTGAGGTCTCGATACTCCCAATCACTGCCTTCCTGCAGTCCCCTGCTCGTGAGAGCACGGCCTGTAGCGGCGCACTGTACGCAGCTGGGCTTACTAAAAACTGTAATCACGGCAACCTCCTAAGTGGTTATAGTACTAATAGTACTATTTAGGGCAGAGAGAAGCAACCCTTTTCCCAGAAAGACGCGCGAGAAAGCGAGTACAGTCACGGCCAATGGCCGCCGGAACCATCTGACTTGGCTTCGATTCCTACTTTGAACACGCCAGAGCAATCCGCCTAACCTCTCCCTTCCCCGACCCCGCGCCAGGTGCCATAGGACCAAGGGAACGGCCGGCATCCACTGCAGCGGGAACCGGACCACGAGACCCACTCTCGGCAGAGTGTTTCTTCAAGGCAACCGAAATCACGGAGCGCTAGCGGAGGGATTTTGGGCGGCAGCCCGCCGGGAGGGCGAACCCCGCCGGCCGGCCACCGACACCTATCACGCTATCTTGCTATCATCCTAGCTTTACTGCTTGATAGGTAGCGAGCAACTGAACACGTCATTCCGCGATGTAGCTCTTCACGAACGATTCGAGAACCGCCTGCACCGTGGTTCCCTCGTCGAGGGTCCGTCGCTTGAATGCGGTCCGCTCCCCCTTGCTGACCCGGAAGACAACCTGCACCAACTCTTCGTCGCCGGCCGCTCTGGTCGACGGCCGCACCGAGACCGCCTCGGCCTTCGGCGGCTCGTGCGATTTGCGCCGGCTGTTGAGCTTGTTGAGATCGGCCATTGGTCTATGCCTCCTGGGTGATGTGTTCGTGAACGGTGACAACCTCATCGAGTAGCTGCTCGAAACCGAACAGCTCATCGACCGGCTTTCCGTAGCTGCGCTGGATGGCTGCGCGCCGGGGGATTCGGGTGTCGAACGCAGCCATGTCGCTTGACTGGATCGAGCGCCAGGTCTCCCATGACTCCCGTTCGTTCTTGCTGTAGGTGTTCAGCAGCAGTAGCGCGGGAACGTCGGCTGGTGTCCCGTTCATCGTTTCCACGGCTCGGTCGACATCGGCTCCGCCGGGGCCGGTCGGGATGATGACGAGATCAGCTCGGCTGATCGCAGCGTTGATCGTGGCGGGATCTCCGGGGGCAGTATCGACAATGACCCACGCCTCGCCGCCGGCCGGCTGCGAGACCTTGCGAGGATGAATGCCGATCACGGGAAAGCTCAGCGGCGTCCCTTCCGAGTCTGCATAGTCGCTCCACGCGATAGCCGAGCCTTGCGGGTCGGCGTCCCAGACTTCGACGTTGCGGCCGCTGCGGTGCACTGCTTCGGCCAGATACAGGGCGGTCGTGGTCTTGCCTACGCCGCCTTTGGTGTTGGTGATGACGATCCTCACACTTACCTCCTTTGATAACTTGATAGCAACATATCACTTATCAAGCAGTAAAGCTAGGATGATAGCAAGATAGCGTGATAGGTGTCGGTGGCCGGCCGGCGGGGTTCGCCCTCCCGGCGGGCTGCCGCCCAAAATCCCTCCGCTAGCGCTCCGTGATTTCGGTTGCCTTGAAGAAACACTCTGCCGAGAGTGGGTCTCGTGGTCCGGTTCCCGCTGCAGTGGATGCCGGCCGTGCCCTTGGTCCTGTGGTGGCCTGGCGCTGAGGAACGGTGTGAGAAACTGCAATTTCAACAGTCACCAAACAGGTAGAGAGGTTAGTCATGGGCGGCACTAATGAGCTGCAGGGGAATATCGACGCCGAGGCGGCCGAGGCCGCAATGGGCCGTGCTGCCGATGAAGCCACCGAGTCTCACGGCCGGGCCATTCTTGCGTTAGCTTACGAGCAGCGAACTATCGCACTGATCGAAGCCGCCAAGGTGTTCTATGAGCAGGGGCACAGTGACGCTGCGCGGCCGTTGCTCGATGAGGCAACGAGCAGGATGGGCAAGTAGCGTTTCATTCGGCCTGGGCGTAGGCCCCTGCGCCCTTGAGTGCGTTGTAGAGAGTCTGTCGTGATACGTCGTAGCGACGGGCGACTTCGGCAACGGAGATCCCCATATCGACCATTGCCCTGCACGCCTCGACGTCCTCGGCGCTGAGCTTACGCTGATAGACGCCCTGAGCTTTGGCTAGCTCGATCCCTTCGCGTTGCCGTTCGAGGATTCTCGCTCGTTCGAACTGCGCCATGCCCGACAGGAACGTGAGAAAGAGTTCCTGCACGGGGGAGCTGCCGTCCTTGGATACCGTGATGCCCTCAGAGACGAAGGTGACCGTGCAGCCCTTTCCGGTGAGGGTGTCGACGAGCGAGTAGAGATCTCGGGTGTCTCGGCCGAGGCGGTCAAGCGAGGCGATGCGGATATGGTCGCCTTCGCGTGCGTAGTCGATGAGCTTGTTTAAGCCGGTGCGGTTGGCGCGAGCCTTCCCGCTGAGCTTGTCCTCGAAAGTCTTATCGCAGTGGCCGATGATTTCGTACTGCCGGGCGGGGTTCTGATCGGCGCTGCTCACGCGCACGTATCCGAGGTTTTGTCCGAATAGGGCGTCTGAGGGGTTCTCGGAGTCGGTAGCCATATGTGTCCAATCGCTGAAATCGTAACCCGTTTGACAGCATTCTGTCGGCCGAGATCTGAAAGGTCAAAGGGGTATACCCGGTGGACGGGAGCATTAGGGGAGGGCCACCCATATCTGAGAACCGGAGGAGGGAGAGACGATAAACACTGACGACCTCACCTTGGGCCGGCAGAAGTTGCGGCGACGAACTGGGGATGGGCTTCGGCGTACCCACCCTCACCACTGCTGGCGGTCAGGGTGGGTACGCCAGTAGTTCCGAGGTGACCGTCCACGCTTCGCCGGTTGCAGAGTGGCAATGTCGATGTTCTGCTCAATCCAGGCGCGGATTGCATCGTAATCCCGCTGCGGGGCGTGATCATCGGTAGCGTGTAGGACCAGTGGCTCAGTTGCTACGTCGCTCTCTACGGTGACGGCCTCGGCATTCAAATCCTCGGTGATGCTGAACTCCGGCGCACTGACGAAGGCCAGTCGGAAGACAATCAGCTCGCCCATCGCGCGGTGGTAGACGGCGCGGACGCGCTCTGCACTAAGGGTCGAGTCAAGACGAGCGCGGATCTCTTCGGGAGTGAGCACCCCTCGAGCGTATCGAACACCTGTTCGAGTGTGGTGTGCACGCTACCGCCGGCTCTGTTGCAAAGATTGGCGGCAGTCAGAGGTAGGCTGTCGCTCTGCGCCG
>DHCMJ07802__coassemble_31_pt1 | contig 15771 bp, 12 predicted proteins | sample DHCMJ07802__metabat2_high_PE_028 | metagenome-assembled genome bin DHCMJ07802
CTGCCCTGCCCGCCCGGCTCTGCCCTGCCCGCCCGGCCCACCACTGCCTCGCTCGGCACTGCCCGGCCCAGCAGCTCGGCCCGCCGCGCTGCCCCGGGCGGTCCTCACCGGCTCACGCCACCACCTGCACGGTCACGGCCCCGGCGGGCGGCGTGAGCACCGGCTCCGCCCACACCTCGAGCCGCACCGGCACCGCCTGCGGCGTCCCGTCGGCCCAGGAGCCGAGCGCGTCCAGCCCCAACTCGACGACCACCTCGCCACCTCCGGCGGGCACCTCGTGACGCCCCGCCGCGAGCACCGTGCGGGTGCGGGGCAGGATCCCCGGCTCGTGCCGCCGCCCGTAGACCACCACCGGCACCGAGACCGGCTCCGGCCGGGCGTGGTGCACCTGCACCGTCACCGCGACGGTCGCACCGCCGGCGAGATCCGCGGCGCGCACGGGACCATCGGCCCCGCTCACCTCGGCCCGCACCGCGGCGGGCAGGCCCGCGCCCAGCAGCGGCCCGCGCACCTGCGGCTGATCGATGTAGGCGCGCGGCGCCTCGAGCCGCTGGTCATGGGAGACGGGCTGGAGGCCGTCGGCCCGCGGCAGCGTCGCCGGCAGCAGCCCGTTCCCGCCCTCACCCAGCAGCGCCTCGACGATCGCCCTGCCGCCCGAGGGGCCGGGGAAGGGCACCAGCAGCACCGCGTCCGCGAGCGCGGCGAGGTCGGTGAGGGCGCGGGGTCGACCATCGACCACCACGGCGATCACCGGCCCTGCGCCGGCGGCGCGCGCCGCACGCACCACGTCGAGCTGCGCCTCGGGCAGCGCGACCGCGGCGAGGTCCACGCCCTCGCCGTTGGTGGTGTCCGAGGCGGGCCCGTCGGCCGCCCCGTTCTCCGCGAACTCGTCGTCGTAGGAGCGGCGGCTGGTGCCGCCCAGCACCACCACCGCGGCCTCGGCCCGGGCCGCCGCGGCGGTGACCTCCGCGAGCGCCGCCTCACCGCGCGGCGTGCGCAGGTCGCTGCCGCGGGCGTGCGGCACCGCGTCCGCCCCGAGCCGCTCGACCAGCGCGGCGCGCACCGTCGCGGCGCCGGGCTCCTCGGGCGGGCGCGGCGGGGTGTAGTCGCCCAGCAGCGCGTCGAGATCATCGGCGTTGGGGCCGACGGCGGCGATGCGGCGGGCGCTCAGCGGCAGGTGCCCGCCGTCCTCCAGCACGATCACGGCCTGGCGGGCGGCGCGCTCGGCGAGCACCGCCGTCTCCCGTGCCCGGGCTGAGGGCCACTGCTCGTCGGCCGCGGGCTCCGCTGGGGCGTCGTCGAACAGGCCGAGCCGCTCCTTGAGGCGGAGCACCCGGGTCACGGCCGTCTCGAGCGCGGCCTCCGCCACCAGGCCCTCCTCGAGCACGGCCTCCAGGCGCGTGTACGACTGGTCCCAGAGGCTGAGGTCCACCCCGGCGCTCAGCCCGAGCGCGGCGGCGTCCTCGAGCCGCCCGCCCACGGCGAGGCTCAGGCGGTCGACCGCCCCGCCGTCGGACATCACGATCCCGTCCCAGCCCCAGGCCTCCCGCAGCGTGCCGGTGAGCAGCTCGCGGCTGCCGGTGCAGGGCACGCCGTCGATGTCGTTGTAGGCGGACATGAACCCTGCGACCCCCGACCGCGCCGCGGCGTACGCGGGGCGCAGGTGGATCTCGCCCAGCTCGCGCGGGCCGAGCGGCGCGCCGGAGCCGTTCCGCCCGCCGATGCCCGCCCCCTGACCGGCCAGGTGCTTCGCGACCACGGCCACGTGCTGCGCGTCGATCCGCTCCCCGGCGCCCGCGCCCTGCATGCCCTGCACGGTCGCCTCGACCAGCAGGGCCGCGAGCGCCGGATCCTCGCTGAAGCACTCCTCGGCCCGCCCCCAGCGCGGGTCGCGCAGCACGTCCAGGCCGGAGACCAGCAGCAGATGCGTGCCCCGCTCCCGCGCCTCCGCCGCGACCGCCGCGCCCAGCTCACGGGTCAGCGCGGGGTCCATGCCGGCGCCGAGCGCGAGGTTCACCGGGAGCGTGGTCCCGCCCAGGCCCATGAGCCCGTGCGGCGCCTCCTCGACGAACAGCACCGGCAGCCCGTCCCCGCACCGGTCCACGTGCTCCTGCACCGCGGCGTACGCCTCCGCGCTGCGCTCGGGCGGGATGCCGGTGCCCCAGCGGACGGCGGACCACGGATCCGCGCGCAGCACGCCGTAGAGCGCGCCGAGCCCGCCGAACCGGTCCACCTCCGCCCGCAGCACGTCGGTGACCTGCGGTGCGCCGTCCACCCAGCGCACCGCCTCCCAGCCCTTGAGCCGCTGGTTGACCTGCCCCACCTTGCTCGACAGCGACAGGGCGGCGAGGCGCTCGGCGATGCTGAGGCTCATCGGTGCGCCGCCGCGCTGCGTCGCCGCGAGGCCGAGGAATGCGGTGCCGGCGAGAACAGTGCAGGGGAGAACGGTGCCGGCCAGGGCAGCGGGCGCGCGCCATCGCAGCGCGAGAACGTCATCGTCATGACGTCACGCTAATCGAATTTCTTCCCGCGTCGACCGTTCGGCCCGCATGGTTGCCGCTCCGGGGCGTGCTCGTTAGCGTGGCGAGCAGGATGTCGGCGTGATCGACGGAGCGTCGGTGCGGCCGGCATCGCAACGATCGATACGGAGGAGTCCCCATGAATGACACCGTTCCCGTCCCCGAACCCGCCGGCGCGAAGCGCACCAAGCGCGAGAACGCCGAGAGCGGCTTCCTCGCCCCGGCCGGGCTCGCCAAGAACCTCCAGGCCGTGCTCGTGGATCTCACCGCGCTGCACCTGGTGGGCAAGCAGGCGCACTGGAACATCGTGGGCCCGAACTTCCGCGACCTGCACCTGAACCTCGACGAGGTCGTCGACATCGCCCGCGCGGCCGCCGATGACATCGCCGAGCGGATGCGGGCCCTGCACGCCACGCCCGACGCCCGCCCCGCGGTGGTCGCCGAGCAGGCCTCGCTGCCGGAGTTCCCACAGGGCGAGGTGCTCACGCACGACGCGATCGACCTGGTCACCTCCGCGATCGAGGAGACGGTGGGCACCATGCGCTCCGTCCACGACGAGGTCGACGAGGCCGATCCCACCTCGGCGGACATCCTGCACGGCATCCTCGAGAAGCTCGAGCAGCAGGCCTGGTTCATCAGCGCGGAGACCCGCACCCCGCAGCAGCGCTGAAGCACGCCCCCCGCCCCGCCCCGCCCCGGGCGCCAGGGCGCCAGGAGCGGCTACCGGGCAGTTATGTGCAGTGGGGAGCCAGAGATGGCACTGAGCTGCACATAACGCGCGGCGCGGGAGTGACGCGGAGCGGTGCGAGGGCGCGCGGGCATGCGAGTTCGCCGCGGAGCGGCGTGGCGCGTGCGGAACGACGCGGCAGGCGCGGCGCGGTGCCGGCGCGGCGCGTGCGGTGCGGCGTGCCACGCGCGGCGCGGCGCGTGCGGGGTGGCCCAGCACGTGCGGGGCGGGGCCCGGCCCGCACGCGCGGCGGTCGCTCGGCTCTCGGGGGTCAGCCCTCGAGCACGGCGTCCACGAGCTCCTGTACGAGCGCCGTGTCCGAGCGCATCGCGGCCAGGGCGGCGCGGCCGGTGGCGTGCGGGTCCTCCCGCGTGGTCGCGAGGCTGAGCTCGAGCCGCCGGGTGACCAGCGGCAGCGCCCGTCGGCGCACTGCGGTGTGCACGGCGTCGCCGAACACGGGCCCGGCCAGGGCGAGGTCGCCGCCGAGCACGATCGCGTCCGGGTCCACCACGTTGCACACCATCGCCAGCGCCCGCCCGACGGTCTCGCCGGTGTCCTCGAGGATGGTCGCGCAGGCGTGGGAGCCCTGTGCGACGGCCTCGATCGCGTCGGTGAACGTGGCCTCCTCGCCGAGGGTGGCGCGGATCCGCTCGGTGACCGCGTCCAGCCCGGCGTACAGCATCAGGCAGCCGCGGTTCGCGCATGCGCACGGCAGGCCCATCGGGTCGATGCTCACGTGCCCCAGCTCGCCCGCCCCGCCGTGGCTGCCGGGGACGATCTCCCCGTCCACCACCTGACCCATCGTCACGCCCCAGGAGAGGTGCACGTACACGAGGCTGCGCGGGCGCGGCTCGCCGAGCGCGTGGTATTCCGCCAGGCCGGAGAGGCGGGCGGTGTTCTCGACGATCACCTCGGCCGGGCTCCACGCAGCGGCGATCTGCTTGGGGTTGGTGCCGCGCCAGGGCCCGGCGGCCTCCTCGGAGAGCACCTCGCCGCTGATCCGGTCGCACTGCGTGTTCACGGCGAGGTGGAGGCGCAGGATCCGCTCGAGGGGGATCCCGCATTCCTGCAGCACCTCGCGCAGCAGGGCGTGGGCGCGCTCGAGCCGCTCGGCGCCCAGCTCCTCGCGCGGGAACTCGGCGTGCGAGGCGGCGAGCAGGCGCCCGTCCAGGGTGCCGACGTCCACCGCGACGGAGGTCATCCGGAACACCACCGAGACCAGCACGCCGCGCTCGGGGGCGAGGCCCACGGGCTGTTTGAGCGTGGGCCGGTCGGGATCGGCGGGGGAGGGGCTGCCGTCGGCGCGCTCGAGGGTGAGCAGCGCCCCGGACTCGGTGAGATCGGCGACGAGGTTCGTGATCGTGGTGCGTGAGACGCCGAGGGCGCGGGAGAGACCGGCCCGATGGGCGGGGCCGCCCTGGATCAGGTGTCCGAGCAGACGACGGGCCGTGGCCCCGGGACTGGTTCTCATCGTCCTGATAGTAGTCGGAGAGCGCTCGCCGTGCGGGCGCTGCGTGGCACAAGGCCCGCAATCGGCCACTTTAGGTGACGGGGATGCTGCGAGACTGCCGCTGTGCCACACTAAAGTGTCCGGTTAAGAAACAGAATGGAGCAGACGTGGCACCGCTGCAGAAGGTCGTCGAGCGTTCCCGGCAGGCGCCCACCGCGGAACGACGGGTGCATGCCCTCCCGGAGCCGGTGATCCCCGGCCCGTCGGCCCCCGCTGAGCCCGCCCATGCCTGGCGCGGGCTGCTGCTGGACTCCGCGCGCACCGCCTGGAGCGTCGAGGTGATCCATGAGCTGCTCGAGCTCATGGCCCGCTACCGGCTGAACCGCCTGCACTGGCACCTCACCGACGACTCCGGCTGGCGGTTCGCGGTGCCCGGCTACGACCGCCTCACGGAGATCGGCGCCCAGCTGCCGCGGCCCGACTACGGCTGGTACAGCAATGTGCTGCCCGCCCAGCGCGACCGGGCCGACGCCCGCGCCGCCGAGCGCGAGTTCAACGGCCACTACACGGCCGAGGAGATCGCCGGCATCGTCGCCCACGCCGGAGAGCTCGGCATCGAGGTGATGCCGGAGCTGGACCTGCCCGGGCACATGGCCGCCGCGATCCGCGCCTACCCCGAGCTCGGCGACCCGCGCCTGCGCGACCTCGTCCCCGCGCAGTGGGATCACCCCAACGACCTGCTCTGGCCGAGCGAGGCCTCCTTCGCCTTCCTCACCGCCGCGCTCGAGACCGTCGCCGAGCTGTTCCCCTTCTCCGTGGTCCACATCGGCGGCGACGAGTGCAAGCACCAGCTCTGGGAGGCCGACCCCGCCCTCATGGCCCGCTACGACGAGGCCGCGGAAGCGGGGTCAGAGGACGGCGCGGGACCAGAGGCGGTCGCGGAAGAGCGGTCGGAGGCGAGCTCGGAAGCGCGCGCCGGCGAGAGCTCTGGCCCGGCCGCCTCCCCGCAGACCGGCGGCCCCGCCCTACCGCCGAACGGCCCCGGCTCCGGGCGCAGCGGTCTCGGGCCGCGCCTGCAGGGGATGTTCACCGACCACGCCCGCCAGGTGCTCGCCGGGCGCGCCCGCCGGGTCGCCGCCTGGGACGAGCTCATCGGCAGCCCCACCACCGGCGAGGAGCTCATCGTGGCCTGGCGCGCGCAGGCCGGTGTGGAGGCCGCGCGGGCCAGCGGCCACGAATGGATCTTCGCCGACTGCACCCGCCTGTACCTCAACCGCGTGGCCGGTGACCCCGCGACCGAGCCGCCGGGCATGTTCGGGCCGATCACCCCGCGCGACATCCTCGAGCTCGAGGTGCCCTCCTCCTCCCGGCTGCTCGGCCTCCAGGCGGCGGTGTGGACCGAGTTCGTGCTGGACCGCGAGCACCTGCTGTACCAGCTGTTCCCCCGCCTGCTCGCCGTCGCCGAGCGCGCCTGGTGCGGCCCGGACGCGGACTGGGAGGACTTCTCCGCACGCCTCGAGACCGAGACCGCGCACCTGCGCGAGGCGGGTATCCTCCGCGAGCCGGACTCTCCGGGCGAGGCGCCCACGGCGCGCTGAGAGCATCGCGCACGACGGGGCGGGAGCGAGCACCGCGCACGACGGGGCGAGAGCCCGGATCGAGGGATCCGGGCTCCCGCCCTCTCTCGTCTGCCGTTCAGGGGGCCGTCAGCACCCCATCTTCTGCAGGGCGCCCGCGTGCGGGTGCACCGGGTTCACGGTGTCGCCCAGGTAGTCGCGGTGATGGACGCCCACGGGAGCGCCGAGCTTGCGCGCCGGGGAGGAGCGCTCCAGGCGGTACCCCTCGATGCCCTCGCGCAGCCCGGTCGCGGAGCCGGGCGCGCACAGCTGCGGATCCTCGTCGGTGCCGCCGGGGTTCTCCGGCGACCCCTCGAGGCCCGAGAGCACGTTGTGATCCAGGGTGTACCCGGTGTGCTCCGCCATCGCGAAGGTCGCGGAGCCCGAGCCCTCCGCATGCACGATGTTGTTGAAGAAGCGCACGTTGCGGGGCGCGTCCACGTCCTCGTTGAGCACCGTCTGGGTGATGCCGTCGCCGATCATGATCGTGTTGCCGTACACCTCCGCGGATTCGATCGGCCCGAGGCAGTTCTCGATCCCGCGATGGGAGTCGTCCTGGCTGATGTTGTACCGCACCACCGAGCCGCGCTGGATGTTGTCATGCGTGCACAGCAGGAAGAACCCGCCCTCGTTGTCGTGGCTGAGGTTGTACTGGAACGTGTTGTCGATGTTCCCGCCGTCGATGTCGTAGGCCATGCCGTCCTTGGTGCCCACCCCGCCGGAGGTGTCGTTGTGCTGGACCAGCGAGCCGGTGGTGTTGAACGTCCACAGCCCCGCGTTGTACTCCGTGGAGCGGGTGTTGAAGCCGCGGATCACGTTGCCCTGGGCGACGGCGTCCAGCGTGGTGTTCAGGACGATCCCGTCCCCGCCGATGTCCTCGAGGTGGTTGTCCTCCACCAGGACGTTCGTCGCCGGTGTCCAGGTGTTCTCACCCTCGCAGCCCACCTCCGGGCGGCAGCTGAAGTCCGAGAGCATGATGTTGATGGCCTGCCGGTCCACGCGCACCAGCGTGTTGTCGTGCACGTGCACGTCATCGAACGTGGAGGGCTCCGTGCCGGTGACGCGGAAGGCGATGCCCTGCGAGCCCTCGGGGCCCTTGGTGTCCGCGGCGAAGACGTCGTGGATGTCCAGATCTCGCAGCTCGTACCCGGTGCCCTGGCCGAAGTCCTCGAGCTGGACCAGCACGCCGCGGCGCGTGCTGCGCTCGCCGGTGGAGTTGGTGATCTCGAGATCCTCGAGGATCACGTGCTCCATGTTGAGCAGGTGCACGGCGGCGTCGGCCGCATCGCCCTCGACGTGCGCGCGCTCCTCGGCCTCGCCGTAGTCGCCGATCGTGATCGGCGCCTCGGCCGTGCCCCGGCCGGTGGCCTCCAGGGTCCCCTCGCAGGTGACGCCCCTCTTCAGCAGCAGCTGATCGCCCGGCCCGAGCTCGAGGGCGGAGGCCTGCTCGAGGCTCGTGAAGGGGGATTCCGCCGAGCCGTCCCCCGTTCCCTCCGCCGAGCAGTCGATCCGGTAGGTGGTGCCCGCAGCACCGGCGCCCGGCCCTCCCGGGCCGGCGCCGAGGGCCGCGGGGGCCGTGGCCGCCAGCAGGGCGCCGACGGCCAGCGCGGCGGAGGCTCTGCGTGTGATTCTCATGGTTCTCCTCATCGAGCAACAGGGGATCGGCGGGGACCGACGCGGCGGCACCCACCGGCCTCCAGGAGACCAAGGTCACACAGCGGATGTCAACATGCGTGACAGGTTTGTCGTCGGGAGCGCCTCCTTCTGAAGCGTCGGGGTGCGCTCGAGGTTCGATCGGAAAGCTCTCCCGCGAACCACTGGTCAACATCTCGAATCTGTCACTGAAGTTGACACGTGGGGGTCCTCGCCCCAGACTTCTTGCAGAGCCCGGATCTGTCACCAGCCCCCTGCGTCCATCGCAGGCCGGGCGACCCCGGAGGAACCGAGAGGACAAGACGATGACGTCGACATGGAGCAGGCGGAGCATGCTCGGAGGCGGGGCGGCCCTCGCCCTGGGACTCGCGGCATGCGGGAGCAGCAGCGGCGGGAGCGGCGGCTCCGACAGGGACCCCGCGGAGATCAGCGGCGAGAACGTGCGCGTGTGGTTCATGGAGGGCTCCTTCGCGGATGACGCGATCGACTACCTCGAGACCGCCTTCGCCGAGGAGAACCCCGGCAACACCCTCACCGTGGAGATCCAGCCGTGGGACGGGATCGTCTCGAAGCTGCAGACCTCCCTGGCCTCGTCCTCCGAGAGCCCTGATCTCGTCGAGACCGGCAACACCCAGTCCACCACCTTCACCAACGTGGGCGCCTTCGCGGACGTCAGCGATCTGTACGAGGACCTCGGCGGCGACGACCTCATCCCCTCCTTCGTCGAGGCCGGCACGGTGGACGGCGCGAACTACGCCTACCCGCTGTACGCCGGTGCGCGCGGCGTGTTCTACCGCTCCGACCTCTTCGACGCCGCCGGGATCACCGTCCCCGAGACGATCGACGAGTTCCGCGAGGCGATGATCGCGCTGGGCGAGGCGAACCCCGAGGACGTCGACGGCTTCTCCGGCATGTACTTCGCCGCGGTCGACATCCACGGCGTGGAATCGTTCATGTTCGCCGCCGGCGGCGAGTACGCCACCGAGAACGAGGACGGCTCCTTCACCGCCGTGCTCGACCAGCCCGAGACCCTCGCCGCGCTCGAGCAGGTGCACAGCCTGTTCCAGGACGCCACCGCCTACGCCCTGGACTCCCAGGCCTCGCAGAAGGCCTTCGAGAAGTACTTCAACGAGGGCAAGGTCGGGGCGATGATCGGCACCGGCAACGTCGGCACCAAGATCGACCAGGAGCTGTGGGACGAGGACAAGGTGGGCGTCATGGCGCTGCCCGGCCAGAGCGCCGGAGAGGTGGGCCAGACCTTCGCCGGCGGCTCGAACATCTCGCTCGCCGCCAACGCCCAGAACCCCGAGCTCGCCCGCGAGGCGCTGAAGCTCATCTTCAGCGAGGAGTTCCAGACGAAGATCGCCGAGGCCGGCTGGTCGCCCGGCAACTCCTCCTACGGCGACGCCGTCACCGGCCCGTTCGGCGAGATCTCCCGCGACATCGTCGAGAACTCGAAGCTCACCCCCAACACCCCGCAGTGGGGTGTGGCCTCGGGCAACAACCTCGTGCGCGACTTCTTCACCGAGCTCGCCCAGGGCGGCGACGTCGAGACCACCGCCCAGACGTACAACGCCACTCTCCAGGAGACCCTCTCCGCGGAGGAGTGAGCCGGGCCGGCGCCGCCCTCGCGGCGGCGCCGCCCCGCCCCCGCCCGACCCACCACTCGAGGAGTCACGCGTGTCTGCTCTCGACGCCCCCACCGGCGCCCCGCCCCTGCGGCCCCGGCCGCGCCCGCTCTCGGCCCGCATGGCCCCGGCGCTGCTGTTGGCGCCCGCCGTCGTCCTGGTGCTCGTCGCCCTCGCGTACCCGATGGTGCGGCAGCTGGTGATGTCCTTCCAGGAGTTCGGCCTCGCCCAGCAGTTCGGCCAGCCCGCCGAATGGGTGGGCCTGCAGAACTACGCGAACATCCTCAGCGACCCGTACTTCTGGAGCGTCTTCGGGAAGTCGGTGGCGTTCTGCTTCTGGACCGCCGGGTGGACGATGCTCGGCGCGCTCGGCTTCGCGCTGCTGATGCGCTCCGCCTCCGCCCCCGCCCGCACCTTCATGAACATCGTGCTCGTGGTGGTCTGGGCGATGCCGCTCATCGCGAGCCTCACCGTCTGGCAGTGGCTCGTCGATGCGAACTTCGGCCTGCTCAACCACGTGCTCACCGGGGCCGGCCTCGACGGCTTCGCGGGCTTCTCCTGGCTCGCCTCGAGCCCCTGGACGTTCTACCTCATCGCCTCCGCGGTGATCGTCTGGGCCTCGATGCCGCTGGCCACGATCACCATCTACTCCGCCCTCAGCCAGGTCGACGATGCGCTGCTCGAAGCGGCCCAGCTCGACGGCGCCGGCTACCTCGGCCGCCTCCGCAACGTCATCTTCCCGACGATCATGCCGGTGGTCTCCCTGATCGGCGTGCTGCAGGTGATCTGGGACCTGCGCGTCTTCACCCAGATCCACGTGCTGCAGCAGTCCGGCGGCATCACCCAGCAGACCAACCTGCTGGGCACCTACGTCTACCAGGTGGGCATCGCCCAGGGTGACTACGGCACCGCCTCGGCGCTGGCGATGATCATCCTGCTGCTCACCCTCGTCATGACCGCGAAGTACCTGCAGATGCTGTGGACCCAGGGGGACATCCGATGAGCACCACTCCCGTCGCGCCGCCGGCCCCCACCGCGCCGGACGCCGCCACCCCGGCCGTGCCCGGCCCCACCGCCGGCCACCGTCGGCGCTCCTCGCGCCGCAGCCGCCAGCGCCTCGTGGTCGACGCGATCGTGGTCGTCTTCGCGCTGCTGTGGCTGCTGCCGGTGTACTGGATGGTCAAGTCCTCGCTGCAGCTGCCCGGCGACCTCCTGGCGAGCCCCCCGAAGCTCCTGGCGTGGCCCGCCACGCTCGAGAACTACGGCTCCGTGCTGCGGGACTCCTCGTTCTGGTCCGCGCTCGGCATGAGCGTGGGCGCCGCCGTGATCACCGTGGTCGTCACCACGAGCGTGGCCCTCTTCGCGGCCCTGGCCCTGGCCCGCTTCGGCTTCCGCGGGCGGCGCACCCTCATCGTGATGATCCTCGTGGTGCAGATGATCCCCGCCGAGGCGCTGTTCATCTCGCAGTACCGGATGCTCGACGGCTGGTCGCTGCTGAACTCGGTCACCGGGCTCTCGCTGCTCTACATCGGCGGCGTGCTGCCGTTCGTGATCTGGATGATGCGCGGCTACGTCGCCGGGATCCCCGAGGAGCTCGAGCAGGCCGCGATGGTCGACGGCTGCACCCGCACGGGCGCCTTCCTGCGCGTCACGATGCCGCTGCTCGCCCCGGGCCTGGTCTCCACCGGCGTGTTCGCCTTCCTCCACTCCTGGAACGAGTACACGCTCGCGCTGATCATCCTGTCGCGGAACACCTCCGTGACGCTCCCGATCTGGCTGCAGTCCTTCCAGCAGGGCCTGCGCGACACCGACTGGGGCGGCGTGATGGCCGGCTCCACCCTCATCGCGCTGCCGGTGATGATCCTCTTCGCCGTCGTCCAGAACCGCATGAGCCAGGGCATGGTCTCCGGCGCGGTGAAGGGCTGAGCGACGTGCTCCGGGCAGCGAGCGGGTGAGGCCTCAGCGCCGGCCGGCCAGCTCCGGAGGGCTGTACAGCAGCGAGAGCGGCTGCGCCGGGCGGCCCTGCGCGAGCTGTGTCGCGGTGCGGCCGATGAACCTCGTCAGCGCCCGGGAGAGATGCGGCTGGTCGTAGAAGCCCAGCTCGTGCACCACCTCGAGGATCGGGGTGCCCGCACCGAGGCGGAGCGCGGCCTCCCGGGCACGGGCGATCTGCCGGATCGTGCCGAGCGTGAGGCCGGTGGTGGCGGCGACGCGACGCTGCACCGTGCGCGGTGAGAGGGCCGAGGGACGGCCGGCCAGCACCTCGGCGACCAGCGGGTCGCGCACCAGGAGCCCGGCCCGGACCAGACGACCCACCAGCTGCTCCGCGGAGTCGTACGCCGGCAGCGGCCAAGACCGCTCGCCCAGCTGCATCCCGCCGTGCGTCGCCGGGCGGGGTGGCGTCTGGGAGTCGACCAGCTCGGTGACGGGCAGGTGCGGCATGTGCACGCCGTGCGCGAAGAGGATCCCCAGGGAGCGGGAGTCCTGCGGGACCTCGGCCGTGCTCGCCCTCGTCTCGGGGCCCCGCACCGCGGTCAGGAGGCGCGTGCCCTCGTTCCACATCACCAGCTCCCAGGTCGAGTTCGCGACGGACGTCATGGTGTCCACGCCCGTGGAGTGCGCACGCCACACCCGCGCGATGCAGGGCGAGGCCGAGGGGCGGTGCTCGATCTCGATCATCGCTCGGTCCTCTCGGGCGTCATCGCCGCAGGCGCAGGAGGGCGGGGCACGTCGCCATCATCGCCGAGTCGGTGCCTGCTCTCCAGCGAGTTCCCGGCGCCGAGCGGAGGCGCGCTGTCGTTCCCGTACAAGACCGGCGCGATCCCGTCGGCCCAGACTCGGGCGCATCACCTGGACGAGAGGATCGATGATGAGACTGACCGTGAACACCTTCCTCACGCTCGACGGGGTGATGCAGGCACCCGGAGCGGCCGACGAGGACCGCTCGGGCGGGTTCACCGCCGGCGGCTGGCAGGTGCCGTACACGGCCGATGCAGCCTTCGGGGAGATCGTCACCGCCTGGCTGGAGGCGCCGCACACAGCGCTGCTGGGCCGCACCACCTTCGAGATGTTCCGGGCGTTCTGGCCGCAGGTCGATGATGCGGACCCGGTGGCCCGCGCGATCAACCATGGCTCCCGGTACGTCGTCGCCCACCGCGGCTACGAGCCCGGATGGGGCGATACGACGGTGATCGACAGCGCCGACCCGCTGCCCGCGATCGCCCGGCTGAAGGCCGAGGGGGAGGGGGAGCTGAAGGTCAGCGGCAGCGCCCGGCTCGCCGCCGCCCTCCATGCGGCCGGCATGATTGACGAGTACCAGCTGCTCATATTCCCGGTGGTGGTGGGCGGCGGCAAACGCCTGTTCCCAGACGGCGCCCCGCCGCGCGGCCTCCGGCTGCACAGCACCCGCACCACCGCGAGCGGCGCCATCCACCTCGTGCTGACCCCCGAGCCGTTCCGCAGCGGCGAATACGCCGTCGAGGACGGACGCGAGGTGACCCGGCTGGAGTGACGCCCCCGTGAGCGACTCGGCGGGTGCGATCCGACGGAGACGACATGGCGGGCGTGACCCGGACGTGCTGAGGGCGGCCCCTTCTGAGGAGCCGCCCTCGGACGATGCCGGGCATCGGGCCGTTCCGGGGACGGGCCCCGGCCCGCGGCTCAGTCCTTCTTGTCCTTGCCGAACATGCCGTCGACCGCGCCCTTGACGGTGTCGCGGGCGTCCTGGAGCTTGTCCTTGGCGTCGGCCTTGCCCTGCTGGGTCTGGCCCTCCGCCTCGGTCTGCTTGTCGCCGGTGACCTTGCCGAGGCCCTCCTTGGCCTGGCCGCCCACCTTGTCCTTCGCGTTCTCGAACTTCTCGTCGGTGCTCATGGCACACCTCCTGGTGTCGAGGGTCCGCACGGGTGCCGTGCGGTGCGGGCAGTCTAGAGCGGGGGCGCCGGCCGACGCCGACCTCCTGGTCGGCGTCGTCGGCCCCGGGCTCACACCTGCTGCGCGGTGAGCGGGATGCGGCCGCCGGCGAGCACCATGTCCACCTGGCGGTCCGAGAGCCGGTGCGTGAGGGACACCGAACGCCCCGCGATGCTCGCCACGAGCGTGCCGCCCGAGCGCAGCGCCTCGTGCACGCCCTCGAGCACCACCTCGTCGCCCACGGAGATCTGCGCGAGATCGGCGGGGTCCTCGAACTCGAGCGGCACGATCCCGAAGTTCGCGAGGTTCTGCCAGTGGATCCGCGCGAAGCTCACCGCGATCACGGCCTTCAGCCCCAGGTGGCGCGGCGCGATCACCGCATGCTCGCGCGAGGAGCCCTGGCCGTAGTTCTTCCCCGCCACCACCACGTGCCCGCCCTCTGTCTCCCGGGCGCGGGTCGGATAGTCCTGGTCGATCCGGGTGAAGGCGAAGTCGGAGATCCGCGGGATGTTCGAGCGGAACGGCAGCACCTGCGAGCCGGCGGGCAGGATCTCGTCGGTGGAGACGTCATCGCCCATCACCAGCAGCGCCGGCACCGCCAGACGGTCCTCGACCGGCTCGAAGTCCGGCAGCGAGGAGATGTTCGGCCCCTTCACCAGCTCCACGGCCTGCGCCTCCTCCGCCGGCAGCGGCGGGATCAGCATGTCGTGGATCTGCGCGTACTGCTCCGGCAGGGTGGGTCGCGGGTAGGTCATGTCGTGGCTCTGCTCGAGGGTGCGCGGATCGGTGATCTGCCCGGTCAGCGCCGCCGCGGCCGCGGTCTCCGGAGAGCACAGCCACACCGCGTCCTCCTCGGTGCCGGAGCGGCCGGGGAAGTTGCGCGGCATGGTGCGCAGCGAGTTGCGGCCGCTGGCCGGCGCCTGCCCCATCCCGATGCAGCCCATGCAGCCGGACTGGTGGATCCGCGCCCCCGAACCCACCAGCGAGCCGAGCCATCCGCCGGAGATGAGATCGGCGAGCACCTCGCGGGAGGTGGGGTTGATGTCCACCGACACCCCCGGATCGGCCTGGTGGCCGTCGAGGATCTCCGCGACCACCGCGAAGTCCCGCAGCCCCGGGTTGGCCGAGGAGCCGACGACCACCTGGCTCACGCTCTCCCCGGCGACCTCCGCCACCGGCACCACGTTCCCGGGGGAGGAGGGGCGGGCGATCAGCGGCTCGAGCTGCGAGAGATCGATGTGCTCGGTGAGGTCGTAGGTCGCGCCCTCGTCGGCCTCCCACCGCTCGAACTCGTCGCCGCGGCCCACCGCCTCGAGGTAGCTGCGGGCGGCATCATCGGCCGGGAACACGGTCGCGGTCGCGCCGAGCTCCGCGCCCATGTTCGCGATGACGTGCCGGTCCATCGCATCGAGCTGCGCGAGACCCTCGCCGTGGTACTCGATGATGCGGCCCACGCCGCCGCTCACGCCGTGGCGGCGCAGCATCTCCAGCACCACGTCCTTCGCGCTGACCCAGTCCGGCAGCGTGCCGGTGAGCTCCACGCCCCACACCTGCGGCACCGTGACGTACAGGGGCTGGCCGGCCATCGCCATCGCCACCTCGAGCCCGCCCACACCGATCGCGAGCATCCCCAGCGCGCCGGCGGCGCAGGTGTGCGAGTCGGAGCCGATGAGCAGGGCACCGGGGCGGCCGAAGTGCGCCTGATGCACCGGATGGGAGACCCCGTTGCCGGCCTTGGAGTACCAGAGCCCGAACCGCTCGGCGGCGGACTGCAGGAACAGGTGGTCGTCGGGGTTCTTCTCGTCGGTCTGCAGCAGGTTGTGGTCCACGTACTGCACCGACAGCTCGGTGCGGATCCGGTCCAGACCCATCGCCTCGAGCTCCAGCATGACCATCGTGCCGGTGGCGTCCTGGGTCAGGGTCTGGTCCACGCGCAGACCGATCTCGGAGCCGGGGTCGAGCGTCCCCTCGACAAGATGGTCGGCGAGCAGCTTCTGGGCGACATTGCGCGGCATGGAACAGTCCTCCTCACAGGGCGGACCGCCGACGAGGCCCGTCGGCGGACCTTCCCCCACCGTACGCGTCCCACCCGGAATTCTCGCCCGCCCCGACCATCTGCCCCGCCCGGGCCCGCCGAGGCCCGCCGAGGCCCGACGACCCAGCCACCACCCGGCCCGCCCAGGCCGGCGCACCCGGCCCGCCCGCCCCGGCACCGAACGAACTTCTTGTTCCCTGCGTGGCCTCAACTCCTCCACGGCGTTGAGGTCAC
>DHCMJ07802__coassemble_83_pt1 | contig 15220 bp, 10 predicted proteins | sample DHCMJ07802__metabat2_high_PE_028 | metagenome-assembled genome bin DHCMJ07802
GTCTCGGCGATCACGGTGGGCAGGATGATGAACATGCCGAACTGCGGCGCGGTGTTGATCAGGCGGGTCAGGAAGCCCATCATCACGCGCTTGTTGGTCAGCGACAGGCGCACGCCGGAGAGGATCACCTCCGCGGAAGTCTCGCCCTCGGGGGCCAGGCGGCGGTCGCCGTGCTCCTCGCGCACGCCGAGCCAGGCGATGAGGAAGCCGGCGATCACGATCGCGGTCGAGGCCACCATCGCCCAGCGCTCACCGAAGAAGCCGCCGCCGAAGGCGGGGATCAGTCCGATCGCGACGAGCGAGCCGACCGTGGGCATGCCGCCGGTGAACATGACGTAGAACCAGCCGACGGCCGCGCCGTTGCGCTCCTTGGGCACCACGGCGTTGACCCACACCAGGAAGGAGAAGGCGAACAGCGGGAAGCCGAAGCCGCGCACCAGGTAGGTCGCGAAGATCAGCGCCACCGACTCGGTGGCGAGCGCGCCGACGAAGGCGGCCTGGAACACCACCCACACCGCGACGCCCAGCAGCATCACGCGGCGCGGACCCCACAGGTCCGAGAGCGCCCCGGCGAGGTAGGAGCCGATCAGCGAGGCCAGCGAGTAGAAGGTGATGACGGTGGCGGCGAGGTTGATCATCTCGTCGCCGCCGCCGAACACCTTGGCCATGTGCGGGGAGACGAAGTTGGTCTCCACGCCGTTGCCGGTCATGAAGACGAGGACGCCGAGGAAGCCCCAGCGCAGCGCGTGGGGGATGCCGAGCCGGTCCAGGAAGGTCTCGTGGACGGAGCCGGCGGCGGGGACGGTCGGACCGCCCGTGCTCGTGGTGGATGCGGTGCTCATGTCAGCACTCCTGTGTGCGGGGAGACGGAGGAGAGGGGCGGGACGGCCGACGGGCCGAGGGTCGGGTCCCCGGGCGCGAGCGGCCGTCCCGCAGGGGTGTCAGAGACCGGGGACGATCGAGACCTTGACCGAGGCGCCGGCGGAGTCGGCGACCGAATCCAGGGCCTTCTGGAAGTCGGCGAGGCCGAACTGGTGGGTGCAGATGTCATCGAGCGGGAGGTCGCCCTTCTCGATGATCTTGATGGCGCCGGGCCAGGTGTGCGGGCCCAGGTGGGCGCCGCGCACGTCGAGCTCCTTGTCGTCGGAGATGATCGACCAGTCCACCGAGACGTTCTCCTTGAACACCGAGTACTCGACGAAGCGGCCGAGCTTGCGCAGCAGGTTCAGGCCCTGGGGGACGGCGCTGGGGTGGCCGGTGCACTCGATGTAGACATCGGCGCCGTAGCCGCCGGTGAGATCGCGGATCTCCTGGTAGATGTCGACCTTGGAGGGGTTCAGGGTGAGGTCCGCGCCGCACTTCTTCGCCAGCTCGAGCTTGGCGTCGTCGAAGTCGAGCACCACGAGCAGCTTCGGGGTCTTGTGCGCCGCGCCGATGGTCGCGCCGAGGCCGATCGGGCCGGCGCCCGCGATGACCACGACGTCCTCGAAGAGGATCTCGGCGCGCTCGACGGCGTGCAGCGAGCAGGACAGCGGCTCCGCGTAGGCGGCGTGCTGCGGGGCGATGTCCTTGGAGATCTTGTGGGCGCGGGCCAGCGGCGGCACGATCATGTACTCGGCCATGCCGCCGTTGTACTGCTTGAAGCCGAACATGTCGTGCGGGTCGCACATCCAGTACCAGCCGCGGCGGCAGTACATGCACTCCTCGCAGGGGACGATCTGCTCGACGACGATGCGGTCGCCGACGGCCACGCCGTGCTTGGCCAGCGCCTCCTCGGAGCCGCGGACGATCTCGCCGGTGATCTCGTGGCCGGGGATGATGCCCGGCTCGACCCAGCGGTCACGGTTCTCGTCGCCCCAGAACTTGGCGGCACCGGCGTAGGCCTTGAGGTCGCTCGCGCAGACGCCGGTCGCCTCGACCCGGATCAGCAGCTCGTCGGCGGCGGGGGTCGGCACGGGCCGCTCCTCGAGCCGGTAGTCCTCCGGTGCGTGCATCACGACTGCCTGCATGGTGGTCGGGATCTCGGTCATCTCGGCACATCTCCTTCGATACGTTCCGGGCGGGACCGGCTGTGCGGGCCGGCGTCACACCGGGCGGGGCGGTGGCGAGGTCCGTGGGCGTGGTCGACATGTGGTCGGCACCACCGCGGCACCCGTCGGGCTCGACCCTAGGCGAGCCGGGCACATTCGTCAAGAACATTTGTTCCCGCAGTGGGGGTGAGCGGCGGACACCCCGAGCGGGATGGCATCAGTGCTGGTCAGAGGACGACGCGCGGCGTCCTGTGAAGCGCACCTCATGGCCCGTCGCGGGCAGGAGGGCTGCCTGATCTCCCCTCAGGCGGGGACTCGATGCCAGGCAGGCGGCTCGACGTCAGGCGAGCGGCTCGACGTCAGGCGGGCAGCTCGATGCCGGCCTCGGCGAGCACGGCCTCGGCCGTCGGCACGTCCGTGACCAGCGAGGTGAACAGCCCCGCCTTGGCGCCGGCGCGGATCGAGGGGGCCTTCTCGCGGCCCGCGGCGAGGGCGATCGTGGAGGGGATCGCCCGCAGCACCTCGAGCGGGAGCCGCACCAGGAACTCGGAGCCGGGGAAGGTGAGCGTCGCGCCGTCGGCGTCGAAGAAGTGCAGGCAGATGTCGCCCGCGGCGCTCTCGAGGGTGGGTTCGTGGCGCGGCACCACCGAGGTGAGGCTGGTGCGGCCGCGGTAGGGCCCGCCCACTCCGACCACGGCGGCGCGGGCGCCGTCCCAGAGGTCCACGACGGAGCGGAATCCCGGATCGGCCTGCAGCGATGCCCACAGGGTGGGGCTCGTGAGCGCGGGCGCGAAGATGAAGCGGGGCTGCGCACCGGTGCGATCGGCGAAGCGCCGCACGGTCTCGTTGGTCTGGAAGGACGGATCGGGCTCCTGCTGCCCGCCGACGGTGGGGACGATCAGCACCCCGGGCATCTGCGGCATCCCGCCCATCCCGGTGACGGCGTGGATGGTCTTGCCCGAGGAGACCAGGACGACCTCGCCGCTGCGGATCTCGAGCTCGCGCAGCTCCTCCGCGAGCAGGTCCCCGATCCCCCGATAGTCGCGCTGCACCTGGTCACCGGGCGCGATCCGCACGGACTCGATGCCCAGCAGCTCCCGCAGCCGGGCGGCGAGCTCGGTGAGATCGACCGTGGGCACGTCGAGCACGTCGAAGCGGACCATGCCGATCCGTCGAGCCTCGGCCAGCAGCTTGCTGACGGAGGGGCGGGAGACGCCGATCTTGTCGGCGACCTCGGCCTGCCGCAGCCCGTCGAGGTAGTACGCGGAGGCGGCGCGATGGAGCAGATGCAGGTCCATCGACGTCTCGAGCACGGCGCTCCTCCTCTTCCTCGGGTCGGGCCGCAGTGCGCGGCGGGCAGGTCGAGGCCGATCCTACGGCCGCGCCCGGTCAGCGCCGTCGCGAATGGAACAATCGTTCCGCACTTCTGTCATCGGGGCAAGCGGAGCGTCGATCGCGGGAAGATCCCCTCCGGCGATGGCAGGATGGATCGACACGCGAGACGAGGTGCGACGAGGCACGAGGCAGCACGGGAGAAGAGGCACGGGATGACGACAGCGGTGAGCGCGGTGCTCGGCGTCGATGTGGGCACCGCGAGCACGAAAGGCGTGCTCGTCGCCCTCGACGGCACGATCCTGCGCAGCGCGGTGCGCGAGCACGAGGTGGAGCGGCCCGCGCCCGGGCACGTGGAGATGGACGCCGAGATCTGGTGGGAGGAGTTCGTCTCGATCGCCCGGGAGCTCACCGCCGGCGGCGAGGCGAGGGTCACCGCCGTCGGCGTCTCCGGGATGGGGCCCTGCGTGCTCCTCACCGACGAGCACGGCACCCCCGTGCGGCCCGCGATCCTCTACGGCGTCGACTCCCGCGCCGAGGGGCAGATCCACCGGATCACCAACGTGCTGGGCCGCGAGGAGATCCTCGCCCACTGCGGCGCACTGCTGACCTCGCAGTCCGCGGGGCCGAAGATCGCCTGGGTCGCCGAGCACGAGCCCGCGGCCTACGCCCGCACCCGCCGGCTGTTCATGCCCTCCTCCTTCCTGGCCTTCCGCCTCACCGGCCAGTACGTGCTCGACCACATCAGCGCCAGCCAGGCCCCGCCGCTGTACTGCCTGCGGCGGCAGGACTGGCACACCGACTGGTCCGAGCACATCGCGCCCGGGCTCGAGCTGCCCGCGCTGCGCTGGGCGGGAGAGGCCGCCGGCACCGTGAGCGCGGAGATCACCGCGCAGGTGCCGGGGCTGCCCACGGGGATCCCCGTGATCAGCGGGACGATCGACGCATGGGCGGAGGCGGTGAGCGTCGGCGCCACCCGGCCCGGCGACCTGATGCTCATGTACGGCACCACCACCTTCCTGGTCGCCACGACCGACGAGCCGGTCGCCAGCCGCACCCTGTGGCCCACCTCCGGCGTCGCCGAGGGGACCTACCACCTCGCCGGCGGCATGGCGGCCTCGGGCGCGATCACCGGCTGGCTGCGCGACCTCACCGGTGAAGCGGATTTCACCGCCCTGGTCGCCGAGGCCGAGGCGAGCCCTCCCGGCGCGAACGGCCTGGTGATGCTCCCCTACTTCGCCGGCGAGCGCTCCCCCGTCTCCGACCCGTCGGCCCGCGGGGTGGTGGCGGGGCTGACCCTCTCCCACACGCGCGGGGACCTGTACCGCGCCGCGCTCGAGGCCGCCGCCCACGGCGTGCGCCACCATCTCGAGACGCTCGACGCGGCCGGGCTGCCCGTCGGGCGGGCGATCGCCGTCGGCGGCGGGGCGCGGCACGACCTGTGGCCGCAGATCGTCTCCGACGTCACCGGGCTCACCCAGCACATCCCGCGCAGCACCGTCGGCGCCTCCTACGGGGGAGCCCGGCTCGCCGCGCAGCTCGCGCACGGCACCGACACCTCCACCTGGAACCCGAGCGACCACCGGGTGGTCCCGGATCCCGCGCACCGCGCCCGCTACGACGAGCTCTACCGCCTCTACCGCGAGCTCTACCCCGCCACGCGGGACATCACCCACGCCCTCGCGCGGCTGCAGCAGAGCTGAGCCGGCAGAGCCGCGGCAGCGGCAGCGGAGGTCAGAGCTTCGGCTCGATCTCCTTGGTGAAGATCCCCTCGAGGGTCTCCTTGAGTCCGTCCATCGCCTCCTGGACATCGCCCTCCGTGGTGACGATCGAGGCGATCGCCTCGGCCATCTCCTGGTCCGCGCCGGGCAGGAACACGCGCGCGAAGTCCTGCGGCCGGGTGACGTCCAGCTGGTCCACGGCGGTCTGGATCTCCGGGGTCTTCTCGGTGAGCTCGGTGAGGTCCGCGCTCTTGCGCACCGGCATGTACCCGGTCGCGGCGGAGAAGGAGACGGTGTTCTCGGGCCGGCCCATGAACTCGATGAGCATCGCACCGGCCAGCTGCTCCTCCTTGCTGACCGCCGCGGGGATCCCGAGGCCCGCCCCGCCGGTGGGGCACACCGGCCCGTCCACGCTGCCGCCGGGCAGGAAGCCGACGCCCACGTCGAAGGTGGCGGAGTCGAGCACGCCGACCAGCGAGCCGGTCGAGGCGATGGTCGCCGAGCACACCCCGGCGGCGAAGGTATCGGCCGAGTCGCTCGAGGCGACCTGCGCCCAGCCGTTGGCGAACACCGAGTCCTGGACCCACTGCAGGGCCTCGACGGCCTCCGCGGAGTTGCAGGTGATCTCCCATTCCTCCGACCAGGCGGCGCCCTGGCCCCACAGCACGTTCTGCAGCGTCCAGCCCGCGTAGCCGGCGAGGTCCGGGTACATGTACGCGGTCTCGGCCTCGGTGAGCTTCGGAGCCCACTCCTCGAACTCCTCCCAGGTCTCCGGGGCGCGGTCCGGGAGGCCCGCGGCGGAGAAGTGGTCCTTGTTGTAGTAGAACAGCGGCGTGGAGCGGCCGTAGGGCAGCGCCCACTGCTTGTCCTCGTACTGGTAGTCCTCCACGAGCGAGTCGCGGTAGTCGGACAGGTCGATCTCGAGCGTCTCGACGAGGGTGTCGATCGGGATGATGTTCCCGTTGAGGTAGTAGCGGAACCACCACACGTCCGAGAGCACCACGACGGCGGGCAGCCCGGAGTTCGCGGCCTGCGCCGTCTGGAAGCGCTGGGCGATCTCCTCGTAGTTGGAGCCCGCGGTCACGTGGGTGACCTCGATGCCGGTCTCCTCGGTGAAGGCGGCGAGGAGCTCCGCCTCGACCTCCTGGGAGCCGCCGGGGTGGCTGGTCCAGAAGTCGATCTTCTGTGCGGGGTCGACGTCCGCGAAGTCGAGATCGAGATCCTCGGTGCCTCCGCCTCCGTCGCCGCCGACGTCGGGGCCGCCGCAGGCGGCGAGGCCCAGGGCTCCCGCCCCCGCAGCTCCGAGGCCGAACAGGGAGCGCCGGCTGAGGCCGCGCGGGCGATGGGATGAGCTGGTCATGGGACAGTTCCTTTCGGGGTGGTGGGCGGACGCGGGCGCGTCAGCCGGTCACGCTGCCTTGGGTGAGGCCGGAGACGATGTGCCGCTGCAGCATCGCGAAGACGAGGAGGACGGGCGCGATCACCAGCACGGTGCCGGCCATGAGGATGCCCCAGCCCGCGCCGGTGTTGCCCTCGGAGTTGTTCAGCGCGGTCAGGCCGACGGGCAGGGTCATCCGGCTGGCCTCCGAGGTGATGATCAGCGGCCAGATGTAGTCGTTCCACTCGGTGACGATGGTGACCAGCGCGACGGTCGCGAGGGTCGGCACCGAGATCGGCACCACCACGGAGAACAGCGTGCGCAGGTGGCCGGCGCCGTCGAGCTCGGCGGCCTCGAGCATCGCGGGCGGGATGGTGAGGAAGAACTGCCGCAGCAGGAAGGTGCCGAAGGCGGTGCCCAGGCCCGGCAGGATGATCCCCCAGTAGGTGTTCACCCCGCCGAGGCCCGCGATCAGCACGTAGTTGGGCAGGATCGAGACCTGCGGCGGCACCATGAGCGCCACCAGGATCAGCACGAAGATGACCCGTTTGAAGGGGAAGCGCACGAACACCAGCGCGTAGGCGGTGAAGACCGCCAGCAGCACCTTGATGCTCGAGCCGATCGTCGTGACGATCACCGAGTTCAGGAAGAAGCGCGGGATCGGCACCGAGTTCCACGCCTGCTCGTAGTTCGACAGCGACGGGTCCGCGGGGAGCACCACGAGGTCCGTGGAGAGGATCTCGTGCGGGGACTTGAAGGAGCTGATCACCATCCACAGCAGCGGGAGCACCATCACGAGGGTCGCCAGCAGCAGCGGGAGATAGCCCCCCGTGAGGGTCGCCCACAGGTTGGCGCGGGAGAAGGGGCCGTTGTCGCGGCGGCGGGCGGGGCGCTCGGGGGCGGTCCGGCCGGGCCCGGGGAGGGTGGGGGCGCTCATGAGTAGTGCACCTTCCTCTCGACGAAGAGGATCTGGGCGACGGTCATGACGATGAGGATCACGAACAGCAGCACCGAGATCGTGGCCGAGTAGCCGGCGCGCGAGTAGCCGCCGAAGGCCTGCAGGTACGACTCGAAGATCATGGTGTTGGTGCCGCGGCCCGTCGGGGTCATGATGCGCAGCAGGTCGAAGGCCTGGAGGCTGTTCAGCGTGGTGGTGATCAGCAGGAAGAACGTGGTGGGAGACAGCAGCGGCAGCGCCACGCTCACGAAGCGGCGCACGGCGCCGGCCCCGTCGAGCTCCGCCGCCTGCATCACGTCCTGGGAGAGGGACTGCAGCCCGCCGAGGTAGACGATCGCGCAGTAGCCGAGGTTCTTCCAGACGTACACGATGATCACCATGACCAGCGACATGTCCGGGTCCAGGAACCATTGCGGGCTGCCCAGGCCCAGCTGCCGCAGGATCCAGGAGAGCACCCCGAAGTTCGGGTCGAAGATGAACAGCCACACCAGGCCCACACCCACGCCGGAGAGCACATAGGGCGCGAACACGGCGGAGCGGGCCACGGTGCGGCCGGGGATGTCGATGTTCAGGGCGAGGGCGATGAGCAGGCCCAGCACCATCGCGCCGCCGACGGTGAGCAGCGTGAAGATCGCGGTGATCCGCAGGCTCTCCAGCCCGGCGGCGGAGGTGAAGAACTCGATGTAGTTGTCCAGCCCGATGAAGGTCGCGGTGCGGGAGCCGAGCGTCCAGTCGAGCATCGAGTACTGGATGTTCAGGATCAGCGGGCGGTAGGTGAACATCGCGATGAGCACCAGGTTCGGTGCGGCGAAGGCGAGGAAGACGAGCGCGTCGCGGCGCGCGCGGCGGCTCATGCCGCGCCGCCGGCGGGGCGGGCGCGACGAGGAGGTGCCGGAGCCACCGGCGTCATCGAGGGCCTGCGAGGGCGCGATCTCCGGGGCGACGTCGCCCGGGACCGTTCTCGAGGGATCGGTCATGGGGAGCTCATTCGGTCGGTGCGAGTGATCGCCGGCCTCGGTGCCGACGACTGGCGCCATTATGGGCACGGATCCGGAGGTTCCGGGCGTTTTCGGCAGACTCCGGCGGGTCCTCCGCTCCCGGGCGGCGCCGCGTACGGTGGGACCCACGGCCGACGACCCGCTCGTCGGCCCCTGTCCCGCACGGAACCGGAGGCTCCCATGCACGCCGAACGCATCACCGAGTCCATCAGCTACCACGCCGAGGGTCCGTACTGGTCCGACACCTGGGGAGGACTGCGCTGGGTCGACATGCTCGCCGGCGACATGCAGCACCTGGGCCCCGACGGCACGACCGCCCGCATCCCCACGCCGAGCCCGGTGGTCGCGTGCGTGCGGCCGGCCTCGAGCGGCGGCGCGGTGCTCGCGATCGAGAAGGGCTTCGCCCTCGAGGACGCCGACGGCTCGATCTCCCCGCTGCCGGCGCTGTGGGACGGGAACGTGCGGATGAACGAGGGGGCGGTCGCGCCCGACGGCTCGTTCCTGTGCGGCTCGATGGCCTATGACCAGCGCCGGGGCGCCGCGGCGATGTGGCGGCTGCGCGCGGACGGCACCACCACGCAGCTGTTCGGCGATCTGACGATCTCCAACGGGCTCGCGTTCTCCGCCGACGGCGCGCACGCCTTCTACGTCGACACCCCGACGGGCCGGGTGGACCTGTTCGACTGGTCCGACGAGGACGGTCTCGTCGGCCGCCGCCCCTTCGCGGATCTCACCGGCGAGGACGGCCACCCCGACGGGCTCTGCCTCGATGCCGAGGGCAATGTGTGGGTGGCGATGCACGGCGGCTCCCAGGTGCTCGGGCTCGATGCGCGCGGCGCCGTGGCCCAGAAGATCTCGGTGGGCGCGCGGCAGGTCACAGCCTGCACCTTCGGCGGGGAGGACCGCTCCACGCTGTTCATCACCACCAGCCGGGAGAACCTGCCCGAGGGCGAGGATCCCGCGGCCGGCTCGCTGTTCGCGGCGCGGCCCGGGGTGCACGGCCCCGAGGGCGAGCTGCTCTTCGCGGGCTGAGGGTCCTCAGGCCCTCGCGCCCGGCTCCCCCGCCGCGGCCGCCTCGGCCGTGCGGTCGCGCACCTCGCCCGTGGCGAGCGATTCGAGCATGCCGTCGTACTCCTCCATCGCCGTCGCCGGCGGCTGCGGGGTGATCAGGCTGACCACGATCGCCAGCACCAGGCAGACGAGGAAGCCGGGGATGATCTCGTAGAGGTGCTGGGAGCCGAACAGGCCCCAGGCGACGTCGGGCTCGAACTGGCCCCACACGAAGGCGACGCCGGCCCCGGCGACCATCCCCGCGCCGGCCCCGGCCGCGGTGAGATGGCGCCAGAACAGCGACAGCAGCACGATCGGCCCGAAGGCGGCGCCGAAGCCCGCCCAGGCGAAGGCCACCAGGCCCAGCACGGAGCTCTCCGGATCCAGCGCCAGCAGCAGCGCGATGATCGAGACGGCCAGCACGCCGATGCGCCCGCCCCACAGGGCCCCCTTCGCGCTGAGCGTGATCCCGACGCCGCGCACGAGGTCCTCCACCAGGGCGGAGCTGGAGACGATCAGCTGCGAGGAGATCGTGGACATGATCGCCGCGAGCACCGCCGCCAGCAGCAGGCCGGCGATCAGCGGGTGGAACAGGATCTGCGCGAGGTCCAGGAACACGGACTCGCCGTTCTTCGCGTCGGTGAGGACGGCGTCCGCGTTCTGCTGGAAGAAGGCCAGGCCCGCGAGGGCGGTGAACACGGCGCCGAGCACGCACAGCACCATCCAGGACATGCCCACCACGAGGCCGTACCGGGCATCGCGCGAGGAGCGCAGCGCCATGAAGCGCACGATGATGTGGGGCTGTCCGAAGTAGCCCAGCCCCCAGGCGAGCGAGGAGATGATGCCGATGAAGGTGCCGCCGGCGGTCATCGAGCCGAAGTTCGCGTCGACCTCCCGCACGGACTCGAGCATCGCCACCGGCCCGCCCACGACGACCATCGCCGTGATCGGCACGACCAGCAGCGAGACCAGCATGATCAGGCCCTGCACCACGTCGGTGTAGCTCGCGCCGAGGAAGCCGCCGAACAGCGTGTACACGATCGTCACGCCGGCCACCAGCAGCATGCCGGTGACGTACCGGCCGCCGAACATCGACTCGAAGAACACGCCGCCGGCGACCATGCCGGAGGAGACGTAGAAGGTGAAGAACACCAGGATGATGACGCCCGCGGCGATGCGCAGGATGTGCGTGCGGTCGTGGAGGCGGTTGCCGAAGAAGCTCGGCACGGTGATCGCATTGCCGGCGATCTGCGTGTACTGGCGCAGCCGCGGCGCGACGAAGAACCAGTTCAACCCCGCGCCGAGGGTGAGGCCGACGGCGATCCACGCCTCCACCAGACCGTTCATGTACAGCGCGCCGGGCAGGCCCATGAGCAGCCAGCCCGACATGTCCGAGGCCCCGGCGGAGAGCGCGGCGGTGAAGGGATGCAGCTGGCGCCCGCCGAGCATGTAGTCCTCGCCGTCCTCCGTCTTGCGGAAGGCGTAGAGGCCGATGCCGATCATCGCGCCGAAGTAGACGGCCAGGGCGATGACCTTGAAGACGACATCCATGGGAGGGCTCCGATCTCACGGGGACGCGCGAGGGCCCTGGTCGGACAACGGCGGCCGACGCGGTCACCGACGAGGCGCCGGCGGCGCCCCGGGGAACCAGGGAATGCTCGAACCTTACGCCCGTTATGCCCGGAGCACAGCCCTCGTTGCCCGACGGTGACCTCCGCCCCCCCGCCCGATCGCAGCGCAATGTCATGCCGCAGAACCACAGCGGCCGCTCTGGCGCAGCACATCGGTGACCGTGATTGGCGCAGCACATCGGTGACCGTGATCGGCGCAGCACATCGGCGACCGCGATTGGCGCAGCGCACCGGTGACCGTGATTGGCGCAGCGCACCGGTGACCGCACAGTCATGTGCACACCAGAGCCATTCCTGGCACTCAGGTGCACATAACCGTGCGGTCACCGGGGTGAGGGCCCCGAGGGCCCGCACTGGGGGTGCTGGGCGGGGCGGCTCAGCTGTGCAGGGCGTCGGTGTCCTCGTCCACCCAGTCCAGCGTCCGCTCGACGGCCTTCTTCCACAGGCGCATGTAGCGGTCGCGGGTCTCGTCCTCCATGGCGGGCTCCCAGCGCTTGTCCTCGGCCCAGTTGTCGATGACGTCCTGCTCGCCCTCCCAGAAGCCGACGGCGATGCCGGCGGCGTAGGCGGCGCCGAGCGCGGTGGTCTCGATGACCTTCGGGCGCACCACCGGCACGCCGAGGATGTCGGCCTGGAACTGCATGAGCGTCTCGTTCATGACCATGCCGCCGTCGACCTTGAGCTCGGTGAGCTCGACGCCCTCGCCGGCCGCATCCGCGATCGCCGCGTCGAGCACCTCGCGGGACTGGAAGGCCGTGGCCTCGAGCACCGCGCGGGCGATGTGCGACTTGTTGTGGAAGCGGGTCATGCCCACCATCGCGCCGCGGGCGTCGGAGCGCCAGTGCGGGGCGAACAGGCCGGAGAACGCCGGGACGATGAACAGCCCGCCGTTGTCGTCGACCTCCTTGGCGAGGTCCTCGATCTCCGGGGCGCTCTTGATGAGCCCGAGGTTGTCGCGCACCCACTGCACGAGCGAGCCGGTCACCGCGACGGAGCCCTCGAGGGCGTAGATCGGCTTCGCGTCACCGATCTTGTAGGCCACGGTGGTGAGCAGGCCGTTCTCGCTGCGCACCAGGTCCTCACCGGTGTTGACCAGCATGAAGTTGCCGGTGCCGTAGGTGTTCTTGCCCATGCCGATCTCGAAGCAGGCCTGGCCGAAGGTGGCGGCCTGCTGGTCGCCGAGGATGCCGGCGATCGGGGTGTCGATGAGCAGGTCGTTCTTGCGGCCCTTGCCGTACACCTCGGAGGAGGACTTGATCTCCGGGAGCATCGACAGCGGGATGCCCATGTCCTCCGCGATGTCCTCGTTCCAGTCGAGGGTGTCGATGTTCATGAGCATGGTGCGCGAGGCGTTGGTGACGTCGGTGACGTGGATGCCGCCGTTGGTGCCGCCGGTCAGGTTCCACACCAGCCACGAGTCGGTGTTGCCGAACAGCAGGTCGCCGGCCTCGGCCCGCTCGCGGGTGCCCTCGACGTTGTCGAGGATCCACTTGACCTTGGGACCGGAGAAGTAGGTGGCCAGCGGCAGCCCCACGCGCTCCTTGTACCTGTCCGCGCCCTCGTCGCCGGCGAGCTCGTCGCAGATGTGCTGGGTGCGGGTGTCCTGCCAGACGATCGCGTTGTAGACCGGCTCACCGGTGTTCTTGTCCCACACCACCGCGGTCTCGCGCTGGTTGGTGATGCCCACGGCGGCGAGCTGATGGCGGTTGATGTCCGCCCCGGTGAGCGCCTCGCCCACCACGGAGCGGGTGTTGCGCCAGATCTCGAGCGGGTCGTGCTCGACCCATCCCGACTTCGGGAAGATCTGCTCGTGCTCCTTCTGGCCGGTCGAGACGATCTGCCCGTCGTGGTCGAAGACGATCGCGCGGGTCGAGGTGGTGCCCTGGTCGATCGAGAGGATGTACTTCTGCGTGTCGGTCATCGGAACTCCTTCGTGAGGATGAGCGGTGGTCGGTTCGTGCCACGGGCCGCGCCGCGGCGGCCGTGTCGGGCGGCGATGCCCGGGGACGGGGTCAGAAGGCCATGGCGGCCACGCCGCCGAGCGCGCCGCCGATCAGGGGGCCGAGGACCGGCACCCACGAGTATGCCCAGTCGCTGCCGCCCTTGTTCGGGATCGGCAGCACGGCGTGCGCGATGCGCGGGCCGAGGTCGCGGGCGGGGTTGATGGAGTATCCCGTCGGGCCGCCGAGGGAGGCGCCGATCGAGACCACCAGCAGGGCGACCGCGAGCGGGCCGAGCCCGTGCGGGGTGTTGCCGAACATGATGATGATGAAGACCAGCACGAAGGTCGCGATGATCTCGGTGACCAGGTTCCAGCCATAGGAGCGGATCTCCGGACCGGTCGAGAAGGAGCCCAGGATCGCGCCCGCGTCCTCCTCCTGGTCGTAGTGGGTCTTGTAGGCCATCCAGGCCAGCACGGCGCCGAGGAAGGCGCCGATCATCTCCGCGGCGAAGTACGCGATCGTGGTCGCGGCGGTGACGGGGATCCCGTCCGCGTACTCGCCGCCGCCGTTGGCCAGCAGGCCGATGGTGACGGCGGGGTTCAGGTGGGCGCCGGTCTTGTAGGCCGTCCACACGCCGGCGAAGACCGCGAGGCCCCAGCCGAAGTTGATCAGCAGCCAGCCGCCGCCGTTGCCCTTCGTCTTGCCGAGGACGACGTTGGCAACGACGCCGCCGCCCAGCAGGGTGAGCATCGCCGTGCCGGCGATCTCGTACAGGAAGATGGTTGCCATAGGGCCTCCTCGTCGAGCGGACCCGCAGCTCTGCGGGACCGTTGGCATCCAGGGGTGAGGCGGACGACGTCCGCGATGGCGCCGCGGGCGGGTGCGCACGGCGGGTCAGAGGGAGGGCGCCGCTCGGGCCAGGTCCTGGCCCGAGCGGCGTCGGTCAGCTCCTGGCGGGCACCTCCGGGGCGGCGGCGATGCGAGCGGCGGCCTCGCCGTCCGAGGAGGTCGCCTCCCCCGCCAGCCGCGCGTCGATGAACTCGCGGTACGCAGCGATCTCCCGCTGCACGGTCGCCTCGTCCCAGCCGAGCTCGGGCGCGATCAGCGCCGCGATCTCGTCGGCGGCCGCGACGCCGCGGTCGCGGGTCTCGTAGTCCAGGCGGGTGCGGCGCTGCAGCACGTCGGCCAGGTGCCGGGCGCCCTCGGCGCGCACCGCGTAGAGCACCTCGGCGCGCAGGTACCGCGGCGCGTGCTCGAGCGGGGTGCCGAGCGAGGCGTCCTCGTCGATCAGGGCGAGCACGTCGTGCAGCAGCGCGCCGTAGCGGAACAGCAGTCGGTCGGTGCGGATCTCGTCGAACCCGTGCCGTCGGCCGATCTCCTGCTTGTCCCGCACCAGGGTCTGATAGCCCTGTGCGCCGATCACGGGGACCGAGCGGGTGAGGCTGGGGCGGCCGGGCTGGGAGTCCTTGATCGCGAAGTCGACGACGTCCTCGGCCATCACCCGGTAGGTCGTGTACTTGCCGCCCGCGATCGCGGTCAGGCCCGGCTCGACCTCCATCACGGTGTGCTCGCGGGAGACCTTCGTGGAGGACGAGGAGCGGCCCGCGGCGTTCTTCTGCACCGGCTGCAGCAGGGGGCGCAGCCCGGAGTAGACGCCGATGACGTCCTCGCGGGCGAGGTCGTCGGCGAGCACGGCGTTGGCGTGCTCGAGGACGTAGTCGATGTCGTCGTGCGTGGCGCCCACGTCGCGAGGGTCCCGGGTCCAGGGGGTGTCGGTGGTGCCGATGACCCAGTACTCGTCCCAGGGGATGATGAACAGCACCGACTTCTCGGTCTGGGTGATGATCCCGGTGTCCGGCACGGCGGGGATCCGGTCGCGGGCCACGGTGATGTGGATGCCCTTGGAGGCGAGCACCTCGAGCCCGGCATCGGCCCCGGCCAGCTCCTGCTGCTCCTGGGTCCAGACGCCGCCGGCGAGGATGGTCTCGCGGGCATGGACGTCGAACTCCTCGCCGCTCTCCTCGTCCCGCACCCGGGCGCCGATGACCTGCTCGCCCTCGTGGAGGTAGTCGATGACGGTGGTGTAGTTCGCGACCGCGGCGTCGTGCTGCGCGGCGGAGCGCACCAGCATCATCACGAAGCGGGCGTCATCCATCTGGGCGTCGTAGTACTCGAGCGC
>DHCMJ07802__coassemble_1322_pt1 | contig 14869 bp, 10 predicted proteins | sample DHCMJ07802__metabat2_high_PE_028 | metagenome-assembled genome bin DHCMJ07802
ATCCGGGGCGCGGGGTGCTCTCGATGTACCTGATGGGCACGCTGTTCGGTGCGCTCTTCTTCTCGTTCTTCGCACCGGTGCTGCTGGGGACGGGCCTGGACGTGCGCGCCCTCGCGATCGCCTCCGGCATGGGCTCAGCCTCCATGATGACGGCGGCCTCCTCGACCCTCGCCGCGCAGGCCCCGGACCTGCAGGACACGATCGTCTCCTACGCCGCGGCGAGCCAGCTGCTGACCAGCTTCATCGGCACGTACACGATGGTGTTCCTCGCCGTGCCGCTGCAGCGCGCGATGTACAACCTCATGATGCGGGGGAAGGACCATCTGCCGGCCGGGCGCTCCTCGGCCGGTCTCGGGGCGAACAGCCCCGCGGCGGAGGCGAGCGCCGCCCCGTCGGCGCGCCGGCTGTTCACCGCCGAGCGCTACGCCACGTTCATGGGCGTGCTGCTGCTCTCCGTGATGCTGGTGCTGTTCACCCAGCAGATGAAGCTGTGGGTGGACCCGGAGTCCACGCCGATCACCGCCCTCACCCTCGGCGGGCTCGCCACGCTGTGGCTGTTCTCGCTGCTGGGCCTGGTGATCGGGGATCTCATGACGCTCAGCCGCCTCCCCATCGTGCGGGACTTCCCGGTGCTGGGGTGGGTCTCGCTGGTCTCGCTCGCCGGCTGCCTGGGCTGGAGCGGCTTCGTGGACGCGATCGGCGCCGTCGACTTCCTGTCGCTGACCACCCCGATCCTCGCCTTCGCCGGCGTGAGCGTCGCGGACCGGCTCGTGGACCTCTCCAAGACGTCGTGGAAGATCGCGATCACCGCGATCTTCGTGTTCATCGGCACCTACGTCGGCTCGGCGCTGCTGGCCCACTTCGGGCTCTCCGTGGCCGGGTCGTGACGGGCGCGAGATGGATCCTGACGGGCGCGAGATGGTGAGCGCCCCGCGCACCGCGCGCTTCGCCGTGATCGACGTGGAGACCACCGGCCTCTCCCCCGAGCACGAGCGGATCATCGAGCTCGCGATCGTCCGCGCCGACGAGCACGGCCGCCCGCTCGATCAGTGGGTCTCCCGCCTCCAGCCCGATCGTCCCGTCGGCGCCACCCACGTGCACGGGATCACCGAGGCGGACCTCGCCCACGCGCCGCGCTTCGCGGATCTCGCCGTGAGCATCGGGACGGCGCTGCAGGGGATGGTGGTGGTCGGCCACAACGCGGAGTTCGACGTCGCCTTCCTGCGCGCGGAGTTCGCCCGGGCCGGGATGCCGATGCCCGTGTTCTCGACGTACTGCACCCTGCAGGCCAGCACGCTGTACCTCCCGCAGCTGCGGCGCCGGAAGCTCGCGGACTGCTGCGCGGCCGTGGGCGTCACGAACCAACAGGCCCATTCAGCGCTCGGCGACGCCTACGCCGCCGCGGGGCTCCTGGCGCACTACCTGGCACTGGATGCGCGGACCGGCCACGACGCCCCGCTCACCGCGACCCGGGCCCTGCACGGCGGCGCCCAGCCGCCGCAGGCCCCGACCCCGCAGCCGGCCACCGCGCAGGCACCCGGCCCGCAGGCACCCGGTCCGCAGGCATCCGGTCCGCAGGCATCCGGTCCGGAGGCGCCCGCCCCGCATGCGTCGTCCGCGCCCGATGCCGAGGGGGCGGCGTCGTCGGGCCTCACCATCACCGAGGAGTTCCAGGCCGCGCTCGATCACCTCCACGCCGGCCACCACCTGTTCCTCACCGGCAAGGCGGGCACCGGCAAGTCCACGCTGATCCGCCACTACCTGGAGACCACCGCGCGGCGCACCCTCACCGTCGCGCCCACCGGGATCGCGGCGCTGAACGTCGACGGGTACACGATCCACCGTCTGTTCTCCTTCCCGCTCGGCGTCACCGAGGAGACGGTGCGCGGCGGGAACTACTACCCGCGGCGCTTCGCGCAGGCGCTCAAGGAGCTGGACACCCTCATCGTCGACGAGGCCTCGATGGTGCGGGCGGACCTGTTCGATGCGCTCACCGCGGCGCTCGAGAGGTTCGGCCCGCGGCCCGGCGCCCCCTTCGGCGGGGTGCAGCTGGTGCTGGTGGGCGATCTGTACCAGCTGCCGCCGGTGGTCACCGATCATGAGGCGGCGTGGATCGAGGAGCGCTTCGGCACCCCGTTCTTCTTCTCCGCCCGTTCCTTCGACACCGCGACCTTCCCGGTGGTGGAGCTCGGCACGGTGTTCCGCCAGCTCGGCGACGATCACCTGGTGCATCTGCTGAACGCGGTGCGGGAGGGGACGCTGCTGGAGGACGCCCGCGCCGAGCTGAACCGCCGCACCGACCCCGGCTTCGCCCCGGAGCTGGACGAGTTCTGGTTGACGCTGGCGACCACGAACCGGATCGTCGGCGCCCGCAACCGGCAGATGCTCGAGCGCCTGCCCGATCCGGCCCAGGTGTTCACGGCCACGATCTCCGGGGACACGGACGGGTTCGAGAATCCCACGGAGGAGCGGCTCTCCCTCGCGGTCGGCGCGCAGGTGATGCTGCTGAACAATGATCCGCTCGAGCGCTGGGTGAACGGGACGCTCGGCAAGATCACCGCGATCGGGGCCGACGCCGACGGCCCGGTCATCACGGTGCTGTTGCGCGATGGCCGCACCGAGCAGGTGCGCGAGCACACCTGGGAGATCACCCGTCCCAGCGTGGACGGTGGCTCGCTGGTGCACGAGCGGGTCGGCGCGTTCACGCAGCTGCCGATGAAGCTCGCGTGGGCGATCACGATCCACAAATCGCAGGGCCAGACCCTGGATCGGGTGGTCGTGGACCTCACCGGCGGCACCTTCGCCAACGGGCAGCTGTACGTGGCGCTGTCACGCTGCACGAGCCTCGAGGGCCTGGTGCTCAAGCGCGAGGTGCTCCCCCGCGACCTGAAGACGGACCAGCGGGTGCGGCGCTACCTCGCCACCGGCGCCCCGCAGACGGGCGCACTCGGCGAGGCGTACCTGTCGGTGCTCACGGTGGGCACCGACGGGGACCGGTGGCGGCCCCGCCCGGTGGAGATCGCGGTGGTGACCGACGACGGCGACGAGGCCACCACGATCATCAACCCCACCAGCGACCTGTACGACGCGAGCACGCGCTACGGGATCACCACGCGGGACGTGCAGCTCGCGCCGCTGCTGGCGGAGGCGTGGCCGGCGCTCAGCTCGCTGCTGGCCGGGCGGGTGCCGGTAGGAGTGGGCGTGGATCGGCAGCTCGCGCACCTCGACTTCGAGCTCAAGCGCAACGGGATCGTGGAACCGGTCCCGTTGGGGATCGACCTGCCCGACGGTCTGCTCAGCGCCGAGGAGCGGGCCCCGCTCACCGCGCCGACGGCGCTCGAACGGGCCCGGGCCGTGCGCGATGCCGCCCAGCGCCTGCGCGGCGCGGGGACCGATCTGCCGGGCACCGGCACCGCGTTCCGGCAGCTCGTGCACGGGCACGGCTACCTGCTGACCCGCAGCACCGGCGAGGCGGGCACGACGGCGCCGACGGGCTTCGTGGTGGGCGGCAACCTCGGCGCACAGGACGACGCCGCCGAGGTGCTCGCGCGCCTGCTCGCCGGCACGTGGGAGCGGGTGCTCTCCCCCGACGAGCAGGTGGTGCAGCGGCTGCGCGGGGTCGAACAGCACTACGGCGTGAGCGTGCTGCCGGAGGGCTTCGAGGTGGGCGGGCCGGTGGACGTCGCCGCGGTGCTGACCCCGGGGGCACGGGTGTGCTTCTCCGGCACGGTCCACTCCCCCGCCCACGGCCCGCTCGAGAAGGAGGAGCTGCACCGCATGGCCGAATCCCGCGGTCTCGTCGCCGTCCCCACGCTCACCAAGACGAAGACGGACGTGCTCGTGGTCGCCGAGGCCGGATCGCAGTCCGGCAAGGCGAAGAACGCGGCACGGTGGGGAAAACCGGTGGTGGTGGCGGAGGAGTTCCTGGGGTGGGTGGGGCACTCCTGAAGCCTTCACGCGGGCGCCAGCCGTGAGTCACGGGGTCCGCGCTCGGGGATCCGCGGGGCCGTCTGCGCTGGCATGGCCTGCCGGGGATCGCCGCCGGAGGGTGCTCGTGATGTTTCGCCACCAGTGCCTCAACAGCAGTTGCAGCGTCACGCTGGACGCAGTATCCGACTCGCGCCGGCACGTTTCCAGGTCGTCCTGCCCGGAGGCCCCTACCCTGCTCGCCGCGCTGTCGCACTCCCCCATGTGTTCGATGAGCACTGATGCTGCGCGAAGCGATTCGGCGGCGTCTCGACACTGCTGTTCCCACGATCCCCGGTCGCGCTCCCGCTCTTCGCGCTTCTGAGCGCGGGCGCGCTCGGAAGCGGCTCGCCGATCCTCGTACTGCTTTTTTGCGTCTGCGACATTCTTGACGGCATCCTTCTGGGCTACGCTCCGGCCCGCCTCACCGAGGGCCTTACCAGGCCACCACCGCATGCTGCGCCGACGCGGACCAGCGCCCCCACCGGCAGCTTCACGAAACTCGATCGCAGAAGTTGCCGCGAGGACCACGGCGATAACGGAGACAAAGAGAGAAAACGCTGGCGAAACAATCCACGCCATCAGCACCGAAGACGAACTTAACGCGACATACATGAGACTCACCAGAAAAACCGCGACACGATTGAAGAAGCCACTTGACCACTTCAGGACAGAAATGAGCAGGATCGTGAAAAAAACCCAACCCGGCGCGAAGAGCATGACGCAAAATGCCGCAACCGCGAAGAGGTAACCCCCGGCACCTTCGGCCAGAAGGAGATCACGGAACCACCAGACGGCAGCGGCACCGGTGATAACGGCGGCAGCGACGGCAGCCGTCACACGAAGACCGACCCAGAATGCGCTGGCCGCGGACTCCGCACCTAAGGCTCCCTGCTTCTCACGAGCGCATTCCAGCCGCCTCTCCGCCAGGCGCTCGAGACCACCCTCGCTCGCAGACTCAAAAGTACCGACATAGATGGAGATCGCCAACAACAGAAGATACGCCGGTCCAGCAATCATCAGCACGCCCGAAGCACGTGCATCACCGGCCGCCCACCCCACGATGATCACCATTCCCGGCGCGAGAAGGGGAAGGGACTGCACAGCGAGCGCATTGAGCACTTCTCTCACCTTCGTCTCTTCGTCGTCTCCGCCCACATTGAGCTGACCACCGATAATGGCGATCAGGCACGCGAGCTGAATGGCGGCGACCAAGGTGAGCGACCATCCGATGTTGTCAGCGACACCCGCCCCAACTTCGGCAACCCATTGCGAAACGGCGGTTTTTTCGTCCCACCACGGACCATTGGCTATATGCCAGCAGAGAAACGCTCCACACGTTCCCAGAAGTGCGTTGAGGCCGATCACTACCCGGGCGACGGGCTGCCACGGCCTCCGTGCAATGCGCACCGTCCTCATACTGTCCCCTCTCACGTCACCCTCCTGCATCGGCGCAGCCAGTCCTACCGTCATCGTCGCGTCTACGTCCACGCGCATGCCTGATTGTGGATAGCCTCGGGGGACGATCAGCCGGCGCCCGGCGGAATGCGCGACGTGAAGGAGCACGATGACTGAGCTGGACCGGGCTGAACGCAAGGAACTCCTGCGGGAGGCTCAGCAGCTGCTCGAGCACGCCACGCACCTGCTCTCTACCCGCCAGGCGATCAGAGACCACGCGAGCACTGCCCGCGCCACGTTCGACTCCCGGCGCAGCGAGATCACGCTCCCCATCCCGGCGACGCAGCAGGGCCCGTCCGACGCGCCACGAGAAACCATCACGGCCGCCACCGGGCAGCTGCTCCCTCTCGCCGGAAGTGACGCCCCGGCGCTGCGGGCGACCCTCGACGCCGGTCACGTCGCCCAGGCTCCGCAGCAGTTCGATGCGTGGCTGGGCCGGGTTGTCGAGTCGCTCCCCTCCGCGATCACCGCAGCGGACGCACCAGGGTTCTTCAGCCGGCTCTTCGGTCGCGGGTCGAGCCCGGAGGATCGGGAGCAGGCAACGGCCCTGCTGCAGCGGGAGCTGGAGATGAGCCGCCGGGAGGCGGTGCGCCGGGACATCGCGAACGCCCTGCCTCCGCACCCGGCGACCGGCGACTACGGCGCCAGCCAGCTCACAAGCACCGAGATCGTGCGGGCTCTCGCCGCCGTGGTGGGCCCTCAGATTACGCACGCGCAGCTGCTCCTGACGGCCCGGATCGTCGGCGCGGCACGCGCGGTGCAGGGCATGCTTGCGGTCAGCGACCGCCTGCATCAGGGTTTGGAGGCGGTGCGTGAGGCAGCGCGCACCGCGATCGGCCGACGAGCCGAGGAGGTGCTCGCGCAGACGGATATGGAGCATTTCCGTTCGCAGGTCTCCCTGAGCCGTTTCCCCACCAGCGCTCTCGAACGGGCTGGGATCGCCACCGTCGCGGACCTGCTCGAGCGCAGCAGCGCGGAGCTCGCGAATGTGGAAGGGATCAGTCGCGAAACGGCGATCACGCTGGGCGTGGCCGCACGGCAAGTGGATGCCCGCACCCGTGAGCACGCGACGATCGACCTGTCCTCCGCCGAGGACTCGTTGATTACGGAGCTGCTGGCCGCGGTGAAAGCGGTGCTCGACCTGCGGGTACGGCTTTTTGGCGCCGAGGCGGACGTCCAATCCGCGAAGCGGCTACGAACGCTCGCCGACGGCATTCTCGCCGCCGCGGGCGCCCCACCGAGCGATGAGTTCGAGCCACCGTTCGGCAACGCGCCAGCGCTGCTCTGGGGCGCCGACGACGCCTCGACCACTGCTCTGCTCGCGGCGCTCGACGCGTTCACGCAGCGCCAATCGGCCCGGCACGACGGCAGCTCACTCTCCCCCGCCGCGCACGAGCGTGCCCGCGCCGCGGCGCCGGAGGACTTCTCGGCGCATCCCAGCGACTACTTCGCCCTGCTCACCGAGCTGGGCTTCGAGCAGCAGATCGCCCAGAACACCCACGGCGACCTCTCCGAGGAGCTGATCGGCGAGATCGACCGCGTGGAGCTGGACACCACGCTGCTGAACATCGCCGCGCTCCGGACCTACCAGCACTTCGGGGCGCGATTCGCGGTGCGGCAGCGGAAGGTGATCATCGGCGACGAGATGGGGCTGGGCAAGACCATCGAGGCGCTCGCCGCGATCGCCCACCTCACCCGCCACGGCGCCGCGCACACCCTGGTGATCTGCCCGGCAGCGGTGATCGCGAACTGGCTGCGCGAGATCAGGAGCAAGAGCCACCTCACCGCGCACCGACTGCACGGCCCGGACCGCGCCGAGGCGCTCGGCGAGTGGCAGCGCGAAGGCGGCGTCGCGGTCACCACCTTCGCGACCCTCTCCCGCCTCCTCGCTGACGGCCCGTTCGAGCACCTGGACACGCTCGTGGTCGACGAGGCGCACAAGATCAAGAACCCCTCCGCTCGACGTTCCCGCAGCACTCTTCAGCAGATCCGCCGTGCCCACCACGCGATCCTCATGACGGGCACCCCGATCGAGAACCGACTGGAGGAGTTCCGCACCCTCATCGGCTACCTCGATCCCGAGCTCGCCCGCACCGCCGAGGGCCTGCCGCCGCTGTCGTTCCGGCAACACATCTCCACCACCTACCTTCGCCGCAACCAGGAGGACGTCCTCAAGGAGCTGCCCGAGCTCAACGAGATCGAGGACTGGATCGAATTCTCCGACGAGGACAGAGCCGCCTACGAGGAGCAGGTGCTGGCCGGCAGCTTCATGGGCATGCGACGCGCCGCGATGACCAGCGGAACCGCGTCGAACAAAGTGGACCGGATGAGCGAGATCATCGACGACGCCACCCAGAACAGCCGCAAGGTCATCGTCTTCTCCTTCTTCCGCTCGGTGATCGAGACCCTGCCGGACCTGCTGCCCACGTCTGCTCTCTACGGGCCGATCAGCGGCTCGGTGAGCGCGGACCGCCGCCAGGAGATCATCGACGACTTCACGCAGGCACCGGGCGGCGCTGTGCTGCTCGCACAGATCCAGGCCGGCGGAGAGGGACTGAACATCCAAGCCGCCTCGATCGTGATCATCTGCGAACCACAGCTGAAACCCTCCCTCGAGACGCAGGCCATCGCCCGCGCCCACCGGATGGGCCAGCAGCGCTCCGTGCAGGTGCACCGCCTCCTCTCCGACGAAGGCACCGACCCCCGCATCGTCGAGCTCCTGGCCGAGAAGACCCAGGTATTCGACGACTACGCCCGCGAATCCGCCGCCAAGAACCTCGATCTCGAGGCGATGGAGACCGGCGACGTCGCGATCGGAAAGCAGGTCGTCGCGGAGGAGCGGGAGCGCATCGGGGTGGGAGCTGCTGCGGGGTGAGGTGCTCCGTAGGCGCAACCCTGGGCGCACAGGCGTTGATGACCTGCGATGGCGGGGGCCTGCGGTCACCCCACCGCGAGCGCCGCCTGCGGGGATGCGCGCTCGTGAGCGGGCAGATCGTCGAGCATGGCGGTGGCCATCGGGCCCTTCCGTCGGCACTGCGTCAGGTGATACGAGGAGTGTGTCGGCAGGGTGTGACAGGCGAGGGCACGGCTCGCTCGTCTCACTGCCCCTAGATGATCGGGCGGCACACATACAGGGCCGGCCTGAGTCGGCGAAGATGCAGGGGGCACCTCATGAGCACCACCGAACCGAACAGCGGGTATCCCGACTTCGTCACGGATGCAGACCGGCACTGCTGGGATGCCCTCACGCCCGAGGTGCGGAAGCAGTACCTCGACGCCGCGGAGTACATCCGTGTGGAGTACCCCGGTGAGGAGCCGTCGATGGTCGACATCGGCACGGTGCTCACCTTCGGCGGCTGACTCGCGGCCCTTCCTGAGCCGGCCCTCCTGATCTCAGCGAGGCGACGCCTGCGCGATGCGGCGCGTGCACGGATAGTGCTCCTGCGAGCTCGAGGCGATGGAGGCCCGGCCCACCCCGAGAGCCGCGAGCTGTGGGTCGCGCAGATCAGCCACATCGAAGATCTCCTCCGACCGGAGCTCTGCGTGGAGCAGCCCGGCGAGACTGCGTTCGGCCACTTCACGTAGACCTCGCTCCTCGCATGCCTCCCGGTCACGCGCCGCGGAGCATCGACGCGATCTGCTCGGTGCCGATCATCCCGACCATCTCCGCCGTGAGCGGAGCGGTGACGACCGCCATGTCGCTCGTGCACAGCAGCTCCTGCAGGCCCACCGCGCCGTCGTGCATGGTCACGTCAGTGGCAGCTCCCGCCACCCCCGCCTAGTACCTGCGGCACTAGCTAGGCGCCGTAACGAGCAGGCGTCGCCGCCTGCTCAATCGCATTCAACACGGACACTCCTCGGGCACCTCTTTGACTCCACCCACATCACCCCGTAGGTTCTAGTACCGTTGGTCATAGCCTGGCTGGGCCATAACCCTGCGACGCCACCCTGCTGCCCCTTTCCGAGCACGGACCTCTCAGAGCGGAGAACTCGATGCTGGACTACACGCTCCTCGGCCTGCTTGCGCGCAAGCCCGCGAGCGGCTACGACATCGGCAAGTGGCTGCGCACCGAGGGGCGCTGGCTCGGTCGCGGCCCGAGCATGACCCCGATCTATCGGGCACTGACTGCCTTCGAGCAGCGCGGATGGGTCGACATTCGCATCGAGGAGCGCGACACCGCCCCTGCCGCGAAGGTCTACAGCCTCACACCAGCCGGGGTCGATGCTCTGGAGGACTGGGCGGCATCGCCGTACGAGCCGCCCGAGCGGCCGATGGATCCCGACTTCACGCAGCGGCTCAGCTTCGCCGGGCAGCTCGGACCCGAGTACGCCCTCCGCATCGTGCGCACCGAGCTCGACTACCGGCGCCGCCAGAGAGCCCAGGAGCAGGACCCCGTGCTCTCGAGCGACGATTCCCTCCCGATCCCACAGATCGACCGCGACTGGCTGATCCACATCGACGAGATCGCCCATGACCGTGGCTGGCAGAGCACCTCGCTGTACATCGGCTGGCTCGAAACCACCGAGCGCAACCTGATGCGCGAATGCTCACGTCGCGGTCTGCCCACCTGACCCCATCCGTCCCGCGTGGCGGGACACCCCCGCTCCGCGTCCTCCCCCCTCCGCAGTGAATCGAGTGACCCCATGAACACGATGCATGCAGCGACCTCCGCGTCGCCGCACGTGCGCAGCGCCCAGCGCTACGCGACCTCTCTCGCCCTGATCGCCACCCTCGGGCCGTTCTTCTACGGCTTCGAGGGGATGGTGCTCAACGGTGCCATCAGCGCCGTCGGCACCGAGTTCGAGCTCGGTGCACTCGCCCAAGGGGTCGCCGGCGCGATCGGGATCCTCGGAGGTTTCATCGGCGCGCTCTTCGCGGGCCGGCTCTCCGACCGGATCGGTCGTCGCACCGTACTGATGCTGGTGGGCGTCTGCCTGCTGTTCGAGGCCGTGCTGGGAGCGTTCAGCCCGTGGCTCGGCGGCTTCGGGTTCCTGCTGCTGTGCCGTGTGGTCGGCGGGGTCGGCTTCGGCGCGGCGACGACGGTCGCCCCCGGGTACGTAGCCGAGATCGCCCCGTCGCACATCCGCGGCCGGCTGATCGCCTTCCGCCAGCTCGCCATCATCCTCGGCCTGTTCCTGGCGGGGACGATCAACGTTCTGGTCACCTCGGTCGCTGGATCGTCCGATGCTGTCCTCGCCCTGGGCCTGAAAGCCTGGCAGTGGATGTTCCTGTGCCTGCTGATCCCGGCCCTGTTCTACATCGTGTTCACCTCTCGGATTCCCGAGTCGCCCCGCTGGCTGGTCTCCCAGGGGCGGGACGACGAGGCCGCGGCCGTGCTGCGCCGCGTCACCGGGGACGAGCACCCCGAGAGCCGCGTCCAGGAGATCCGCCGCTCGCTCGGTGAGGGCGCCGCGACGATGGGCCTGGTGCAGATCCTGCGCTCGCGCTGGCGCGGGCTGGTCCTGGTGGGCGTCGCGATCGCGGCCTTCCAGCAGCTGACCGGCACCAACGGCATCTTCTTCTACTCCAACACCCTCTTCGAGGCAGTCGGATTCTCCGAGGACTCCGCCTTCCTGCAGACCCTGATCCTCACTCTGTTCAAGATCGTGGGCGTAACCGCGGGCATCCTGCTGGTGGACCGCGTGGGGCGCAAGCGAATGCTGGTGGGCGGCGGCACACTGATCTTCATCTCCCTCGCAGCGGTGGCCACAGTGTTCACCGTGGCGCCGGTCGTCGACGGCGTTCATGACATCTCCGCCGATCCCGTGCTGGCCTTCCTGGCCGTCGCCGCGCTGTGCTGCTTCCTGCTGGGCTTCACCTCCTCGTGGGGGCCGATCTTCTCGATCGTGATGGGCGAGATGTTCCCCAACAAGATCCGCGGCGGGGCGATGTCGATCGCCTCCGGCGCCGATTTCTTCGTGAACTTCCTGGTCGTGCTGCTCTTCCCCTACCTGATCGCCTGGTCCCCCGCGGGCACCTACTGGATCTACTGCGGCTTCGGCGTGCTGGCCGTGCTGTTCACCGTGCGCTTCCTGCACGAGACCAGCGGGCGCGAGCTCGAGGAGATGGAAGAGGTCGCCCGATGAGCGAACAGAGCAGCACGGCGACGACCCCGGCAGCATCCCGCGCAGCAGGAGCTGCCGGAGCCGGCCGCCGGATCCCCGAGAACGTGCGCAACGTGCTGGTGATCATGACCGATCAGCATCGTGTCGACACCATCGGCTGCCTCGGCAGCGACTGTGCGAGCACGCCGAACCTGGACCGGCTGGGCGAGGAGGGCTTCGCCTTCACCCACGCCTTCACCCCCACCGCGATCTGCACCCCAGCCCGGGCGTCCCTGCTCACCGGCAAGCACCCGATCACCCATCAGGTGCTCGCCAATCCCGAGTGGAACATCGCCTACTCCACGGCGCTGGATCCGAGCGCCTGGACGTACACGCAGGCGCTGCGCGACAACGGCTACAACGTGGGGCTCGTGGGCAAGTACCACGTCGGTCCGAACCTCCCGGACCGCTTCGGAATGGATGACGACTCCTTCTGGGGCGCAGAGAACCCCGTCGGCAACGAGGAGTACGTGGCCTGGCTCGAGGAGAACGGGCACCCGCCGGTGCGGGCGCACGACGTCTGGCGCGGCACCCTGCCGGGAGACCGCCCGGGCCACCTGCTGGCGGCACGGCTCCAGCACGGAGAGGAAGCCACGTTCGAGCGCTTCCTGGCTGATCGCGCGATCGCCCGGATGCGCGAGTACGCCGCGGACTGGAAGCACTCCGGGAAACCTTTCAGCCTGGACGTGCACTTCTTCGGCCCGCACCTGCCCTACTTCCTGCCCGACGAGTGGTTCGACCTGATCGATCCCGAGGACATCACCCTGCCCGCGAGCTTCGGCGACTCCCTGGTCGGGAAGCCGCCGGTACAGCAGAACTACGCGACCTACTGGTCCACCTCCTCTTTCACCCCGCAGCAGTGGAAGAAGCTGATCGCCATCTACCGCGGCTACGTGGCGATGATCGACTTCGAGATCGGCCGGATCCTCGATGCCGCCCGGGAGCTCGGGCTCCTCGAAGACACGGCCGTGCTGTTCACCGCCGATCACGGAGAGTTCACCGGGGCGCACCGGATGAACGACAAAGGCCCAGCGATGTACGACGACATCTACAACGTGCCCTTCATCGCGAAGATCCCCGGGGTCTCGACCGTCGGCCGTTCCGACGCCTTCGTCTCCCTGCTGGACCTGCCGGCGACGGTCATGGAGATCGCCGGCATCGACGCCGGGGACGAGCTCGACGGCCGCTCGATCGTCGACCTCACCCGCGGTGAGGAGGTCCCCAATTGGCGGCAGGACATCGTCTGCGAGTTCCACGGCCATCACTTCCCCCTCCAGCAGCGCATGCTGCGCACGCGGGATTTCAAGCTCGTGGTCTCGCCCGAATCGATCAACGAGCTGTACGACCTGCGCTCGGACCCCGCGGAGATGACCAACGTCTACACCGCGCCCGTGTACGCGCAGATCCGCCGGGAGCTCGGGACCGAGCTGCACCGGCAGCTGCGCGAACGCGGTGACCATTCCTTCGCGAAGTGGATGTCCGCAGTCATGGACATCGAGGTGACTTTGAAGAACACCGCCCGATCCGACCTCGACGAGGTGCAGGCCGGCTGATGCGGCGCAGGATCCCGCAGCCGGCAGGGCGACCTTCGTCCCGACTCTCCCGCTGCCCTCTCACTACACTCGAGGCCATCAGCACTCCGGGCGAGCAACGGCCGGAGGACGAGGTCGAGAGGATTGATCACCGTGCGGGCAGCGCGCTACTACGGCAACAAGGACATCCGCATCGAGGAGATCGACGAGCCGACCGCCGGTGCCGGCGAGGTGCTCATCGACGTCGCGTTCTGCGGGATCTGCGGCACCGATCTGCACGAGTACCTGGACGGGCCGATCTTCTGCCCCACCCCGGAGACGCCGACGTCATGGACCGGGGAGACGGCCCCGGTCACGCTCGGGCACGAGTTCTCCGGCGTCGTGGCGGCGCTCGGCGAGGGGATCACCGATCTCGAGGTCGGGGACAAGGTGGTCGTCGAGCCCTACATCCTCAAGGAGGGCACCGACACCGGCCCGGATTCCACCGACTATCACCTCTCCGAGGGTATGAACTTCATCGGGCTCGGAGGCAACGGCGGCGGCCTGGCCGAGAAGATCGCGGTGGGCCGCCGCTGGGTGCACAGGATCGACCCGAGCATCGAGCTGGACCAGGCCGCCCTCATCGAACCGCTCGCCGTCGCCTACCACGGTGTGCAGCGTTCCGGCGCGAAGGCCGGCGATGTCGCCGTGATCGGCGGCGCGGGCCCCATCGGGCTGCTCACCGGGGCGGTGCTGCGGGCGCTCGGGGTGACTGTCGTGGTCTCTGAGCTCTCGCCTCTGCGCCGTCAGAAGGCGCTGGACTCCGGCGCCGCGGATCACGCGCTGGATCCGGCCGAGGTCGACGTGGCCCAGGAGATCCGCGACCTGACCGACGGCAAGGGCGCGGACGTCGCCTTCGAGGCGACCAGCGTGCAGGTGGTGCTGGACACCCTGATGGATGCGCTGCGCCCCACCGGCGTGCTGCTGAACATCTCGATCTGGGGCCACCGCTCGGACTTCGACATGCACAAGCTGGTGATGAAGGAGATCGATCTGCGCGGGTCGATCGGGTACGTCAACAATCACCCGGCGGTGATCGAGCTCGTCGAGAGCGGCAAGATCGATCTCGCCCCCTTCATCACCGGCCGCATCGCTCTCGAGGACCTGATCGACAAGGGGTTCGACACGCTCATCCACCGCAACGAGACCGCCGTGAAGGTCCTGGTCTCGCCGTCCGGGAAAGGCGTCGACCCGGCCTGATCCGCAGGCCGTGACGCGCGAGGGGTCGGGCCGGGCGAGGTGTCCGATCCACCTCGCCCGGCTGCGCGAGCGCGGCGCGCACGCGAACCGGACGGCACGGGCCGAGGTCGTAGCTGCAGTCAGCGGCAGCCGGGGGCGAGCGTGAGGCCGAACCGCTGCGCGGCAGCGGCGAGCTCCTTGTCGTAGGTCGCGATCTCCGCGACCGTGCCTCCGTACAGGAGCGCCGTGGACAGATGCAGCGCATCCATCGCCCGCAGTCCCGAGCGCAGCGCCAGGGCGTGATCGACGACGTCGTCGTCGACGGCGTCGAGGTCCACCCTGCGCACGATGGCCTCGACGTCCTCATGTGATCCACCGTGGCGCTCGACGGTCGCGTGGAGCTCGACTTCGAGGAGCCTCGAGGAGAGCAACCCGACGCCGTCTACGAACAGCGCCTCGACCGCCGCGGCCCCGGGCTCCCTGCTGAGGAGCTTGTACGCGGCCGAAGTATCGAGGTAGATCACTCCTCTAGCAGTGGGTACTAGTTCTAGTACAGGAGGTCGTGGACGGTGGCTCGGGAATCCGGGCCG
>DHCMJ07802__coassemble_1396_pt1 | contig 14009 bp, 5 predicted proteins | sample DHCMJ07802__metabat2_high_PE_028 | metagenome-assembled genome bin DHCMJ07802
CGCCGATGAGGACTTCGACGTCATCGTGGTCGATGAGGCGCACCGTCTCACCCAGCGCGGCGCACAGGCTCACGGCACCCTCACGAAGCGGTACGGAGAGATCACACGACGGCTGTTCGACAGCGACGACCATTCGATCAACCAGCTCGACTGGATCCGCAAGCGCTCCCGCCACACGATCCTGCTGCTCGACACGGCGCAGAGCGTTCGCCCGATCGACATTGAGGCAGAGGTGTTCGAGCGGGTGCTGGCCGAGGCGCACGATCAGAAGCGGCTCTACCCGCTGGACACCCAGATGCGCGTGAAGGGCGGCAAGGAGTACCTCGAGTTCGCCCGAGCTCTGATCTCCGACGACCCACCCATGTCCGTGCCCGATCTCGGGGACTACGAGTTCGAGCTGTTCGACGACCTCGGGGCCATGCATCAGCGGATCCGCGAGCGCGACGCCGAGCACGGCCTCGCACGGCTCGTCGCCGGCTACGCGTGGAAATGGCGCAGCAGGAAGAAGAGCGGCCTGCACGACATCGAGCTGGACGGCGTCGCACTGGACTGGAACGTCTCCGACGTGGACTGGATCGCCTCGAAGACCTCCCTCGAGGAGGTGGGCTCGATCCACACCGTGCAGGGCTACGACCTCAACTACGCTGGCGTGATCATCGGCGGCGACCTGCGCATCGATCCCGAGACCGGCCTGTTCGTCGCCGATCGTAAGAACTACTTCGACGCCAAGGGCAAGGCCAGTAACCGGACCCGTGGGCAGACCACCACCGACGAGGACCTGTTGCGCTACATCACCAACGTGTATCGGGTGCTGCTGACTCGCGGGATGCGGGGGACGTTCGTTTACGTCCTAGATCCAGCACTGAGACGACAACTCCGGACACTTTTCTCAAGCTGATCTTCGCGAAATCATCCAAACTCAGTCTTTGCCCAGGATCGCATCCACCACAGCTTCCCACTCCTCGGCTTGGCGGCTCGTGAAGTGCGCAGCCGACCACCTTCCGTGCATAATATCGCTTAGCTCTTCATAGACCTGCTTGAGAAGTCGGAAGTGCGCGATAGACACTTGCGGTTCCTCCAATGCCGCCGCCCCAAGGAACGCACGCGTCTCATGTCTTTTCATCCGACCCCCCACACTGCCGCCCACTGCGTGCTCCCACGCATCCCGACCTGCACGGTCGATTCGGGCCCGAAGCGACGCAGCCCTAAGCACCAGCATCCTATCCAAAATTACCCCCAAATCCGCGCAATATCAGAGCAAACCTTTTTGCCCGAATCAACTTCACCCCGAAGCGTGTCCACGTCAATCCATTGCGCTTCATTGGGCGGATCGCTCAGCGAAGAATGGGAAGCATTATTCCATGCCTGAAGATGGCAATCAACACGGGCCAGCGCCCGACGCGACTGCTCAACACCCTGCAACACGCCATCCGGAAAGGCTTCGTCCAGCAATAGAGATTTACGCTCGCGCAACGTCTTGGCACTATTGATTCGAAGAGCAAAATCAGAAACATCCTCGGGCGCCACCAGCTCAACTTCGGAGCGGACCCCTTCCTGCACAAGCCACAATCGGCGCCGCAAGGCGAACTCGAGGCATGCGTCAAGCGCCATGCGCAGCAACGCTCTCACCTCGACCGCACAGCGCTGGCGATCCTTGGCCGCAGGCGGGGACGATCCGGCGCCATCTTTCGACGCCACCCCCAGCTCTCCACGCGTCTCGGCCGCCATGACCAGAAGCTGCTCCCACGGCCTCCCAATGGGAGTCGCCTTGACCTGCCCATCCACGAGCGTTATTTCACAATTGCTCACCGCACCCTTCGCCGGGATAGTTAGATGTTCTGCGAGCCGCGCATCGTGGGTTGCTACTACCACCTGCAAGGATTGTGTCTGCGCCACAAGATTGTGCGCGAGTCGATCAACTCGAACTTCGTCCAAAGCATGAACCGGGTCATCGAACACTCGAAATACAAACAAGCCTCCTGGTGGCGCAGCAACCATGGGGGCAAGTAAAAGAATATTCCTTTGGCCTGCGCTCAAGTGTGCGAGTTCAATCTGCTTCCTGGATGCCGCGCCGTCGCCGCCTTCCTCACCCGACCCCTGATCGGAAACCGTCTGGGAAAGGTGCATCTCAAAGCCCTTCTCAGACTTAGGCAGAACTAAGCCGTCCAGCGCAATATTGTGCTCAACAAAAAGATCCCCAAGGGTGTGGCCAATCCGCTTTTCCAGGAGATCCTTGCGATCTTCTCTTATCTGACGCAAGATCGGATTCCATATAGCTCTTGCGCTCGACAACACCGGCAGGCTTTCGGCCGACCGTCTAACGTCGACGTCAATATCAAGATACTCTGCCAAGGCTTGACGCCGCATATTCATCCAACTGCTCCGACGCCCAGCATTGTGCACGGCATCATCCACAAGCGACAGTGTTTCCTCATCCAGCGCGAGCCGGACCAGTCCCTCCAGTGCTTCCCTGAAGTCAACACTTTGTACGTAAGCGACACTACCCATCAAGTCGCGATCGGGAACCAACTTTTTCAGATCAACTACACGAGATGATGCTCTCTTTTCAGGAGACAAATGACTGAGTGTGTCGGCGACCAGCGAAACCAGTTTGGGGCCGTGCTGGTCTATGGCCCGATCCCGCTGACGCCGAGCAAGGTCACTGCCATGCCATCTCGAAACTTTATCCTGGAATACACGACCCCAGTCCGAGTCTTCGTTTCCGCACACAGGACATGCGTCTACCTCTATATGCTGATGGGGCGAAGTGAGTGCCGCGTGCAACTTTAGTAGCGCATCCAAGCAATGCCCATCGATGCCCGAGACCACCGCCTCCTTCCAGGCCGTGAAAGCTTCATCGAGAGCTGCGGCCGCCGCCTTGACCTTGCTGGCGGCATCGTCCGGGAGTGCGGCCGGCGCTTCTCCGCCGGGTCCAATATCGTTCCTTGAACACCAGTCCTCGACCTTTACCTCGGAGGTTAATTGCGTCCATTCAATCTCATTGACTTCGATCCCACGCTCCCGTGCCGCATTGTCAATCTTCTGCACCGCCTCTTTGGCTGCACTTAAAGAATCGTCAATGATGCGCGAAGATTCTTTCGCCCTGCTCTGTCGCGTATTAAGGGCATCCTCGACGGCGGCTGGCGCCAATCCAAGACCGAGGCCGCTATATAACCAGCCGTGAATGTCTCCGGGGTTGCGAATCTCCTCATTCAATGCTGCATAGCTATAACTGGGCGGAAAGGCTCTAGCGGCAACATCCCAGAGCTCCCAGTCCGGAGAGTCTTCTGTCAACCTTACCGGATCTCCACCTGGGTGGCGAAGGGTCGCAGTGCGGCATACTTGGCGATCTGCACCAAACTCTGCTTCAATTTCCAGAGTAGTTCCGAAAGACTCTTCCGACTCAAGCACCACAACAATATGACATGGTTTGGATGGATCCGGACGCTGTTCGGATGCCAGCCAAAGCTTCCCCAAAGTTCTAGAACTTGCCTTCAGCTGCCCAATGTGCGAGGGGTCGAGAGTGCCATAGATGGCCACTCTCATGGCTTCGATTAGTGTAGTTTTTCCAGCGCCGTTCAGCCCATGGAGGATCGTCAATTTCTGATTCGGATCTAGTTGCAGCAGACTCTCGTGAGTCGCGCCCCGGAAATTGGCTACCTTGACTGACGCTAGTGTCCATCGATGGTCAGTAAGTCTCGACCCAGCACCCTCCGCCTGCGCCAACTCGGCGCAGATGCCCATGATCAGCTCCCACGCCTTTTCCTGCTTTACTGCACTAGCACTATCGCTACTTTTCTTAGAGCGTGCATCCGCCTTCTTTCGTAGGATGACGAGCAGCTCCCTGAATGTCATTGATGCGCTTTGCGACCCCATAGTCGCAAGTCTCTCACCTTGACGGACAGGTGTCACGTGATGGCAGACCTCGGATGCCCCGTCGATCCGCTGCTGAAGGAGCGGTTCCAGCAGGTGCTGGACAGTCGGACTCGCTGAGTCAGCGCCCCGCGACCTCCGCCCGCAGCAGCGCCTCCGGCACCATGTCCCCGAACTTGACCTCGCGCAGTGCGCGCTCGTCGATGAGCGGGGCGAACACGTCCTCCCCCTCGGTCGCGAGCTCGAGCGCCTCAGCCAGAGCCGCACGAAGTGCCGGCATCGTGGCGGATTCGTCGAGAGTGATGGCGTAGTTGTCCCAGGTGGGCATCTCCCCCACCAGCTCCGGGGCCACGCGGGTCAAAGCGGCGAGAGTCCGGGCGTTCTCGCGACCGCCGGCCCACGTCCACCAGCGGGAGCGGCCACGATCGTGCGAGAGGAGCACATCCGACTCCCCCACTCCCACGAACGCCGTGTACTCCGCGCGCAGCTCGGTGAGCTTCTCCCTCGCCCGCCGGGTCACGGAAACGCCGTAGGGCTCCTGGCCCTGCAGGGTGCGCCGGATCGCGGCGGTGAGCGCGGCAGAGATCGGCTGGGGCATACCGGCCCATCGCACCTTTCCACCGTGCACCCACGGCTCCACCTGTGCGCGCTGCCGGTTCCAGTCGATGGAGGTGACACGCCAGCCGCGGCCGGCCAGAGTGATCGTCAGGGAGTCGGCGTGCTCACTGCGCAGCACCATCGGGTCGATCAGCCCGATCTCGGTGCGGCCATGCAGCACCGTGAACTGCGGGGCGGCGGTGAACACGGCCATCACGTCACGGAAGTGCATGCCGCCATAGCGGCGCTCGGCCGCGGGCCCCACGAAGAGCAGTTCACCGTCCCGCACCAGGAATCGATCGGCGAGCATGTGGTCGATAATCTGGTCCACGTCCGCCGTGCGCATCGGGGCGAAGGCCTGCAGGTCGTGGTGGAGGTCGCCGCGGCTCAGCGCGCGGCGCTGCAGCGTGAGGCCGAGGATCTGCTGGGCGATCACGTGGTACGGCATCGCCGGCGGCTGGATAGGTTCCACGTACCCCTCGGACCACAGCAGAAGGAGCCCGCAGGCGCGCAGGAACTCCTCGTCATGGGTGCCCAGGAACAGCATGTTGCGGCTGGTGTCGGCACGACGCCCGGTGCGCCCCAGCCTCTGCAGCATGGACGCGACGGTGCGCGGCGCCCCGATCTGGAGGCACCGATCGAGGTCCCCCACATCGATACCGAGCTCCAGGGTGGAGGTGGCGACGATGACGGTGTCCTGCGCTTCGGCGAAAGCCTGTTCGGAGCGGCGGCGCTCGTCCACGGACAGCGAGGAGTGGGAGGCGAAGGTCTCCACCCGCCTCTCCCGCAGTGACAGGGTCAACGATTCGACGCTGCGCCGCGAGTCCGCGAACACCAGGCGCTTCTCCCCGCGGTGCAGCCGGGAGATCACCTCCGCCGCATTCTCGAGCGACCCCACCCAGTCGAGCCGGACGTCCGACTGCTTTCCGGCACCGCCGGGATCGATCACGCTCGCGTCCCCGTCGCGGCCGGGGCCGCGCAGCCACCGCAGCAGCTCCTGCGGGTTGCCCACGGTGGCGGAGAGACCGATCCGCTGCAGCGGCCGCCCGGCGATGGACTCGAGACGGGAGAGGACTCCCTGCAGATGCCATCCCCGATCGTCCCCGGCGAAGGCGTGCACCTCATCGACCACCACGGCTCGCAGGTTCTCGAACTGCAGCCGCGGTGAGGTGACGGTGGAGACGAGCATCGCCTCCAACGACTCGGGCGTGGTGAGCAGGATGTCCGGCGGCTGGGCCTGGAGCTGCCTGCGCTGCCCAGCAGTAGTGTCACCGTGGCGCACTTCGGCGGTGCGCCCCAGCCACTGCGCGTAGGACGACAGCCGGGGTTGGAGATTGTTCAGCAGCGCCCGCAGCGGGCACACGTAGAGCACGGAGGTACCGCGCCAATCCTCCGTGCTCATGCGGGTGAGCAACGGGAACGTGGCGGCCTCCGTCTTCCCGCCCGCGGTGGGTGCGAGCAGGATCGCGTCCTGCCCGGCGACCAGTGGGGCTGCCGCCACCTCCTGCAGGGGCCGCAATCCGGGCCAGCCCAGGGAGTTGGCGATGTGGTGCTGGACCGACGGGGCGAGGGCCTCGAACCCGGAAGGCTGCTCAGTCATCGCCGAGATCCAGCTCGACGTCGTCGGGATCCTCGCGGGGCCCGGCGACGGCGGTGTCCGCCTCGCTCACCGTCACGGCGTAGTCCCGGCGCGGATCGAACTCGGCGAACTGGTCCACGCGGTCGAGCACGTCCACGAGCTTGCGCAAGAAGATGCGCGGGGCGAGTCCCACCTTGGCACCCAGCTCGCCGGCGACCGCACGGGAGAAGTCGGCGAGGTAGGCGTCATCGATCTGCTCTCGCAGGCGTGTCTCGTTCTCCCGGCCGCGGGCGTAGAGGTCCCGCACCCGTACGCCGACGGCGGTGAGGGACTCCTGGGTGAAGCCGGGCAGCCGGATCTGGACGGCGCGTGGATTGTCGAAGCGCGGATCGGGCATGAACGGCGTGTCCAGTCGCTGCGCGAGCGGCGGCAGTCGCTTGATCCCGTTGGGCCCGTCGTAGAAGGCGGGAGTCCCGGTGAGCACCAGGTAGAGGCCCGGGTAGCGGCCGGCGTCGATCTCGTCCATCAGCTGGCGCAGAGCGTTCAGGGCCTTGTCCCGCACGTCGGAGCGCATGCGCTGGAGGGTCTCCACCTCGTCCAGCACCAGCAGCAGCCCGGCATGCCCCGCATCGCGCAACACGGTGAGCAGGCCTTGGAGGAAGCTCATCGCCCCGAAGTGGTCGAGGTCCCCCTTGATACCGGCCGCGCGCTTCGCCGCGGCGGCGACGTGGGGCTGGCCTGCGAGCCAGGCGGCGAGTCCGTCGGCAAGCGCCGCGTCGGTGCCGGAGGCGGCGTGATAGGCGCGCAGAGCGAGCGCGAAAGCGGGCGTCGTGGAGCTGACGTCCGCCAGGCGAGCGTCGAGCAGCTCACCTGTCGCGGCGGCGAGTCGCTCCTCCGAGTTCTCCACGGCAGGGTCTGCCGCGATCGCGTCCTCCTCGATCGTGTACAGCCAGGTGTCGAGCACGGAACGGAAGGCGGAAGGTGCCACGCTCGCGGTGCGCAGCGACTCGGTGGTACGCCGGTAGACGGTCTCGAGCCTGTGCAGCGGGGTCTCGGTCTCGGAGATCTGCACCTCGGCGGTGGCGAAGCCGCGGCGCAGCGCCTGTTCGGCGAGGTGGCGGGTGAAGAAGGTCTTGCCGCTGCCGTACTCGCCGCGCACGGCCTTGACGATCGCTCCCCCGCCGGAGACCTGCTCGAGCTCCTCGCCGAGAGCGTCGGCGAAGTGGTCCAGGCCCACGGCGAGCTGGTCGAGGCCGTCCGCGGGGACGGTGCCGCGGCGCAGCGCGCCGACGATGTCATCGCGGCGGCGTGGGGAGATGCCGGTTCCTGTGGCGGGCATGGTCAGAACACCTCGAACTGTGTGCGGGCGAGATCGGCCTGGAGGATCACAGTCTCGTTCTCGAGGCGGAGCACCTCGAATCCTTCGACGTTGAGCGCCTGGGCGATCACCTGGAGGGACCTGCCGGTGCGTGCCAGGGAGGTGCCGAGGATCTGCGAGACCTGCCCCAGCGGCAGGCGTGTGCCGGGCGCTGCGACGAGCTGGTCCACGAGGTCTGCGATGGTGGCGTCGTCAGGCCGGCGCCGGTGGTGCTTCACCTGGTCGGCGAAGCGCGGCGACTCGACGATCGCCGACCCGAGCCCCGCGACGGCGGGCTCCGGCGCGCTGACCGGGGCCGGTGGGTCGATCGGGATGTCGAGGGTCAGCTCGGGCACGGCCGTGGGCGGCGCTGGCTCCTGGGGCCGTGTCTCGGCGGGTCGTGCCTGCCACCAGAGCGGCCGCTGGTCCGCCGCGAAGTCCCATCCGTCGGGCAGCTCACGCGTCCAGGCCTCCTCGGTCTCCTCATCGGGACGGGGCCGGAGCACGATGACGGGGACGGCCACCTCGGGAAGGCTCGCCCCGCCGTGGTAGCCGGCGCGACGGGCGGTGTAGCGGAGGTCCTCGTCCACGGCGAGGATCGCGGGGCCGTCGAGCACCCGGCGGCCCTCCACGAGCACCTCCCCCTCCCCGGGTACTTCGGTGGCGGGACGCCACCGGGCGCTGGTGGCCTCCTCGGCCCGCAGCAGCTGCCCGTCGCGCTCCACCACGTGGCCGTGGTCCGCGGTGAGCAGGACGGTGCGGCCGGCGCGATGCGCCTGTTCCAGCAGGGCGCGGAGGAAGCGGATGTCGGAGGTGGTCCAGCTGGTGCCGCCGGGGTCTGCCTTGTCGAGGGCGTCGTCGATGGTGTTGAGCACGGCGGCGACCACGGGACGATTCTGGACGTCCTCGATCGCTCCGACCACCTTCGGGGTGAGGGCGCTCCCCGCCTCGCTGGAGCTGAGGTCGTCCTTGTGGAACAGCTCCGCGCCTACGAGCCCTGCCTCGCGGGCCAGGGCGTCGAGGCCGTCGTGCTCCTGGGACTGCCCTCCGGTGAGCGGCCGCCCGGCGAAGAAGGAGGTGCGGGAGTGGGCGGTGAGGCTGGGCAGGAGGGCGAGGGCGGCGGAGCGTCGTCGCTGGCCGTGCGGGAGGATCTCCCGCCAGGCATCGCTGACGCCCACGATGCTGGTGACGAGGTCGGCGGCCGCGGCGGCGCTCATGCCGTCCAGGAGGAGCACGAGCAGCCCGCCTCGGCGCGAGTCCTGGGCGGCGTGCGAGGTGCGGGCCAGGGGGAGGCCGATCGCGGGGAGCACATCCTCGAGGTAGCGCACCCGGTCGCCGGGGAGCGTCTCACCCCGGGCCAGTGGTGCAAGGTCGCGGGCGAAGGCGCGGTCCAGGGCTCGTCGACGCTCGAGGACCGCGTCTGCGAGTCTGCGCAGACCGGCGGCGATCTCCGGATCGTCGGCGCCGTGCAGCAGATCGCCGAGAGCGCTCTCCGCCCACGCGCCGTCGAGGACGTGGCCCCGCGCGGCGACGATGGCGCGTTCGATCCGGCCGACGCCGTCGCTGCGCTCCTGGGGCGGCTGGCTGGCGAGCCAGCGGTCGAGACGGACCGCCGCCCGCAGGGTGTGGTGGAGGGAGCCGCGGTCGTCGTGGAGTGCGGCGAGGGGGTGGTCGAGGATCTGCGACCACAGGCTCTCGACCTCGTCGGGGCGGGCGCCGAGGCTCCCGGCGAGGGCGCGCTGGCGGGCGAGGAGACCGCCGGGCAGGAGTGTCGAGGCGGCGATGAGGGAGGGCGCCTGGGCGTCGCGGAGGATGCTCTCGGCGAGGCGCAGCACCTGCCATGCGCTGTCGCGCGCACCGGCCCGGGAGAGCATACTGCGCACTGTCGCCTCGGCGGTGCCGGTGAACGCCTGCAGCTGATCGGCGCCCGGACCTGTCGCGCCGGGGAGGGAGGCGCCGCGCAGGGCGTCAGGGAGCCGTGCCTCGAGCCGGGCCCCGGCGAGCGAGGCTTCGTGCCGTTGGTCGCCGGCGGCACGAGTGATGTGCGCGAGGGCGATCCCGAGCGGGAGCAGTCGGGCGGGGTCCCCGGCGTTCAGTGCATGGCGGGCGATGGGCGCGGCAGGGCCGAGGAGGCCGGCGAGCCAGGTGTTCGCGGCATCCGCGAGGGGGTCTCCCCCGCGGTGGCGGAGGTCGGCCAGCGCGGTGGGGAGCTCGCGGTCCAGACCGGCCTCGAGCAGCCCGGGACCGTCGAGGGGATCGATCGTGAGGCCCAACAGCTGGCGGGCCACGGCGCCGTAGACGAGGTCGCGGCTCAGCACGCCGGAGCGGGCCGCCGGCCATCCGCCGACCGGGTCGCTGACAGGTTCGAGGCGCAGCAGCGCCTCGGGGATCGCCGCGCCGTGGGGGCGAGCGTCGTCGAGCAGAGCGCGTTCGAGCGAGGTGGCGCGGAAGCGCTGCTTGACGCTGTCCCAGGCGTCGGGCCGGTGGAGCCGCTGCTGCACCATCCGGGCGAGGAGCCCGGAGCCGATCTCCTCTTCGGTGCGGTCGGTGAGGAGCACGAGCCATCCCTGCTCGTCCCAGCCCGTCAGCGCATCCCACAGGGAGAGCACGGAGGGGCACCAGCGCACGGTGATCGGTTCGTGATGGGCATCGCTCATCGGAGTGGTGTCGTCGAGGCCCCGGGCGGCGCGGATGCCCACCACGCGGCCGTGGCTCTCGCGGCGCCGCACTGCGTCGAGGGTGGCGAGCACGGCGGCGCGCGGCACGGGGGCGGGTGCCGTGGTGACGGTCATGGCAGTTCCCGCCAGGTGATCTCGATGCGGCGCCCGTCCTCGACCTGGTCGGCGATCTCGCGGCTCAGCGCGGAGAGATCCGTGTCGCGATGCCAGGTGAGGGTGCGTGTGCGGGCCCGTGCCGGGGAAGGCTCCGGGACTGGTTCCGGCGCCGGGTCAGGAGCGGGTGCCGGGCCGGTCTGGTTCGTCATCCAGGTCCAGGCGGCGCCGTCAAACGTGCTGATCGCGCGTGGGAGCGGGCTGTGCAGCTCATGGGCGGCGAGGGCTTCGTCGAGATCCTGGAGGATCTGCTGCGCGGTGCGCCCTGCCTCATCGCTCCTCTGCGTCCCCGTGACGAGTGGACGCAGCCGCTCCGTGTCGAGCTGAGCGGCAGCACGTGCCACCTCGGGCGCGGATTTCAGGGAACGCCCGAGCTCCTGATCGGTGGCCTCGAAGCGAGCGGAGGCGAGACGTTCCAGCAGCGGGAGACCCTTGAGCACGGCGAGGGCGTCCACGAGCTCGGCGGCGTCCCGTGCGGCGGTGAGCCGGTCGCTCACGCCGATGCCGCGCTGCTCGGAGGCGGTGGTGAGCGCGGGCACGAGGGCCCGTGCGTGGTCGCGCAGCCCGCTGGCGCTCTCGCGAAGTGCGGTGGCGAGAGTGGTGACGTTCGCGGCGGTGAGGTACTGCGGCGCGGTGAGGCCGAAGATCGCGCCGGCGCGGTCCCGGGCGGTGGTCCAGTCCGCCTCGCTGGGCATGTCCTGCGGGTGCAGCTCCATGTCAGCGGTGAGTGCGCCGGGGGCGGGCTGGTCGATCCCTCCGCCGTACCGCATCCAGGCGCGCTGGTGCAGGATCGCCCACCCGATGATGACGAGATCCCGCACCGGGTCCTGCAGCCCCTTGCCGAGGGTGGTCTCCCGCAGCACGTCCTGCAGGTCGCCTACGCGCACAGTGCCGCTGGGGTCGATGCTCCGCGCGGAGAGGCCGGTGGTGATCGCACGGTCCCAGCCGGCGAAGTACTGGGGCCCGAACAGGAAGTGGGTCTCGCTGGTGCGGCCCACCTGGAGCGGGTCGGTCACCCGGCGCACGCCGGAGACGTTGCCGTGCAGCGCGACCCGGTGCTCGGGATCGCCGGCGGCGCGGCTCATGTGTTCGACGACGGCGGTGAGCTCCTTGACGGTGACCACCTGATCGGCGGGCGCGAACGCGGGATGCTCGGGGTAGGTCGCCTCCCACGCGCCCTCGATGGTCTGCGCGAGGGCGCGGTCCAGGGTGGGGCCGCCCGGCATCGCGGGGCTGTGCTCGCGGGACAGGCTGAGCAGCACGTGGTCCGCGCTCTCCTCGGTGAGCACACCGGGCTGCGGGGACGCGGCACCGTAGGCCTGGAGGATCGCGGAGCGGATCCCCTCGCGCAGCGCGTCCCGCTGCCCCTCGAGGATCACGCGGGCCTGGGACTTGTCCGCCTCGGAGAGGTGGTTGGCGTAGTTGTTCCAGCGGTCGCCGTGCCCGGTGAGGAGGTAGTCGAGGATCACCAGGCGGCGCAGATCCTGCACCTTCTCCCGCGAGAAGAAGCGCGGCAGCCACAGCAGGGTGTTCGCCTCGACATTGCGGGCCAGCAGGTCGTCGTAGCGGCGCACGTCGTCATTGCGGTCGTGGTCGCGATCGTCGAAGGGGAGGTCGATGACGATCCGCCAGGTGCCGGCGGCGTTGCGGAAGCGGTCCTCGGGCAGCTGCTGGGGGTCGCGCACGTTGCCGAACACCAGATCGACGGTGCGGGAGGAGCCTCGCCACGTGACGCGGTGGGAGATCACGCCATCGGCCGTGTTGCCGGGGTCGGTGATACCGGCCGCGTCGAGCACGAGGCGCTGGAGCAGCTCCCGCTGGCGGCCGGTGTTGTCCTCGCCCTTCGCGTTCTCCACGATCGACTCGTAGTCGACGTCGGAGAGGTGGACGGTGAACACGGGGTTGAGGTCGCTGCCGCCCTTGCGGATCTCGCCCACCTTCTCCGCCCACTTGTTCACCTTCGCGGCGACCACGCGGGCTTCGTTCCCCGGCAGCGGGGAGACGATCGAGCCGTGGTTCAGGGAGGAGAGCCGTTGCGCGGTGAGGGCGGTGAGGGCGGGCACGCCGGGGGCGACGGCGCTGAGCAGGAGCGTGTGGGCGAGGCGCTCGTCGGTGCGGTAGGTGCGCAGGAGCGCGGCGTCCCCGCTCTCCAGATCGTGGGTGGACAGACCGTTGGCGCTGAGCATGAACGGGCGCAGCTTCTGCTCGAACACCTCGTCGGCTTGGCGGAACAGTGCGGCGCGCCGGGGGTCCAGCACGGAGCGGTCGTTGCCGCTGACGATGTGCTCGTAGGCGTCGCCCACGGGGATCACCTCGTCGATGGTCATGGTGTCGCGGCGCTCCACGAGCATCTGCTGCATCACCTTCAGCGCGGTGCGGTCGCGCTGCATGACGCCGGCGAGGTTGCGCAGGGTGGAGACGAGGGCCGGGGAGAAGGGGTAGGTGAGACGGAACTGCTGTTCGCTGGCCCCGCGGTGCTTCTCGTCGGTGTTCACGCCGTCCAGCAGCACGTCCCACACGCCGGCGCGGCGGTCGAGATCGGCGAAGGCCTCTTCGATCGCGGCACGGGCGGCGTCATCCTTGGGCTTCAGCAGTCGCTTGGCGGCGACGTGGGCGAGGTTGTCATCGCCCAGCTCGATGGTGCGGAAGCGGCCGCTCTGGTGGCGGAAGGCATTGTCGAGCGCCTTCTGCTGGGTGCCGGAGGCCCCGGATTCCGCGAACCACTGCTGGAGGTCCATCTGGCGGGCGACGATCGAGACCAGCGGGATGGAGAGGCGGCCGTAGTTGCCCTCCACCAGCTTGGTGAGCTTCTGCGCTTCGCGGCCGAAGCTGCCCGCGTTCTGCATCTCGAAGGCGAGCCACAGCACGAGCTCGTCCAGGAACATCACCACGGCGTCGTAGCCGAGCGACTTCGCATGGTCGCTGATGGCCTGGAGGCCGTCATCCAGGCTCACGTGCTCGCCCATGCGGGAGTAGTTGGAGAACATCCCGTCCGCGCCGGTGAGCGCAGTGACGAGGCGCTGCCGCTCCTGGTCGCCCGGGGCGGCGGCCCGGGCGCGCTGGTAGTCCTCGAGGCTCCAGCCGGCGCTGCCCAGCAGCGCGCCGAACGGGTCGTCGCTCGCGTCGCCACCGCCGAGGAGGCGCAGGAACGCCTCGTCACCCACGTTCTGTCGCATCCTTTCGGCGTCGGCGAGCACGGCGTCTGCCTGGTAGACGGCCGGCAGCGGCGCGTCGGGGTGGAGTGCCTGGATCTGGCGGACGTAGCCGTCGAAGAGCACCTGCTCCATGGAGCGGCCGTCGAGGAAGTGGAAGGACAGCGGCAGGAAGGTCTTCCCTGCGAGGTGCGCGTCGTGGGAGGCGATCACGGGCTGCAGGTCGCGGTGGCCGCGGGCACGGGGATCGTGGCGCAGCAGGGCGTGGAGCACGGCCATGAAGTGGGACTTGCCTGCGCCGAAGGATCCGGCGAGGAAGGCGGCACGGTTCAGGCCGGTGGTGAGGGAGTCCTGGACGAGGTCGAGGGCCTGGTCGAAGGCGTCGGCGATCGCGGGCGTGACCACGTAGTCGTCGATGGCGTCGCGGGCGCCTCGGCCGGTGGTGGCGTCGGTGAGGCGCAGCACGTAGTCCTCGGCGCCGGTGGCCTCGGGGATGTCGAAGACGTCCTTGAGAAGTGGGGCGGTCATCGCTTCGCCTTTCGTCCGCGGGTGGCGGCCGGGGGCCGCCAGTCGAGGAGGTCGGTCTCGCTGGCACCCACCTGGGTGCGTCGCTGGTCGTA
>DHCMJ07802__coassemble_79_pt1 | contig 13538 bp, 10 predicted proteins | sample DHCMJ07802__metabat2_high_PE_028 | metagenome-assembled genome bin DHCMJ07802
CCGCTCTCGAGACGAGCCGGATATGCTCGCGGCGCAGAGCGAACCCGTCGGAACGAGGCGAATGATGGCCGGCAAGAAACTCACCCCGCTCGGCCCGAAGGGCAAGGGGGCGCTGGAGACCGCGAAGTGGGCGGTGCCGCTGCTGCTCGCGGCGGGCCGCTGGGTCTCCGCGAATCCACACATCCTCACCACGGCGCAGGAGCAGATCGCGAAGCTGAAGACGCTGCGCACCTCCACGGCCGACGGGGTGCTCGAGACAGTCGCGGTGCTGCGCGGCAACGTCGACTACCTCGCCGACTCCGCCGACGACGAGCAGGAGGCCCGCCAGGCGCAGGAGTGGGCCAAGCAGCTCTCCCATTGCGAGCAGGCGGCTCTGCTGCTGAAGGCTCCCGGCTCCGCTAAAAAGGACCGCCGCGCCCTGAAGAAGCGGGTCGAGGCGCTGCGCTCGGAGATCTTCGCGGCCTACATCGAGGAGATGGGCGAGGACGCCGAGGCCGAGCAGGGCTGAGCGCCCGCTTCAGGCTCCGCGCGACCTGCGCGACCTGCGCGACCTGCGCGACCTGCGGAGGGCTTACTCTCCCGCGCCGCTCTCCCCCGCGCCGCCGCTCTGACCCGTGCCCTCGCGGCGGGCATCCAGCTGCGCGAACACGCGCGTGGTGATCTCCTCGTACACCTCGCGGGTGTAGTGGAAGGGGGCGAGGCCCCAGCGGTGCTCGGGGTCGGCGAGCACGCCCAGGGGCTGCAGCTCGATGATCGTGAAGCCGAGCTCGCGCAGCTGCTCGTAGTAGCGGTGGTAGGCGGCGTTCGCCTCGCGGGCCGAGGTGCCCATGCTCCACGGGGTGGATTTTCCGTCGGTGGTGACCAGCGCCCACGGCACCTGCAGCACGATCGTCTTCTCGAGGAGTCCCAGCTCGGTGAGCACATCGCGCAGGTGCTCGGCGCGCGGCGCCCAGAGGGCGAAGTGCTCGTCGGTGCCGAAGGGGAGGTGGCGGGCGCCGTCCACTGCGGCGACCACCTCGGGCACGCGCACGATGTCGATGCTGCGGGTGACCACGCCGCCGTCGTCGAAGAGGTGCACGCCGTGGCGCTCGTCGGCCAGGTCCCACAGCAGCACGTCGGTCTCCGGCGCCGCCTCGGCGAGGCGCTGCTCGAGGTTGCCGGCGAAGTCGCCGGTCATCATGCGGCGCTGGAACTCGGAGTCGATCTGGGCGTCGGCCGGGAACCGGGCCGCGGCGTCGTGACCGGCCGAGAGGAGGGACTGGCGTGCGATGTACGCGACGACGTCGAAGCGGTCGCCGCCCGCGAGGTCCATGGTGTCCCGCGCGACGCAGCTGCCGTAGACGGTCACCCGCACCTGGGGTGCGCTGGGCTGAGCGGGCACGGGGCTCCTCCGGACGGGGACGGTGGACCGCCCGGGCTCTGGCAGGCCAGGAGCGGCCGCGGGCGTGTGCCGACAGAGTACTCAGCACCCGCCCCGGGCATGGTGCACCGGCGGTTCAGCGTGGTAAACGCAACGGCGGCGCCACCCCGCGCCGGGGCCCGGTCACGGCCTCATAGGATGGCCGCGTCCCGTTCCTGCTCCCGGAGGTGCGAATGCCCGCACAGCCCTCGTCGTCCCCTCTGCAGACGCTGCGCACAGGGCTGTGGCACCTGCGCAGGGGCGGTGTGTCCCAGCTGCGCACCTGGCGGCGGCGCCGTCGCACCGCCTCCTACGGCACGGCCGACGGCAGCGGCAGCGCCGACGCCGCGGGCGGGCTGACCTTCCCCGTCGCGACCGTGCCGGAGCGCGCCCCGCACTTCGAGGGGCTGCGGGTGGCGGTGATCCTGGACGACTTCTCGATGCTCGCCTGGAGCTACGAGTTCGAGACCGTCGCGGTCACGCCCGAGCGGTGGCGGGAGCAGCTGGCGGAGTCGCCGGTGGATCTGCTGCTGGTCGAATCGGCCTGGCACGGCAACCGCGACGCCTGGCAGTACCAGCTCACCGGCTCGCAGGCGCCGAGCGCGCCGCTGCGGGAGCTGGTGGCCCACTGCCGCGAGCAGGGCATCGCGACGGTCTTCTGGAACAAGGAGGACCCGCCGCACTTCGAGGACTTCCTGGACACGGCGCGGCTGTTCGACCAGGTCTTCACCACGGACGTCACGCTGCTGCCCCGCTACCGGGAGGAGCTGGGCCATGAGCGGGTGGCGGTGCTGCCCTTCGCGGCGCAGTCCGCGGTGCACAATCCGGTGCGGCCCCAGCACGGCCATCAGGAGCGGGATGTCGCCTTCGCGGGCATGTACTTCGCGCACAAGTTCCCCGAGCGGCGCGCGCAGATGGACATGCTGCTGGGCGGGGCGCTGGATGCCTCCGCCCGCATGGACCGCGGGCTGGAGATCTTCTCCCGCTTCCTCGGCGATGACGAGCGCTACCAGTTCCCGGGCGCTCTGGCCGAGCGGGTGGTGGGCTCGCTCGAGTACCAGCGGATGCTCACCGCGTACAAGGCGTACAAGGTGTTCCTCAACGTGAACTCGGTGGTGACCAGCTCGTCGATGTGTGCGCGGCGCATCTTCGAGATCACCGCCTCGGGCACCCCCGTGGTCTCCGCCCCCTCCCCCGCGATCGGCGAGTTCTTCGCCGAGGACGAGGTGCCGGTGGTCGCCGAGCGGGAGGAGGCCGCGCAGGTGGTGCGCGCCCTGGTGCGCTCCCGCGAGCTGCGGGATCGCACCGTGCATCTCGCGCAGCGGCGCATCTGGCACGAGCACACCTACACCCACCGCGCCCGGCAGGTGCTGGATGCGGTGGGTCTGGGCGGGAAGGCGGGCAGCACGGGCCTGAGCGGCGGGGCGGGACTGCCGGCGGTGAGCGTGCTCGCGGCGACCAACCGGCCCGAGCAGCTCGACCATCTCGTGGACCAGGTGGCCCGCCAGACCGGTGTCGAGCGCCAGCTGCTGCTGGTCACCCACGGTTTCGAGTCCCCCACCGAGACGGCCCAGCGGGCCCGCGAGCTGGGCATCGAGAACGTGGTGGTGCTCGAGGCGCCGCGGTCGTGGAGCCTCGGCGCGTGCCTGAACGCCGCGGTGGAGCGGGCCGACGGGGGCGTGTGCGCGAAGATGGACGACGACGACCTGTACGGCGCCTTCTACCTGCACGATCTGCTGCGCGCCCGCGAGTTCTCCGGCGCGCAGGTGGTGGGCAAGCACGCCCACTACATGCATCTCGACGGCACCGACGCGACGCTGCTGCGGTTCCCGTGGATGGAGCACCGCTTCACCGACCGCGTCATGGGGCCGACGATCACCGCGGGCCGCGACGTGTTCGCGGCGCATCCCTTCGAGGACCGGAACCGCGGGGAGGACACCGCGTTCCTGGAGGCCGTGGTGCGGGCCGACGGGAAGGTCTACTCCGCGGACCGCTTCAACTTCACGCAGATGCGGCGCGGCGAGGCGGGCGGGCACGCCTGGTCGGCCAGCGACCGCGAGCTGCTGGCCACGGCGGATGTCGCCTGGTACGGGCGGAACGACGCCCACGTGATGGTGTGAGCCCCGCCCCGCCCGACGCCGCCCCGCCCGGCCCCGCGCCGGCAGGCGCCGCGCGCGGGCCTCAGGTCGAGGGCACGAGGCTCCGGGCGGTGGTGTCGGAGACCAGCGGGATGAGGTCGGCGGCGATGCGCTCGAGCTCCTCGTGCAGCGGGGAGGCCTGGATGAGCAGCAGGTTCACACCCGCCTCCTCGTAGGCGCGGATCTTCTCCGCGACCTGCTCGGGGGTGCCCACCAGCTCCGGGCGCAGCGCCCGCGTGCCCACGGAGTACTCGCGCGCGGAGACCTCCACGTCGAGGTTCGAGTGCTTGGTGAACTCCTCGAAGGAGGCGTATCCGGGCGAGCCCGGGGTGATGGTGGTGATGCGCTCGAGCTCTGCGCGCGCCTCGGCCTCGGTGTCGCGGATGATCACGTAGGCGCTCATCCCGATCGAGTCGAAGCCTGCGCCCTGGAGCCGCTCGCGGCGGGCGGTGACGTCGGCGACCTTCGTGCGCAGCTCCTCGACGGTGCCGCCGTGGGTCACGTAGGAGTCGGCGAAGGCGGCGATCGCCTCGCGCCCGCCCTCGGATTCGCCGCCCGCGTAGATGGCCGGCAGCGTGGCCGGCTTCGGCTCGACCACGGCGCCGTCGATGTCGAAGTAGCGGCCGTGCTGGCTGTACGGGGTCTCGCTCCACAGCCCGCGCAGGGCGTCGACGAACTCGGTGCAGTGCACGTACCGGTCATCGTGCGAGGGGAACACCCCGCCGAACTGTGCGGCCTCCTCCGCCCACCAGGCGGCGACCACGTTGAGGGAGAGGCGGTCTGCGGAGATGTCCGCCAGGGTGGACAGGCGCTTCGCGGTGACCTGCGGGTTGTGGTAGCCGGGCCGGATCGCGGTGAGGATCTCGAGGTTCTCGGTGACCGCGGCGATGGCGGTGGCGAGCGACCAGGCCTCGAGGCTCGGCGCCTCGGGGCCCTTGCGGTCGTTGAGGTAGAGCTCGGGCACGAGCGTGAGCTCGAAGCCGAGGCGGTCGGCGAGGGTGCTCACCGTCTTCACGTACTCCCAGGTGGCGGGCATGCCCTCGTCCTCCACGTTGCGGAGGAAGCCGCCGTACACCGGGGTCCAGTAGCCGAATCTCATGTCTCTCCTGACGTCGTGCGCGGCGGGGCCGCGAGCGGGTGATGCTGTGCAGTGGTGGGCGGGTCAGTGCGTGATGGGGCGGGTCAGCGCGTGGCGGGGCCGGCAGCGACGGCGCGCGCCCGGGTGACGGCCTGCAGGGCGTGGGCGAGGTCGGCGCGGAGGTCGTCGGGGTCCTCGAGCCCGATCGAGAGCCGGATGGTGGCCAGGCCGATCCCGGCGTCGGCCCGTCCGGCCGCGTCCAGGCGGGAGTGGGTGGTGGTGGCGGGGTGGACCACGAGGGAGCGCACGTCCCCGATGTTGGCGACGAGGGCGAACAGCTCGAGGGCGTCGATGAAGGTCTCGACCACGTCCGGCCCGCCGGCCAGGTCGAAGGAGAACACGCTGCCGATCCCCTCGGGCAGCAGGCGGCGGACGAGCTCGTGCTCGGGATGCCCCGCGAGCCCGGGATGGTGCACGCGCTCCACCTCGTCCAGGCCGTCGAGGAAGCGGGCCAGCTCGAGCGCGGTCTGCGTCTGCCGCCGCACCCGCAGCTCGAGCGTCTCGATGCCCAGCAGGATCTGCGAGGCGCTGCCGGGGGCGAGGGTGGGGCCGAGGTCGTGGACGCTCTTGGCGCGGGCCAGCACCAGGTAGGGGGTGCGGCCGTCCTGCCCGTCGAAGGCGTCGGTGAACACGATCCCGCCGAAGCGGGCGGAGGGCTCGGTGAGCGCGGGCCAGCGGCCGGGCCGGGCGGTGAAGTCGAAGGTGCCGCCGTCCACGATCACGCCGGCGATCGCGGTGCCGTGGCCGCCGAGGTACTTGGTGGCGGAGTGGACCACGATGTCGGCCCCGTGCTCGAGCGGGCGCAGCAGCACCGGGGTGGCCATCGTGTTGTCGACGACGACGGGCACGCCGGCGGCGTGGGCGATCTCCGCGATCGCGCGGAGGTCCGGCACGGTGAGGACGGGGTTGCCGATCGATTCGAGGAAGACGCCGCGGGTGCTCTCGCGCAGCGCTGCCGCCCAGGCCGCGGTGTCCAGGGGGTCCACGAAGGTCACCTCGATGCCGAGATCGGCGAAGCTGTCGCCGAGCAGGTCCGAGGTGCCGCCGTAGAGCTTGTTCGAGGCCACGAAGTGGTGCGGTCCCGGGCCGGCGGCGGCCACGAGCGCGAGCAGGGCCACGGCCACGGCCGCCTGCCCGGAGCCGAGGGCGAGCGCGCCCGCCCCGCCCTCGAGGTCGGCGACGCGGCGCTCGAGCACGGCGTTGGTGGGGTTGCCGTTGCGGCTGTAGATGTTGCCGGGCCGGGACAGGGCGAAGGTGTCTCGGGCGGAGGCGAAGTCGTCGAACTCGTAGGCGACGGACTGGTAGATGGGCACGGTCACCGTGTTCTGCGGCGTGCCGGGGGTGTAGCCGGCGTGGATCTGCCGGGTGGCGAGGCCCGGGCCGCGGCCGGTCGCGGCGTCGGCGCCGTGCGGGGTCGGGGTCGGGACGATGTCGGGGGTCATCGAGGGGGTCCTCTCTGCGGGGTCGTCCGTCATCCTGCGGTGCTCGCGGCTCCCGAGCACCCCTAGGTAAACCTTAGCAACGCCATAAGTCCATCTATGACCAGATCGGTGCGCTCGGCGCTCTCCCCGTGGCACGGTGTGGGCTCTCGCACCCCGGCGGCGCTCCCCTTCACGGGCCGCTCCCGCCGGGCGCCGACCACCACGCAGCTCCCCACCACGCAGAGGAACGGATGATGCTCCAGCGGCCCCACGGACCCGCCCCGGTCCCCCAGCAGCCTCGACTGCCTCGGCGCGCACTGATGTCCGGTGCGCTGCTGGGCGCGACCGCGCTGATGACCGGCTGCGCCGCGAGCGCTCAGGGCCGTGCGGCGCTCGGCGCAGGGCCGCCCGCCTCGCCCTCCGCGCTCACCTGGGGGTGGCGGCTGCCGAGCACCTGGGACTCCGCCCGCGGGATCGGCTACGACGTGCACGTGCTCTCCCTCGTCTACTCGGGGCTCACCCGCCTCGACCCGGAGGGGCAGCTCGCCCCGGATCTCGCCCAGTCGTGGACGTACAACGAGGCCGGCGATGCGGTGACCTTCCACCTGCGGCCGGGCCTGACCTTCAGCGACGGCACCACGGTGGACGCCGCCGCGGTCAAGGCCGGCCTCGAGCGCAGCCGGGACCTGCCCGGCGCCACGAGCGCCCAGTCCCTCGCCGTCATCGAGGACATCACCGCCGACTCCGCCACCGACGTGACCCTGCACCTGGCGGGCGTGAACCACCAGATCCCGCTGCTGCTGGCCGGGCTCATCGGCCACCTGGTCTCCCCCGCCGCGATCGCCGACGGGGTGGAGCTGAACGTGGCCCCGGTGGGCGCGGGCCCCTTCGTGCTGGCCGAGTACGTGCCCGGCTCGCACGCCCGCCTGGTGCGCAACCCGGAGCACTGGAACGCGGAGGAGATCCTGCTCGAGGAGCTGCGGGTGGTGCCGCGGCCGGCGGAGGCGGTGACCTATGCAGGGCTGAGCTCCGGCCAGTACGACCTCGCCCATGTGGACGACTCCCAGATCGAGCCGCTCGAGCAGGCTGGCTTCCGGATCGCCGCCGGCACCTGCTTCAACGTCCACACCATCGAGGTGAACAACCGCCACGCCCCCTTCGACGATCCGCGGGTGGTCGAGGCGTTCAACCGGGCGATCGACCGCGACGCGATCGTGCAGAGCGTGCTCTTCGGGCACGGCGAAGCGGACTGGCAGCCCTTCACCCGCGACCTGCAGGGCTTCGACCCGGAGCTGGACCGGCACTGGGAGCACGACGTGGACCGCGCCCGCGACCTGCTCGCCGAGGCGGGGCACACCGCCCCGATCGCCGTGACCTTCCACGTGCTCAGCGAGGGCGATGACCTCCAGACCCGGATCGCCGAGGTGGTGCAGGCACAGGCCGCCGAGGCGGGCTTCGAGCTCACCCTGGAGATGGCCCCGCCGGGCTCCGGCCAGAAGGCGGCCCACTCGTACACGCTGTACATGTACTCCTTCTCCGGCCGCGAATCCCCCGTGCAGGCGCTCGAGGTGCTCTATGACGAGGCGGGCTGGATGAACATCTCCGAGCAGCATCCCGAGGGTTTCGACGAGGCGCTCGATCTGGTGCGCCGCACCCCGCTGGACTCCCCCGAGTACACCCCGACCCTGCGGGCCGCGACGCGGCTGGCGGTGGTGGGGGCGACCCCGCATGCGTGGATCGCGAACTGGAACCGCGCGCATGCGATGAACGAGCGGGTCACCGGCTTCACGCACTGCCGGCACACGCAGCGCTTCGAGGGCGTGGGGGTGAGGGCATGAGGCGCCTGCTGCTGCGCGCGCTCGGCCGCGCCGTGCCGGTGCTGCTGGTCACCGCCGCCGTCACCTTCCTGCTCGGCGCGTTCGCGAAGCAGGAGCCGGCGGAGCTGCTGCTCGGCGAATCCGCGACCGCGGAGGCCGTCGCCGCGCTGGATCACGAGCTGGGCCGGGACCGGCCGCTGCTGGTGCAGTTCGGCTCGTGGATCGTCCATGCGCTGCAGGGCGATCTGGGCCAGAGCTGGTTCACGAGCATCCCGGTGACGGCCACGATCGCACAGCGCCTGCCGGTGAGCCTGTCCATCGCCGGGCTCGCGCTGCTGCTCGCGATCGCCCTCGGCGCGGGGGCGGGGATCCTCGCCGCGCTGCGCCGCGGCAGCTGGATCGACACCGCCGTGACCGTCGCCGCGTCCACGCTCGCGACCCTGCCGCCGTTCGTGGTCTCGATCCTGCTGATCCTCGTGTTCGGCGTCGCCGTGCCGATCCTGCCCACCGGCGGGTTCGTGCCCTTCACACAGAGCCCCGCCGGCTGGCTGGCCTGCATCCTGCTGCCCGCGATCGCGCTCTCGCTCGAGGCGGCGGCGGATATCGCCCGGCAGCTGCGCACCGCGCTGGTGGCGACCTATGAGGAGAACTTCGTGCTCGGGGCGCGGCTGCGCGGCCACTCCGGGGCGCGGATCCTGCTGCGCCACGCCCTGCCGCACGCCGCCGGCCCCGCCCTGTCGGTGATCGGCATCCAGGTGCCGCGCCTGGTGGGCGGCGCGATCATCGCCGAGCAGATCTTCTCCCTGCCGGGGCTGGGGCTGATGGCCTTCGAGGGCGCCACCCAGGGCGACATGCCCGTGGTGCTCGGCGCGGTGATGGTCACCGTCGTCGCGGTGCTGGCGAGCACCTTCGTGATCGATCTGCTGCTGGCCGCGCTCACCCCGAAGGAGCGCACCGCCGCCCCCGTGGAGAGGACCTTCGCATGACCACCCTCCGTGCCCTGCTGGCCCGGCCCACCGCCGTCGCCGCCCTGGCGGTCCTCGCCGTGGTGGCGGTGCTGACCCTCGCCGGCGGGCTGCTCGCCCCGCATGATCCGCTCGCGCAGAACACCGCGCACGTGCTCGCCGGCCCTTCCGCGACCCACCTGCTGGGCACCGACTACCTGGGCCGCGACATCCTCTCGCGCCTGCTGGCCGGGTCGCGGCTGTCGGTGCTGGCCGCGCTCGAGGCGGTGCTCATCGCGCTGGCGCTCGGCACCTCCGCGGCGCTGGTGGCGGTGTTCTCGGTGCGGCCGGTGCGGTGGCTGCTGGAGCGGGTCTTCGACGCGTTCATGGCGCTGCCGTTCATCACCTTCGCGGTGGCGATCGGGGCGCTGCTGGGCAACAGCATCCACGCCGCGATGGTGGCGGTGGGGATCCTCGCCGCCCCCACCTTCTTCCGGGTGGTGCGGGCGGCGGCGCTCGAGACCGCCCACACCCAGTACGTGGAGGCGGCGCGGCTGCTGGGGGTGCCGGTGCCGCGGATCATCCTCACCCATGTGCTGCCGCGGATCGTGCCGGTGCTGCTGGTGACCTCGGCGAGCGCCCTCGCGGCGAGCCTGCTGGTGGTGGCGAGCCTGACGTTCCTCGGGGTGGGGGTGCAGCCGCCCACGCCCACCTGGGGCGGGATGCTCTCGGCAGATCTGTCCTACCTCGCGGTGCGGCCCGCGAACCCGGTGGGCCCGGCGCTCGCGATCATGGTGACGGTGGCGGCGCTGGGCGTGCTGGCCGACAGGATCCGGGACGTGAGCACCGGCGCGGGCACCGCGCGGACGGCCGACGGCGGCACTGCCTCCCCCGACGGCGGCGCTTCCACGGACGCCGACGACGAGGGCAGCGCCGACGCCCTCAGCACCCGCACCGCCGACGACGCCAGTGTTCGCGCGGGCGACGGCGAGCAGCCCGCCCCTTTGCCCGGCAGCACCGGCACGGCCGACGAGCCGGTAGAGGCGCTGGTCGAGATCGAGGATCTGCACGTCGAGGCGGGCTCCGGCGCGCAGCTGGTGCGCGGCGTGAGCCTGCGCGTGCCGCGCGGCGCGAGCGTGGGGATCCTCGGAGAATCCGGCTCCGGCAAGACGATGACGGTCAAGTCGCTGCTGGGGGTGCTGCCGGACGGCGTCTCCGTGACCGGCGGGCGCCTCGCCTTCGACGGCAAGGAGCTGGGCGAGGGCGCGTGGGCGGCGCTGCACGGGCGGCGCATCGGCACCGTGTTCCAGGACCCGGCCACCTGGTTCACCCCGCACCTGCGGATCGGCACGCAGGTCGACGAGGTGCTGCGCCACACGCTCGGCCTGTCCCGCAGCGAGGCGGCCACCGCCCGCCGCGAGCTGCTCGCCCATGTGGGGCTGCGCGAGGTGGAGCGGGTGGCCGGCCAGTTCCCGCACGAGCTCTCCGGCGGGATGCTGCAGCGGATCCTGCTGGCGATCGCGGTGAGCGGCGAACCGGATCTGCTGGTGGCCGATGAGGCGACCACCGCGCTGGACGTCACGGTGCAGGCGGAGGTGCTCTCCCTGGTGCGCCGGCTGCGCCACGAGCACGCGCTGACGGTGCTGATGATCTCCCACGATCTGGCCGTCCTCGCCCACAGCTGCGACTACCTCTACGTGTTCCGCCACGGCGTGGTGGTCGAGGAGGGCCCCACCGCTCAGGTGCTGCACGCACCCGCCCACCCCTACACCCGCACTCTCGTCGCCGATCACACGGTGTTCGGGATCGACGCCGTGCGCGCCGCCGCCGGCGCCGCCGAGACTCCGGTCCGACAGAAGGAGGCAGCACCGCTATGACCCTCACCGCCCTCACCGACTCCCCCACCTACGACGCCCCGACCGCGCTCGCCCCGTCCCCTGCGCGGTCGGCCCGCGCCGGCTCCGCCCGCCCGGCGCTGGCCGTGCACGACCTCGCGATCCGCTACGGCGCCCGGGAGGTGCTGCGCCACGTCGACCTCGAGGTCGCGCCCGGCGAGGTGGTGGGGCTGATCGGCGAATCCGGCTCCGGCAAGACGTCTCTCGCCCGCAGCGTGCTGGGCCTGGTGCCCACCGCCGCCGGCACGGTCCACGTGGACGGCCGCGAGGTGAGCGGCTACTCCCGCGCGCAGTGGCGGGCGTTCCGCCGCGCCGGGCACGCCCAGTACGTGTTCCAGGATCCGCTGAGCAGCCTCGACGGCCGCTTCACCGCCCGCGCCTCGGTGCTCGAAGGAGCCCGGCAGGCCTTCCCCGCCGCGCAGGCGGCCGAGCACGCCGAACGCGCGCTGCGCACCGTAGGCCTGGACCCGTCGCTGTGGGCATCGCGGCCCGCGCAGCTCTCCGGCGGGCAGCGCCAGCGGGTCGCGATCGCCCGCGCCCTGGCCGTCGACCCGGCGCTGCTGGTGTGCGATGAGCCGGTCAGCGCCCTGGATGCCTCGAGCCGCATCGAGGTGGTGCGCACCCTGGAGGCCGTGGCCCGGGCCGGCACCGGGATCCTGCTGATCTCCCACGATCTCTCCTCCCTCGGCGCGATCGCCGACAGGGTGCTGGTGCTGCACGAGGGCGGGATCGTCGAGGCCGGCACCGCGGCCGACGTGCTCGGCGCGCCCCAGCACCCGTACACCCGCCGCCTCATCGCGGCGATCCCCACCCTCGACCGTCCCCCGGCGCCCACCGCGCCGGCCCTGCACCCGTCCCTCGACACCTCTCACTGAAGGAGAAAGCCATGGCAGAGATTCTCGGCATGATCTCGTCCCAGCGCGGATCGGAGACCGATCCGGTCACCGGCCCCGCCGTCGATCCCGGGTGGATCCGCGAGTTCGCCCGCGCCCATGAGGAGGCCGGTTTCGACCGGGTGCTCATCGGGTACTCCTCCGCCTCGCCGGACGGGTTCGCGCTCGCCTCGGCGGTGCTGCAGGCCACCGAGCGTCTGGGCGTGCTCATCGCGCACCGGCCCGGGTTCGTCGCGCCGACGGTGGTGGCCCGCAAGCTCGCCACCCTCGACCAGCTCACCGGGGGCGGGCGCGTGGCGATCCACCACATCTCCGGCGGCTCGGATGCGGATCAGGCCCGCGACGGGGACTTCTCCACCAAGCCCGAGCGGTACCGCCGCACCGCGGAGTTCATGGATCTGCTGCGCCGCTCGCTGGACTCCCACGAGCCGCTGGACCACTCCGGGGAGCACTACCGGGTGCGGGATGCGCAGAGCGCCGTGCACCCGGTGCGTCCGGGCGGGATCCCGCTGTGGTTCGGCGGGCTCTCCGAGGATGCGGTGCGCGTGGGCGGCGCGCACGCGGATGTGTACGCGCTGTTCGGGGAGACGAAGGCGGAGGTGGCCGGCCGCACCGCGGTGATCCGCGAGGTCGCCGCAGCCGCCGGCAACGAGGATCTGCGGTTCTCGCTGTCCACCCGCCCGGTGGTGGCCGCGACGGAGGAGGAGGCCTGGGAGAAGGCCGATCGGTACCTCGAGCTCGCCCGCGCGCACAAGGAGGCCGGGGCCACGAACAATCCGCTGCGGCTGCGCCGCCACGCGCCCGGGGAGAAGAGCGCCGTCTCCGCGGATCGTCTGCAGCGCCTCGCCGGCGAGCGGGATGTGCACGATGAGCGGCTGTGGTTCGGGATCACCAAGGAGATGGGCCCGCAGGGCAACTCGAGCGGGCATGTGGGCACCGGCCAGCAGGTCGCCGATGCGCTGCTGGAGTACTGGGACTTCGGGGTGGAGAACTTCCTGATCCGCGGCTTCGATCAGCTCGGCGACGTGCAGGACTGGGGCGAGCTGCTGATCCCGAAGCTCCGCGCCGGGATCGCGGAGAAGCAGGCGGCGACCTGGCAGGTGCTCGCCGGCGCCTGAGCTGCCTCGGCGGCGCCCGGCCCCGCTGGCGGGTTCGGCCCGCGGGGCGGCGGATGACATCCTGGTCCCTGGGAGTCCTCTGATGCCCTGCGGTCCGTTCCCGGCGGTCCGGGCGCCGACCGATGGGAGACGACGTGACACGACGCCGCTGGCTGCTGCTCGGCGCCGCCGCCCTGGTGACCGTGCTGGTGGTGGTCACCGGTGCGCTCTTCCTCGGCCCGCTCGGGCGGAACCTCTCGCCCTCGGCCGGCCCCTCGCCCAGCACGCCGCAGGAGACTGCTCCCCCGCCGTGGGAGTCCACGAACCTGCCCGGCTACGACCCGGATCCCGGTCCTTTCGAGCTCACCCCGCTCGAGGAGGCCACCGGGGATCCGGTCACCGTCTCGCTCCGCCTCGAGCCCGGGGCGGTGCGCACCGGCGGCACCGTGGGGTTGAGCTTCGATGCCACCGAGCTCGCGAACCCGATGTGGGATTCGCCGGAGTCGAACCTGACCCTCACCCTGCAGGAGCTGGACCGCCCGGTGCTGCGCTTCGGCGGCAACGGCGTGGACCGCCGCATGTGGTGGACTTCCGAGGGGGAGCCCGCCCCCGAATGGGCGGAGGCGACCGTCACCCCGGAGGACCTCGCACGCGTCGCGAACGTCGCAGAGGACATCGACGCCGAGGTGACGCTGGTGCTGGACCTCGGCCATGAGGACGCCGCCCGCGCCGCGGACATGGCCGCGCATGCGCAGGACGCCTTCAACAACCGGCTGCTCGCCGTCGCGATCGGCAA
>DHCMJ07802__coassemble_23_pt1 | contig 13362 bp, 13 predicted proteins | sample DHCMJ07802__metabat2_high_PE_028 | metagenome-assembled genome bin DHCMJ07802
ATCGGCGTCATCGGCTTCGGCGCGCGCCACAGCCTGGCCGTGCATGCCCATCAGCCGGGGGAGGGCTCGGCGGTCACGGTCGTGGCCGATCCCGGTGAGCACGGGAAGGCCAATGCCCGCAAGGCGCTCGGCGAGGACATCCCGATCGTCGACAGCGTCGACGAGCTGCTGGCGGAGCACGAGGTCGACGCGGTCATGATCCTGGCCCCCGACTACGCCCACGCCTCGGTCGCGCTGAAGACCCTCGAGGCCGGGATCCCCACCTTCAGCGAGAAGCCGATGGCGATCAGCGTCGAGGACACTGATGCGATGCTCGCGCTGGCGAAGGAGAAGCGGGCCCGGCTCTACATCGGCCACAACATGCGCCACATGCCGGTGGTGCGGCAGATGAAGGCCATCGTGGACTCGGGCCGCATCGGCCGGGTGCGGGCGATCTGGTGCCGCCACTTCGTCGGCGCCGGCGGCGACTTCTACTTCAAGGACTGGCATGCCGAGCGCGCGAAGTCGACGAGCCTGCTGCTGCAGAAGGGCGCCCACGACATCGACGTGATCCACTGGCTGGCCGGCGGTTACACCCGCCGTGTCTCCGGCATCGGCGACCTCGCCGTCTACGGCGACATCACCGACCGTCGCGACAACTCCGACCGACTCATGTGGGACTGGTTCGACGCGGACACCTGGCCGCCCACGGCCCAGAAGGAGCTGAACCCGATCATCGACGTCGAGGACATCTCGATGATCCAGATGCGGCTCGACAACGGCGTGCTCGCCTCCTACCAGCAGTGCCACTTCACGCCCGACTACTTCCGCAACTACACCGTGATCGGTGACGCGGGGCGGATCGAGAACATGGGCGATGGCAGCGGAGCGCAGATCCACATCTGGGAGTCCCGCCGTTCCGGGCCCGGCCGCCCCGACGCGGTCGACGTCATCGCGCGCGCCGAGGGCGGGCACGGGGGAGCGGATCCGAGCCTGGTCGCCGAGTTCCTGAGCTTCGTGCGCCACGGCGGCGTCACCGACGTCTCCGCGATCGCTGCGCGCGAGGCCGTGGCCACCGGTGTGCTCGGGGCGGAGTCGATCCGCAACGACGGCGTCCCCTACGACGTCCCGGCGGTGCCGGAGGACGTGCGTCGCTACTTCGACGAGGGTCAGGCCTGAGCCGCCCCCGCAGGGCTCAGCGCACCACGGCGTAGGCCGCGAGCGCCTCGTCGACGTCGGCGACGGCCGCCGCTCCGGCGTGCAGCGGGAACGCGGCCGCGACGAACCCGTCCGGCCGCACCAGGTAGAGGCGGTCGTCGCGCAGCTGCCCGGTCAGGTCCGGCGGGAAGGCGAGCGGGCCGTGGATCCAGTCGGGCACTGCGGGGCGCGCCGCGTCGGTGCCGTAGCTGTGCAGCTGCCAGTCCATCGCCCGCAGTGCGTCGCGGTTCTCCGCCGTCGGCCGCAGGCGTCGGCCGACGGCGCGATCGCGCGCCCACCGCGGCGCCGGCTCCCCGGCGTCGACGGGGTGGTAGTGGATTCGGTACTGGCCCAGCAGACCGCCCGCGTAGGGGCCGAATCGGGTGGCCAGGAGCCGGGGCGCGAGGAGCGTGAGCACGTGCCGGGCGCGGCGCCGCAGGAGGGCGGTGCCCCGGCCGGTCCGGGCGATGATCCCGAAGGCGCGGTCCGTGGCGCCGATGAGGGTGAGCGCCACGGGCCGGCGCTCCCGCTCGTAGCGGTCCAGCTCCGTCTCCTCGCGACGCCCTGAGAGGACGTCGGCGAGCAGGTTCGCCAGGTGGTGGGCGTCCTGCAGTCCGGTGTTCATGCCTTGCCCGCCGACGGGGGAGTGCACGTGCGCCGCGTCCCCGGCCAGCATCACCGGGCCGGCCCGGAACCGGGAGGCGACCCGGTGATGCACCCGGTAGGCCGAGAACCATGCGACGTCCTCATAGCGGATGCCCAGATCCTGCCGCGCGCCGGCCAGGGCGGTCTCCTGTTCGGGGTGTGTCTCGCCGTGGAGCCAGATCAGTCGCGCATGCCCGCCGGGGCCCAGCGGGAACAGCAGCGCGAAGCGTTCCCTGCCGAACCGCACCGAGATCGCGTCCTCCGGTGCGCCCTCCACGCCGTGCAGATCCGCGACGCAGAACGTCGCGTCGTCGGTGATGCCCGCGAAGTCGAGCCCGAGCTGGTGGCGCACGGGCGAGCTCGCACCGTCGGCCCCGAGGAGGAAGCGTGAGCGGATCCGCAGCGGGCCCTCCGGCCCTTCGACGAGGGCCTCGACCCCGGCCTCTGCCGTGAACGAGACCAGCCGGTGCCCGTGCAGCACCGGCGCGCCGTCCGCCGCGAGCGCCGTGCCGAGCAATGACTCGGTGCGGCTCTGCTCGAAGATCTGCACGCCGGGGAACGGGGTGAGGCCCTGCTGCTGGGCGAAGAAGTCGGCGCCCACCGGTGACTGCCCGCCGCGGATCTGCAGCTGCAGCGTGAGCTGCGCGGAGTCGAGCACCGCGTCGGCGAGGCCCAGCTGGTCGAAGATCTCCATGCTGCGGGGCTGCACGACGATGGCCCGCGATTCACGGGTGGGCCCCGGCTTGGGGTCGATGACCAGGGCGCGCACGCCGCGGCGGGCGAGCACGAGCCCGGCCATCAGGCCGGTGGGACCGGCGCCCGCCACGAGGACATCGGTGGTGAGGACATCGGTGGCGGGCAGGTCGGGAGCGGCAGAGCGGGGCACGGGGTCTCCTCTCGACGCGGCAGAGCGTCGTCGAGACCCACGGTAGACCCGCGGGGTGGGGGCGACCCCGCGCCCCGCATGCTGTGCACGGCGGTGCCTGCCGTGTGACGGCTCAGGCCGTCACGACGGTGGTCACGCCGTGGTGGGGCTGCCGGTGACGGTGCGGTCCGCGTATCGGCGACGGAAGCGCTCGATGCGTCCGGCCGTGTCGATCGCTCCCGCGCGACCCGTCCAGAACGGATGCGAGGCAGAGGAGACCTCCACGTCGATCACTGGATAGTCGCGGCCGTCCTCCCAGATCACGGTCTGCTCCGAAGAGCGGGTCGAGTTCGTGAGGAAGGCGGTCCCGGCGCTGCGGTCGCGGAAGACGACGGGGCGGTAGTCGGGGTGGATGTTCTTCTGCATGAGGCTCTCCTCCATTGATGACTGAATGTTCAACAACGGGGGAGGCTCAGATATTCCCGCCCGTGGCGTCCCGCTCTCAGGCCGCGAGGCCCGCCAGCTCGGGGTGACGATCGGCGGCGTCCCCCCTCGCCTTCGCCAGGTGCGCCGCGGAGGACAGATCCACCTCGACGACGGGGTAGATGTTGCCGTCCTCCCAGGTGGTGGTGTGCTCCGATGTGCGCGTGGAGCGGGTGAGGAAGCGCAGCCCGGCGCTCTGGTCGCGGAAAACGACCAGATGCGGCTGCTGTCGGTGCGTGGTGTTCGAATCGTTGTACTGCATGGTTCTCCTTCGATGTCGGCGCAGGGCCGACGTGATGTCTGGGTCCGGCAGGGCCGGAGGGCGCGATGTGCGCCTGTGGCGGAAGTCCGCTGGGGCGGGGCCACGGTGCGGATCGACGGGGTCGATCCTCGCGGCCGCGCCTCGCTGGGGCGGGGCGGCCGCGGGTGCATGCCGGCTGCGGGGTCCTGCCTTCCTGGCAGGTCGCGGCGCGGCGCACTCGGGGTGCGAGCATCGCTGGGGCGACGACTCGGGGCGCGGGCTGTGCGCTGCTGCTCGGCCGTCATGGCCGGGCAGGGAGTCGTGGCGACCGCCCCGAACGGTGGGGCGCGGTCTTGCCCGCGATCTGCCGACGCTACACGAGTCCAACCCGGGAGTCCAGGGTTTTATTCCCGGGCTTCTCCGCGGCTCTCTGGCGCCGGGCCCGCCCCGGCCGCGGGTGCGACCCGCCGCACGAAGCGGCGATGGGCGGCGACGATCAGCCACAGCAGCGCGCCGACGCTGATCACGCCGATCAGCAGGTGCAGCGCGCCGCTCGCGGTCGCGTCCCAGGCGGTGTGGAGGATGATCGCGCCGGCGTAGGCGGCGACGAGCGCGATCACGCCCCGCACCTTGTGGGAGGTCTCCACGAGATACCACAGGGCCGCGCAGATCGCCCCCGTCCAGGCCACGTGCCCGGCGGGCACGAGGATGCCGCGCAGGATCAGGGTGGCATCCAGCGCGCCGAGCCCGCCGTTGCGCGCGAGCAGGGCGGCGAAGCCGTAGCCCATCGTCTCGAGCACCGCGAAGCCGGTGCCCGCCGCGATGCCGATGACGATCCCGCCGCCGCGGGTGACGCGGTGGGCGAGGGCCAGCACCAGCAGCGGCACCACGAGCTTCGCGCTCTCCTCGATGATGCCGACCAGCAGGATCGAGGCCCGGCCGAACAGCAGGCCCGCGATGCTCTCCTCGAGGCCTGCGGCGCAGATCGTGAACAGTCCGCCGAGCGCCGCGGTGACCAGCACGATCCGGGTGGGCACGAGCGGTCCGATGCGGCTGGACTGCGCGAGCAGCAGCACCGTCAGCGGGATCGCCGCGGCGCCCACGAGCAGCACGGTGGGCAGCATCATCGGGTTGCCGGTCAGGAGCATGAGCACGAAGGTCGCCACGTAGGCGAGCACGCCGAGGACGAGGGCGAGCAGCCAGGCGAAGCGCAGGTGCCAGGGGTAGGGCGCGTCATCGCGCGGGGCCTGGGCGTTCGCCTGGGTCTGCGCCTGCGCCTTCGCTGGCGCGGGTGCTGGCGGTGACGCCGTGTGCGTCGGTTTCGGGGCGGAGTCGGGTGCTCGAGGCGGCGCAGGGGCCGGCTGCTGGGCTGCTGAGAAGTGCTGTGAGGCCATCGCCCACTCCTTCGTGCGGAGGTGGGCGGGTCGCGCCCACCCGAGGTGGGGCGTCGTCATCGCGGCGGCGTCGGTTCCAGTATGCGCCCGGGAGGGGCGGTTGCGCAGGGTCGCGACTGGGCAGCGGGTCGACGGGCGCCCCGCCGGCGGAGGGCGTCAGTCGTCGTCGCGATGCCCGCGGCGGGCCGCTCGGTCCACGACCATGAGGATGTCGACCGGGCCGCCCTCGGCGCCGAAGGCGTGGGGGACCAGGGTGTCGAACTCCGCGCACTGGTTCGTCTGCACGCGGTGGCGGCGATCCCCGAGCAGCAGGGTGAGCGTGCCGGAGAGGACCACGAGCCACTCGAGGCCCGGATGGGCGCGCATCCGCGAGGGATCCGGGGGCGGCCCTGTGACGCGGCGCCGCAGGATCACCGACTCGGGACTGTGGCGCACCCGCCAGCGCAGCGAATCCGGCCCGTGGTCCACCTCCGCGTTGGAGACCACCCGCTCCTCCTGCTCCTCGACCAGCTCGTCCAGCCCGGTGTCCAGGGCGCGGGCGAGGGTGACCAGCTGATCGAGCGCCAGGCGGCGCTGCCCGTTCTCGATCCGGGACAGCGTGGACTGGCTGAGGTGGGCGCGGGCGGCGAGCTCGGCGAGGGAGAGGCCCTGCGCGAGACGCAGCGCACGCAGGCGTTGCCGGACGAGGCCCTCGACCCCGGAGGTGTCTTGCGTCATGAGCAAGAGGCTATGCGAGGAAGGCAACCCGGGTCCAGGATCGCAGCATCACCTCCGAAAGGAACCGCCATGACTCCCTCCTCCGCTGTCTCGTCCACTGTCTTCTCCGCGTCGTCCACGTCCGCTCCCGCCACCTCGTCGGCGGCGTCATCGTCGGCCGTCGAGCACGGCGACCAGCTGCCGGAGGGCCTGGTCGACCTCGCCGTCATCGGCGGCGGCGCTGCCGGCCTCAGCAGCGCGCTCATGCTGGCCCGCTCCCGGCGCAGCGTCGTCGTGCTCGACGCCGGCGCCCCGCGCAACGCCCCGGCCGAGGGCATCCACGCGCTGCTCGGCAATGAGGGCACCCCGCCCGCCCAGTACCTCGAGCGCGGGCGCGCCGAGGTGCGCCAGTACGGCGGGCTCGTCGTGCCCGCCGAGGTCGTCGCCGCCCGCGGCGCCGCCCCCGCGGCCGACGGCGACCTGCGCTTCGAGATCGTCCTGGCCGACGGGCGCCGGCTCACCTCCCGCCGCCTCGTGGTCGCGGTGGGGATCCGTGACGAGCTGCCGGAGATCCCCGGGCTGGCGGCGCACTGGGGTCGCGGGCTCGTGCACTGCCCGTTCTGCCACGGCTGGGAGGTGCGCGACCAGGCGATCGGCGTGATCGCGACCCGGCCGGCCTCCTTCCACCAGGCGCTCATGTTCCGCGCCGTCACCGAGGACCTCACGATGTTCACCCAGGGGCTCGAGGTGGACGCGGAGACGCGCGAGCGCTGCGAGGCGCTCGGCATCACGATCCTCGAAGCCCCCATCGAGGAGATCGTCGCCGGCCCCGACGGCGGCGTCGCCGGAGTGCGGCTGGCGGGCGGCGAGCTCGTGCCCCGCACGGTGCTCGCCGCCGCGACCGTGATGACCCCGCGTCTCGACGGGCTCGACGAGCTCGGGCTCACGCTCGAGGAGATCCCCGCCGGGATGGGGCAGAAGATCACCACCGCGATGGCCGGGAGCACCGACGTGCCCGGCGTGTGGGCCGTCGGCAACTCCGCGGACCCGAGCGCGCAGGTCGGCGCCGCGGCCGCGGGCGGTGCGCTCGCCGGCGGCCACATCCACGGCACGCTCCTCATGGTCGATGCCGAGGCGGCCGTCGCCACCCATCGCGCCGCTCCCCGGGTCGCCTGAGGGCGCTCACCGTGCCCGGCGCAGGCCCCGCTCCTGCAGGACCAGCAGCCCCAGCGGCACCAGCACGAGCGCCGCACCGATGCTGCCCACCAGGAGCGGGCCCTGCACCCCCAGCCCGCTGCCCAGCGCCGCCCCGGCCAGCCCCGTCCCGAGCGCCGTGCCGAGGTTGAAGATCGCGGTGGGCATGGAGGTGGCCAGCGTCGAGGCCTCGCCCCCGTACCGGTTCGCGAGCCCCACCAGCACCGGATTCGCGGAGAGGCCCACCAGCCCCAGCAGCACGAACAGCACCAGCACGAGCGCCGGCTGCGAGGGGGTCAGCAGCAGCGCCAGGCCGACCACGAGCGTCGCCGACGCCGTGATCACGGGGGTCGCGAACGGCCGCGCATCGCCCAACCGGCCGCCCAGCAGCGAGCCGGCCAAGGCCGCCAGCCCGAAGCCCATCAGCGCGAACGGCACCCACAGCTCGGGCACCCCGGCCCCCTCGGTGAGCAGCGGCGAGATGAAGCTGTAGATCGACAGCGTCCCGCCGGTGACCATCGCGCAGGTGGCCAGCACCAGCCACAGCGCTCCCGAGCGCAGGGAGGCCAGCTCGGCCCGCACCGACGGGATCACCGTGCTCCCTCCCGTGGCCGGAACCTTCCGCGCCACGGCCACCGCGAGCAGGGCGGCGAGCACGGTGAGCAGCCAGAACGTGCCGCGCCAGCCGATCACCTGGCCCACGAACGCCCCGAGCGGCACCCCGAGCACGTTCGCGAGCATCCCGCCGCCCATCACGATCCCCAGCACCCGGGTGCGGGTGCGGTGCTCGGCGGCCCGCACCGCGGCCACCGAGGCCACGGCCCAGAACGCGCCGGTGGCGACGGCGGTGATGAAGCGGGTGCCCAACAGCACGGCGAAGCTGTCGGTGAGCGCCCCGACCGCGTGACCGGCCGCGAACACCGCGAGCGCCGCGGTGAGGGTGACGCGATGGGGCAGGCGCAGCGTGGCCAGCGCCATCGTCGGCGCCCCGAGGATCATCCCGATCGCGAAGATCGTGATCGTCAGCCCCGCCTGCGCGATCGACACCGAGAAATCGGCGGCGACCGAGGTGAGCAGACCGGCGATGACGAACTCGGTGGTGCCCATGAGGAAGGTCCCGGCGGTGAGCACGAACGTCGCCGGGGGCAGCGCCGCCGGCGCCGCCCCGGGCGGGGAGGAGGGCAGGGTCGAGGTCACGGGGTCCTTCGGGCGTAGGGACGAGGGGAGGGAGGGCAGGTCAGAGGGTGAGCAGCACCTTGGTGGCACGGCGCTCGTCCATCGCCCGGTAGCCCTCGGCGGCCTCCGCCAGCGGCAGGGTGAGGTCGAAGACCGTCCCGGGGTCGATCTCGCGCCGCCAGATCAGGTCGATCAGCTCGGGCAGGTAGCGGCGCACCGGGGCGGGCCCGCCGTGGAGGTGCACGGCGGAGAAGAACAGCTCGTCCCCGGGGATCTCGACATCGTGCGAGACGCCCACGAAGCCCACCGCCCCGCCGGGACGGGTGGCGCGGATCGCCTGCATCATCGCCTCCTGGGTGCCGACGGCCTCGATCGTCGAGTGCGCCCCGAGCCCGCCGGTGAGCTCCCGGAGGCGGGCCACGCCCTCGTCACCGCGTTCGGTGATGACGTCGGTCGCACCATACTCGCGGGCGAGGGCCTGCCGGTCGGGGTGGCGGCTGAAGATGATGATCCGCTCGGCGCCCCTCCGACGGGCGGCGAGCACGCCCATCAGCCCTGCCGCGCCGTCACCGACCACGGCGACGATCCTGCCGGGGCCGGACTGGGCGGCGTCGGCCGCGAACCAGCCGGTGCCGAGCACGTCGGAGGCGGCCAGCAGCGAGGGGATGAGCTCCGGGGAGGGTATGCCCGGGGTCTTCACCAGGGTGCCGTCGGCGAAGGGGATGCGGGCCTTCTCCGCCTGGGTGCCGATCTCGCCGTCGACGAACACGGCGTGCACGCAGCGCGAGGGGTGGCCCGCGCGGCAGATCTCGCACCGCCCGCACGAGATCACGAAGGAGCCCACCACGAAGTCACCCACCTCGAGGGTGCGCACCTCCTCGCCGATCTCCTCGACCACACCCACGTACTCGTGGCCCATGTGCTGGTGGTCGGGCTCGTCGGCGCCGCGATACGGCCACAGATCGGAGCCGCAGATGCAGGTGGCGGCGAGGCGGATCACGGCGTCCGTCGGCTCGAGGATCCGCGGGTCCTCCCGCTCCTCGACGCGGATGTCGCCGGGGGCGTGCATGATGACTGCGCGCATGAAGATGCTCCTTCGATCGGGGCCCCGGGCACGGGGCCGTGCGGGGACCCCTCCAGGGGACCGCGCCGCGCGGCCGCGGAGAAGAGCCTGAGAAGGGGTGTACTGACAGGGACCCTCTGGGCCCGCAGCGCCGGGACCGGGCAGGCCTAAGGTGGCCGCAATGGACAACCGTGCCGAGGTCCGCCAGTTCCTCATGTCGCGCCGCGCGAAGGTCACCCCGCAGGAGGTGGGGCTGCCCGCCGGCGGTGCCCGACGGGTGCCCGGTCTGCGCCGCAGCGAGGTGGCGATGCTCGCCGGAGTCAGCGTCGAGTACTACGCGAAGCTCGAGCGCGGCGCGATCGCCGGGGCCTCCGCCGCGGTGCTCGACTCGCTCGCCACGGCGCTGCGGCTGGACGAGACGGAGCGGATCCACCTGTGGGATCTCGCCCGCGCGGCCGACGGGATCCCCACCTCCGGCCGACGGCGCCGACCCGCCTCGAGCGCGGCGCCCGCCCCGCTGCGCCCCGCGCTGCAGTGGGTGCTCGATGCGCAGAGGGACGGGGTCGCGTTCGTGCGCGACCAGTACCAGAACCTGCTGGCCACCAATGAGCTGGGGCGCGCCTTCTACTCCCCGGTGATCGGCGACGGCGGCCGCCTCCCGAACCTCGCGCGCTTCCAGTTCCTGGATCCGCTGGCGAAGGAGTTCTACCCGGAGTGGGAGCGCTTCGCCGAGATGTGCGTGGGCGGCATGCGCGTCGAGGCGGGCCGGGACCCGCACGACACCGTCCTGCAGGAGCTGGTGGGGGAGCTGTCCACCTGCTCCGAGACCTTCCGGCGGCTGTGGGGCGCCCATGACGTGCGCACCCACGGCGCGGGCACCAAACACTTCCGCCACCCGGTGGTGGGCGAGCTGACCCTCGCGTACGAGGAGCTCGCGATCACCGCCGAGCCCGGCCGCGCGGTCATCGTCTACACCGCCGAGCCCGGCTCCACGAGCGCCGAGCGCCTGCGCCTGCTCGCCAGCTGGCAGGCGAGCCGTCGCGCGGAGGCCGTCGAGGCTGACGGGCCCGCTGAACCCGCCGAAGCCGCCGAGACCAGCGTGTCAGGGGCGGGGCAGGGGGAGGATCCTCGGGAGGGTGCGGGCCCTGCAGAAGGCCCTGCGCGCCCCTCCCACGACCCGCGCTGACGGGCCCGGATCAGCCCCGGGCGTCGAGGCGGGCCTTGCGCCAGCCATCGATGATGTCCCACACGGAGACGCCGATGATCGTGATCACGACGATCACGTGGAGCGTCCGCAGCGTCTCCCCGTCCACGCCGTTGCTGCGCAGCGCCAGGTCCACGAACTCCTCGTTCACCAGCGCCGAGCGACCCAGCAGCGTGAGCGCCCAGCTCATGAACAGCACCGCGAGGGCGGTGTTCACGGTGGCGAGCGCCGGGGACCAGCGGCGGCGCAGCATCACGACCACCGCGAGCACCGCCTCGAGCAGCAGCAGGCCGAGCAGCCCCACGATCCAGGTGGGCCAGAGCTCCGGGTTCAGGAACGGGAGCCTCTCCCCGTCGATGTGGAGGAACCCGCGCAGCTGGTCCCACAGCACCGCGCCGATGCCGAGGCCCGCGAAGATCACCGAGGCGATGGCGTCGGCGCGGCTGGTGGTGCGCGAGTCCAGAGTGGGCAGCCGGTCCAGGTCCCAGGCCGTGCCGGTCTCCGTCCCGGTGCGCTCGAGGATCATGAACACCACGGTGACCCAGAAGGACACGTGCACCACGGCGCCGATGCCCACCGCGATGGCCTGGCCGATAACGGTGCCCAGCGGGGCCTGGACCAGGGCCTGGCCGATCGCGACACCCGCGACGGCGCACGCGGGCACGATCCACAGCAGAAGCCGCAGCAGCCGCCGCCAGGCGAGGTAGTGGCGCGGCCCGATCAGGTGCAGCGGTCGATCCGCGTACTCGGCGGTGAGGATCGCGGGATCGCCCAGCTCGGTGAGCGCGGCGCGCTCGGCGGAGACAGGGTCCTCGCCGCGGTCGATGCGGGCCTCGGTCGCGTCCATGATCAGCGCCGTGAGCTCGGCGCGCACGTCCTCCTGAGCCGCTGGGGGCAGCCCGGCGATCGTGGCGCGGATGTAGCGCTCGGTGAGTTCGGTGTTCATGTCAGGACTCCTCGTCCCTGGGGGTCTCGGCGGTGAGCGAGGTGATCGCGCCGGTGAGCGCGCGCCACTCGGTGGTGAGGGTGTCGGCGAGCTGCTCGCCGCGGGCGGAGGTGCGGTAGAACTTCCGCGGCCGGGCCTCCTCGGTGTTCCAGGCGCTGGTGAGCAGCTCCTGCTTCTCGAGGCGGCGCAGGAGCGGGTAGAGCGTGTTCGCATCCGTGGCGAAGCCGTGCTGCGCGAGCTCCTCGAGCAGTCCGTAGCCGTACCCGGGGGTGCGCAGCAGATGCAGGCACGCGAGCACGACGGTGCCGCGCCGCAGCTCCTGCAGGTGGGTGTCGAAGGAATCGCTCATGTGTCACACCATAGTGTGTGCCGCACAGTGTTGGCAACGGGGCGCTATGGGCTGCTGCGGGCAGGCCGACCGGTCGGCGCTCTGGGACCTGCGGCGCCCGGCTTGTAGCGTCGGACCCCTCACGATCCGACGATGACGGAGGAACGATGACGAACGACCCCGACACCCTCAGCCAGCAGGACGTCGTGGACACGCTCCGCGACGCGAGCACGGTCATGCTCACCACCGCGCTGCCCGACGGCACGCTGCTCTCGCACCCGATGGCCATCCAGGGGGTGGGCGACGAGGCCGACATCTGGTTCTTCGTCAGCCTCCAGGGAGGCCAGGCCGACGCGCTGCGCCACGACCCCCACGTGAACCTCGCGATCGCCGAGGCCGGCTCGTGGCTGTCCGTCGCCGGCCGGGCCCGCTTCGTCGAGGACCGCGCGCTCGTCGACCAGCTGTGGAACGACCAGGCCACCGACTACTTCCCCGGTGGCCAGGGCGATCCCGACCTGGGACTGCTCCAGGTCACCGGCGACTCCGCCCAGTTCTGGGGCGTGGCCGGCGGCCCCGTCGCCCGCCTCACCCGCTTCGTGACGGCGAAGGCCACCGGCGGCCATCCCCCGGGCGGCACCTCCACCACCGAGCTCTGAGCGGATCTTCCGCCATGCCCTCCCGCGAGCATCCCCAGCGCACGGAGGACGGCCGGCACCTCGTCATCCGGGGGCGGCGCTGGCGCGCCTCGGACCCCGCGCTGCCGGAGCCGCTCGCCGATGCGCTCCGCTCCGAGCTCGGCAGGGCCCGCTCCGTCCTGCGCACGGCGCGCGATCCGTCGGAGGTCGCGCTCTGGCGCGACCGGGTCCAGCTCGCGAAGGAGGGGCTGGGGGAGCGGGGCACCCCCTGGTGGCAGATGATGGAGACCGACCGTCGCCGTCGCGCCCGGGAGCGTCTCCTCGCCCTCCGCGGCGTCGAGGCGCCCGGCACCGAGCGGCCCGACGCCGACAGGAAGGCTCCCGTGCCCCGCAGTCTCGCCCCCGGCCAGCGCTCCCGGATCCACATCCTCGACGTCGAGACCGGGCAGGACGTCATCGTCCACGACTCCGCCGAGGTGCTGTACGAGGCGCCGAACTGGTCCTACGACGGTGACTGGCTGATCGTCAACGGCGACGGGCACCTCTTCCGAGTGCCCGTCGGCGGCGGGGAGCCGCAGCAGATCGACCTCGGCGACCTCCCCGACCTCAACAACGACCACGTGCTCGCCCCCGACGGGCAGGACGTGTACGTCTCCGCCGACGACGGCCGCATCCACCGCGCCCCGCTCGCCGGCGGCGAGACCATCCCCGTCACGGAGGACGACGGCCACCTGCACTTCCTCCACGGCGTGAGCCCGGACGGCACCACCCTCGCCTACATCGGGGTGCAGCGCCTCGAGGACGGCACCTGGCTGCCGCCGAAGGTCTTCACCGTCCCGTCCTCGGGCGGCGCGCCGACCCCGCTCACCGAGGACGAGTTCCCCGATGACGGCGCCGAGTACTCGCCCGACGGGGCCTGGATCTACTTCAACTCCGAGCGCGCCCGCACCGTCCCCGGCCATGCGCAGCTGTTCCGCATGCGCCCCGACGGCAGCGGCGTCGAGCAGCTCACCGACGACGAGCGCGTGAACTGGTTCCCGCATCTCTCCCCGGACGGCCGCCGCGTGGCGTACGTGAGCTTCCCGCCCGGCACCCTCGGGCATCCCGCGGACCGCGACGTCATCCTGCGCCTGTGCGCGCCCGACGGCACGGGCATCCGCGACCTGGTGCGCCTCCACGGCGGGCAGGGCACGATGAACGTGAACAGCTGGGCCCCGGACTCCCGCCGCCTGGCCTACGTCGACTACCCCGTCGACGGCTGACCACCACCAGCCGCAGTGCGCCCCGGGGCCGGCGCACTAACTTCTTGTCGCTGG